>Ga0163154_10000126_pt1 | contig 106438 bp, 97 predicted proteins | sample OliLakLV19MP9P1_FD_148649 | JGI IMG/M metagenome (GOLD analysis project Ga0163154, IMG submission 148649) | Freshwater microbial mat bacterial communities from Lake Vanda, McMurdo Dry Valleys, Antarctica - Oligotrophic Lake LV.19.MP9.P1 | ecosystem: Environmental > Aquatic > Freshwater > Lake... | reverse complement strand
GTACAGCCCACCTATCAACCGCCGATCCCCCAGCAACCGATCAGCTATCCAGATCCCGGTTTTTCAGCACCACCGCCCCCGCCGACACTGCCGGGGCAAATGGGGCGCGCAGTGCCTCCCGATGACGATCCGTTTGGCGGCACCGGCGATTTTAGTCCTGTAGGGTAAAGCATAGAGTGGTCTCTAAAGGGTGATGGGGGTCGTGACAAGCGCACCCCTACCCCACTGCTCTTGTTCAAATAAAAAGAGGGTGCCCCAGCTTTATCTGGGACACCCTCTTTTTTTGCGCACTACCGGGGGTTCAGTTAATCTTCTTGATACGAAACGTCACAGTGCCGCTAGGCGTCTTGACGCGCACCTTGTCGCCCTTTTTGGCTCCAAGCAACGCGGCACCAATCGGACTCTGGTTAGAGATTTTGCCATCGGAAGGATTGGCTTCCGCAGCGCCAACAATACTATAGGTCTCTTCGCCATCGAAACCCTCTTCGATGATGGTGACCTTCGACCCCAAATTCACAATATCGGATGTCCCGTCGTTGCTGATGATGATGGCAGCACGGAGAAGATTTTCCAGATATTGAATACGCCCCTCAATAAATGCCTGCTGTTCTTTGGCATCATGATAATCAGCGTTTTCTTTTAGATCCCCTTGCGATACCGCTTCTTTGAGTTTAGCTGCCAAATCTGGGCGGCGGACGGTGATCAAATTATCTAACTCGCGCCTCAGGTCTTCTGCCCCTTCGGCGGTTAAATAGACGGCATCAGACATGATGATGTTTTCCTTTATCTATGTGAATTTATTATGCTTCAGTAGCACGACGATTTGCAAGTGCACGAACATTTTGGCGATGCAATGCCCCCGCAGCCCCGTTCAACAAAATCCGACTCTTGCCACAGTCTTCGATGTCTATCGCGGATAAAGCGATATCTGGGGTACGGCTGGTAAGCGCATCATTGACAGCATCAAACGTTCGCCGCAAATACGATAAATCACTCCGCAATTTTTCCTCTATTTCACCACGCAAGACAATATCGCCATGTCCTTGAACAATATGTTCATAGTTGCCACCTCTCAAGGATTCGAGCGAGCGCACCAATTCTTCATAGCTTCCATCAACAAAATGAGGCAAGGGCAACACAGTATCGGCGCTTAACAAGACGCGGTCTTCTTTCACCAAGCAAACTATCGAGTCGGAACTATGCCCCGGCATCGATTGGAATTCGAGCGATTTATTGCCGATGTGCAACGTGAAATGGTCATCAAATGTAATGTCGGGGAGCACCAACTGAACATCGCGCATCTCGTCCGTGGCGGCTTTGGCTTGTTCCAAACTAATCCGCCCCCGTTGATCAAGCAACGTCGCACAACGACTATGGGCAATCACCTGTGCCCCCTGAAAAAAACAAGTGCCAGCGCTGTGATCCGCATGAAAATGGCTATTGATCACATAACGCACCGCTGAACCCAACCGTCCTTCGACAAAACGCTTGATCTGGCGGGTTTCATCAGGATAGAGCAACGTATCAAACAAAACAGCACCGTCCGAAGTGAGAATGACGGTCGCGGTCACTTGAACGTAGCGGTCGCTGACAAATACATAAATATCATCAGCAATACGTTCGCGCTGCATCAAAAAGGTGTCCTATTATGGTCGAACAGAAGCCGAAATGTTAAGGCAGTATATTCGCGAGAAAATCGAAAATCAAGACCACTGTGTAGCGTCCTTAGTTCAACACGACGTTTAACCATGTTGTCCGGTCGGGATAGATATAAATCAACTGCCGAAATCGCACCCGTCCCCCTTCCCCAACAGTGACGGTGTACCAATCGGCAGGAAGATCGCCCATCGTAAAATTTTCCCCAAACACGCTATCGGCATTGACCGAAGTACCCGCATAACTAAAGGCATAGCGCGTCAGGCGACGGCTTTCAATCGTCAGGCTGACATCCAAAAGCATATTGCCAGCCGCATCAGTGACCCGTCCGGCGAGAACGCCGTAGGTGCGAAAAGGCTTCAGCCAGAGTTCGGGATTGCGTGTGACCCCAAAATTATAGGGATCACCTACCCTGATTTCCATGTGTAAATGCGGTCCAAGTGCCACCCCTGTGCCCCCAACCATGCCAATATTATCTCCCTCTTCTACGGCTTGCCCCGTTTGCACTTCCACCCGCACCATATGTCCATATAGGGTATAGACAGGTTGCCCGTTGGCATCGGTGGCGGCATGTTGAATGATCACAAGGTTGCCATAATAATTGAGGATAGGGCCAAATTGGGTGCTGAGATCATCCCCGGCATAAAATACGACCCCCGCTCCTGCCGCACGAATGGGCGTCCCTTGTGGATTCACAAACTCCACCCCATGATGCACTTGTAAGCGTCCACCGCGCGTGTTGCCATAGGGATAGTTCCGATCCACCCAATTGGTGCCATTGCTGGAAATCGGGCGTCCAAAAAGATAATGATCATTCAATTGAGTGGCAGCATCAGGGGGGGGTGCCGTCCATGTGGGCAACGGCGTATTGTTGGGATTGTCAAACACACTCGTTGCAGTAGGAGAAGCAATCGGTGTCAATGTCGGCGGCAGTGTCAACGTCAATGTTGGGGTAAAGGTCATCGTCGGCGTCAACGAGGGCGTGATGGTCGGCGATGGCGTAATCGTCGGCGATGACGTAATTGTCAGGGAAGGAGTCACCGTCGGTGAAGGTGTTATGGTGGGCGTAAGCGATGATGTCAGCGTCAAGGTTACGGTAGCTGTGCGCGTGGGCGGCACCGTCGCAGTCCGGCTCGGTTGCAAATAAGCCGTCGGGATAAGGGTACTGAGCAGATCGTTAGGCTGTGCGAATGGATTGGGGATAGCCAGGGATCGCTCAGCAGATGCCATCATCGCAGGTTGTATCAGGTTCACGCTCAGTAAAGCACCACATAGAACTAAAATTAGAAGAAAGAACCTCACTCGAAAGTTACCTCACGATAATCGCCAACAGTAGCCCCCAAGCGGCGTTCAAGCACCAACGTTGCCATATGAGCGGGCAGTCGTAAGGCTTCGAGACCGGCGGCGATCAATGCCGATTGTGGGGCAAGACCGACCAACTCTGTTTCTAACACCTTTACGCCTAACCGATGCGCTTCAGCTTCAAGAGCGCGCATGATGGTATACAGGGATGTTTGACGGAAGTCAATGACATTCATCGAAACTTGGGCGCGCCCTTTAACCAACACGCCCATTGCTTTCAAATAAGGCACCCCCCCCCCAGAAGCGCGGATGCTTTGGGCGATTGCTTGTGCAACTGCCACATCAGCCGTATCAAGATAGGCGTTGAAGGCGATCAAAGGCGCGCGCGCGCCCACAATCGTCGCCCCAGCTTTGCCTACTGCCGCAGGACCAAAATCAGGAATACGATTGGGATCTGTGCCAATAGCTTCTCGTAACAACTCATAGCCCCCGCGCCGCACATCTGCAAGGTTAACGCGATCCGGGCGCAGCGCCGCCGCTTCATACAAGTACACTGGAATATGCAGAGTTTCTGCCAGTTTACGCCCGAATAATCGCGCGCGTGCCGCACATTCAGCTAGCGAAATCCCCCGCAAAGGGATAAATGGGACGACATCCACTGCCCCCAATCGCGGATGGACTCCTTGATGCTGATCAATATCAATCATCTCCACAGCGACACGCGCTGCCCGCAACATCGCCTCTTCAACAGCATCAGGGGTGCCCGCAAATGTGACCACCGTCCGATGATGATCCGCGTCACTATTGACATCCAAAAGCCACACCCCATCACCATGGATTTGTGCGGCGATGCCTTCAATGACGCCGGAATTTCGCCCCTCGCTAAAATTAGGAACACATTCCACGAGTGGACTGCTCATGCGCGCTCATCCCCAAATTTATGGATATCATCACTTAAGTTTTGATCCCACACTGCCAAATTCGCGATCCGCGATTCTTCAATGACGCGCCCATTCAATTGATTGTGCAGCAGCGAATTCGCTACCCCATCCACTGCATAGCGCCAACGTCGCAACCCTACTTCGCGCAGTACAGATCGACAATTATCGCAAGTGACGACCGACTGAGTGCGTGGAATACCCCAAAAACGCTCAACGCGCGTCTGAATCTGCAACTTGCCCGTCTTGCAAATGGGGCAAGTTTCGATGAGGAAGCCATCGGCATACCGCTCTAATATCGTCATCGCGCGCCAATACAGGACAACATAGACAATTACTGCAAGGATGAGTACCCCCGCAACAATCGCTTCCACGCGCACCGACGAATTCCCAGCCCCTGTCTCGATCACAGGGGTCAATGGTTGTTCCAGCGGCAAAGGAGTCAAGGTTGGGGTCAAAATGGGCAACGCCGTTGATTCGCCAGCAGCAATGATCGGGGCGGTAGTTTGGGTAGGCACTACAGTTGCTATCTCGGTCGGCACAAGGGTCGAAGTGACTGTAGACGAGTTTGTCACCGTGACTGTAGGCGGAATAACCGTCACTTCGGGGGATGCCACCAAAATATTTTCAACCGCTGTATGTGAAGGAGTCAGTGTATGAGTGGTAGTAGGAATCGCTGTACTCGTGTTTGAAGGCGTCAGCGTTGCCATAACCGTGTTTGAAGGCGTCACTGTTGCCGTAACCGTGTTTGAGGGCGTCAACGTTACCGTAACCGTGTTTGAGGGCATCAGCGTTGCCGTAACTGTGCTTGAAGACGTCAGCGTTGCCGTACTCGTGCTTGAGGGCGTCAACGTTACCGTACTCGTGCTTGAGGGCGTCAACGTTACCGTAACTGTGTTTGAAGGCGTCACCGTTGCTGTAACTGTGTTTGAAGGCGTCACCATTGCTGTACTCGTGCTTGAAGGCGTCACCGTTGCTGTACTTGTGCTTGAAGGCGTCACCGTTGCCGTAACTGTGTTTGAAGGCGTCACCGTTGCCGTAACTGTGTTTGAAGGCGTCACCGTTGATGTACTCGTGTTTGAAGGCGTCACCGTTGCCGTAACCGTGCTTGAAGGCGTCACTGTCGCCGTAACCGTGTTTGAAGGCGTAAATGTAGGCGTGCGCGAGGCTGTCGGCGTTAATGTCGAAGTGGCGGAAGGGGTGAGGGCACCAATACGCAAAATGGGCAATTGATCGAGGTCATCTGACCATTGTACCAAAAGCCGAGAAATCCAAGCAAAACCTTCGCCGTAGCGAATGAGTATCCAGCTTTTTTCGAGGTCTCGTCCAACCGTTTGAATGACGGTGCCATTGACCACTTCCCCCACAACCGGAAAACGCACCCCCGGACCTGAACGGACATAAGCCCCAACCAGACCCGATCTCACCCAGTTTCCTATTGGTGTCGGAGTCGGTGGCAAAATAATGGTAGCCGTCGGCGAAGATGTTGGTGTTGAGGTTGCCGTAGCGGTCGGTAATTCCTGTGAACTCACGGGCACAACAGCGCACAACAACATCAATGTGAGCAAAAAAGCACGAGTTAAACGCATCAGTACATTTGTCTTTTGGCGGCAGAATAACGAGGTACCATAGTAACATCTGCCCTCGTTTTCAGCCAGCGCAATCTCGGATCACACAACTACTTTTTTGACCTCAGCTACCCACCGTGAACGACAACGGCTGACCTAGTGCTTGTTCGTTGGCGTAAAGCTGCACTGACCATGCCCCCGGCGTTAAAACGACCTCCGCTGGTTCTATGAAAAACCATAAACAAAAATCAGGGTCATTATCGTTGACCGTAAACGACTCGGTGAAGGCGTTATCGCCGCCATAGAACCAATCCACTTTCATCACTGTGCCTATCGTGATGTTTAACGCGCGGGCGGTGATGTAGATCCGTTGAATATCCGCCGCAAAGGACGTTTGCAAGACATCCGCACATCCATCTGAATCACGCACTGTGAGGGCGGTCGCCAAATCCACAAAACTCGTATTGCCGAGGGTACCGCCAGCCGTCATCCCGGCATCGCTGGGGTTATCGTTATTGGTGGCACCCAAAGGCGCGGGGGTGGCATTACTACCCGGTACGATAACGCCTCCCCCGATGCCCGCTTGATCATTGATCACCTGTTGGGTTGCGGGGAGCGCCGCTTGCAAGGTTGCCAACAACAAATTATTCCGCGTATTGATTTGATTGATCGCGCTTTCCGCTGCTACGACAGTTTGCATCGCCTCGACCTGCTGCGATCCAAGACTTTCTGCCAACGTGGTCGCCTCAAGGATATAGCCTTCACGTTCGGCACGCAAAGTCGCGGCGGGGTCTTCGGGCGTCAAAGCGCTGCACGCACACAAGAGGCTAACCAACCCCATGAATCCGCCTTGTGCCGCTAATCGGAGCCATCCATCCCTCATAAAATCCTTCCTCTATCCATTTCAACCGTCATAAGTTTAGGACATTAGCAGATTTTGGAGCCTTGTACTAGACTCATCCGCTGGTCAAGTGTGCCGCAGCAAACGGCGCACGGCTATTGCGTTAAAACACGACTCCTGCTACAATATCGTCAAATTCGCCCCCATAGCTCAGCGGATAGAGCGTTGCCCTCCGAAGGCAGAGGCGCAGATTCGATTTCTGCTGGGGGCAAACGATCATCTCTTTATGTCATCAAGTTGAATAGACCCTGACACACAAGAGCCAATGTCAACGTTGGCTCTTGTGATTCTCGCACATTGCACCCGACCCCATTTGCGCTATCATTCGTGTTATGAAACAACAATTCTTCACATGGGCACCCAATATATGGCGCTACAAGCTATGGTTGCCTCGCGTCATCGTCTTGGTATTAGTGATCAACGGCATTGTCCCTGCCTCCCCGCGTGCCCCACTGATGCCGCCGCAAACCGTCGAAACCTCCAAACCGAAATTGTGCATCCATACTCGCCTCATTGATGAGGTGGAAGAATGGAAGATTCAACGCTCGCTTCAACTCATCCGCGAGATGGGCGCATCCACGATTGTCGAATTCTTTCCATGGGCATATGTCGAAGGCACCGAAGACAATTACAACTGGAACAGTATCGACCGCATTGTGCGCCATGCCCGCAATCAAGGCTTGCACATCATTGCCCGCGTCGGGTTGGTGCCAGAATGGGCGCGTCGCAAAGATGAGCGTCCGATTGGCACCACCACCTTAAATACCCTCCCCGAAGTTGCCTTTGCCGATTTTGCCGATTTTGTCGCCCAAGTTGCGACCCGTTATGTGGGAACCATCGATCAAATCATCATTTGGAATGAACCGAATCTCGCTTTCGAGTGGGGCTACCAAAACGTCGATCCAGCGGGCTATGCGCGCTTGCTGGCAACCGTCTATCCCGTTGCCCATGCTGCCAATCCCAATATCAGTATCCTTGCAGCCGGTCTCGCACCAACACTAGAGCCACAGGGCAGCCCCTACGGGTTAAATGACATCCTCTACTTACAAGCCCTGTATGAGGCAGGGGCTGCGCCCTATTTTGATGCCTTGGCGGTGCATACCTATGGTTTCCAAGCAGCCCCTGCTGCCGAACCGGGGTTCAACCTGTTGAACTTCCGCCGTGCCGAGCTTTTGCACGAAGTCATGGTCCGCTTTGGGGATGATCAAAAACCAGTGATCATCACCGAAACAGGCTGGAATGATCACCCCCGCTGGACTTTGGCAGTATCCCCAGCACAGCGCATGGAATACACCGTTGACGCGCTCCGCTGGGCAGAGACACGCTGGGAGTGGGTCGATGCTACCTGTCTATGGGTCTTTCGTTATCCTCAACCCACCCTCAGCTATCCCGACAATTTCACTTTTGCCGACACTTTATTTCAATTGCGCCCCTTGTACTATACCGTTCAAGCCTATGCACGCGGTGAGCTAAATGGGGATCAACCATAAAGTCACGTCTTAGAATCGCGATCATCATCGGGTTGGGTGCCATTGGGGTTTGGTTCCTCATCAGCGCGGGGCTACTCATTACCCCCACACCGCCATTGGCAGACATCCTACCGGGGGGCGTGCTACGGATTGGTATTGACGCCAGCAATCCGCCCTTTGCCGTCGCAACTGAAAATACGTATACAGGGTTTGAGATCGATCTCGCCAACTTAATCGTCGAAGCGCTCGACATCCCCATGCGTTTTGTCGGTTTAGGCTTTGATGGCTTATATGATGCGTTGGCAGCGGATCAAGTAGATATGGTGATCGCCGGACTCACCATTGACTCGGCTCGATTGGGAAGCGTGCGGTATAGTCGTCCCTATTTCAACACGGGTCTCGTCCTCATCACGTCTGAAAGACCGATAAACATCCAAGATGCTGCCGGTAAGCGAATCGCCTTTGAATTAGGCTCGATGGCACAAATCAGCGTCAACGAATGGTTGCGACGTATTCATCCATTTATGCCTATCGGTCTTGAAAGCCCCGAAGCGGCGTTAGAGGCTGTGCGCCTGGGCAATGCCGATGCAGCTTTGGCGGATGCTGTCAGTACACGGTTGTACTTGCGTACCCATGCCGAATGGGACGCGCAATTTACCCAAGTGACCGATACGTTGTTGGCGATAGCGACTCGCGTTGACCGTCCATTAATCGGCAATCAGATTGATAAAGTGCTAGAAAGGTTGTTTGTGGAAGGGGTTATTGCGGAGTTGCTCCAAAAATGGTTCTAAAACCACACGCACCGTCCGAAGACGATGCGTGTGGTTAAAGCAATACTACTTTGCTTCTTCAGCGTAGGAGGCTTTGTCCCAATCCGCTTTGCTCACGAACTTGGTCAACATGCGCCCATCTTCGGTTTTGCCGCGATAACCATAACGAACTTGTCCGTTCTTGGTTGTGAAGGTTGTTTTCAAAACTTTACTGTCATCGATAACAACCTTCGCGCGGGTCTTAACGTCGTAAAACTCGATCCCATTGCTATTAGCCATTATGAAACCCCAATTTGTAAAATCGCCGTTAAAAAGGTTTCGGTACAAACACTAAAATTCTACCATGAAAATTTAACATAAAGCCAGCATTTACGCGAGAATCTGGAATATTCGTGCTTTATTTGCCCGGCAAGGTGGCAAGTACCCTCTGAATTTTCAAAGCAAGGTGCAAAATAAGCCGGTTATCGGCATCATCAAGGTTTAGATCGGTCAGTTCCGCGATGCGTTCCAAACGATAAACCAAGGTATTTCGGTGGACATCGAGATCAGTCGCAGCTTTCGCCAAATTGCCGTTGGCGTCAAAAAACCCAGTCAATGTGCGGATAAGATCGCCTTGTTTGCGTTCGTCATGCTCTGCCAAAGGACCCAACGTCTCTTCGTAAAAGCGCCGCATGTATTCAAGATTGCGATCTTTGAGGGCGAGCAAAAATTGATAGAGCTTCAAATCGCCATAAAACGTGGAACGCTCACGATCTCCTAATTCATTAGCGATGCTCACCGCGTCTTTTGCCTCGCGATATGCCTCTCGCAAAGCATTCAGCCCCGCAGCCGGACGACTAATCCCGGCAGCCACCAAACCACTGGGGGTGCGATTCGCCAATTGTTCGCGGACTTCATCCACCATCCGGCGAACACGCGGCGTTTGGGCGACATTCTCCAATGGATACAACGTCACAATCACATCCACATACTGCCCAACCGCACCCGCAATTTGCCGCCGCGCCATATCATCGCGCACCAACGGAATCAAACTGTCAATCGGCAGCCCTGCTCCAGAGTCGCTCGTCGCTCGAAACACGACCACCAAATACTGACTCGCCGCATCAAACCCGGCTTGTTGGGCACGCATCGCCAGCATATCATCATCGGCGGGGGTGCCGCTCAGCCACATTTGCACCCAGTCTCCGCGTGCTTGTTCGACTGCAAAAGCAATCGCACGGCTTTTTGCCAGTTCGACCGCGCAAACATCCGCCCCATATCCCAAAATCATGCGATCAAAATCTTCCAGAACGTCACGGTTATCCACCAACGACAGATAACCGGCAATACGCTTTTCCACCTTTAACACGGTCGTATATCCCAATGGGCTGCGCACAATCGCGCCTTCATTATGGGGAGCATCGCGATTGAGCCAATTCTGAAATGCCCCATAGGGCAAGCTTTGTAACAGACTACGCCCGCCGCCGCTGGGGGTGCGCCGTGCCACAGTGGGGTAAACCTGCGCCATCAGCACGCCGGCATCATCGTGGATCACAATAGGCTTTGCAGTCACACGGGCGATCAATTGCAATAAGCTGTTGAGATCCCGATTTTCCGCCGCCAAACGGGTAAGTTGGCGTTGAATTTCCATAGCACGTTGGGTGATTTGGGCATTCTGGTTCACAATCAGCGTGTTGATCGCCCGTTCTACACGGGGCAAACTGCTGTCATCGGGCAATGCCAACAGAGCGACATTGGCTTCATTGGCAGCAGTGATCGCGCTTTGCGAAACATCTTGTTTGGCAGCAATCGCGCACACCCCAGCATCCGCCAAAGTGCGGACAACATCCGCCAACGTCAATCGATTGTCATATGACCGTAACACGTCCAATGACACAAGGGCTAACTCACCCCCATAAACATCAGGGAACGCAGGCGGTTGAGCCTGCATCGTGATCGACCATGTAATGAGCATATCCGGTGAGCCTGTCACCAGTTGCGTACCCAGTGGAAGCGCAAATTGCAATAGCGATTGGAGTGTAGCGTGATTATTTTCGGTCATATTGACTACCTATCTCGATGAACTTTGATTATATTGACCAAAGCCAACTCAAGTTTATGAGTGTAATCACCAAGATGCATCTCGGTGTTGTTGGTGATTTTCTACAAAAAAGCGGAACCAGCACCTGCAAAGTGCTGATTCCGCCATAAACACTCGGCACTTTGTGACAAAAACAGCTAGTTACGTTTCACACCCAAAGTTAAGCGCTCACCATCGATGGATGTATCCTTCTTGGCATCGCCATCGGGATCGGGAGCAAACGACGCGGTGACGAAACCATCACCCGCCGGAGCGCGCTCGATGGCAACCGCTAAAGTTTCGGTGGTGATGTAATCACGGAAGCGCTCAATCGCTTCAACCAAACGCCCATCCGCTTCAAACCGGACGACAATCGTGTCGCTGACATCAAAATCTGCATCTTTACGGAGTGACTGCACACGCCGAACGACTTCACGCGCCAAGCCTTCCAAGATGAGTTCTTCCGTCAACGCAGTTTCTAAGGCGGCGATATAGCCATCATCTTCGGCGATGGCATAGCCTTCTGATGATTCGCGTTTCACTTCGACCTCGGCGGGCGTCGCCTCGTAGGTTTGCCCGTCAAGTTCCAGAACGACATTTTCGCCTCGAAGCAGCGTTTCTGCCCAGCGCCGCACGTCCGTCGGATCACCCTCACGCAATACTTTTTGGACGCGCGGGAAATCCTTGCCGAACTTCTTGCCCAGCGCGCTCGGCAACGGATTGAGACGATAATTCACGACCGCGCCCGTATCCGTCATAGCATCCACCGCTTTAACGTTCAATTCAGCGGCGATCAATGCCGCCATGCGCGTGATCGTTGCCGCTTCACGCGGTTCACGGGTGCTAAAGCGAACGCGCGCCAACGGTTGACGAACGCCCATCCGTACCGTTTCCCGCGCGGCACGCCCCAAACTAACCAAGCGCTGAACCAAACGCATCTCATCGATCAATGCCACATCGATCACCGCTTCATTGGCTTCGGGCCACAACGTTAAATGCACACTGTCGGACGATCCTTCCACAACCGATGCTACCAAATTCCGATAGAGCGCATCGCTGACGAAGGGCATCGTCGGCGCGATCAACTTCGCCACCGTCGTCAAGCATTCGTACAAGGTCGCATAGGCGCTTTGCTTGTCGAGATCGCTCTCGCTCTTCCAGAACCGACGTCGGCTCAAACGAACATACCAATTACTCAGCATATCGATGAATGCCGATACTGGGCGTGTTGCCCCCGGCACATCGTAATTCTCAAACGCTGTCGTCACTTGCTTGACCAATTGATGCAGTTCCGCCAAAACAAACCGATCCAGATCGTCGCGGTCAGCGATGGCTGGCGCGGGCGCTTGGGGCGTCCACTGATCGATGTTGGCATAGGTCACGAAGAAGCTATAGGTGTTCCAGAGCGTCAACCACACCTTACTGACTGTCTCGCCCACCAACTCGCTGGAGAACCGACGAGGCTCCCCCGGGGGACCCGACGTGAACAGGTACCAACGAAAAGCATCCGCACCGTGTGTATTCATGATATCCCATGGATCCACGACGTTGCCCTTGCTCTTGGACATCTTCTGTCCTTCGCCATCCAGCAATAACCCCAAGCAGATCACATTTTTGAAGGCGACATCCTCAAACAGCATCGAGCTGATGGCGTGCAGGGTATAAAACCACCCGCGTGTTTGATCGACCGCTTCACAGATGTAATCTGCGGGATGCTGCGCCGCAAACAAATCACCATTTTTAGCGGGATACCCCCACTGGGCAATCGGCATCGCACCGCTGTCAAACCAGACATCGATGACTTCGGGCACGCGCCGCATTGTGCCGCCACTGCCATTGGGATTCGGGAAAGTGATGGCATCAACATACGGACGGTGCAAATCCAATCCGGTCAAGTCACGCCCAGCAAGCCCGCTCAATTCATCCAGACTGCCGACACAGACCATATCACCGGTTTGGTCATCCACCCAGATGGGAAGTGTGGTCCCCCAATAGCGTTCCCGACCAAGCGCCCAATCTTTCAGTTCGTTCAGCCAATTGCCAAAACGACCATCACGAACATGTTCCGGCACCCAGTTCACGGTTTGGTTATTGGCGATCATTTTATCGCGATATGCTGTCGTGCGGATGAACCACGAATCCCGCGCGAAATAGATCAGCGGTGTCCCGTCGCGCCAGCAAAACGGATAGGTATGTTCATATTTCTCGGATTTATACAACAATCCCCGCTTGCGTAAATCGCGCGTGATCTCCGGATCAGCATCTTTGACCCACATCCCACGAAACTCGGTGACGGCATCAACAAATGTGCCATCTGCCGCCACTGTCTGCAAGACCGGCAGTTTATTGGTCGCGGCAACCGCAAAGTCATCCAGACCAAACGCTGGGGCGATATGGACGATACCGGTACCGTCATTAGTGCTGACGAAATCGCCCTCAACCACATAAGCATACGTTTCCTCAACGGGCAAAAACGTATACAAAGGGTTGTAGTGCATCTTCAGCAGGTCTCTGCCTTTATAGGTATTGACCACCTGATAATTTTCAGGTTGCTTCAGCGCCTGATCCTTCAACGCCGCCGCCAAGATCAGGCGTTCAGTGCCTTCACCATCCGCAAGTGGACCTTCGACCTCGATATAGTCGATATCCGACCCCACCGCCAACGCCACGTTAGCGGGCAATGTCCATGGTGTCGTTGTCCAAACCAAGAAATAGGTACCCGGCTTATCGCGCAACGGAAAACGCACGAATACGCTAGGGTCTTTGACATCTTTATAGCCAAGCGCCACCTCGTGACTGCTGAGCGGGGTGCCGCACCGTGCGCAGTATGGGACAACCTTCAAGCCCTTATACAGCAGCTCTTTTTCCCATAATTGTTTCAGCACCCACCACACGCTCTGGATGTAATCATTGGTGAACGTGACATAAGCGTTATCGAGATCGACCCAATAGCCCATGCGCTCGGTGAAGCGTTCCCAAGTCGCGATGTTCCGCATTACACTGGCGCGGCACTTCTCATTGAATTCCGCCACGCCGTAGGCTTCGATCTCGCGCTTATGCTTGAAACCGAGTTCCTTTTCCATGGCGATCTCAACGGGCAACCCGTGCGTATCCCATCCACCTTTGCGCAAAGCCTGATACCCGCGCATCGTTTTATAACGCGGGAAGATGTCTTTGAAAGCACGCGCGAGAACATGATGTACTGCTGGCATCCCGTTGACCGTCGGGGGACCTTCATAGGTCACATAACTAGGACCGCCCGCGCGTTCGTCCATCGAACGCTGAAAAACACGACTAGTACGCCAGAAATCAAGCTGATCACGCTCGACTTTCTGGATATCGACTTTTGGACTTACCGCCTTAAACATAGCATCTCTCCAGACTGCATATCGACAAAATAGGGTGAGAAAACATCATCGATTTATGCGGGCTGCGAGGCGGTAATTGAACATGGTGTGAGAAAACCACTCACTACCACTGGTCACCCCCTTAGATGTGTCGCTGTTCGCGTGAAATTGACGAAGGTATGGTGCTGTCCCTGCGTGCGCATGGCAGCGGCATGAGTGTTGATGCCACCCAAAATCGTCACCAGAACCTATAATATTATTGACGATTCTGTCCATTTTAGGTAGGGGGAGTGCTTTTTATTGAGGACCGTCACCAATCCAAAAGATCTCGCGTTCAAATTCAATGACAGCGTTGGTGTCATCATTTTCATCACGGCTCACGAGTGCCCACCAGTGCATATTGAAGATCGAGAAATCTTCGCCGCCGGTACAGCGTGCTACGGTCAAATCCGCTGGCACATAGGGATTAGGAATTGGGCGCAGTTCGCCACAGGCTAAGGGCGAATATTGGCAAACACCTTCGGCTTGTAAAGCTACCGCCACCCCACAAGCATCTTGGTCAGTGTTAAAAGTCCAAACATCCGCCCCGTATGCCTCGTTGACATGGCGAACTTCGACAAAGCCTTCAGGAAACGGCGGCATGGGGGGCGACAAAATACCAAACAAAACCCCCAAGACATTGATCCCGATATAGAGTGCCAACACTAACAAAACCACCATCAGCAATAGCAGGATCAATGGCGGTCTTTTGGCGGGCACTTCGTCAGAAACTATCGGTGTCAGTTCTGGGCTAACGCTGCCATTGTTGTTCATATTTCACAATCGTCAACCCATTGGCGTTCAAAAAGGGATCAGCATTGGCACGTCCCGGATAGATAACAACACGGGTGTATTGTGTCGTGCGAAACCCGGAACGGTCGAATAAGCAAACAAACTGATATATAGCCAAGTTGTTATCTCGCTCGGCTTCGGGGCTAACGCCTTCGGGCGGCAAGCGAATACACCGTTGCTGGGCATCGCCATAATGCCTGTTCATTTCCGCCTGATAAAACTCAACTACGTCTTCAGGGAGATCAACAGTGCGATAATAAATTTCGCGAGAATTCGTCTCGACATTGTTTTCGCCCCAATACAGCGCGCTGGGATAGACAGGCACATCAAATGGGACTTGTCGAGACGCTTGATCAATGAAAAAAGAAGCGACCCCCGCCCCAATAATCAAAATACCCACAACGCCGATAATTAAAGCAACACGGATGATCGAAACGCCGCTTCGACTGCTGGATGCTATCCGTCTTTGTGTCATCGATTAATGCTCCTCGTTGATTTTTTCGATTGCCCGCACATCTTCTGTCAATGCCTGACCATAGGGTGTTTTCCCATAGCGTTCGGCGCTGGCACGCCAGTAAGGGAGACCATCACGTATTAGTTCCGGCGTGAGCCGCGCGCTCCCATCTAACAATCCTAGCAGATATCCAACCATCAAAGCGCGATGAGGCGCATCCTTCGACTCGGATCCCAATGCCATCGTTAATGTCTGTTTCGCGTCATCCCTCATGTTTAGACGAAAATAGACCTCACCCATATCGGCTAAAACAGTGGGTGGCGCACCCGACTCAAGGGCACGCCGCAAATAGTGTGCAGCCTGTACATACTCCCCTTGTGATAGCAGTGTACGCCCAAACCCATACAAAGGGAAATGATGATTTGGGGCTTTGTCAACAGCTTCAGACAATATCAAGGCGCTGGTTTCTAAATCGCCCAATTGACGATGGGTGTTGCCCAATAAGGTCAGCATCCGAGCATCGGCGCGTCCTTGTGAGCGGGCATGTTCCAGCACAGCGCGGGCAGCCTCAAAATCACCGCGAAGGTACAGCCGTTGCGCTTGGGAATACGTAGAGACCATCCCGCGATTGCCCCACAAGATAGCGATCTGCAAAATGACGATCAAACCGCCGACGCTAATCGCCGCTTGGGTGCGAATCTCAGACGGTCCCACAAAAAAAATAACGACTGCGCCCAAGATCAAGACCAGTGCGAGAATGACGGATATCCGCGTGAGGCGATCCCAACCCCCAAAATCATGCCGAACACGGTTAATGAACCAAAACATAGAACCCCCTTCTGTGGATTAGCCCAAGTTACCCGCGTCGGCATCCGCTAATGCCTGTTCAATAGCAGCGATTTCATAGCGTAGGGATTGACCATAAGCGGTGCCATCCATCGCCTTCAGTGCTGTTTTCCAAACACTTAACCCCGCCCGCGCGCTCATCATTTTCGCGGTTGAGCGGACGGCATTGCGGGTGTCCCCCGCTGCTTGATAGGCATTGGCAAGGTGATAAAACACCCGCACAGCATAAGGCGCAGGCATGGCATGAGCCGCCGCTTGTTCAAACGAAGTCGTCGCCTTGGCTTCATCCCCGCTTAAACGCTCTGTAAATCCCAATTCCGCCCAAATCATCGGTTGATTAGGTTCCAACCGCGCCGCTTGGATCAAGGTTTGCGCGGCTTCGTCATAAGCTGCTTGCAATCGGTACCCATTCGCCAAGGTGATATACGCCGTCGGATCGTTCGGGAAAAGCTGAACCGCGCGGTCAGCCGAGGCTTGCGCCTTTGCCAATTGTCCAGTGTAGGCGTAGGCAGTGGTGAGCAGCATCAAAATTTCGGATGTTTCTTTGCCCTCACTGATCGAGCGCTCCAATAATGGAATCGCCTCGCGAAATCGAAACGCCTCAATCAGCCGATAGGCATCGCCGTAGCCAGAACCAAGAAGGCGCGTTTGCCGTGCCAGCAAAATGCCAATAAATCCAAACCAAAGCAAGAACACCAAGCCAGCAAAACACAAGCCACCGAACGCCAGCAAAATGAGGGTTGCCTCATCCTCACCGCCGCGCGTCATGATCTGAGCTGCAATAGCCCCGACAAACAGGGCGATTCCGCCGAACCCGAGCAAGAAAGTGATATAGGTTAGGGTGAGCCAGCGCCGATTTTGCATCACGTTTTAAGCGATCCGTCCGGGGATCATTCCCGTGACATCCAGCTCCCCAGAAATCAACCCATTGGCGGTCTCGATATCGTCGCCAATGACCGCGCGCAGGGTCTCTGCCTGCTCACTTTTCAGGATCGTCTCCCACTCGCTTAACCCAACTTTGTGTTTGCGCAAATCGGCAACCGCTTCTTGAGCATCGCCCATTGCGCCCAAACGGGCATGGGCGCGTGCCAAATAGAGATGAATGAGCAAACGATGGCGGGCGTCTGGCACCTTGAGCGCCAGCGCTTTTTCCAAATGAGTAATAGCGAGCTGCGCCGCACCTTGATCCGACGCTCCTAAACGATCTTCGATCATGCCGAGGTTGTATAAAGCGACCCACTCTTGTGGGGCAAGTTCCGCCGCCCGTTGGGCAGCCACGAGCGCCTCGTCATAATGTCCCGACTGCAAACACACTTCCGCCAACCCATTAAAGGCGAGTGCGGAGTCGGCATCGATTTCGGTCATGGTGCGATAATCCCGTTTAGCGCGATCCAATTTGCCCCACAAACGCAGCAGTTCCGCACGAAAACGCAGATGCTCCAGTGTATTCGGCTCATTTTTGACCAAGCCATCCATAATTTTGACGGCTTCCCCATAGTCGCTCTTACGCAGATGGCGCACCGCTTTTTGGTATTCCATCGGGGCACGGGAGCGAAACACCAACAAACCGGCAATCACCCAGCCCACCCCTGCCCCAGTCAAGGGCAACAAAAATTGCGGCAAGACAAAAAAGCCGAGCAAAACCGCGCCGAACGCCGGCAATAACAACCCCATCCAACGCCCGCGCTCATAGGCTTCCAGCCCGCTGATGATAATCGCGGCACTACCGACGATAGCGATGATGACCAGCGCACTTTGAACGGGGATCACCCAAGCGCCTTCGACGGCGTTAAGCATCAAACTGAGTAAACCAGTCAAGCCGATAAGCGTGAATAGCGCCCGCAAGCGGGCAACCCCCATAAACAAACTGAACTGGCTAAGCGATCGTCCAATCATCTTGTGGACGCATCCTCTATTTTGACGTAAATGCGTTTGTTGATGCCACCCTTGCTCTTATAATCGGTCACACGGATGATGCCGACTTCGCGCGTATTGGCGACATGAGTGCCCCCGTCCGCTTGCAAATCTAAGCCAACAATCTCGACCGTGCGGATTTCAGGGATGCCTTCGGGCACAAGATTGATTTTGGTACGGATCAAATCAGGGATTTGGAACGCTTCGGCCCGCGGCAGAAGTTGCACACGAATATCACGTTCTGCGCGCACTTCAGCATTTATTTTTTCTTCGATCTCATTCACAAGTTCTTTTTGAAGCCGTTCAAACTCAAAGTCCATACGCCCTTCTAAGGGTTCCATATTGCCGCCCGTCACGCTGGCACCATAATCCCGCCAGACCACACCGCACAAAATGTGCATCGCGGTGTGGGTACGCATCAACTGGTAGCGGCGCGTCCAGTCTAAACGCCCAATCACCGAATCGCCCACTGACGGCAAAATATCCCCCGCAATGACATGCACTTGTCCGCGTTCAACTTTGCTGACACGATAGACTTGTGCGCCACTTTGAAGCTCGCCTTCGTCATGGGGCTGACCGCCACCGCCCGGATAAAATGCGGAACGATCGAGCATCACTGTGCGTTTTTCGGCGTCTACTGCCATCACGACGGCAGAAAATTCTTTGAGATAGCTATCCAATGGATACAGCGCTTCAGTCATTGTTCATTTTTCCCTTATATCGGCACGCATCCGCACCAGCACCGAGTCCCCTTGCATGGCATTCCAAAACGCCTGTCCGGGCGGGTTCTGCGCGGCGACATGCCATTCATAATAACTGACTTTCTCGTCGCGAAACCAATCGACCAACGCATCCACAAGTTTCCGTCCAACACCAACACGGCGGTATTCCGAAACGACAAAAATATCGGCAAGAAACCCACAAGCGTCTTGTACGAATAAATCGCCCATTAAATCTACCACCATCCCCAAAACATAGCCCACCACTTGCCCATCAACTTCTGCCACCAACAAACGCACGAGCGGATCAGACAGGCGATCTTCGAGTTGGCGCGCATAGTAAAGAGGACCATTGGGCTGGGGGGATGGCAGGCGCGGATCAAGCTCTTGGTGATATTTCACGAGTTGCGACCACAACTCCCCTACTGCGCTTAGATCAGTGGATCGTGCGGGGCGCACATTCACGTCAGTCACGACATCCGTCACAAAAAATTCCAATCTTTAGAACCACCGCAAAAAATAAAACAGGCGTGATGGCGCGTTCACTTCAACCAAAAGGCATCCATCCACACGCTGACATGAAGCGACCGCCAAAAGGCTTGCCCAACCACATGACGTCGAGGGCTGAGCGCGACCATCTGGTATATCCCGCGTTCGGCGAACAAGGCACGCAAATGCAAAACCAACCCCCGCGCCGCCCCCGGATGATACCCATGCGCATCGATCACCAACTCACCAATAAGCGCCATCCGTTGCTCGATACTGCTTGGAAACATCCCAAAAGGAGCTTCACAACCGATTACAAAGCCAATCGGTGTATTTCCCTCGGACAAAGCCGTCAGTACAATATACTTAGGCTCCTGAAGAGTTGCTTGCATTGCGATTTCCCAATCACGGCGGGCATCGATAGGGGGTATGAAGCGCTGATCCGCCTGTCCGATAATCGCGGCTTGCGCATACCAGAATTCGCTGAGATGGTTGAGATCAACAAGAAGGGTAGGACGAATGGTCATCATCATTCAAAGGATAACATTGTCGCATTCGCAGATCAAGCGAACGAGTGCGACAATCGTTTCATGAAAACCACCGCGATCCCTGAAGAAGAACTGCCCTTTTGGATCCAACGCGCTATGCGGGGGATCGATTGGGGGGTGTTGATCGTTTTAGCGCTCTGCTTAATCGCTTCTATTCCGTTCCTAAATTATCAAGGGGTTCCGATTGGTACCGCCTTTGAGCGCTATATCTTTCGCACTGCGGATTATGCGCAAGCCTTAGAATCAGGGTGGCTATATCCGCGTTGGTCGGCAGAAGCACTCAACGGTTACGGCGCACCCATCCCACATTATTACGCCCCAGCCGTCGGCTATCTCCCTGCGATCATCGACATTGTAACCCTGAATAATCCTAAAATCAGCGTAATCGTCAGCTTTATCATCAGCTTGTGTTTGGCGGGTACCTGTACCTACGCTTTTGTCGCCCGGCGTTGTGGTGCCACCATTGGGGTAGTCGCCGCAGTGCTGTATATCTTCAATCCATTGGTCGGCTATACCGTTCCGCATCAATTGGGCGATCTCACATTGGCTTTTGGGGTCGCGCTCCTGCCGATGGGCTTGTGGGCGCTAGACCGCCTCTTACATCATGACCACATCCTCGATCTGCGCCTGACAGCACTCGCGTATGGGGCAGCGTGGCTGACCGATATCCGTTTTGCGATGATGCTGACTCTATACGGCTTCATCCTGATCGGCGCGCAATTCATGACGCCAACACCGACCACACCCCCAATCCGCTGGCGACGGCTTTTTGTGGCACCTCTTTTGGGCATTATGTTGGCGGCTTGCTATTGGCTGCCGGCTGCCAGCGAGCAAGACGCCGTCAGATGGACGCCACAAACGTTTTCAGTTCCGACTTCATTTGCGTGGCAGGGGCTGTTTGCGCCCATTGCCATCTCTGATCCAGCGGCAATGCTCAGCCCTCCAAGTTACACCTTCGGCACTGCTTTGTTATTCATTTTGGGATTATCTGCCCTTGCCTTGGTGACAACTTCACATTCTGCTGGAATTAGGTTGCAACGCGGATTTTTCTTGGGCGGCGTTGTTACCCTCGCTTTGGGCATCGGGTTATTTACTGAGCAATCATGGATATTGATCCCCCTTGCCTTTGCCGCTGCCATTGCTGGTAGTAGTGCGGTCAGACTACGAGAACGACTACCTCTCTCGTTTTTTCGCGTCCTGCCCGTTGCCCTCTGTGCCATCGCGATTGGCAGCGTCATCCCATTGTGGTTGACTGGGCAATCTTCGCTGTTGAACGTCTCCAACCTTGATACTGATGCCAGCGCCCGCCTCAATTTTCAGCAGCGAGGGTATGGCGTTGCTATTTTACCGAGCGATAGCCCAGTCCCCACCACCATCTCGACCGATTTAGAAGCCAATGGCGCGCTAATCCGCAGTTACAGTTCTGGTGATTTCGCCCGAACCGCTCCCAATAGCAATCTTCAATTGGGCGTATTGGCACAAACCGCGCATCTCATGCGCCTTCAAGTCCAGACCTTTGACGCCAGCACGCTCAATATTTTGACAGCTTATTTTCCCGGCTGGACAGCCCGCTTTGGAAACCGCGACCTGCCCCTAAGCCCGTCTCCAGAAAATGGACTAATCGATGTCGAGCTACCCGCCGATGAAATCGGAGAATTGGTCGTTTCACTGACTCCTACCCTGCCCCGTTGGGGGGGATGGGGCATCACATGGCTAGGGGTGATCAGTTTGCTGATCATCGGTATTATCGGACGCCGACGCGCAGATCGCTCCCTAGAGGAAAGCCCAATCGTCCTGTTATCGCGCGCCGAAAGCCGTCTTTTCTTTGTCTTGATGCTGGTCGTACTGTTGACTATCGGCTCCAGCCTCAATCCGCAGTTGACCGAAATCCTCACGCTGCGTCCGGCATCAGGGAGTGGGTTAGTCGGGGTAAATGCTTTTAATTCCCGTTCCAACTCCGCGTTAGCGGTGATCGGTTATAGCGCGCCCGACCGAGAATTCACGTCCGGTGATTGGGTGAATATTCGCTTGTATTTCCGAACTTTGCAGCCCGTACAAGAAAATTATCTTGTGGAATATTTTCTGCACGATCCAAGGACAGGCGAACCCACCCTATTGCAATCCGCCCATCATCCGAACAACTTCCCCACAACGCGCTGGTTGCCGCGTCGTTATGCAGTGGACACTATTGAAGCCCGTATCCCTGCAAATCTGCCCTCTGGGGATTACGAGATCTTCGCACAGGTATTTTCTTGTTTAGACTTGTGCCGTACTCGGCAACCCCTCAATTTTTTCAATGCAGACGGCACACCCATTGGCGAGCGGCTCATCATTCCAGACCGATTTCAGATAATTTCATTCTGATCATATCTTTGTTATTTTCGGTTCGGCATTGTAGAATCGCGTGATGAATCGTCTGTCGTTTAGTGAAAGTCAAATAATTGTGGAAAAACGTGATTATGCTGAACAGGTCGGGCAAGCTTGGCTCCTATATCGCAATGGGCAAAATGACGCGGCTGCAAAAGGCTTTGAAGACGTTCTAAGCCGTGATGCCGAAAATATCGACGCTGCCTTCGGTTTAGGCTTGGTGCGCCGGTCTCAAGGATCACTGACTGCCGCGCAAACCTTGTTTGAAAAAGCAAGAGATTTGGTCGATCAAGCGCTGACCGTTGAACCTGGCAAAGACCGTTGGGAAATTTTGAAGCGCATGATCCAACAACGCCTTGCTGAAACCCAAAGCGCAGCCCGCTAAACAGCAAAACGGACGCACCTTTGCGGGTATGCCTGTCTTTGCATTCTTCCCTGTCGCAACTGTGATGAATAAACGTGAACGCCTCGAACGATGCCTCATTGGTGAAAGCACCGACCGCGTACCGGCTTTTTTATGGCGACATTTTCCGGGCGACGATCAACGGGCGAGTGATCTTGCCCGTTCTACAGTGGACTTTCAGCGCGCTTTTGACTGGGATATTGTCAAAATCACCCCAGCCAAAAGTTTTTGTGTGGCGGACTATGGGGTTCAAGACTCATGGGAAGGTGCCATCGACGGGACGCGCCACCAAAGCAAAATCCCGATAGAGCGCTCTTTAGATTGGACAACCTTGCGGCCCCTTGACCCCGCGCGCGGCGCATTAGGACGCCATTTAGAAGCAGTGCAGGGCATCACCGATGGACTAAAAACAACGGACGATGAGGCTCCGATTATCCAGACAATTTTTAGTCCGCTTGCCCAAGCGCGGATTTTAGCGGGGCATGATACCCTAATCGCCCATATGCGTACCCAACCGGAACGATTACACAGTGGCTTAAGCTTGTTGACGGAGTCGATCATGCGTTTTATCGACTCGCTCAAACGACTGCCCTTGGCGGGTATTTTTTATGTGCTTGATTACGCCGATTATGCCCTACTTTCCGAAGCGGAATATGTCGCCTTTGGCTTGCCTTACGATCAAAAAATCTTAGGTACCCTGCCCTCCAAATGGTGGCTTAACATAAACCACTTGCAAGGTAAATTGCCCATGTTCAAATTTGCGGCGCAACTGCCGGGTCAAATCATGAACTGGCAGGACAAAAATAGTGACATCCCGTTATCAATGGGCAAAACGTTGGTCGAAGGGGCGGTATGTGGCGGTGTTGCTGCTTGGGAACACCTTCATCAAGCCACTCCAACCAGCGTCAAACAAGCCGTTCGGGAAGCTATCACCGAAACGCATGGTCGCCGTTTAATTATTTCAGTCGGGGGGGCAACACTCATCACATCACCTTTATCTAATTTACGCGCAGTGCGCGAAGCGGTTGAGGATTCATGAGCATACGAGTGATTTCAGGCAGTGCTAAAGGTAAAAAACTCAAGCTCGTCCCCGGTGATAGTACGCGCCCGATCATGGATCGGGTCAAAGAGTCGCTATTTAATATTATTGGGCAGGATATTTTAGATTGCAATATTCTCGATCTGTTCGCAGGGACGGGCAGCGTCGCAATTGAAGCCCTTAGTCGGGGGGCAACGAGTGCGCTCCTGCTCGATATTGATACCCAAGCCATCCGCACTATCCAAGAAAATTTGCGGCTTACGCACTTTGAAGAACGGGCGCAAGTCCGTCGTCAAGACGCCTTTGCGCTCTTACGGACACAACCCGAAGCGGCGTTCGATTTTATTTATATTGCCCCACCCCAATATAAAAATATGTGGCGCACAGCACTGGAAGCGCTTGATCAAAACCCTGCGTGGGTAGCGGCGGACGGCACGATCATCGTTCAAATTGATCCCACCGAACAGCATCAGATGCCGTTAACGCATTTCACTCTGACCGACGAGCGCCGTTATGGCAACACTTTATTATATTTTTACCAACGTACTGCGACTCAATTACAGAATGAATCCACTCATATGATAGAAACTTCACACGCTCAATTAGAAAAGATCGTGCATGAGCTGATGACTCTTTATCAAGTCAGTGCGCCCCCCGTGCCTATCGAAAAAATGTTGCAAGAACCGCTTGCGGGGTTGTGGCGAGAATACAATATCATGGATATCTCGATTGGCTTCCTGACCACTAAAAGCCTGTTCGGTCCTCGTATGTCTTTGGCACGCTTCCTCGTTCGAGTGATTTCGACGAGCGACTGGGGGATAGCGCAGGGTTTGCGTCCGATGTCGGACAGTTCCCTTCACTACCACCCATTTGCCCGCATGTTGGTCATGCCCGCTACCATGATCGCAGAACTTCGCCAAGACGCACGTACCCCCCAACTCATGAGCGTGCATTTTGAAGTTCCCGAAGATGAGGCGACAAAACGCCTTGATGAGCTTGCCGCTTACGGCGTCTGAGCGCGTTTCAAAAACTCGCGCGCCTGCTGCAAAGCATCCTCAGTGCTATAAATGATGCCAGCGACTTGCCCCTCGCGGATAAGTTCAAGCAAATCACGAATCACTGGACCCGGTGGCAACCCAAGTGTTGCCATCAAATCATCCCCATTGAGAAGCGCTGGCGGATTGACGAGTTCGTCATAATGTTCGAAATAGGCATCTAACAAGATTTGCGCGTTTTCAACCAAATGAAGCCATAACGCTTGATCATAGGTGTGTCCAGTTGTGCCCAAATAATCAGCGAACGACAGTAAAATCAGGTCGATTCCCTCTTGTCCGCGTTTCCAAAAGCGATAAATATCCAGCGGTGTCAATGTATCATGCCACATCACCCGTTCAATGTGTGACTGAACCAGCGAAACGACAAATTTTCGTTCGGCATTGCTAAACTTCAAATCGGTCAGACGATCATTGGCGACTTCTGCGCCAATAATTTCATGATTGGGGTAGGCAATCCGCCCACGTTCATCGCGCGTCGGTTCGGTGAGCGCTTTGCCGATATCGTGGAACAGCGCGGTCAGCATCAATAATGCACGATGAGGGCGCTCGTCGCTCCAGATAGTGGTCAAGTGATCCTGTAAGCGCGTGCGATAGCGGTCTAAGGCGACCACAATCATACCGAGGTTAAACTGAGCGGCGGTGTCATCGGTACGATTGGGCATGATGGTCGAGGCGATATGATTGAGCGCGTCCATCACCGCCAACGTATGATTCCAAACATCATGAATATGGGGGTGCGCCTGTTGTAAATCGTGTTGTGCCGATAATTCTGGAAGGATGACTTGCAAAACACCCAAATTATCCGCCACACGCAACGCCGCTGTCGGTTTGGGCAGGCTCAACAGTTTGACCAGTTCATCGCGGATACGTTCGGGCGATGGTTCGTGCAAGCGCTCAGCATTCACTTTCATATCTTGCAGGGTATCGGGATCAAGACGCATCCCAAATTGAATACTCTGGCGAATACCCCGCAAAATCCGTATCGGGTCATTGGTTATCGAGGTTGGGCTGCAACGACGGAGACGTTTTGTGATCAAGTCTTGCGCCCCGCCCAACGGATCGATCAATTGATTCAAGTCGCCCTTCAAATCCACCGCCAGCGCGTTCACAGTGAAGTCTCGATCTGCGAGATCTGCCGCAAGATCGACAGCGCGTAGCCCCGAGATATCGATCACTATTTTTCCGTCAGGGGTATCTATCAGCACCCGTGCGACATCCCGCTCATCATCTAAGATGTAAAAGTCACCTTTGAAGTGATTGGCGATTTTACGTCCCAGCTTAATGCCTTTGTCGGTCGTGACCAAATCAATGTCTTTCAGCGGGCGGCGTAGCAAAGCATCACGCACTGCCCCACCCACCACATAGACATGCTCCTGCATATCCCTCACGACATCACTGAGATCAAGTATAAAATCCGTCCAAGCCAGTATCGGGGTATTCATGGTGTCGGCATATCCTCCGTGGGTGGGGCGATATCAGGCAGACGGGCGACCCCAATAAAGGGCATGTTGCGGAATTTTTCGTCCAAATCCAATCCATAGCCGAAAACAAATTTATCCTCAATGACAAAACCGACAAAATCAACCGGGATTTCGACAGTTCGTCGGGAGGGCTTATTGAGCAGTGCGCACAAGCGGACACTGGCGGGATTACGGGTGAGCAACACATCGATCACGAACCGCAATGTATGCCCACTATCGATGATGTCCTCAACAATCAGGATGTGCTTGCCGGTGACTTGTTCGCGCAAATCCATATCAATACGCACATTGCCGCTCGTTGTGCGCGCACCTCGTCCATAACTGGACATCGATAAAAAATCAATCTCGTGGGGTACCGTGATATAACGCATCAAGTCAGTGAGAAAAACCACCCCCCCTTTGAGGATACACACAAGTATCAAGTCCTCGACTTGAGCATACTCTTGTGAAATCTGCGCCCCCAATTCTTGGATGCGCTGATGGAGCGTTGCTTCGTCAATCAACACTTCTGCTAAATAATCGTGATAACTCGCCATAGGTTTAGTCCCTCGCTTAGGCTTTTGATTATAACGCAGCATTGCGTAGTACAGGGACTTGGAGGATGGTTAGTGAGCAGACGCCCAATACCATGTATAGGGCATCCGCCCAATTTTAGTCGCTTTCGGGTTCTGGCATTTGCACATGCGGGGCGATATGGTGGTGTTTCTGTAAACTACGCACCTTAAACGGTTTGGTGCGCACGGCTTTAATACCCTGCACCACTGCCATCGCCGCGCTGAGAGTAGTGATAATCGGCACATTGTAGAGATGGGCAGCGCCACGTATCAACGCACCATCATTATGTGCCTGTCCCCCACGCGGGGTATTGATGATCAAGCCGATGCGCCCTTCGCGAATGGCGTCAATCACATGGGGCGACCCTTCGCTCACTTTATTGATCGTTTCAACGGGCAAATCCACAGAGCGCAAAAACGCTGCGGTTCCGTACGTCGCCACCAACTTAAATCCTAGTTGATGCAGATCGCGTGCGATCTTCACGGTCGCGCCCTTATCGAAATTGTTCACACTGATGAAAATCGAGCCGCTTTGGGGGAGCGCGCTGTTCGCCGCCATCTCAGCTTTGGCAAAGGCGTGCCCAAAGCTGGAAGCGTGCCCCATCACTTCACCTGTGGAGCGCATCTCGGGACCCAAACGCGCATCCACGCCGGGGAATTTCTGGAACGGCAAAACGGCTTCCTTCACGAAAAACCCATCTACGCGCGGTTCTTCGGTAAAGTCCAGTTCGATCAGAGTTTTACCCGCCGCGATTTGGGCAGCATAACGGGCAAGGGGATGCCCCGTCGCCTTGCTGACAAACGGCACCGTGCGGCTGGCGCGCGGGTTCACCTCAAGGACATAGACCACATCATCCTTGATGGCAAACTGAATATTGAACAAGCCCTTCACACCCAATGCCTTGCCGATGCGGTCAGTGTACTCGCGGATGATCTCGATATGGTAGTAGCTAATCTTGTAGGGGGGCAACACACACGCCGAATCACCGCTGTGGACGCCCGCTTCTTCGATGTGCTGCATAATACCGCCAATAGTGACCTGTTCGCCATCGCACAAGGCATCGACATCGATCTCGAAAGCATCATCCAAGAATTGGTCGATCAAGACGGGGTGCCCTAACCATTCGATGTGTTTTTCGAGCCAGTCATGCAACATGTCATCATCGAAGACAATCGCCATCCCACGCCCGCCCAAGACATAGCTGGGGCGCACCAACACCGGATAACCGATTTTATTCGCGGCGTGGATTGCGTCATCCGCCGTCAATACCGTTGCGCCGGCGGGTTGGGGGATTTCCAATTCTTGCATCAGCGTATGAAAACGCTGGCGATCTTCTGCCAAGTCAATAGTATCGACCGACGTGCCCCAAATGTTCGCCCCGCCGTCTAACAAACCACGCGCGATATTGAGGGGCGTCTGTCCGCCAAATTGCACCAACACGCCATCTGGTTGTTCACGGTCGATGATATTGAGAATATCTTCGACGGTGATCGGCTCAAAATACAGGCGGTCGGCGGTATCATAATCGGTGCTGACAGTCTCTGGGTTACAATTGACCATGATGGTCTCGTACCCTAGATCGTGCAGCGCAAAGCAAGCATGAACACAGCAATAATCGAATTCGATGCCCTGCCCGATACGATTGGGACCACTGCCAAGAATGACTACTTTTTTGCGGGCGGTGACGGCGCTTTCATCTTCGGGTTCATAGGTTGAATAGAGATAGGGCGTAAACGCCTCAAATTCTGCCGCACAGGTATCGACGCGATAGTAACTGGGAATCACACCCAACGCTTTACGCTGATGGCGCACCGCAAACTCGGTCTCGTTCAAAATACGGGCAATATGGGTATCGCCATACCCATATTGTTTCAACTGCTGAAACGAGGCTTGACTCACACTCATCAGCGCCGTGCCTTCGGGCAAAACCTGTTGACGAAGCGCGATAATATCCCCTAATTGACGGACGAACCACGCATCAAAACCGGTCGTCGCGATAATCTCTTCTAAAGATGACCCATCATTTAAGGCGCTCGCCACTTGGAATAACCGTTGAGCGGTCGGCATCCGCAATACTGCGGCGCTCGTCGTCATCGCTTTCGCGCCAAAGCCGATCATGCCAATATCTAGGGAACGAATCGCCTTTTGCAATGCCTCTGGAAAAGTGCGCCCGATTGCCATCACCTCGCCAATCGCCTTCATCTGGGGTCCAAGGGTGCGATCCGCGCCGGGGAACTTGTCAAAATCCCAACGTGGAATCTTGACTACCACATAATCGAGCGACGGCTCAAACGAAGCGGGGGTCACGCGCGTGATATCATTGGGGATTTCTTCGAGGTTATAGCCTACCGCCAACAGCGCCGCAATCTTAGCAATCGGGAAACCAGTCGCCTTGCTCGCCAATGCCGATGACCGCGACACGCGCGGATTCATTTCGATAACATACACCTGCCCATCTACCGGACTCACAGCAAATTGCACGTTGGCACCACCCGTCGCCAAGCCGACACGATCCAGCACCAATTTGGCGGCATTGCGGAGGCGTTGCAACTCTTTATCGGTCAACGTTTGTGCCGGGGCGACAGTGATGCTATCCCCTGTGTGAACACCCATCGGGTCGAGGTTCTCAATCGTGCAAACGACCACGAAATTCCCCGCCATGTCACGCATGACTTCGAGTTCATATTCTTTCCAGCCCAACACGCTCATTTCGACCAATACTTCGCCCACCGGGCTAAGCTTCAAGCCCCGCTCAATCACGCTACGCATATCGTCGGGCGAATAGGCGATACCACCGCCGGAACCGCCCAGTGTGAAGCTGGGGCGGATCAAAACAGGATAGCCGATCCGTTGTGCGACCCGAAATGCACCTTCAACAGAATTGACGACTTCGCTGTCTGGACACCGCAAACCGATCTCCATCATAGCGTTCTTAAACAACTGGCGATCCTCCGCCAGATTGATACTGTCATACTTCGCGCCAATTAACTCAACGTTGTAGCGTTCCAGAACCCCATTTTCTGTCAGCGCCTTCGCCAGATTGAGCGCCGTTTGCCCGCCGACCGTCGGTAGGAGCGCATCTGGGCGTTCCGCCGCGATCACGCGCTCCACAATATCCGGCGTCAAGGGTTCAATATAGGTCGCATCGGCAAATTCGGGATCGGTCATGATGGTCGCAGGGTTGCTGTTGATCAGGACAACGCGATATCCCTGCGCTCGCAAAACTTTGCACGCCTGCACGCCGCTATAATCGAATTCACACCCCTGCCCAATGACAATGGGGCCCGACCCGATGATCAAAATCGTCTGTATGTCTGTTCGCTTTGGCATTGTTCCACTTTCATCGTTAGGCGGACACACAGGTGCATCCCTAAAGATCGCAATCTTGCAGGGGCAGGTTCCCCCTTGCATGTCGGTTCATTTACTACTGTTTAGCTGGATTCCAACGTCGTCTCGGGATGTTTCACCCGTCCGACAAACTCATCAAACAAATACAGCGAATCGTGGGGACCCGGTGACGCTTCGGGGTGGTACTGCACACTGAACGCGCCCAACCCGACATGGCGCAACCCCTCAATCGTGTTGTCGTTCAAATTGATATGGGTGATTTGTGCCCCGCGCAGATCGCTATCCGGCGTGACTGCAAAACCGTGATTATGGGCGCTGATCTCGACGACGCCCGTCAGCAAATTCTTGACGGGTTGGTTGCCACCCCGATGCCCAAAACGCATTTTTTCGGTTTTGCCACCCAATGCCAGTGCAAGAATTTGATGCCCCAAGCAAATACCAAAAATCGGTACTGTACCCAATAATGACCGCACATTGTCGATCATTTCGGTGACGGCTGCCGGGTCACCGGGACCGTTGCTGAGGAAAACCCCTGCCGGATTGAGCGTCATGACCTCGGCAGCGGGCATGTGCGACGGCACGACATGGACGCGCAACCCGCGATCCGTCAACATCCGCAAAATGTTCTGTTTGATGCCTGTATCGTAAGCGACGATCAAAGGGGCATTATTGTCGCGCACGCCTTCGCCATAAAAATCAGGATTGCTGCGTCCTGACCAATAGTAAGCTTCGGCACAGGTGACATCATCCACCAAATTCCAACCCGACATATCGGGCGATTGTTTCGCCACTTCAACCAACGCTTGGGCATCAAGCGCTGCCTCGCCATGTGCAATGGCAGCGCGCATCGCCCCTTTTTCGCGGATATGACGCACCAAGGCGCGGGTGGCGACTTCGCTAATGCCGATCACGCCTTGTTCCCGCAAATATCCGTTCAAATCACGCTGACTGCGCCAACTGCTCACCACCGGTGACAATGACCGCACGACAAACCCTGCCACCCACACCTGATCCGATTCGACATCTTCGGGGTTTATGCCGGTATTGCCCACATGCGGTACGGTCATGGTCACAATTTGGCGATGATAGGACGGATCTGTCAAAATTTCCTGATAGCCGGTCATCGAGGTATTAAAGACAATTTCGCCCGTCTGGACACCTTCTGCGCCAAACCCAACGCCGGCAAATGTCCGCCCGTCTTCCAGCGCGAGTAAGCCCGCTTGTTTCGGTTGCTGTGCCATGCGCAGTCCCTCCTTAGCTCCGGTAATGTCCGTTGATGGACACATAATCATGGCTCAAATCGCAGGTCCAAATGGTGGCTTCGCCGCTGCCCTGTCCGCAATCCAACAACACTGTCACCGCATCCGCCTTGACGAGTGCCGTCGCCAAGGCTTCATCGTAAGCGGTCGGCATCCCGTTCTCAAACAACAACAATCCCGATTGATCGGCATTTGCCGCAAAGAAGAGGCGCATCTTAGAAGGGTCAACAGGTACGCCCGCACGCCCCGTTGCCGCGATGATCCGTCCCCAATTGGCATCGCCACCATAAAAAGCGGTTTTGACCAATGGCGATGTCCCGATGGTATTGGCGATCTGTTTCGCCGCCGCATCATCCAGCGCGCCCGTCACCGTCAAGGTGATGAACTTGGTCGCGCCTTCGCCATCCCGCACCACATCTTGCGCAAGCTGGATGCACACTGTCGTCAAGGCTTCGACAAATTGATCTTCGTCTTCGGATGAATCGACGCTGGCACCGCTGGCACCATTCGCCAGTAAAAACACCGAGTCATTGGTACTGGTATCGCCATCGACCACAATCCGGTTAAATGACACTTCGACCGCACGGTGCAACGCATTGTCCACCTGCGATGGGCTAAGCGACGCATCCGTCACAATAAAGCCCAACATGGTCGCCATATTCGGGGCGATCATGCCTGCACCTTTGGCAATACCGGTGATGGTGTATTCGGTGCCATCTTCTTGTGTGACCTTGAGCGTAGCGATCTTCTGGCGAGTATCGGTCGTCATGATGCCGTGCGACGCCCGATGCCATGCCGCGTCATCTTCCCCCAACGCCGCCGCTGCCAAATCGACACCCCGCGCAATTTTATCCATCGGCAGTTGTGTACCAATCACGCCTGTAGACATCACCATCACCGAATCCGCTGGAATTCCTAGCTTTTCTGACGTCAAGCGTGCCATTTCAGCGGCGTTGGTCAAACCCTGCTCCCCTGTGCAAGCATTGGCGCAACGGGTATTGACGGCAATCGCACGAATCTGATTGCGTGCTTCTTCCAAGACCCCCATATCATAAAGCACAGGAGCAGCTTTAACACGATTGGTCGTGAAGACGCCCGCTGCGGAACATGCGCGGTCGCTCGTGATCAGCGCAAAATCCAGTGATCCATCGGCTTTCAACCCACAATGCACACCCGTAACTTGGAAACCCTTCACCATCATCGATTGCATTTCAGACATTCGGCATTTGCCCTTTCAGAGCTATGTCAAGATATTTTAATTTGAGAACATCAGGATCGTTTTAGAAGGACGCGCAACGGCACATCCCCGCCTATGCCGTCCCTTAGACCGTTGCCAAAATCGCAGTCAAACGCTCTGCCAAGGTATCTACATGCGCCGTTTGTGCGATCAGCGGCGGCACAAAGCGGATCACATTCGGTCCCGCATTAACCATCAACAGCCCCTGTTCATACCCCGCTTCAATGATAGGGGCAACGTCAATATCGAGTTGCACGCCCACCATCAAGCCGCGTCCCCGCACCTCTTGAATATGGGGGCTATTGATTTCGCTGAGCCGCTCCATTAGATAGCCGCCCACTTCGTTGACCTGACCGAGGAAAGCCGGCTCGGACACGCGATTCAACACATAATGCGCAACCGTCGTGATGAATGACCCACCCGCAAACGTAGACCCATGATCGCCCGCATGGATATGCGACGCCACTTTTTCGGTGGTCAAGATCGCGCCAATCGGCAAGCCACCCGCCAATGGTTTCGCCAGCGTCATCATATCAGGCGTCACTCCCATAGGCTCATGCGCCCACAAAGTCCCCGTACGCCCGACACCGCACTGCACCTCATCAAAAATCAGCAATGCGCCACGCTCGTCGCATAATGCCCGGAGCGCTGTCAAAAACTCTGGCGATGCGGGGTTGATGCCGCCCTCCCCCTGCACAGGTTCTATGAACACCGCTGCCGTCTTGTCAGAGATAACCGCCCGCACGCTCTCGATATCATTGAACGTCGCCAGCTTGACTCCCGGCAGTAGCGGACCAAACGGCTTTTGGTATTTTTCCTTAGGCGTTAGCGACAACGACCCCATGGTACGCCCATGAAAAGCATCGGTAAAGCAAATGAGTTCATGTTTGCCCTCAATGCCGGAGTCATACGCCACCCGCCGCGCAAACTTGAGCGCCCCCTCGTTGGCTTCGGTGCCAGAATTGCTAAAGAAGACACGATCCGCAAACGAACGCTCGACCAATGCCGCCGCCAGTGCCGGTTGCGAGGCGGTGTAATACAAATTACTGGTATGTAACAGCCCTTCGGCGGCACGCTGAATCGCATTGACCAAGCCCGGATCCCCATAGCCCAAAGCGTTGACGGCAATGCCCGCCACCCAGTCATCATAAGCATTGCCCTGATCATCATACAGAGTCATGCCCTGCCCGTGCGTAAGGACGAATGGCGCACGCTTGTAGGTTTGCACTACATAAGCATGATCTTGATCGATAACCGTGTTCATTTGAATATTCGTAACCATTGGTGTAGAACCCCATTTCTTGATGATCATTAACGAGAAAAATTACGGACGTGCTGTGTTTTTGGCTTCATTCCCGCTGTTGTCAGATGCCGCGCCCGCCGATACCCTCAAAAATTCTGACCAGTGCAAGCACGCTTCAACCCATTCCCGCTGATCAAAGCCCGGGGTGATCCAGCCATTGGTGGTTTCATAGCGTATCGTAGCCAAGCACCAGCCCAAGAGCTTCACACCCATGTCTTGCGTGATACGTCCCGAAAAAAGCGCATGAAGGGCGAGCTTGCGCGAATACTCCGACCCCTTCACCAGCGCGTTGTACATCAAATGTTGCAGTTCATGACAGTTGCCACATAGTTGAATCGTGACTTTGTTTTCACCATGTGTCGCCAAGTCCCATAAGTGATGGCGTTGTGACATTGGATACCCACAGGCAGAACACGCCGTCACCCGCTCCTGAAAACGTGGTCTTCGCCGCTGGCGTAAACGCTTGTAACGCTGCAAGCGATAAAAATCGAGCCAATGTGCGATCACCTCTCGCTGAGCAGTTTCATCAATGGATGCCAACGCCACTTCAAAGGTGTCGAGGATTTCGCGAGCGGGCTTTTCTCGATAAAGCGCACGCACTAGTGTTTTGAGCGCCTCAAACTGCGCCGCGATATCCTGTCCTGCCCCTTCGCTATCCATGCGTCACATCACACCTATCTAGTTTATTGCCCGGTTGCCGCGCACAATCGCCGTACCGCCACCCATGCGTAAGCCTTCCAGATTGGTGATCACCGCCGCCTGCACCCCATGATCTAGCACGCTGATCGCCGTGCGCACCTTCGGGATCATGCCACCAAAGATGGTTTCGTCGGCGATCATCTGCTCGACTTGCGCATCCGTCAACGTCGGGATCACCTGCCCATCCAACATCACGCCCGGCACATTAGACAAAAACACCAGTTGTTCGGCATTAAGCGCCGCCGCCAGCGCCCCCGCGACATGATCGGCATTGACGTTAAAATTACTGTGGACGCCCATGCAGATCGGCGCGATCACTGGCGTCAAGCCCGCGCTGAGCAAAGCTCTCAGTGGTTCCGCTTGTACCGAGTCCACCTGTCCCGTAAAACCCATATCGACATCGGCGTGCTGCATTTGAACGGCGCGCACCATCCCAAAATCGACGCCGCTTAGCCCAATCGCTTGTACACCGCCGTTGACCAGTGTCCGCACCAAGCGCTTGTTGACGACACCACACAACACCATTTCCACCAGCGCCAACGATTCAGCGTCGGTGATACGCAGCCCGTCCACATAACGAGGGACAATGCCCATCCGCTCTTGCAGTTGGGTGATCTCCTTGCCTCCCCCATGCACGATCAGCGTCGGTTCCGCCAGCGCCACGATGACCTCGGCAAACTGCCGTAAATAGTCGGCGCTGTCAAGTTCGTGCCCGCTAATTTTGATGAGCCGCGCGGGTGCGTTCACAACAAGCCCATCGTTTCATCAAAACCATACATCAGGTTAAAGCATTGCACCGCCTGCCCCGATGCCCCTTTGCGGAGGTTGTCGGTTACGCTGGTGATGTGCAGCAAGGTATCCAACACGGGGGTCAAGCTCATCACACAACCATTAGTACGCACGACATGCTTCAAGCTCGCTTGTTGACCCGCCGGCAACACCTGTACCAACGGTTCATCCGCATAGGTTTCTTCATACAACGCTTGGGCGTCAACACTATGGAAACCCTCGCGCAAATGCACATAGATACTGGACATCAAGCCGCGATCTACTGGCAGTAAATGGGGCGTGAACACCAGCGCGCCGACATTGGGGTTCAATTTCACCATTTCCTGCTCGATTTCGCCGACATGCCGATGCACACGACCGGGATTATAAGGCGAAAAATTCCCGAAAACTTCGACAAAATGAGTGTTCGGCTTGGGGTCACGACCGGCACCACTCACGCCTGACTTAGCATCCACAATGATCGGCATCTGAGGAAGGATCCAGTCGGCTTTCAAGACAGGGTACAGACCGAGGAGTGTCGTGGTCGGATAGCAACCGGGCGCAGCGACGACCATCGCCCCACGCAATTGCTCCCGATTAAATTCCGGCAAGCCATACGGGGTGGTCGCCAACATGTCTGGATGGGGGTGTTCGTGCCCATACCACTGCTTATAACTTTCAGCCGTATCCAAGCGCAAATCAGCCGACAAATCGATGACACGCACCCCCGCCTCCAGCGCTTTTGCCGCCATATTCGCGGATACGCCATGCGGTAGTGCCAAAACCACCGCGTCCACCGTGTCAGTGGTCAAATTTACGGTGTCGGGTTGGACATAGCGGAGATTAGTGAAGGGTACGGGTTGCCCGACATAGGTCGAAGAAGTCGCGAAAACGACCTCGGCACACGGGTGCTTAGACAAAATTTCGACGGCATCCTGCCCGGCATATCCACTGCCGCCATAGACACCCACACGGATCGGACGCACATTTTCTTGGGTCATTGTGAGATGGTGACTCCTCATAAACTGGCATTGAAAACACAATAAAAAACCCCTGCCTTGTGGTTCAAGGTCAGGGGTCGGGTAAGCTTGCTATCAGGCAGTAAAAACCGCGCTAACGCAAAAATCCCGGCACGACCTTGAGGGTCTGCGGGCGACGGCTGCGACGACGCGGGCTGTTTAACTGCATGAATGAGTGTAATACGATCATGATTTTTCAATTCCTAGGAGCGAGCTTAACTATAGTCGCTCAGTCGTCCGCTGTCAAATAATTGCTGCCCAAACTGTCACCGAAACTAGACAAGTCCATTTTACTCTTTTGTCCAAAAGCTCACAAAACCATAACAATTTTCTGAGCGATCCACTCTTTACGCACAAGGGCATTCTGGGGCATTGTTGAATGAGGAAAGAATAGGGAACCATGAACGTTCTAAACTTATGATCGAAGTGACCAATCTCACCAAACGTTTCGGCGACCGCATCGCCGTTAACCAGCTTACTTTTCAGGCACAAGCGGGCGAAGTCGTCGGTTTATTGGGACCCAACGGCGCGGGCAAAACCACCACCATGCGCATCCTGACCGGCTTTATGCCCCCGAGCGAAGGCACCGTGATCATCGCCGGGCACGACATGGTGCAAGACTCGTTAGAGGCACGGCGCAATGTCGGTTATTTGCCGGAGCGAGTCCCCGTTTACCCAGATATGACCGTGCGCGAATATGTGTTGTACTGGGCGCGCTTGCGGGGGGTACGTACTGCCGGCAAAAGCGCCGATGATGCCATCGCCCGCGTCGATCTCAGCGACCGGCGTCATACCCTCATCCGCAACCTATCGAAAGGGATGCGCCAGCGGCTCGGTTTTGCCCAAGCGCTCGTCCATAACCCGCCCGTACTCATCCTTGATGAACCGACTATTGGCATTGACCCCAAACAGGTGATCGAAGTGCGCGAAACCGTGCGCGCACTAGGCAAAGATCATACTGTCTTGTTCAGCACCCATATCCTGAACGAAGCAGAACAGGTGTGTGACCGCGTGATCATCATGAATGAGGGCAAGATCGTCGCCCAAGGCAAACCAAGCGAGCTGCGCCTCAATTTAAGCCCTGACGCCACTCTCGAAGATGTTTTCTTGAATATCGTCAACCGGAGAAAAAGCTAATGGCGATCTGGATCATCTTTCGCCGCGAAATCACGTTTTTTTTGACTACCCCTTTCGCCTATGCCATTGCAGCCGCGCTCCTGCTGCTGACAGGGGTGTTGTTCAACTACGACCTTAATGCCAGTTTTAGCACCAAACCCGCTGATGCCACGCTGGTGCCGACGCTTTTGTCGTTCGCGATGATCTTCTTCGCGCCGCTGCTCACCATGCGCATGTTCGCGGAAGAACGACGTGAAGGCACGATGGAGTTACTCTTGACTGCACCCGTCAACGAAAGCAGTATCGTGATCGGCAAGTTTTTGAGTGCATGGACATACTTCACCCTCGTCCTTCTGATTACGCTGATCTATCCCATCATCTTGACGACCATCACCGAACCCGATCTCGGCATGTCGCTTAGCGCGTATATCGGCATTTGGTTGTATGGCGGGACGACGCTCGCCGTCGGCATGGTCTTTTCGTCACTCACCGAAAATCAAATCGTGGCGGCATTCCTCGGCATGATCGCCTTGCTGCTGTTGTGGCTCGCGGATCAAGCAGGTCAAATCATCACCAATATCCCGATTGCGGTGGTCATTCGCTTGCTCTCGTTTCAAGGACACTTCTCGTCCTCGTTCGCGGTCGGTCTGATTAGATTAGAGGATGTGATCTTTTTTACGGGAATCACGGTGGTGATGTTGTATATCACAATACAAATCGTCGAATCGCAAAGGTGGCGTTGATGAAAAAGCCATCAGTTCCAAATGCAAAAACCACTTCCTCACCCATCGTCATTCGCCGCCGACATGTGGCGACTTTGGGCAGCGTTGTGGGCGGTGGGGCATTGATGATCGCGATTGTCGGGCTGATCACAGTCGGTGCGCTTGCCCCCGTAGTAATCGCCGCTTTCGGAATCGCGATCTTCGGCTTTGCCTTGTGGGGCGTGATGATGCCCGCCGAGTTCATCGGATTTTTCACAGGGCGACAAGTCCGGTTTGGCACTCTTGCCATCTTTTCCTCGCTCTTGCTGACGGGGATTATCGCGCTGATCTATATCCAAGTGGCACGCGCCGCAATCAATGTTGATGCGACCCAAACCAGTTTATTTACCTTGAGCATCGAGTCCGAACGGGTCATAAGCAGAGTCAGCCGTCCGATACACATCATCGGCTTTTATTCGTCGCAATCGCTCCAACAACGCGCGGTCGATGATCAATTTTTCCGTCTCTATGAAACCGCCACCAACGGTTTGATCCAACGTTCCTATATCGACCCTGACGAACAGCCCACCATGGCGCAACGTTTCGGTGTGACGGCGGACGCCCAAGTCTTCCTCGTGAACACGACCATCGATGGCAGCCTTGATTTCAACACCATCGCGCCCGTGCCCAGTGGTGGCGCACAAGAACGAGAAATGACCGAAGCCATCGCCCGCATGTTGATCGCAGGCAGCATCACCGGCTATTTCGAGAACAGTTTGGGCGAGCGCAGCTTGGTGGATGAAACTCAAGAAGGCTTGACGGGCATTTATAACGGGATGCAGCAAGTAGGCGGATTGGTGGTGAAGACGTTAAATTTGACGGAGTTCGCGGCGACCAACAGTTCGATCCCCAATGATGCAGCGGCGTTCGTCTTCGCGCGCCCTACCCGTGATCTCACTGGTGCCGAGATCGCCATCGTCGCGCGTTATCTGGATCGGGGTGGATCGTTGCTCTTGTTGACCGACCCACTTTTCAATGACAATCCGTTTATGCAAAAAGAGGGTGCCTTTAACACCTATTTGTGGGACACCTTTGGCATACGCGCGCTTGATGCCGCTGTGGTCGAAGGCAATGCCGCCGTGACTGGGCAATCCCCGCTAGAAATTTTCAGCGCCTTTATTTATGCCGAATCTGACATCGCCCAACGGCTCGATCCGCAATCTGCGCCGACGTTATTTTCGGTGGCACGCGCCATCGAGGTCAAGTTAGCGGATACCCCCCCCGACATCGCCACCGGGCAAGTGGTGTTATCATCGGAAACCAGTTATGGCGAAACCAACTTCACCGCCCTCGGCGAAACCAATACCTATGTCTATGACCCCACCGAAGACATCATCGGACCGATGACGACAGTGGGCTGGGCGACCAATATCAATAGCGGGGCAAAAATCGTCCTGATCGGGGATGGAGATTTTATCAGCAACGGACGCTTAATCAGCCGTGATGGCTCAGCCCTTGTGCCGGGCAATGCCTATTTGTTTACAGACTCGATGGCTTGGCTGACCAGCTTAAGCGAAAAGATTGATTTCGCCCCCCAATTTTTTGGGCAAGGCTTGCCTTTAATTTTCGTGAGTGAAGCGCAATTTGCCGCTATCGTATTCATCACAGCGATCTTGATGCCTACTTCCGTTTTGATGCTGGGCATGATCATATGGTCACGACGGAACCGACGATGAAACGACGAAGCAGTTTGCTGATTTTTCTTTTGGTGTTTGTGGGTTTATTGGTGCTGACCATCGGGCAAAATTTGACGCGCGTTGACGTTTTGCCGACGCCCGACGTGCCTTTTTATCAAGTCTTCACCGATTTTGTACTGCTTGATGTGTCCGCCGTGCGTCTCCGTAGTCCCGAAACTGGAGATACCTTCGCGATGGCGCGGGAGCCGACAACCGGCGTATGGCAAGCGATTTCACCCGAAGGATCACTCAATATTGAAACTGCGAGTGCCATTGGGCGCACAATGGTGTTACTACCTTATACACGCACAATCAGCGCCCCGTTTGGTGATGACGTTGAAACCTACGGTTTCACTCCGGAAGGCATACTCTCAATCGAAATTGTTTTGATCAATGGGGAAACACATATTGTCGCAGTGGGGTACAGAATCGCCACCGAGTTAGGCTATTATGCCTTTGTGGACGACCGTCCAGAGCTTTATATTCTTGCCCGCGCGCCGATTGACTACTTGATCAACCAACTTCGTGAACCGCCAGTTGCTTGACAAGAATTGCGAAAGTGTTTATTCTGTCAGATTGCATCGGGACAGTAGGGAATTGCTTCTCTATTGACCAATTTCAGGTTTCACCCGTCTCTAAATCGTCCCTTTACAAGGCGAGATTGTTAGAACGGATCCTTCGTTTATTTTCGTCTACCTTTCAAGACGATTTCGCTAGTGTAGCTGGTGTCTAACGTATGCTGATGACAGTAATGGTCAACCGAGAAGAACTTCGTGATCAATTAATACAACGCGCTCGAAATAAGGGTACACTGTCCTATGATGAGATATTGGCAGTAATCCCCGACGCCGAACGCGATATCAATTTGTTGGATGATCTGATGGACGATTTAATCGAGGCAGGGATCGAATTGACGACCGCCGAAGAACAAGATCGAGCAGCGGCATTATTTGGGTCTGGTGCCATGGACCGAGGGATGGACGAACCCAACTTTGATGTGGAGATGTTTGAAGAAGAAGACATCGAAACAACTTGGGGCTTCGATAACGACCTCATCCAAGACGCAGGCTATCAACAAGCACTAGACAGTGACGATGTAGTAGGTTTGTATTTGAAGGAAGCTGGGCGCGTCCCGCTGTTGACCGCAGACGAAGAAGTCTCGCTTGCCAAACGCATGGAACGCGCGGTCAATGCGCGCAAGGTCTTGCAAGATCAGGGCGAAATTATGCCTCTGGACGATGTGTATGACCTGCGCGACATCATCACCGATGGCGAATTGGCACAAGAGCATCTTGTCCGTGCCAATGCCCGTCTCGTGATCAGTGTGGCGAAGAAATACATTGGGCGCGGTGTGCCCTTTCTTGACCTGATTCAAGAAGGCAATATCGGGCTGATCCGCGCGACCAACAAGTTTGAATACCAGCGTGGGCACAAATTCAGCACCTATGCCACTTGGTGGATTCGCCAAGCCGTCAGCCGTGCCGTCGCGGATCAAGGGCGCACGATCCGCGTGCCTGTCCATATGGGTGATCAGCTTAACCGGATGCGCCGCATCCAAATGCGCTTGACCCAAGAGCTAGGGCGCGACCCGTCGATTGACGAGATCGCTGACCGCATGGAAACGACCGCCGACAAAGTGGAAAACTTGTTGGAGATCGCCCGTCGCCCCGTCAGCTTGGAAACGCCGATTGATGAAGAAGGCGACAGCACCTTTGGCGATTTCGTCGAAGATGTCAATAGCCCCGCCCCGGCGGAAGAAGTCGCGACCAACTTGCTGCACGAACAGTTGAATTCTGCGCTGGATCGGCTACCCACCCGCGAAGCGCAAATCTTGCGTCTTCGTTACGGTTTGGAAGATGGGCGCGTCTATACGCTCGAGGAAGTCGGGCAAGCCATCGGTGTGACGCGCGAGCGCGTTCGCCAGTTGGAAGCACAGGCGCTCAACCGTTTGCGGCAATCGTCGGCTCATGTGACTTTACGAGACTATCTCTACGAGGAGTAGAGACATCGTGCGGACAAAGGGCGGCGCTCCGAGTGGGTGGTTTTGGTCTCTGGCACTCGTTGCTTTAGGGATCGCACTCCTCCTCAATAATTTTCTGCTGATCAGCGGCTTCAACGTGACCACGTTGCTGCCGCTGGTTTTGGTGATCATCGGCGCGGTCATCGTGGTGCGCGGGGATATTTTCGCGGGGGGTGCTGGTAAAAATTTCAGCATCACGCGCGGCAGTGTCGAAAGCGCCGCCCTAGAGATCAGCGCCGGTGCCATTGACGTACAGGCATACGCCCTGCAACGTGAAGGACGCTTGATCGCGGGTCAGTTTGCACCTAACACCCGCCCCTTCTTGACAGTCGATGGCGTCGATGCAAAGCTGCGCATGGATCGGGCAATGACGACTTTTTTCTCGTTCAGCGCTTGGACAGCAGCCCTCGCCAATGACCTACCGTGGAAGTTATATGTTTCGACCCACCTCGGTCAGGTGAGCCTCGACTTGTCTGATGTCATTATCGATACTGCTGTGATCAGTACCGGTCTAGGCAATATCCAACTGACGACCCCCAAAGAAGCGTTGGCAGCGCTGTATGTGCGTTCCGCGCTTGGCGTCATTCGCGTGGTGGTACCCGCTGGGCAAAACGTCCGCATCATTGCCCCCAACACCCGTCTCTTTACGGTTCAAGCGGATAAAGAACGCTACGCCAATCCCGAAGCCGGTATTTATGTCACCCTCAATGGCACCCTAGACGCGCCTGAAACGCTTATTTATGTCAACGGCACTTTCGGTGACGCCTATTTCGCTTGAAAGCCACTGATGTTGATCCCCTCATGAGCGGTACTCTATCGATTGTTATTCGTGATGCGCTCGCTGAAGATGTAGCGGCTTGTCTGGCGCTCGATCATTCGTTTCACACCGATCATGTTTGGCAAATGAATCTCCGCCAAGAGGATGGTTGGCAGATCGCTTTTCGCAACGAGCGGCTCCCGCGCACCCTAGAGAGCCATCATCAGCCCCATCCTGATCATTTAAATACGTCGTTGATGGCAGAGCAATGCTTCCTCGTGGCAGAAATTCGCCCCACGGGAGCTATTGCCGGTTATGTGGTCATGCGGCGGGATCCAACCTCCGAAATTGGGGAGATCATAGAATGTGCCGTGCCGACTCCCTTCCGACGTTCAGGCGTCGGTAAACGTTTGATCGGCATCACCCAAAACTGGGCGCGGGAACACCATCTCAAGCGGATTCAAGCCGCAGTCCGCACCATTAATGTGCCCGCCATTGATTTCTTCCAAGACGTGGGGTTCACTTTTTGCGGTTTTAACGATCATTACTTCCCAAACCGCGATATTGCTTTATTCTTCAATCAACCTATTCGCTAAACAGCATCCATCGAGTTTTTGATTCTTGTGAATTCTCTGATCACTGAAATCCTAATCACCGCCAATGAAATCCTGACCGCTGGGATCGTCATCGTTGCGGCGTCCATGTTGCTCTATAACCTGACACGCAATATGAAAGACCGTGTTGCCCGTACTTCTGGCGTCGTCTTAGGGTGTTTAACCGTCGTCTACGTCTGTGACACCTTTCTAACACTGGGACCAGACCCCCGTGTTTATGGTAATGTATTACGCCTCCAGTGGGTCGGTATCGCCTTCATCCCCGTCGCCATGTATCACCTTAGCGATGCCTTATTGGCGACGACGGGGTTGCCCTCGCGCGGGCGGCGGCGGCGCGTGATTCGCATCCTGTATCTGATCAGTCTCTCTTTTCTCATCCTCGCCACTTTGACCGACACGCTTATCCAACCTGTGACTATCCGTTCTCCGTTGGAGCCACAAACGCTTGTTGTCACGTTAAAGTCCGAGACCTTATTTATTTTTTATGTCATCTACTTCTTGATCGCAACTGGGATCGCGCTCCTCAATGTGCAGCGCGCGCGTGTACGCTGTATCGCACGCAGCACGCGCCGCCGTATGGGGTACTTACAGATCGCGCTTTTAACCCCAGCAATTGGCATTTTCCCTTTTTCGCTACTCTTAGGGATCGGCGCTGAGCTATCGCTGCTTGGCTTGCTACTGGTTAACTTGGCGAATATCGTCGTCATTCTGATGCTGATATTCCTCGCCTATCCGCTCTCTTTTTTCGGTTCGCGGGTACCCGACCGTGTAGTCAAAGTCGAACTCCTTCGCTTTTTTTTACGTGGACCCGGCACCGGTCTGTTGGCATTAGGGGCGATCATCCTCACTACCTCGGCATCACGCATCTTCAGCTTATCGGGGCAAGCTTTCACCCCCTTTGCAGTGGTTGCGGTGGTGCTGTTATGGCAATGGGGAGTCGCAGTTATCCTGCCAGCGCTTGAAAGATGGTTGGTCTATCCCGGCGAAGATGCTGAACAAATTTCTAAGCTCGATAATCTGTCGGATCGACTGTTAACGCGCGGGGACATCCTTCAACTCCTGGAAGCCATTCTTGCTTCTGCCTGTGATTACCTACGAGTCAGTACCGCCTTTGCAGCGTCTTTGCAAAACCCAGAACAGGTCGAAATCGTCCATGCGCAAGGACCCATGCGCCCCGAAGCGCAACAACTCATCGAAGCGGTCGAACTTATCAAACAAAATAAGCAATTTGAAAATGCGCCGCTGGATAACGTGAATGTGTTGTCATGGAACGGCTTTTGGATTGTGCCTTTGTTCAGCGGGCGCAGTAGCGGCAACATGCTCACAGGTCTTTTGGGGATACAAGCACGGGCAATCACCATCAACTTGACCGTTGATGAGTTGCGTATGTTGAAAACCATTACCCATCGCGCCAGCCAAGCCCTTGACGATTTGACTCTGCAAATGGAGTTATTCGCCGCGCTGGAAGGATTGCTTCCCCAAGTTGCCATTACCAGATCACGCGCCGCGACCCTAGAATATCGCGCCACAGGAAACGCCAACGCGCTGCCAATAGTCACCGAAAACGGGTTCGACGAGGAGCAATTCAAAGAACAAGTGCGCGCCGCCTTACGACATTATTGGGGCGGGCAAGGCTTGGCAAGCAGTCGTTTATTGGATACGGAACTTGTACGCGCGGCATTATCCGCCCATAACGGAAATGCTGTCAAAGCATTACGCGCCGTGATCCTCGAAGGTTTAGAAAAAATGCGTCCAGAAGGCGAGCGCAAAACAATGGCTCCTGAATGGACGTTGTATAACATCATCGAATACCGCTATATTCAGCAATTGAAAGTCCGCGAAGTCACCCAGCGCCTTGCCATTGGCGAATCCGATCTCTATCGCAAACAGCGTACCGCTATCGATCAACTTGCGGATATTTTGCTGGATATGGAACGAAATCTGCATTAATAACGCAATGGGGCTAACTCCGAAAATGTGACACCCAACCCCTAAACCAAAAACATCCGTTCGTACTCTCATTGTCTCATGTATCGCTCTAATGTTATACTTATCTTGTCACCCTTTTGAGGATGGCACTGTATCGTTATCACCATGATTCAGAATGATGAGGTAGCGCATGGCGACAAATACAGAGCGGCGTGATGATGCCCCACTCCCCAGCCTTGAAGAAGGGTACTGGGCAGCACTTTTGCGAGAAGGGGAATTCGCTGATGCGCCTGCCCCGCAACCAGAAGAAGTGGCTGATTTTCAACCCATCAGCAGCCCATTCACGGCTGCAAAATCGAGTGCGAACCCTTCTGATTGGGACATTATCAGCCAAATTAAAGACAATGATGATGTCTTGGAATTAGAAGTTACGGGGTTTAATCGTGGTGGCTTATTGGTGGAGTGGCGCAGTTTGCGCGGTTTTGTGCCTGCCAGCCAACTCGCCGGATTTTCAACAGTGACCAATGAGGCACTCCGTCGGCGCTTGCTCACTGCCAGCGTGGGTAAAGTCTTGCGTCTGCGTGTGATCGAACTCAATGATGTTCAAAACCGTCTCATTCTCTCCGAACGGGCTGCCACTGTCGAGGTAGGCGAACGGGCGAATATTCTTTCCCGGCTCAATACGGGTGAAGTCGTCACCGGCATGGTAACTAACTTATGCGATTTTGGAGCTTTTATTGACCTCGGCGGGTTGGAAGGCTTGATCCATATCAGCGAATTGAGTTGGGGGCGCGTCGGGCATCCCGATGAAATTGTCGCACGGGGTCAACACATCGAAGCAGTTGTCTTGGAAGTCCAACCGACTGCCGGACGCATCGCCTTAAGTTTTAAACGCCTGCACCCCGATCCATGGCAAACCGTCCAACAACGTTATAATGTGGGTGAGATGGTAGAGGGACTGATCACCAATGTCGTCGATTTCGGTGCCTTCGTGCGCCTTGAAGAAGGTCTTGAAGGCTTGATTCACGTTTCCGAACTGGCAGAAGGTCACTTCCTCCATCCGCGCAATGTTGTCACCGAAGGGCAACCCATCCGAGCGCGTATCCTAAATATCGATGGACGTGCGCGCCGTCTTGGGTTAAGCTTGCGTTCTCAAAGCTGAAGACACTCACACGACACGAAACCATAAGTGCGCAGGGGAAAAGCATCTGTGGCACAAAATCAAAAATTACCACCATCGAACAAAGGCGATCTGACTCCGAAAGATCGCCGTTCGTCCGGCAATAAAGCCGCTCCCGCCCAAGCCGCCGAACCAAAATCGCGCGTGACGGTCGATGTTGACCGCTATACCGTCAAAGCCGAGTTTTGGGATGTTTTGTTAGATGCAGTACCACCGTGGGCGGACGAAATCGCCGCCATCATGTTAATCGTCTTTGGGATCGTTTCGTTCCTATCGCTGATCAATGTCTCGGCGGATGCTTCGTTATCATTGGCATGGTCTAATGCTTTAACCAGTCTGTTCGGGATCGGCGGGATCGTCGTGTGTGCGGGTTTATTCGCGCTCGGCATCATCATCCTGCTGCCCAAACTTGGGATCGTCATTCGCTTTCCCGCACGGCGTATCCTCGCGCTGGAATTTGCGTTCTTGTCGCTTCTGGCGTTGCTGCACTTGGCGGCGGGCGATCCAGAATTGCGCAATCTAGCGCGGGCGGGACGCGGCGGCGGGCAAGTGGGTTGGGCATTCAGTTCGTTGGTGGTCAGCCTGTTTGGATCCTCGGTCGCCATTGCCGTGTATAGCCTTTTGCTCATCATCAGTTTAGCAATTGCGCTCGGCGTCAAACGAAGCCATGTCGTGCGTGCCTTGTCAGGCATCCGCGCTGAACTGGAACGAATTGCCCGCCTGTGGAAACCGCAACCGCGCATCCGCATCCACCGCACCACGTTGGAGGACGGCTTGCGTCCAGAAGCCAACGAGGTCGTCATTGCTGCCAGCGGCGCGCCCGCATTAACGCGCGTTAGTGAAGTGGTGGAACAACGGTTCCGCGCCCACTCCATCACCTTGATCCGCCCTAATCCTGATAGTCTACCCCCGTCTCTGCGGTATGGTGCGCCCACCAACCCAGACGAAACACTCGGCGCGGAAGAATTAAACGCAGTGGATTACTCCCACCATCCACTGTTCAATCGTGCCGAACAGATCGCCCGCCCGACCGTATTAGGAACTGTCCACGAAGCTAAGAAAAAAGGCGATCAACCGACGGTGGAGCGTCCCGATGGGCGCATGAAGAAATATTTCTCGACGGCGGACTTCAAAGAAGTGAAACAACTTGGCAAGCGCGACCCAGCGTTACCCGTATTGAGTCTATTGATCGATGCCTCAATCAGCTTGCCGGAAAATTCTGAAATCAACGGCAACGTCCTGTTGATCGAAAATGCGCTCATGGAATTCGATATCGATGTTGATGTGGTCAATGTCCGCGTCGGTCCCACCGTCACCCAATATCTCATCCAGCCTTTCCGCGAAAAAGCCGATGATGTAGGCGAAATCACCTTCAGTCGTACCCGTATCAGCCGCATCAGTTCGCTTGCCAACGATTTGGCGCTTTCGCTATCGGCGAAGCGATTGCGCTTGGAGACACCTGTGCCGGGGACAAATTACATCGGCATCGAAGTCCCCAACAAAAATCCCAGCGTCGTCACTTTGCGCACTGTCTACGAAAGCAAGGGCTATTTTGAACAGGCACAAAAGAAGAAAACCCCCCTGTTCATCCCCCTCGGTCGTGATGTCGCGGGCGACCCGATTGGGATTGATTTAGCGGGGATGCCTCATCTGTTAATCGCTGGGACGACGGGTTCCGGCAAGTCGGTGTGTATGGCGGCAATCGCCAGCGCGCTCGCGCTCGACAACTTGCCTAGTACCGTCAAACTCGTGATGCTTGACCCCAAGATGGTCGAACTCACGCGCTTTAATGGTTTGCCGCATTTGTTGGGACCGGTCGAAACCGACCTAGAACGCTGCATTGGTGTGCTACGCTGGTGTACTCGCGAAATGGATCGGCGCTATAAAGTCCTCGAAGAAAATGCCGCGCGTAATATCGATACCTACAACTCACGCTTGGGGCGGCGGAAACGCGACGAATATCTGCCCTACATCGTCATCATGATCGATGAGGTCGGCGATTTGATGATGAATCACCCCGAAGAGACAGAAAAAACACTGACCCGTCTGGCACAGATGGCACGCGCTGTCGGGATGCACTTGGTCGTCGCAACCCAACGCCCCAGTGTGGATGTCATCACCGGTTTGATCAAAGCAAACTTCCCGTCTCGTATCGCCTTTTCGGTCGCATCAAGTATCGATTCGCGCGTGATCATCGACACGGGTGGTGCAGAAGCGCTTTTGGGCAGGGGCGACATGCTCTATCAAGCCAGCGACATGATGGCACCGCGCCGTTTGCAAGGCTGCTATATATCCGATGATGAAGTGCGCACCATCGTTCATCACTGGAAAACATGGGCACAAGAGCAAGAAGATTACAAACCGGGGCGTGTGGTTGGTCCATGGGAACGGGGCTTAACACGGCGCGAATTCTTGGCGGAAACCGACCCCATGCTGGAACAAGCCATCGAGATTGTCATTGCCGAACAGGAGGCGTCGGCATCCCTGTTACAACGGCGTTTGGGTTTGGGGTATCCACGAGCGGCGCGCATCGTGGACTTGATGGAAGAGATCGGCGTCGTCGGCAAACAACTGCCCAATGGGCGTGGTCGCGAAGTGCTGATCAAAGCCGGTAAAGACCCCTTCAAGGATATGATCGACAAGCGTATGAAGAAAGATGAATAGGCGTTTTTCGCAGTGGGCCAGGCGGCACCTCGCCCACTATCGCTTCCAAGTATCTTTTAGGAAGCGAGGGGGATGATTAATTCAGCCGAATCGTTGATCGGGCGATTCACCGCTTTTGAAACCTCATAGGCTGCCATCGCGCCCTCATAGGGCACAAGTAAGCCCTGCAATACAGGGGCAGGCACCGTTTCGCCATCCAACCAAACATCATAATCTTTAGGCTGCAAGATCACCGGCATCCGCGTATGGATCGCTTGGATGTACTCGTTGGCATCGGTCGTGATCAGGCTATAGGTGCGGACAAGTTCGCCTGTTTCGGGATTAAGCCACACCTCCCATAAGCCCGCCATCGCAAACACCGGTTGGTCGCTCAGGTGAATATAAATCGGGACTTTGCCATTGTCGCCCGTGTGCCATTCGTAATACCCGGTTGCCGGGATCAGACAACGGCGGCGGCGAAAGGCGGTACGAAACGAGGGTTTCTCGGCGACGCCATCGGAGCGTGCATTGATCAAGTTGCTCGCCATCTTGGCATCCTTCGCCCAACTGGGGATCAAGCCCCAACGCAATAGTTGAACATCGTGCCGCGCTTCATCTGTGATGACAGGCAGATATTGGGTCGGCGCGATGTTATAGCGCGGGGCAAAATCCGGCACCGTGGTCAAATCAAAAGCTTGTTGCAGCAGTTCTGGTGACACGGCTAGGACATATCGACCGCACATGATTATCGCCGACGTTTTGGCGGTTCTTCAGGGCGTCCAATTTCGGCGATCTGACGCACCAACGCTATCGCAGCGAGCGCCAACGTGATGATATCGCCGGTCTTGACACGGGTTAATCCCGCTTCCATCGGATTGGTGGTATCGTGGGCAGCGCGATTAAAAACATAGGCAGAGATTAAACCAAAGAGTAACCCCACAATGCCGCCCAAAACATAGACTTGTTGGCGGGTATCGGCAATGCTCTTCTTGGCGGACTCAGTAGATATGTTGCTCATTTATCATCCTCACCTTGCGGTTGATCGAATATGCGAGAGGCAATTCTATCTATAAAAGCGAATCGGCTGTTCCAACCCACTGTCACCCGTGCTGCCCGTTCCAACGCGCTGGTAACGCGGTCGCCAGCAGTACTTGTGATGGTGCTGGCATGGAACAATCCTTTACCAACAGCAGTATTGGCACGTCCCATCATGACAATCAAGACCATCAAGACCAGATATACAGGTAGCATACACAAAACGAGCGGGCATAACAAGAACAGGGTCATGAAGATATTGGCGATGGGTGCCGACCGTGTTGAGACCAGCGCGATAACAGTCAAAATAATGATGAGAGCAAAGGCAAGGATACTGGGCAGCAAAATATCACGGCGAATAGCCCGCCGAATAGCGCGTTTCATCTGGAGCTGCTGCTTCATCGCTGGGTTTTCGTCCGGCATAGTGCCGTCTTGTCCTTCACCTATACCCGATTACGTCATTCCATGATATAAATTCTAACGCACTTTCGGAAGGGACATTCACGTTGAATATGACGACTTTACTGACAGACCCATCGATATTCCAAATTGCCGCGCCGGTACGCGCCGCCCTCAATGAGCGCAATCAAGCCGTCGTTGCTTTGGAATCCACCCTGATTACCCATGGCTTACCCTACCCCACCAACATCGAAACCGCCCTCGCGATGGAGGCGGCTATTCGAGAATTAGGTGCGATCCCCGCCACCATCGGCATCATTCAAGGTAAAATTGTCGTCGGTCTCAGCCTCGACCAGATCGAATATCTGGCGCAAGCCACGTCAGTGCGCAAGTGTAGCCGCCGCGATTTAGCTATCGCAGTGGGTATGAAACAAGACGGAGCCACGACCGTCGCGGGGACCATGATTGTCGCGCATAAAATCGGCATCCACGTCTTTGCGACGGGCGGAATCGGCGGTGTCCATCGCGGGCAACCGATGGATGTCTCGGCGGATCTCATCGAATTGGGGCGCACCCCGATTGCGGTGGTTTGTTCCGGCGCAAAATCAATCCTCGACCTGCCACTCACCCTAGAAGTGCTAGAAACACAAGGTGTGCCCATCATCGGGCTAAATACCGAGATGCTGCCGGCGTTTTACACGCGCTCGACCGATCTCCCGATTGATGCCCAAGTCACCACCCCCCAAGCTGCTGCCGCCATCATCCACGCGACCCATGCCCTTGACATGAAACATGGGTTGTTAATCACTGTCCCCGTGCCCGCCGAAGATGAACTTTCGTCGGAGATCGCCGAAGCCGCGATTAAGCAAGCCACCCAAGAAGCGCATGATCACGCGCTCAGCGGCGCAAAAGTGACACCCTATGTCTTAAGCCGTGTCGCAGAACTGACCGAAGGTGCCTCACGTCGTGCCAATACTTCTTTGTTGATCAACAATGCGCGGGTGGCGGCGACCATTGCCGAAGCCTTACGCCAAATTCAAGATCATGCTGATTAAAATCGAGGGACATCACCCCCTCAATGGCGTCTATACGCCTTCGAGTAATCCCAACGCCGCCTTGCCCTTGATGGCAGCGGCGCTCTTGACCGAGTCACTCGTCCATCTTCACAATGTGCCGCGCACGTTAAGCGTCCAAAATTTATTAGAGGTGATGCTCGGTTTTGGGACGACCGCAACTTGGGATGGGGAAAGTCTACACATCGAAAGCACCCAGATCACGCGGCGGGTACTCACCCAAGAAGACACCGAGCTTTCGGTAGAGATGATGTTGTTGGTCGCGCCGATTCTGATCCGCCGTCAACATGTCCGCCTCGAAGTCGATTTTTCGCTCAACCGCATCCGCCCCCACCTTGAAGCACTGCGTGATCTGGGTTTCGATGTTGTGACAACTGCCCACGCCGTCGAACTACGCGCGACGGCATGGGAGAAAAAAGATATCCTCCTCACCCAAGCCAGCGTGACTGCCACCGCACTCGTCATGATGTTGGCATCCCGCTGTGGCAAAGAAACTATCCTCCAAAATGCTGCCACTGAACCTCATGTTCAAGAGTTGGCGCATTTCCTCGTGGCCATGGGGGCTTCTATTGATGGGATCGGCTCGAATCGTCTGACGATCATCGGCGTAGATGCGTTACACGGTGCCGAAGCCACCATCGGACCCAACCATATCGAAGTAGGGAGCATCGCCGCCATAACCGCCTTGTGTGGTGGACGAGTCGAGATCGCCGGGGTGCGCCGCGCGGATATGCGTATGATCACCCATATTTTTCGTCGGTTTGGGATTCAGTGCGATCTCGGCGAAACCAGTCTCTTTATCCCTAACCACGAAAAATTAAGCATTTCTAATCGTGAAGAAGATGTGGACTCATCCATCGAAAGCGCGCCATGGCCCGGTTTTCCCTCTGACCTTGTGGCCGTCGCAACCGTGATCGCGACACAAGCCTTTGGCACGTCCCTCATTCACGAAAAAATGTTTGCCAATCGCCTCTTATTCGTGGACAAGCTAAAGGCAATGGGTGCCCAAATTGTTTTATGTGACCCCCATCGGGCGATTGTCATTGGTTCCAGCCGCCTAACCGGGATTTACATGGATACACCCGATGTGCGTGCGGGCTTGGGAATGCTCGCTGCTGCTCTTGTGGCGGAAGGCGAAACCCAAATCGATAATGCACAGGTGCTATCGCATATGTTTGGCGATGTCTTGGTCAAGCTCAGCAATTTGGGCGCACGGATCACCTCGGCTTAAATTGATGACAACTCCAGACGCCCAATTTTACGATCTTGGTGGTGTTCGTTGTGCGGTCACGCATGTCACCGCTACCTTGCCGACCGCCCCGCCCCAAGCGCCTATTCTTTATTTACACGGATGGGGTGTCAGTTCCGAATTGATGCTGCCCATCGCCGAGCGGATGGCAAAACTCGGCTACCCCGGCATTGTGCCCGATTTCCCCGGTTTTGGACGCAGTGCGGTGCCACCAATGGGGTGGTCAGTGCATGACTATGCGCAATGGGTCGTCGCGCTCTTAGATCGCTTGGGAACTCCGACCGTAAATATCTTCGCACATTCTTTCGGGGCACGGATTTCGCTGGTGTTGGGGGCACAGCAAGCCACGCACATCAGCAAATTAGCGCTCACCGGCGCAGCAGGCATTCCGCCAAAACGCACAGGGACGCCCTCGCTCCGGCTCAGCCTCTATAAGGCTGTTCGCGCAGGGTTGCGAAGCATTGGCGCAGGGTCGTTAGCAAACCGCCTTGCAGCATGGTACAGCCAGCGTTACGGATCAGCCGATTATCTGCTGACCAGTGGCGTCATGCGCGAAACTTTCTTGAAAGTTGTCAACGAAGACTTGACGCCCTTTGCCAAACTTGTCAGCCGCCCGACCCTTCTATTGTGGGGAGAAGGCGACCAAGATACCCCGTTGTGGCAAGGGCAATTACTGGAACAATTGATCCCTGATGCGGGTCTCATCATCTATAAAAATGGCGATCATTACGCCTATTTGCATCATCAAAACGAGGTCGCACGCACGCTCGATCACTTCTTCAAAAACTAACCGAACCGCATTACGAGAGGGGTTTGTGCCATGATCGCTGTCCTGCTCATCCTGCTGATGATCCTCTGGATCAGCGGCGCAAATCTGCGTGTCTATCGACAAGCGCGATTTTATCAAATCGAAGAATACATGAGTCTGCGTTATCTGCGCTGGCTATTGGCAGCGCGGGATCGTTGGTTTCCCAACCGCGCTGCGGGCGCATGGTTCATTGGCAGCATCATGACGTTCGTACTGGCAGAGTCCCCCGGTAGTCCACTGCCCGCCATTTTAGGCATACTGGCGGCAGGTGTCGCCATCACCCCGCCGAGCGAGACCGAGATCAAGAAAAAATTCCGCGCAACACCGCGCGCCCGTCGCTTGTTGGGGGTCGCCTTCACACTGGTGACGATCATAGGTCTGGGTTTGTTTTTTTTGCTAAATATGATGGGCTTGCCGGATCGTTTTCTTAGCCTAATTATATCGACATTGGGTTTTACAGTTTTCATCGCCGCCCCGCTTGCCTTACCGCTTGCCAATCTTCTGCTCTATCCGGTCGAGGCAGCTTTGCGCGCCCGTTTTATCCAGCGCGCCCGCACCACCTTGGCGCAAGTGAACCCGGTGGTGATCGGCATCACCGGCAGTTATGGCAAAACGACCACAAAAACCATCTTGGCACACCTGCTCAATGGGCGCTACCACGCCTATCCCACCCCCAAAAGTTACAATACCTTGATGGGCATCTGTATCGCCATCAACAACGATATTGCCAATGATAATCGCGTCGAGTATTTCATCGCCGAGATGGGGGCATATGTCCCCGGCGAAATCAAACGCATCTGTGATTTGACTCACCCGCGTATCAGCATCGTGATCGAGGTCGGACCCCAACACTTGGAACGTTTCGGCAGTCTTGAAAATACTGCCACCGCCAAATATGAAATCATCAAAGCCTTGCCCGCCGATGGCGTCGGCATCTTCAACTGGGATAACCCCTACGTGCGCACGATGCTTGAACGAGGCTATCCCGCCACCCGTTTGGCGATCAGCACCACTACCGACCCTAGCACGGTTCAAAATGGCATCCCCCGTTTTGTCGCGTCGGACATCACAGAGTCTTTACACGGACTAGTGTTCACTGTAACAGATACGCTGACCCATGAAGTCCAAAGCTTTTCTACGCCGCTTGTGGGTGCGCATAATGTGACCAATATCCTGTTGGCGACGGCAGTTGCAGTGCATGAAGGCGTGCCCTTTAGCGAAGTCGCTTTCCGTGTACGCACGCTACACCCCCCAGAAAGCCGCTTAGTGCGCGAAACCACCCCTAACGGCATAACCATCATCAACGACGCCTACAGCGCCAATCCGGTGGGCGCAATCAGCGCTTTGAAGGTGCTTTCGCTGCACACCAGCGGGCGACGCTTGTTGATCACACCCGGTATGGTTGAACTTGGCGCGATGATGGAAAGTGAGAATCGTAAACTTGGCGTTGCCGCCGCCGCCCATGCAACAGAGGTCATCCTTGTGGGGAGCAAACAAACCATCCCGATCAACGAGGGTCTCGTCAGCGCGGGCTTTCCCGCTGAGCATTTACATGTGGTCGAAACCTTGGCAGAAGCCATAGACTGGTATCAACGCAACTTAACGACGGGCGATAGCGTATTATTCCTTAATGACCTACCGGATACCTATTCAGCTTCGAAATAAAGGGGCGTTTTATGGATATCGCCGAAATTCTAACCCTGATTGTCTTGGGCATCACCCTATTGATCTCGATCATCCCCTTTGTGCCGGGGCCAGTGCTGATGTGGCTGATCTGCATTATCTACGGGGTCGTCTCTAGTTTTCGCGAATTCACCCTCTGGTCGGCGGCGGGCGTCACGCTTTTGATGCTGGTCGCCGCCAGTAGTGAATTTTGGTTGCCCCTGCTGGGCATGAAAACACGCGGACTCTCATGCAGCAGCGTTATCGGCACTTTAGGCGGTGGCTTGTTGGGGACGATTTTCATCCCGATCCCGATTTTGGGTACGCTGATCGGGGCGATTGGCGGGGCGATTGGTTTAGAGATATTGCGGGTCGGCGATTTGAAAGTGGCGCTTCGGGCAGGGGGTTTTGCACTAGAGTCGTTCATTTATGGCATGATTTTAGAGGTCATCATCAACCTATCCATCATCGGGGTGTTCATCTTCAGCGTGACGCGCTAAGGCGCAGCAAGTGGTTTTAGGCAACAAAAAATCCCTCGAAAGGGATTTTTGTTGGTGATAGCTGGACTTGAACCAGCGACCTATGCATTATGAGTGCATCGCTCTAACCGGCTGAGCTACATCACCTTAACTATAGCGGGGGCAGGATTCGAACCTACGACCTCCGGGTTATGAGCCCGACGAGCTGCCACTGCTCTACCCCGCAACGTATAGAATTTATACTAGCATTGACCCTAAATCATGTCAACAGTGGTCTCAAAATACTGCTTACAGTGAAACCATAGCGGGGGCAGGATTCGAACCTACGACCTCCGGGTTATGAGCCCGACGAGCTGCCACTGCTCTACCCCGCAACGTAACGTGAAGAAAATAATAACACGCCCCATCATGAGAGTCAATTGCCAAATTTCATTGCATTTCATTGGGGTGCATTTCACTTTAGTGGGAGGGCAGATCGGAGGAGATAAGAGGTAAAGACGATCTTCATAGATCGCCCCTGCCCCAATACCCATTTCAATCAAGCGTCGTCTTGCTCGATCGCCGCCTGTGTCACCCTGATCACATCGTCTAAGGTTGACCCACGCGCTGCCATCAACCGCCCAAACCGTTTCTGAAATTGCATCGTCGCATACATGGTAAATTCGTCGATCTGCAATCCAAACGGCACTGGATCGTACAGCGCGAACACGTCGGTGATCACCCCCAACGTAGGGAATAGTAATTCGTTCATGGTGGTTTCGGCGACCTCCCATAAATCGGGATGTTCCGAGATCAAGCGCGAGATCAAATAGATACCATAAGCGATATGCCGTGACTCGTCTTGTTTGAGCAAAGTAATCCCTTGCAACGTCCCCGGCATCAGGTTATTGCGCTCTAGCATCGTCTTATAGGCGTGATAGCCCGTCTCTGCCAGCACACCCTCGACAATCATGTTATAGGTCACCGAAGCGATAATCTGCGCGCGCGGGGAGGGATCATCCAACAAGCGGTTCAACGCATTCGGCAATGCTTGATACAAAATACTTTCATAATTGGCGGTGTTGTAGTGGCTGAGATCAGTTTGAACGTGTGCCACCTCATCCAAGAAGCGCCGAAAGAAATCAGTATGTTTCGCTTCTTCCCACAAAAATGTGGTGAGGAACATTTCCTCTTCGATGCGTCCTTCACGGGCGATAGTCATGATCAAGGGCAGTAGATCAACCGTAACAGCTTCTTCACCCCCTTGAAACATCGCTGTCAGGCGCAAAATGACATCGCGTTCTTCATCGGTAATCCGTTGCCAGTCGGCAACATCTCTGGTGAAATCAAGATCGGATGGGTTCCAAATCCCGTAGCGTTTCGCTTTTTCAAACAAGCGCATGGGCGGCGTATCGCGGCGCAACCCGCGTGTGATGGTCGCCAGTTGTTGATGAGGTTTTTGAGGGGTTGAGGTCATGAATTTTAATCACCATTTTCTCATATTCTATCCCCTCAGTATACCGCATTTTGGCATCTGCAAGACCGTGTTGTTAACGCTTAAATCATGCTATAATACAGAACTAGTGTTCGTTCACCATAGGACGATACAATGCCTCCATTTGAGCTGGTTTCAGACTTCCAACCCACCGGCGACCAACCCACTGCCATCACCGAACTGGTCAAGGGCATCCACGACGATAAGCGTGGACAAATTTTGCTCGGCGCGACCGGTACCGGCAAAACCTTCACCATCGCCCATGTCATTCAACAAACCCAACGTCCGAGCCTGATCTTGGCGCATAATAAAACGTTGGCAGCGCAGTTGTATGCCGAGTTCAAAGAGTTCTTCCCACGCAATGCTGTCGAGTATTACGTCAGCTACTATGATTATTACCAACCGGAGTCCTACGTCGCGAGGTATGATCTGTTCATCGAAAAACAAACCGACATCAATGCCGAAATCGAGCGCTTACGTATCGCCACCAAAGCCGCTCTGATCTCGCGCAAAGATGTCATCATCGTCGCCTCGGTCTCATGTATCTATGGCAGCGGCGACCCAGTGACGTGGGGTAAATCGATCCTCGAAGTGCGCAAAGGGGATGAAGTCCGCCGCGAAGCGATGTTGCGACGCTTGGTACAACTGCAATACACGCGCAACGATGTCGATCTCGCCCCTGGCACCTTCCGCGCGCGGGGCGATGTCTTAGAGATTTATCCATCCTATTCGCAAACCGCCTATCGCGTCACCTTGTTTGGCGACGAGATCGAGCGCGTTGTCGAGTTTGATCCGCTCACGGGGGAACTTTTAAGTGCGCACGAGGTGGTCGTGTTCTTTCCATCGGCACAATTCATGGCGGATGAGGAAAAGCTTAAAGAAGCGATTCGAGATATTGAATCCGAACTCGAACGGCAAATCCGATTGTTCAAAGATCAAGGCAAACTGGTCGAAGCACAACGAATCGAACAGCGCGTCCGCTATGATCTAGAGATGCTCAAAGAAATGGGATCCACCCCCGGCATCGAGAATTACTCCCGCCATCTGGATCAACGCGCCCCCGGCACTGCCCCATGGACCCTGCTGGATTACTTTCCAAAAGACTATCTGATGGTGATCGATGAAAGCCACATGACGATCCCGCAGTTGAACGGCATGTATAACGGTGACCGGACTCGTAAAAGCACCCTTGTCGAATATGGCTTCCGTTTGCCCAGCGCAATGGATAACCGCCCGTTGAAGTTCGAAGAATTTAACGAGCGTACCGGTTTCATCATCTACACCACCGCCACGCCGGGACCTTACGAACGCCGAGTCGCCGACAAAATTGTCGAACAGATCATCCGCCCGACGGGCATTGTTGATCCGCAAGTGATCGTCCGCCCGAGTAAAGGGCAAATCGAAGACTTGCTGCAAGAGATCGCCGCCCGCGTAAAAGCGGGACAACGGTCACTTGTCACGACCTTCACCCAACGCATGGCGGAAGAACTGGCGGGCTACATCAACGAGACGGGAATCAAGGCACAATATCTCCACGCTGAGATTCAGACCCTAGAGCGTGTCGAAATCCTGCGTGATCTCCGTCTCGGTGTGTACGATGTGATCGTCGGCATCAACCTTCTGCGTGAAGGGATTGACTTACCCGAAGTATCGCTGGTACTTATCTTGGATGCGGACAAAGAAGGCTTCTTGCGTTCCGAGCAAGCCCTTATCCAAAACATCGGGCGTGCCGCCCGTCACATTGACGGCACCGTTATCCTGTATGCGGATACGATGACAAATTCGATGAAACGCGCGATTGACGAAACGGATCGTCGCCGTGCCATCCAAGTGGCATACAACGAGTTCCACGGCATCACCCCCAAGAGCATCATTAAGCAAATCCGTGACCTTACCGACCGTGTGCGCGGCGTGGTCGGCAATGCCGACGGCATGACTGTGGATGCGAGTTCGATTTATGCCCTACCCAAAGATGAACTCCACCGCATGATCAAGGCGCTCGAATCGGAAATGAAGACAGCGGCGAAATCGCTCGAATTCGAGAAAGCGGCACTATTGCGCGATCAAATGGTGGAACTGAAACAGGTGTTGGCGGAAAAAGAGCCGGAGAATTTGCTGATCGATTGATCATCAATGCGGGGAAAGCATAGAGGCGCATTGTGGCTGCGCCCCTATGCCTTGATTTCGTCCTAAACGACAAACTGCCCATCTTTGTAAAACAATTCACCATCCACATGGATAGTGCTATCGACACGCATATCACAAATCATGTCCCAATGGACACTGCTTTTGTTCTTGCTGCCGGTATCGGGATACCCTGCGCCAATAGCGATATGCACCGTGCCGCCGATCTTCTCGTCGAACAAGATGCTGCCCGTAAAGGTGTTAATCCCAAAATTCGTGCCAATCGCGAATTCACCCAAATAGCGTGAACGGCTGTCAGCGTCCAATTTCGAGAACAACAACGCCTCATTCTTAGCGGCACTGGCTTGAACCACCTTGCCCTCTTCAAATTTCAGTTCGATACCTTCGACCGCCTGCCCTTGCACAATCGACGGATACGAAGCGCGATACCAACCCTTCACCGATTCTTCGACGGGTCCCGTGAAGATTTCGCCGTCGGGCATATTGCGTTCGCCACAAGCGTTCAAAAACACCCGCTCTTCAATCGACAGCTCGAGGTCAATATTGGGTCCCTGAAGCTTGACATGCTTCTTGCCCTTCAACCAGTCGATTTTCTTCTGTTGCATCGCGCCCAACGCCCGCCACTCGGCAACCCCATCGGCACGATCTGCAAAGGTGGCACCATAGACAAAGTCCTCGTATTCCTCAAGGCTCATGCCCGCTTCTTGCGCGCTGCCCTCGGTTGGAAACATCGTCCCTACCCATTTCATCGTGCCTTCAGCCGCGCGCCGCATCCGGGTATCTAACCATGCTCGACGTGCCGCTGCAATCTGCTGCATCCGCACGGGATCGATTTTGGAACTAGCGCGGGTATTGGGAAGCGCCCCACAACGGATATAGACATCCGCTTGATCGTAGTAGAGGGTCTGCGCCGGATCGACCCATGCCACTTGGTCATCATTGGCAAAGCGTGAAAATGACCGACTCATCGTCTCATCGGTCAACATCAAAGAAGGATTACCGCCCGCCTTGACCACTGCATCATACACTTCACGGATAAGGGGCAATGCCGCGACATCCCCCAAAATGCCCACCCACTCCCCCGGCTGCACGCTGGTGGAATAATTAACGAGGATATCTGCCAAACGTTGGATCCGAAGATCGCCCATATTCTAAAGCCTTTCTTATTTTGAGATTCTGAAAATCGCGTTGCGTATTCAATGACAATGCCCACAGCGGTGCTGATTTGCGCCGCTGTGGGCAGATAACACCGCAAATAATTAGACGAGTGAACGCGCCACTTCAAGCGCGCCATCAAAGTTGACTTCATTCCCGATCATCGGGACGTATTCGGCATAACAAACCACGTTAGCGCGATCCAGAACGATCACCCCACGCTGTAAAATCCGCAAAGCATCCACAAGGAAGCCATAAGAGGTACCAAAATTCACATCTCTGTGGTCGGATAGGGTTTCCACGGAAGTGATGCCTTCCGCGCCACACCAGCGCTGTTGGGCATAGGGCAAGTCGGCGCTTACGGTCAAAATTACGATCTCGTCACTGACTTCCGTCGCAGCTTGGTTGAAGCGACGGGTTTGAGCGGAACACACGCGCGTATCTAGCGACGGCACCACACTGATAATTTTGATCTTGCCTTCATAGGACGCCAACGTGCGCGTCCCCCAATCGTTACCCGTCAGGCGAAAATCTGGCGCTGGATCACCCACTTTTAACATCGCGCCGCTGACTTCAAATTCGCGCGCGCCAATGAACATGCCGGGACGATTCATAGATTTTAAGACTCCTACTCACACCCTCAAATAACAGTACAATACATCCACTAGAAATTACGATAACGCCAGTGCCCACCCACCATTGTCCCCATCACTTGCAGCGACAACAACGCATCCGCGTCAACATGATAAGGGTCTTGATCCAAGACGACTACATCGGCGAGAAAGCCGGGTTTCAACTGTCCTAGGCGATCTTCGGTACCCGCCGCATACGCCGCCCCAATGGTATATGCCCGTACTGCTTCGTCAACGGTCAAGCGCGCTGATGGCGTCCACCCTTCGGCACCGGGGGAGCCGTCCACACGACGGCGCGTCACGGCAGCATGGATGCCGGGGAGGATGCCCAAAGTATCATAGGGGCAATCCGACCCAAAAGCGACCCGAACCCCACGATCCAGTTGCAAACGCGGGTTATACGCATATGCCGAACGTGCGCCCCAATAACGATCCGAAATTGGGTAGTCCGAAGTGGCATGGATCGGTTGCATGGAAGCGATGATATCGAGTTCCGCCAAACGATTCACATCATCTGGGTGGATAAGTTGCACATGTTCGATACGATGCCGTCGCGCATCGCGCGGGATACCCCTTGCCGCCTCTTGTGCCCGTACTGTCTCATAAACATCCAAAACATCCCGCACTGCCCGGTCGCCAATCGCGTGTACCGTCGCGGGAAAGCCCGCAGCGCTCGCTCGGCTAACCAAATCCAGTATGGTCGCTTTTTCAGTCACCACCACGCCCACATTATCCGGTTCGCCTTCGTAGGGGGCGATCATCGCAGCAGTACGGGGACCGAGCGCGCCATCCGCAAAAATCTTCACACTGCCGATGCGCAACCAATTATCGCCAAACCCAAAACGCAACTGCATATGCAGCAACGATTCTAGGTATTCAGCGTTGATTTGTTTTAGGACGCGAAGTGCTAGTTTGCCCTGTTCACGCATGACTTGCAACGCTTGAAAACTATCTTGCCAGTCAAAATCATGAATGCCCGTCATGCCATGGGTCAACGCCAAATCTTGAGCGACCGTCATCTGGCGTGTTAAGGAGTCAACCGTGATCGGGGGGACATGCCGATTGATCAGATCAATCGCAGCCCACTCAAAGAAAATGCCCGTCGGCTCGCCCGCGTCATCCCGTTGGATCGCCCCACCGGGCGGATCCATCGTCGCAGCATCCACCCCTGCCAGGCGCAGGGCGAGACTATTCACCCAGACTGCATGACCACTTCGCGAACGCAACAGCACCGGATGATTCGGCGTCACAGCGTCTAAGTCCTGTGCCGTCGGAAAACGGGGATCATCCCATGCCCCTTGTGACCAGCCATAACCGATCACCCATTCGCCAGCAGTGACGGTCACCGCGCGCTCCGCGACTCGTTGGACTGCTTGGGCGCGGCTGGTCACATCATACAATTGAACTTGATGCAATGCTTCGGCAGTGCCCCGCCAATGAATGTGGGCGTCCACAAAACCGGGCAACGCCGTCCGTCCTTCCAGATTATCGATGACCGTCCCCACCGAACCGAGCGAACGCATCTCGTCATCGTTCCCGTAAGCAACGATCCGTTCGCCCGCCAACGCCAACGCGCTCACCTGCGGGGTCGCGTCGTCCAGTGTGCGAATCCGCCCGTTTATCAGAATGTGATCGATGTTACCTGCCATTGGCTGCCTGAATGATGTCACGCAAGGTGACTTGAACTTCTTCGATACTGGGCGCGCTCAGCAAGCCCACCCGCGTGACCGATTTTGACGCCAACGCCGCCGCAATGCGCGTCGCAAGGCGAATATCGTAAGAGACCAAGGGCAAACTCGACAAGAGCGATGATGCGAAAACATCCCCCGCCCCAGTCGGGTCTAGCACATCGGCATCAGGGCTAGTGTAACTTTCATGGATGCCATCGTGAAAATAAGAACCGCCCTGCTCGGCGCGCGTCACAAACGTTTGACGGACATATCCCGCGATCCACAATTCCGCCCCAATAGGATCAACCGCATGGACGACATCTTCTTCGCTAAAAACAGCGATATTGAGCGCTCGCAAAAACGGGATATCCATCAGGGGCTTATACCGCACAATGCCGCTCTCGTCCCATTGGCGCATCCAGCCTTGCAATGTCCCCAAGATCGTGGAATTCGGAAACGCCTCCACAACATCATAAGCAATCTCATCGGCGATAGGCGCAAGATGCACCAAGACTGACTCCCGCAAGTCAGCGGGAATATCGTCCTTGTGAATTGTCTGCGCCCGTTGACGTACATACTGTGTGCGCCCGCTGCTGGTATAGATGTTTTCAAAAGTGGTGGTCGCGTCCGCAGGGATAACGCGGATATCCGCATACGGGCGTAATGCTTCGATCAACGGTTCATCTGCTTGCGCGCTGGTAACAACGGCGACCCGCCACCCAAAGGCAGCAGCACTACGAGCGGCATAGGATACCGTTCCACCCGCAATGCGCCCGTTCGGGGTTAAATCCGCCGTCAAGTGTCCTACCAATACATAATCTGCCGTCATATCTGAGACCCCGGCACAATCGTAACCTTACGTCCTGATCCCTCACCCATACTCCGAGTTGTCACATCCGTCCGTTCACGCAATGCCAAATGAATAATCCGCCGCTCATGGGGCGGCATGGGTTCTAAAGTGACGGTCTTCTGATTTTGCACCACATCGTCCGCTACGCGATTCGCCAACGCCCGCAAGGATGCCGCCCGTTTGCCTTTATAGCTATCGACATCCACAATCAACTCAGCTCGCCGTTGTAGTTCGCGGCTAGTGATCAAACGTGTTAGATATTGCAGTGACGCCAGTGTTTCCCCACGTCGTCCAACGAGCCGAGAAGCAAGGCGTGTCTCGACGATGTTCAAAACCCAAGGTGTAGGTTCGCCCTCTTGACTGGGGGGGGAACGCCGGATTTCGACTTGTGCGGGCAACGCCATGCGGCTCAAAAGTTCTTCGAGAACCACTTTACCCACTTGTGCCTCGTCATCCTGCTGATCCAGCGGCACGAGTTCTGCTTCGATGAACAAGGGTGCTTCTTCATCACTCACACCAAAATCAGCATGATCAAACGCATTGGAAACGATTGTTTCATCAACCTCATCGTTCTGACGATTACGGCGATTTCCCTGATCCGGACGATCCGCACGCGGTTTTGACGCATTGCGGTTTTGGTCAGTGCGGGCAGGACGATCATCATTTCGCCGTGCGGGGGATTGTCCCGAACGGGGCGTATTACCACTGTTCCGTTTCGCAGCGGGGGGGGGATTATTTGGATTTCCTCGCCGTTCGCCTGATCCCCCACGCGGTTCCGCTCGGCGTTCGGGTGGTTTTTCCGAAGAGCGGGTGGGCTGCGAACGAGGCGCAGAAGTTGGCGGTGATGCTGAAGGTGTCGGCGGTGGTGGCGGTGGTGGTTCATACGCCGGCATCGGTGGACGCTGCATCGATAAACGCTTCAAACGAACCTTCGCCTCACGCGCGCCTGTTCCAAAAATGCCGCTAGAGGGTTCTTCCAAGACCTCGACGATCACCTCATAAGGTGCTGCGCCCAGTGCTTCTAACCCTTTCCTAATTGCGGCTTCAATAGTTTCGCCCGTCACCTCGACGGAATTATCTGAAGACATCGCCCCAATCCTTACCTAAAAGAAGGCAGACCCCAACGAGGTCTGCTCTGTGATTCCTAAAATTAATCTCAGGGCCGAAGTATAAGCACGAAAAACTACTTCGTCGTTTTATTGGGCTTCGGGGGCGCTTTTGTTTTCACACCCGCTTCAAGGGAATTTGGACGACTGCCATTGTTCCGACGAGGAGCGGCTCTGGAGTCTGTCGGGCGCACACTCGTCGTAATCGTCGCAGTTCTAGGGGTGATGGCAGGTTGCGCTGCTGCCGCACCGGGCAACAAATTACGGAAATTAGCTTTGCCCATCAACACTGACTGAATAATCCCGATGACATTCGAGGCGATGAAATAAATCGACAACCCGACCGAGAAGGAAATGGCGAAGAAACCATACATCACCGGCATGATCGTGCCCATTGTTTGCTGAGTTGCCGCCATTGGATTCGGCTTGCCATCATCGCTCGGCGCTACGGGCACCGTCGTCAACTTAAATTGCGCCCACGTCGTGACTACCACGAGAAAAATCAACGTTCCACCGATGATGGCACCGGTTGCAAAGTCCGGTGGTTGCGATAAATTCATCCCTAACCAACGATTTTCCAGCGGAATGACATCGCCTAAACCCGGCACCAGCAATCGACCAGAAAGATCGATGAGTGATAGCGGATTCGCCGACAGGGCATGAATGATCGATTGGTATAAGCCGATCAAAATCGGAAATTGAATCAACAACGGCAAACATCCCCCCAAGGGGTTGATGCCGTATTCGCGATACATACGCATCTGCTCTTGGGAGAGTTTTTCGCGGTCGTTTTTGTACTTCTCTTGCAGCTTCTTAAGTTCTGGTTGCAATTCTTGCATCACGCGCGCAGATTTCATCTGCTGCGCGGTCAAGGGATACGTCAGCAAGCGCACCATCGCCGTAAAGACGATGATTGCCAACACCATATCCTGATTGAAAATCGAATACAAGAAGGTCAAGACGGTGATAAATGGGTTGAGAATAAAATCCATCGCGCTTGCTCCTACTGTCCGTAAACCCAACGCCGTTCACCATCATCAAGGGTGAACGCGACGAGTAATTCTTCGCGAGCGAGGGTACTGACGACGACCATCGATTCACTCAGGCTCGGCAATTGGCTTGGGTCTAGTAACAGCAAATCTGCTAAAACTTCCCCACGCATTTCCCGCTTGACCTGTTCTTCCCCTGTTTCTCGGCTGATCCAGTAGACAAACCGATCCCGAGAGCCAACGACCAGTGTATCTTCCAGAACAAGGGGGGTTGGGCGAATACCGCGCTGTGCAACTTGGCGCGACCAAAGTTCGGTAAAGCTCTGTCCAGTGTCGGTCAGGGCATAAACATAACCGCCGAGATCAGCCACATAAATCTGATTTTCGAGGACTGCCGGAGGTCCCCATAACCATTCTTTGGTCGCAAATTCGTACATAATCTCGCCATTGAGCGAAATCTTGAACAATTTCCGCCCGAAGCTACCCACATACAGGTATCCGTTGGCGAACACAGGCGTCGAAGCGACTGCCCCACCCAGATCTAAACGCCAAATTTCAGCGCCCGTTTCTGGATTGACCGCATATAACAAGTGATCCATTGAGGGGACAACCAAAAGACCCTCGGCTTCAAGCAACAACGGCGACGCCCAAACACCGCGTTCCGTCGAAAGTGTCCATACTGGATCGAGCGTGTCTTTGTCCAGCGCTGCCAACGTGGTATCGCTGAAAGGCACATAAAGCAAATTGCCGTTTAACACGGGACTGGCGACAACCCGTTTCGCAATATCGGTGCCTTCACCGTTGAGGATGCGCGCACTGGCTGCGTCCACCTCAAGAATACGATGTTCATGTGCTGTCAAAAGCAAGGTCTCAGCATCAGCTTGCACGGGACGGGTATAAAACGTTGTCGCAGTGCCGCCTTCAACTTGAACACGCCAAGTGCGCGCATTGCCTTGATCGTCTAAGCGCACATCGCCATCGGAGTCCCGCAGTTCGCTGGGAGAACCGTCAATGGGATCAATCAAAGAAACTTGATTGGCATAGGCGAACATGATTTGATTGGTGTCGCCATACAAACTGACAGACGCCCAACTTGCCTCAAGCGGCAAACCAGAACATCCCACGCCCACCAATAGCAGCGCGAGAACAAGAAAAAATAAGCGAAAACGAGCGGAACTAGCTCGACTAAACAAATGCGATCTCCTCACGGTCATGGGACGGGATCATACCCGCCGGGGTGAAATGGGTGACACCGCGCGATACGTCGCACCCCCATCCACCCACCTTTGATGACCCCGTATTTCTCGATTGCCTGATAGGTATAGACAGAACAAGTCGGTTCATAACGGCATGAGGGCGGAAGGATGGGCGAGATAAACTTCTTGTAGAAGCGAATAAGCGCTAACGCTACCGGTTTCACGAGGGTTCTCTTTTTACAATGTCTACAACTCTGCCCGACGAGTCAGATCAAGAACAATACGTTCGATTTGCGCGAAAGGTTGCTCGGCAATGCCGGAACGCGCGATGAAGACCATATCAAAACCGGGTTTCAAGGCGGGATGCCGCCGCCGCACAATATCACGAAGTTGACGTCGTATCCGATTGCGCACAACGGCATTGCCAAGTTGTTTGCTAACGATAAACCCGTATCGATTGTGCCCAAATTGATTGGGCGAGATACTCAACAACAATGAACGGTGCCGATGCGGCACACCGTCATTGCGCAATCTTTGAAAATCATCACGATGGCGCAGACGCCATTTCCGGCGGATCACCTGTCAATGCGCTTATGAAGCGAGCGCCCGTCAAAATGACGAACGCCCGCACTCAACAATTTAATGCGCGTTCCAGTTGATTTTTTTGACATGCACGGGTTGGACAGCAAGTGAATGCCGCCCCTTCAAACGACGGCGCTTCAGCACCGTGCGCCCATTATTCGTCAACATCCGCTCACGGAAACCATGAACGCGCTGACGCCGGCGAATTTTGGGCTGATAAGTACGCTTTGTGGACATATTCTCGTTTTTCCATTGTTCCGGTCGACTCACGAATGCTAAGTATACATAAACGAAAGGCGTAGGGTCAACCCACCGCCTTGGTTTTCGTCCGCTATAGACTTGCAATAGACCACGAAATCGTTATAATTTCACATGAAGTTTCAATCAGATCATCCTTTTGTTTTCTTGCGTTACCAACTGGTTTTCGATAAAACGTGCCGTGTAATACGCATTTTGGATGTTATACCAACGAAAATGGACAGCTTGAAACACCATCTCTTTGAAACTAACCAATTCCCAAAAGCAACCTTAAAGGATATGTGGCGCTATCCCTTCACCTGTTTTCGGCAGGGAGTGATGCCAATTTCGATGACTCTTTGGTATTCGTCCTCCATAGGGCGATGTTGCCAATGATCTATTCAAGGGAGGAAGTGCGCTGTCAACGATGACCCGATCATGGGCGCGCGGCTTTGAAGTGAGCGCAGAGGATGTAGACTATTTACAGGGATTACTGCTAGAACGTGAGATTCCCCTTTCGCTCGAAGAAATCGCGCTGATTCTCATCGAAAAGCGCCTTCAAGAGCAGCAATCAGCGTTTCAGGAACAATATCAGGGCGTCATCACCTATCGTCCAGCAGAATCGTATGAAGTCGGAGGGCGTGTCGCCTTCCCAAGTTTTGATTTTTCCGTCGCCGAGGTCGTAAGCCTCCGCAAAGGCAACAACCCAGATCTTGGGCAGTTCCAAGTGATCAAAGTGCGCTTCGAGGATGGACACGAACGCGAGTTCGCCGCCAATTTGCAATATGCCCATCCCTTGAACACCATCCCCGAAACTGCTAATACGCCGCCGAGTATCCGAACTCCTCAACAAATTCTACAAGCGGATCGAGATTTAATTTTTGCGCAAATCACCAAAGCGTTACAAGCCAGTGATGATCTCATTCGCTTGAGCGGCAATTGGTTTTCGCGCACGTTGATGATCGACATCAATGAGGGTTATTTGCATCTGGCTGAAGCGGTGCTAGACATGTACGCGGGCGGGGCCTTAACCACACCCCAAATCCTCAAAGATATTGGCGGCTTAGGTACTGGTTCTGATGCCTTGCAAGAGTTTTGTTTGAACAATGCCCTAAACGAAGACCCGCGTTTCGACGAAGTGGGTCCGCTCGATACGGTATTATGGTATTTACGCCGTTTGGAGCCTGCCGAGGTTCAAAAGACGCCCGACATCCTCCACTACAATGCCGCCCTCCCCTATGACAGCGACTCGTTGACCCCAGAACAAACTGCTCTTGAAATTGAAATCGATGATGAGTGGTCACCCGTCGAAGAATATTTAGATGAGCCGACCGAAGCTATAAACGCTGTTTCGCTTGTGTTACTGTACTCCCACCGCCGCGCGGGAACGCTGCCGTTGTCTTCGCGGATGCGTCAAATTTTGCCGACCGCGCGCAAATCACCCCGTATTGCCATCACCCTCGTCGATGCCCAAGACAACGAAGAGTATTCCGGTTGGGTGGTCCGACACGAACGGTATGTCTATGGGTTGGCGGCGCTGTATCGCAAGCATAAATTACCCGTCGGTGCCCATATTACGGCGCGTCGCGACCCCTCGTCCGATAAAATCGTCGTCGATTTTCAGGCGCATCGCCCGCGTAGCGAATGGGTTCGTTTGATTGTCAGCAAAAATGGACAGATGGGGTTTGAGGATCAAAAACGGGCGATTGGTGCTGGTTTTGATGATCTGATGATTTTGGGTGCTGATGATCTCGCCTTTGTGGATGATTTATTCCGCGCCCATCAAAGCAGCAACAAATCACTCTCCAGCATTTTAAGGATGTTGATGGGCGAATTAAGCCGCGCCAATACGCAAGGGGCGGTTCACGCAAAAACCCTGTATAGCGCGCTCAATGTGCTGCGGCGGTATCCCCCGGGACCGATGTTTGCAGCGCTCAATGGCGACTCGGAATTTGATTATGTAGGCAACCACTATTGGCGTATGAGCGGGAGTTAACGTATGGTTCAACAAAAAGCAAGTTCATTTATCAAAACAACTGTGAACACCCGTTGGCATATCGATTATTCGTGGTGGGATCAGCACACCGACGAAGACTTGCGCACCTATTTGCTTAGCCATCTCTCCCAAGAACAGCGCGAATCGTTGGGGGATCTGTCAGGCAATCACCTGATCGATCTCGTTGACCCAGAAACGGGCGAAGTCACCCAAGCCAATGACCTTCAATTTGCGTTACAACGGGCAGCCCAACAACCTGGTTTTATTAGCCCCCACACCTCTTTGGTGGACGGCATTTTTCGGGCATTGATCGCCAATGGCAACCGCCCCTTGTCCGCCAATGATCTTAGCCCTATCTTGAGCCGACAAGCACCGGTCATCCTCAAGACACTCAGTGGTACTCGTGTTTATAAGGGCATCCGCCCCACCGAATAATCAGTTATGGAGTCAAAGCCCTATGAGTCGTGTGATCAACACCGACAGCACTGGTAAACAACGCAATAATCTAATGCGCACAATCGCTGAAATGCTGCGTCGTTTAAGTCAAAAACCAGCCATTGATGACGAAGCCAAAGATATATTGGCTTTGATTGTGTACTGCCTACGCGGGATCGATGAAGGCATTGATTCGTCAGCCGCCGCATGGGAAAAGCGTGATTACTGGATGAAAGCCGATGAACTGCGCACACGCTGGGCGTGGACAGGTGCCATCGCCGCACAGGTGGAGCAAATCATCCTCAAAGAATTGTGGAACGATCTACCGCTGATGATGGTCAAGCTCATGCCCTATTTCAGCGATATCGATGTAAACAAATTGACCCGCAAAGAGTCGTTGTGGCGTGGGTGCTACACTCGTTTTCTGCAAGAGCAACCGCCTGCTTTGCCGAAATAAAAGAGTCCTCTATCGGGGCATGAACCACTCTCATGCCCTTTAGGTCAGCGCCTCGCCAAAAGAAATGCCCAGCGAGCGCGCGGCATGGATCAACTCGCCATGCACGTCTACAACTTTAATTTTCATGGCATCGCGCATGGGTACAGCCGCGATATCGTTGCCATGAAGTGCCACCATATACCCCCATTGCTCCCGCGCTGCCAAATGCACTGCCGCCACTCCAAACTGCGACGCCAGCCAGCGATCATGCGGTGTCGGGGTTCCACCTCGTTGTAAATGCCCCAACCGCAGCACACGCACATCAAAACCTGCTTTTTCGGCAATACTATTGCCCAAGCTATACCCGATCCCGCCCAAGCGTCCATCCATTAAGCCACTGCCTTTGATGTAATATTCCTGCTGTCCGCCGATGGGAGCCGCTCCTTCGGCGACAACGACCAAGCTATAGCCCCGTTCGGGGGTTTGGGTACGGCGTAAATGTTCACAAACAGCCTCTAAATCAAAAGGAATTTCTGGAATAAGGATGACATCGGCACCCCCTGCAACACCCGTTTTGAGCGCAATCCAGCCGCTGTTCCGCCCCATGACCTCCATCACCATCACCCGATGATGACTTTCCGCCGTCGTTTGCAACTTATCGAGCGCTTCGGTTGCCGTCAAAATCGCTGTATCAAATCCAAAGGTCACATCAGTGTGTGCCAAATCATTGTCAATCGTTTTCGGCACTGCAACGATGTGCGCGCCCATATCGATCAACTGCTGTCCTATCGCCATCGTTCCATCCCCGCCCGCCACTATCAAAGCGTGCAGGTTCAGTTCCAGCAAGCGCGCATAGGCTTCATGCGTGACATCGATTTGCTCGCTACTGCCATCTGGTTTTTCGACGATCCGCACAAATGGATTCCCACGATTGACCGCCCCCAAGATCGTCCCGCCACGCCCTAATAAGGGGCGTACCAGTTCTGGGGGCAACGCCATGACCGGCGTCTGTGGCGACAGCAAGCCATCATATCCTTGCCGAATCCCGACCACATCCCAGCCATAATCATGGTGTGCCGCAAGGACGACTGCACGAATGACGGCATTCAAACCCGGCGCGTCACCCCCACCGGTGAGGATTCCCAGTCGCTTCTTCATCATTTTTCACCCGTGTATAATTCCATCAAGGAAATATCACTCTTTACTAACAGCATCGCAAATTATAGATAACCTGTGCGATTATAGGGGGTGTTGTGTTAAAATGTCACCATGAAATGGCTTAAACTATCGAGACAAATTTATGGCACGCAGACAATCACGCAAACAATCGACAACCCGACGCGAACGCGGCGGCAAGAGCGAACGCGAACGACAGGTAGAACTGTTGACATGGGGCGCTTTGGTATTGGTCTTTGCTGTTTTGGAGCTTTTACCCGATACCACTGGTATCCCTAATTTTGTGGTGCCATTGACAGGCGCCATCATTCTGCTCGGTTCCGGCATCTATCAATACGCGCAACAATGGCGCGTTAGCCCAGTGACTTGGCTCGGCGGGGCTGCCATGATCGGCTTGGCGTTTTACAATTTGCAGGTTGACCCCACCCGCAGTTTTACTGGAGCCTCATTATTGGTATTCTTCGCCGTGATTATTTTTGGCGTCATCACGGGCGAAACCTAATTATCCGCTAGTGCAAAAATACTGGTGGTTGACAATTGGGATAAACCACGTAATCTGTATGATACTCTTTTGTGCAGATTGTATAGCGACTCATGACTGAAATAGAACGTATTACTGTTGAAGATGTCCGAAAACTTGCCCTCCCGTTGGGCACCCGTGTCGCCGCTGGCGAAGGGTTGCTCTTGAGTCGTTTCGTTTCTTGGACGACGGTCATTTATCCGGAGGAAACGATACCGGCGAAAGTCAGTCATGAGTCGGAGCTTATTCTGGTTGCCCCACCCGATAGCGGGACTTCACAAAGAATTCGCGATGTCGATATCGTCCGTTGGGCATCGGAACAACAAGCCTCGGCAGTCGTCCTCAGCGAGTCGGCGTCTTCAACGGCTATCGCCGAAGCCAACGCCTATGGCATCCCGATTCTGATTCTGCCCGGCGGCAACCGTATCCGCGTGGTCGAAAAAGCCGTGATCAGCCTACTGGTCGATCACAAAGGACAAATTGAACGACGCGGCACCCAAATTTATCGCCAGCTTACTCAAATCAGTTCTCGCAACGAAGGTTTGTCCGAACTGGTGAACGAGATGGCACGCCTGACCAACAAATCAATTGTGGTTCAAGACAAGCGTCTCCAAATCTTGTACAGCTCGGTACAACCGCAATTTGTCGCCTATTGGGAAGAAGTCGAAACTTTCCTGCGCAAATTAGATAATCTGCCGGTCGAAATGCAAGATCGCTTGCGCGTCAGTGATCTCGATAATCCCGTCTTGATGCAATCACTCCCTTCCACAGGCATTGCTCGCTATGTCGCACCCATCATCACCAAAGAGATTGGACGCGGTTATCTTTCGATCATTGGACGTGACAATGATTTAGATGAAATCGATTTATTGGTGGCGGAACAAGGCGCAGAAGCTTGCGCTATTGAAATGGCAAAAGCCAAAGCCATCAGCGATGCCGAAAAACGCTTGCGCGGCACCTTTTTAGACCGGTTGCTCTTTGGGGATGTCAGCCAGCAGGAAGCCCTCCAGCAAGGGGAACGCCTCGAACATGATATGGGGCGTCCTCACATCGCGATTGTGCTGAAGTGGCAAGGCGAAAAAAATGCCTCCATGCGTCGGCTCGAAACCATCGTCAATACCATCGTCGCGAACGCCAAAGCCCATGCCTTGGTGTGGCAGCGCGAACGAGAAAACGAGGTTATTGTCTTTCAAGGCGTGGATGAATCCGACTCGGTCGCCAATGGCATGAAGCTGGCGAAGTCCTTCTCCGTCGAAGTTCAGCGACAATATCCCGGATACCATATCGCTATCGGACTCGGTCAACCCATCTCAGATGTCGCCAACTGGCGGCGATCCTATGAAGAAGCGGTGCAAGCGCGCGATCTCGCGATCCGCTTGCATACCGACATCCCCCTGTATATCGGTGATTTGGGCGTATATCAGCTTTTAATTCGGCTTAACGACAAAGAAAAGCTTTTGGGTTTCTGTGACCAGACCTTAGGGTCATTGGTCGATTACGATGTCCGTCAACATGCGGATCTCGTGAAAACCCTAGAGGCGTTTTTCTTGTGTCATGGCAATTTATCCGAAACTGCCAAAACACTGATTGTGCATCGCAACACTTTGTTGTATCGTATGAATCGCATCAATGAAATTGCAGGCGTCGATTTAGATCGTCCAGAAATACGATTGGCATTCCATCTGGCGTTGACGATACGACGATTGCTCTCTACGAATTAAAGAGTCTAGTTTTAGCGATTGAAAAGTTAGAAATCCTCGTTTTTACCGCGATATATTTATAGACTGCGTGATTTTTTGCCTCGAAACCGGAATTTCAATTGCAATTTATGCAAATTGCACTAAACAATTTCGGTCATTCAGTCAATTTCCGCAAAACCAGCTTTTTGTTACAATTTAACTGTTAATCGTTCAGATTTTTAGCGACAGTAACCGATGCAACCAGAACCATCTCTGCAGAAGTCAAACCAATTTGCTGTTTAATAGACGCGAAAAAATGCGTCTATTGCCATGTATCGTCCCAACGCTCACCTCATGTTTTACCCTAATGGTCTCGATTAAACCAGCGCTCACAGCGCTAGAGGAGCGATAATGCCCGAATTTCGCTATTTGACCGACGTTCCTCTTCATTCGGAAGATACGCGGGAACGTGATGCTTGTGCCTTGATTTGTGCAGTTCGCAAGGGCGGACAAGCCACTCATGGCAACGTAAAACGTACCATCGAAGCGCTCGCCCGTATGGGGCACCGTACTGGATTCGTCGATGGCGAAGGTGATGGCGTGGGCATTATGACCGATATCCCGCGCGAACTATGGGCAAAAAGCCTCGCTCAACAAAATATCCGCTCCTCTCTAGTAACGACTCCTCATTTTTGGGTCGCTCATCTGATGATGCCAAACACCATGCGTCCCGAACGCGACCAAATTGTAACGCAAATTTCCCAACGCATTATCGAAGCAGGGCTAGACATCCTTGTGGAACGTAACGGCAAAGTCGAATCGTATGTATTGGGACAGAGTGCGGCGAAAAACGAGCCGATCTTTGTGCAACTTGCTGGTGTCAACGCCCGCTTGCCGCTTGACCAGCTAGAACGCACCATCTATCGTTTGCAAAAATCGATTGAAAAAGAGTTCAACGTCCATTTCCCGTCGTTCTCATCGCGAAGCGCCGTCTACAAGGTGCAAGGCACTATCGAAATTCTGCGCCGTTACTATCCCGAATTGCGCGATCCCGATTACGCCTCCACGATCACATTGGGGCACGCCCGCTACAGCACCAATACCAACCCCATCTTTGAACGTGCGCAACCGTTTAATGTCCTCGGTCACAATGGTGAATTCAATACCATTTCTCGCTTTCGCCTAGAAGCAAAGATGCTCGGCATTCAACTTCCCGAAAATGGCTCGGACTCGCAAGATGTTGATGCCGTAGTCGATGCCCTGTGCATGGATCACGGTTTTGATCTGATCGAGGCGATGGAACACATTTTCCCTCCTTTCAATCACGATCTGCTCCAAAATGCCCCCCAAATCGCCATGACCTACGATGCTATTCGTCAATCCTTTGGTCCGTTTGCTCAAGGTCCTGCTGCCGTCGTCGCGCGTGTCGGGGATCAGGTCGTGATGAGTGTAGATGCTTTGGGATTGCGTCCCCTATGGTTTGGAGAAACTGAAAAAGAATATTTCGCCTCGTCAGAACGGGGCGTTTACACGCTGGACAGTATGTCCTCTGCCCCCAAGCCACTGGCACCCGGCGAAAAAATCGCGATGATCATCCGCCCCGGTCAACCGATTGAGGTGTTGGATTATCCCACGATCCAGCGTCACGTCATGCGCCGCCGCCAAGATCGCCACTGGGATGGTCAGCAAACCAGTTATATGCCCGCCAACTTCCCGAACAGCAGCGAACGAACCTACCGCCCCAGCGCTGGCGATTCATATCCTGCGAGCGGTGCCTTTGCTGGTGCGCTCGTCAATACCGCAACAGCGCCTGTGACCACTACCCAAGCCACGACTTTCAAAATGATGGAAACCACCCCGTGGCAAAGTGCCCCATCATCGCTTAATCCAGTGAGAATGGCAGCATTGGGATGGGAACGGTATCACATCAGCATTGTTGAGACGATTGCTGAGACCAAAAAAGAACAAATTGGTTCGTTGGGTTGGGATGGACCTCTTGCGGCGCTAAGCCACACGCGCGTGAATTTGGCAGACTATTTCAAAGAAACAGTCGCAGTGGTCACCAATCCCGCTATCGACCGTGAACGCGAGCAATCGCAATTCTCGACCCTCACCTTGATCGGCACGCGCCCCGAATTAGGCAAGATGCATAATGCAGACTCGCAATTGCTCAGTCTGAAATTGCCACTTCTCCTTGGTGGACATCCTGATTTCACTGAAATTGATGCCATGCGGGAGATTGCCACTAAGCAAGGTACCATGCTCTTGGAAGATGTGCTAGAACACTTTGGCGAAAACGCCCACATCATGTCCATGACCGCTTATCGCGGCGAAAGCATCGAAGATGCGATTTTCCGTCTGCAAAACGAAGCCGTTGAACGAGTGCGAAGCGGTGCCTTGTGCCTCGTCCTTGATGACACCGATGCCCTGGGCGGGGAGATGCTGTGGATCGACCCGCTATTGGCGACCGGTGCGATTGATCGGGCGCTCCGCGAAGCTGAAACCGATGGGTATCCTAACCTGCGCCGTCAGGTCGGCATTATCGTTCGTTCGGGCGCAATCCGTGATTTACATGATGTCGTCTTGTGCTTGGGCATGGGTGCCAATGCGCTGCTCCCCTATGCGTTGTACGCTGTCGCCATCGGCATTGCCCCTCGCGCGCCCAAAGAACCCTTCGCTGTGCAAGAAATCAGCAATCGCCTGAATGCCACTCTGAGCGGTCTCAATATCGGTATTCAAAAAGTGACTTCCACCATCGGTTGCCACGAGTTGCGCGGCTATGGACAGTCCTTTAGCTCTATCGGTTTATCTACCGCGATTGCGGCGTTGCTCGGTACCCCCAATTATTTCGGTTCTGATGAGCGGGGTTTCACTTGGGAAAATATCACCAACGATTCTGAACAACGCGCGCTTGAATTCCGTGGTGAAGAAAAGAATCGCATGGAAAATCCCGATCGCCTCTATCCCAAGATGTGGAAGAAAATTGAAGATATCGCAACGGGCGATATGAATCTCGATGAGTATGAAGAAGCCATGCTCACCATCGAAGGGGATATGCCAGTCGCACCCCGTCATATCATCGGTGTCAAGCTCGATCCAGAAGTCCCCAGCACAGTCGCCCCTCAAGATGTCGATATGCGTATTGGCAATCATGAAATGCCAATCCTCATTGGCGCAATGTCGTTTGGGTCGCAAGGGGAACTTGCCTATAAAGCCTATGCCGAATCCGCAGCGCGCCTCAAGATTTTGTGCGTCAATGGGGAGGGTGGCGAACTTTCAGACGTGATGGGCAAATACAAGCCTTATCGCGGCAATCAAATAGCATCGGCACGGTTTGGGGTGAACATCGAATTCCTAAATTCGTGTTCGGTGTTAGAGATAAAAATTGGACAGGGTGCGAAACCCGGCGAAGGGGGTCAACTCCCCGGCTATAAAGTGACCGCAAAAGTCGCTGAAGCCCGCCATACTGCGGTTGGGGTGGACTTGATCTCCCCCAGCAATAACCATGATCTCTATTCCATTGAAGACCTCGCCCAATTGATCGACGAACTCAAAATCGCCAATCCGAATGCCAAAGTATCAGTGAAGATTCCAGTTGTTCCAGGGGTCGGTATCATCGCAGTGGGGATCGCCAAAGCCGGCGCGGACATCATCAATATCACCGGTTACGAGGGTGGTACGGGAGCTGCGCGCGCTCATTCGCTGCGCCATGTCGGTTTGCCTGCGGAGATTGGCGTCTGGTTGGCGCACCAAGCCCTCGTCGCCAGCGGCTTGCGCCAAGATGTCGAAATCTGGTGTGATGGCGGGATGAAAAGCGGACGCGATGTCATCAAGATGTTGTGCTTGGGTGCCAACCGAGTCGGGTTCGGCACATTAGCAATGGTCGCCGTCGGTTGTACCATCTGTCGTAAATGTCATGAAGGTACGTGTCACGTTGGCATCACTACCCATTTGACCACCCGCGAAGAAGCGCTCGATGCGGGTATCAAACACTTTGAACCCCGCGATTATGAATCTGCCGTGCAAGGCATCGTCAATGTGTTCAGCCTGCTCGGTGAGGACATCCGTAATTGGACGGCGAAACTCGGTTTCACCCGCGTCCAAGATTTAGTTGGGCGGGCTGAATTGCTGGAACAAATCGCCATGTGTGACCAAATTGATCTTTCGCCGCTCTTCCGTCACACCCCCATTCCTCCGCGCGTCCCCCTGCATCCGGGTGTTGGGCGCTTGTTGGCGCGTCCCCGCAACTTCTTGACCAAGCAGATCACCGATTTGGTGCGTAGCTCGGCGGCGCATGGCGATGATGAAATGACCTATGATGATGAACAAGTCATGGCGATGGATCGCGCCTTGGGCACCCACACTATCGGTGCCATTGAACGGGGTGAAATCCCCAATGCCCGCATGTTCCATCTGCGTTTTAGCAACTCCGCCATCCCCGGCAATGGCTTAGCCGCCTTTATCGATGACCGGATCGATGTCTTGGTCGAAGGGGGTGCCCAAGATGGCGTCGCCAAGTGCGCACGCGGCGGAACTGTCACCATCCTCAAAGGGTTGAACCACGATGGTGAACGCCTTGATGGGTCTGTCGGCAAGAGTTTTGCTTATGGCGCACAGGGCGGACGTTTCATCGTGCAAGGAAACGCCGACTCGCGGGCGTGCATCCGTTTAAGCGGTGCCGATGTCATCTTCGGCGGTGAAGTCAAAACCCCGCTGCAAGACTCGGTCGGCGGCATCGGCGCGCGCGCCAATCTCAAAGGCTTCGCATGTGAATATATGACTTCAGGGCGGGTGATCATCCTCGGCGATCCGGGTCCATGGATGTGCGCCGGCATGTCTGGGGGTGTCGTTTACCAGCGTATTCAGCCGGAAATGGGGCTTGACCGTAGCGCCATCGAACGCCGCATCGCCCTAGGTGCTACAGTCGGTATCTTCGACCTTGATGCGTGTGGTCTCGATGATGTGCGCGAATTGCTGAGCTACTACATTCAAACGCTCGAAAAGAATAATCAGGCGGAAGCGGCGACTGCTATTCGCACCCTGTGTGCGGAACCGCGTCAGCACTTCGTCATGATCGCCCCACCCTCGCGTTATAAACCGGTTTCCTAAACAGCGCAATACAGCATTGTCTGAAAGTGATCAACAAGCCACCCCGTCGGGCAAACGGGGTGGCTTGTTGATCACAAACTTTTCTCTCGACACACTGCCCCCCGCCGACTATACTCCGTTGTTATGAAGATCGGTATCGACGCTCGGATGACATACTATCGGCGTGGGGGAATTAGCACGTATATTACGCAGTTGAGCGCAGCATTAGCAACACTCGACACCGTGAATCAATATACACTCTTCCACAGCCGTAAATCGCGTGACACGCTCGTCACGCGGTTTCGTCGTGCATCCCTTTGGACGCCAAGCCATCATCGCCTTGAACGGCTGACACTATCGTTAGAATTGCTGCCCTTCAACCTCAATATTTTTCACGCGACCGATTTTATCCCGCCCATATACGGTGCACGCCATCACATTGCCACCGTGTATGACCTCACCTTTTTGCATTATCCTGATTTTTTGACGGATGAGAGCCGTCGTTACTATAACGACCAGATTGAATACGCGGTCCGCCACGCTGACCACATCCTCACCATCAGCGAGTCCAGTCGCAAAGACATCATGGCGATGTTGGGGGTGCCGTCCGAAAAAATCACGGTGCATTTACTCGGCGTTGACGACTCTTTTCAACCACTAAGCGCCGCCCAAATGGCATCCTATCGGCAAGCCCTAGCATTGCCAGATCAGTATTTTCTGTTCGTGGGCACCTTCGAGCCGCGTAAAAACTTAATTGGCTTGGCACATGCCTATCGTGCTTTATTAGACCAATATCCTAACGCGCCGCCCCTTCTTATTGTGGGGTCGCAAGGCTGGAACTTTGAAGACACGCAACAGCAAATGAATCAATTGGCGATGGGGGAGCATGTGCAATGGCGCGAAAATGTACCCCAAGATGCCCTCGTGGCACTGTATAATGGCGCGCTGGCGTTGATCCTGCCCTCTTTTTATGAGGGCTTTGGTTTCCCAGCTTTAGAAGCAATGGCGTGTGGCACGCCGACCATCGTGAGCAATAGCTCCTCCTTGCCCGAAGTCGTCGGTACCGTCGGTACCCTCATCCTGCCTGACGAACCAGCCACCATCACCGAAGCCATGTTACGCGCTTGGCAAGATGAATCATGGCGCACTGCACAAGGTGAAGCCGGGAAAATACGCGCGAAAACCTTCACTTGGGACAAAACCGCCCAAATCACTTTATCCGTTTATCGATCTTTCTCGTGATCACGGGCACTAAAAATGGATATCTTGCTCATCACTCCCAATTCACCCTATCCGCCCCAACAAGGCGCGGCACTGCGCAACTTGGGACTTCTTCATAGCTTAAAGGCGCTCAACGCCCGCGTCACACTCCTCAGTTTTTGCGAACACATCCCCGAAGCTATTCCCGAACGACTGGCGCTATTGTGCGACCGTATCGAGTTTATCGAAACGCCGTCCCGCCACATGAGCGACCGTATCCGTGATTTGGTGACGAGCGATCACCCAGACCTCGCACGACGCTTAAACTCTGCCGCCTTTCGCGAAAAATTAGTCACCCTCCTCCACGAGCGGACTTATGACCTCATTCAGTTTGAGGGCTTAGAAATGGCGGTGTATGCCCCTTTGGTGCGCCAACACCAGCCCAATGCTAAACTCGTCTATGATGCCCATAATGCCGAATTTGCCTTGCAACGAAACATCGCACAGGTTGAAAAACGTTCCATCCGGCGCTTGCCGGGCAGAATTTATTCCCAAATTCAGACAGCGCGCATCATGCGTTTTGAGCGTCGCGTATGCGCTTTAGTCAATGGCATCATCGCGGTCTCCGACGATGACGCCGGACATTTGCGCACGCTGGGCACAGGGGTGCCTGTGTTCACCTTGCCTAATGGCATTTTCGTGGATGATTATGTCATTAATGAGACTGCCGCGCTGAATCTCGCCGGAATGCCGCTGGTCTTCACCGGCAAAATGGACTACCGCCCCAATGTCGATGCCATGACATGGTTCATTGAATCTATCCTGCCGGCTATTCATACCGTCCACCCAGACGCCCATCTCTATATTGTCGGGCAGCATGTACACCGAAATCTACTGCAATATGAAGCCACCACGCCCAACATCGCCTTTACACGCTGGGTCGAAAGCGTAGTGCCCTTTCTGCATCGCGCAGATATCTTTATTGCACCTTTGCGCATGGGCAGCGGCACCCGTCTCAAAATCTTGGAGGCGATGGCAGCCGGCTGCGCCATTGTCGCCACCGATGTCGCGATCTCCGGCTTATCTGACGAAGTGCGCGACGCTTTGATCGTTGCCAACGACGCGCCCGCCTTTTCCCAAGCCGTCAATGCCCTGTTGCAAGATTCCGGAAAGCGCGCACTTATGGGTGAAAAAGCGCGCACCTATGTACGTGCTTGTTACGATTGGTCAATCCTGACCCCGCACTTGCGCGACATTTACAGGGAGATCGGCATTGGATAAGCGCGCGTTGGCAGAACGTAACCATCAATTAACGCAAGCGCTCCACCAACCCACCCCCAAACAAGCGGCGCGGCGCGCCCTTTTGACAGGGATCGGCAAATTGCCCATCACACAACAGTCGGGTGGTCAAAATCGGTTGCTCATCCTACGTCCTGACCACCTCGGTGATGTATTGCTGACCTTGCCGGCGATCAAAGCGCTGCGTCGGGCAATGCCTACCACCGAGATTCACGCGCTTGTCGGGGAATGGTCAGCAGATGTCCTCGCGCCTATTGCGGATATCGACCAAGTACTCACGCTGTCTTTTCCCGGATTTAACCGACAAGCCAACGATCAACCGTCTCCGTATCTTCTGGCAATCCGTACTGCCCACATGCTAAGGCAGATCGGCTACGACAGTGTCCTCGTGATGCGTCCTGATCATTGGTGGGGGGCACTGCTGGCTTTTTTAGCAGGAATCCCGCAGCGAGTCGGTTTTGATCTTCCAGAAACCCACCCCTTCCTCACGCACATGATCGCCGAGCAAACCCATCAACATGTCGTCACCCAAAGCATGATGATCGTCAATACCGCCTTAAACAAAAGCCTAGACACGCCGTTATACGAGTTTCCGGTGGAGCAAGAAGCGCGCCTTGCCATGCGGGCGCGCCTCGAAGAACAAGGCGTCGCCGCAGAATCGCCGTATATCGTCGTCCATGTCGGTTCTGGTGCTGTGGTCAAAAATTGGGAAATAGAAAAATGGGCGCGCGTTGCAGATGCCTTAGCGGATGGAATGACAGCTTCGATCATTTTGACAGGTACCCAACAAGAACGCCCGACAGCCGTGCAAATTGCCAGCGCAATGAAACATCCCCCCGTGATCACCAACGGCGAAACCTCATTAGCGCAACTGGCGGCACTCCTCAGCGAAGCGAGCCTCGTCCTCGGTTGTGATAGCGGACCAATGCACCTCGCAGCAGCGGTCGGCGCGCCGACCGTCACATTATTTGGCCCTGCCGCCCCGATTTTATTCCGTCCATGGGGCGACCCAGAAACACATCCTGTCGTCACCAGCGATATTGGGTGCTTACACTGCCGCATCTTAGATTGGTCTGGCGATGACCTCGCCCATCACCCCTGTGTGCGCGACATCACCACCGCCCAAGTCATTGACGCGGCATGGCGCGCCCTCAACGCTTCTGCTAATCGGGGATCACGATCCCTTTAAGGTCTTCTGCCTGCGGGAATGCCAGCTGCATATCTTGCAACGTTTGAACAATCGTCTGGGTGATGACATAATCGCGATACCATTTCTTATTGGCAGGCACGATATGCCATGGGGCATGGGCAAAATGACAGCGCGTCAGGATGGCTTCATATGCCGTCATATACTGATCCCATTGTTCACGGACGACCAAATCACCTTTTGAAAACTTCCAGTGTTTGGCGGGGTCATCAAGGCGTTCTTGAAACCGTTTTTTCTGCTCATCCTTGTCGATGTGCAAATAAAACTTCAAAATCCGAGTGCCATTATCCGCCAGCAACCGCTCAAAAGCGTTGATATGCTCATAGCGTTTTTCCCACACTGCCGGTGGCACCAAATTATTCACCCGTGCGATCAGCACATCTTCGTAGTGGCTACGGTTGAAAATGCCGATATAGCCCTTAGGCGGTGTATGATGGTGAATACGCCACAAAAAATCATGTGCAAGGTCTTCAGGGGTCGGTTGTTTGAAGCTTGTCACCCGCACGCCTTGCGGATTCACCTGATCGAAGACTTTTTCAATCGCGCCATCTTTGCCGCCAGCATCCATCGCTTGGAAGACGACAAGCAGCGATTGGGTGCCCTGTGCATACAACATTTCTTGCAATTCGGTGAACCGTTTTTCGAGTTTTACTTCCTCGCGCCGAGCAGCATCTTTGGTCAAGTCACCTGTCTCGGACGGATCAAAAATTTTCAGGCTGACGGACTCGCCAAAGGGTGAAACAAGCGGTTGTTTTGCCATCACATTACACTTTCACAAAGACAAAATAGTCGAAAAATTAAACCCAACCTCTTCCATCACAAGCCAGAAGAGATTGTGAAAATCAACGCTTGGTAGCGCTAGGAACGCATAAAATCAGATGCGGGGCGCGGGGCGACCGTGCGCGTTTCTTCATTCCGGTAAGTCACCATGCCGGGACGCCCACCTTTGATCTTTTTGACATCACGCCGCCCCACGACATCAACGATGACCTTTGCCTCGCTACGACTGGCGCTGTAATAAGCCGCCAACGCCGCCGCCGTGTCAATCACCGTGTCAAGGATGCGCCGACCATCATTCTTGATGATCACATGCGCGCCCGGCACCCCACGCGCGTGTAACCATGTATCCAATGGGCTGCCCTTGTCGAAGGTGACTTGCTCGTTTTGGCGGCTGTTGCGTCCAACCCAGATGATAAACCCCTCCGGCGTGACGATGCGCAAAGGCGCACTTTTCGCACCACCCCGTATGGGCGCTTTCCCTTGCCAGTAACCACTTACCTTCAGAGCGCTCTGTACTTCTTCAATATCGGGCCAGTTGGACGCTAATTCCAGATCGGTGTCAAGCTGAGCAATAAAAGTGATCTCCGATTCTGTATCATGAATGAGTCCGGGCACATCATCAAGTGCGCGTTTGGCTTTGTTGTAACGCTCAAAGTAGCGTTGGGCATTCTCCAACGGTGTCATCGTCGAATCGATAGGGATGACCACCTCATCATCGGCATCGTAAACAGCGCGCAGTTCAGTCTGTCCGGGCGTGATCGCATACTGGTATGCCAAAATAAGTTCACCACTCTGGCGCAGGTATTCTCGTTCCGACTCGTCAGTCATGGATCGTTTCAAAGCTGCCAGACGAGTTTCCAGCCGAATCCGCGCCGCCCGCATCGCCTCATGCACTGGTTTCTTGGCGGCGTCATACACTTCATCACCCACAGGAGCGCCATAATAGGTGGCAAGCGCTTCACTCATCGTCGCCACAGGTCGCCATCCGGGTTGGCTTAGCATCGGATACACGCTAAACGCGCTAATCACTTCATCCTGTTCAACAATCCCGGGTTTCCAATCCCGCTGCTTCAGCGGTTGTAACACCGCCGTCATCACTTCATGCAAAGGTTCCAGCGCTATGCCACTCGGCAAGGTATTGGCGTTGCCAGTCGCGCGGTAGATGATCTCTTTTGCCAACAACGGACTCATCCCCAGCAAATTCGCGGTCAGCACTTGCTGAGCTTTGCGCTTAGGGTCATCATTTTGCGCAAACATCGTCTGTAATCCCTCAAGGTCTACGAGAAATGGATCCTGTTTGCCTAGTTGCGGCGGCGGCGACACATAGCGGTGCGCGGGCAAACTGACCCGATACCGGTTTTCGTCGGCACCCACCCGTCGTAAGCAATCGATGATCGTGCCGTCCTTCACTAGCAATAAATTGCTTCGCCGTTCCATCGGTTCGATGATCAATATCACCTCCCCTTGCGGACCTTCTATTTCCAGATGGAGGATGCGTTCCCATGCCGGTTGGCTCACATGCGTGATCACACCGCCTTCGACATGACTGCGAATCAGCAAGCCTAACTGCGTCGGACGAGGCAACCCCCGCCGCAATTTATCTTGCACTAGATGTAAACGGGGTTGCTGATTTTCGGCACTGAGGTAGAGGTATTGACGGCGATGGTTGGCGTAAATCTCCAGCCCAATACTGTTCTCATCAATACTTACAGAGTCTTGAATCCGCCCCCCAACCAAGACATCCATAAATTCATCGACCAGCGCAGACAGGCTGAAAACATCAAGGTACATGGTCTAGGTACCGCCATTCACGAGATAAACGAGCATATCCGCAAGGTCTTGCTCGCTCACGCGCGTTCCATAATCTTGCGGCATTGATGGTTGAAACCCCTCAACCACAAACGCCAACGGATGCACGATGGATTCGTAGAGGTACTCCGCTGCGGTCAAGGGCGGATGGCGTTCCCCAGCAGCAACGGCTAAGCCGTCCAAGGCGGGTGCCGCTTGTCCCGCCGCTAACCGATGACAGGCAGCGCAGGCATATTTTTCGAGACTTGCAGATCCCCTGCTGGCATTCCCCATCGCCAACAAACGATCCACCGTCTCGGTATAATTCATCACCGTTCCATCAGGAGGCGTTGCGGCGGTGTTCGGCGCAAATGTCAGCAAGACGACAAAAAAAGCAAGCGCTGCCCCCACCAATAACAGGATGGTGATAATCACGGGCAACGTCACCATCGACGGCTTAGGTTTTGTTTCCATAGATTTTTGTTCCATTTTTAGAACCGCTGAAACGTCAATAACGAAGCATTGCCCTCAACCATCCCCCGTCAATGGGTACAGTGTACCCATTGACGGGGTGAACAAATCATATCGGGAGCAAGAAAGTATCGAGGATCATCGCCAAAAAGATGAAGGCGAGATAGGCGGTTGAAAATTTATAGGTGATGCGCGCCGCTTCTAGGGAACGTTCGTTAATCAGTTGGATTGACTTCCAAATCAGATATACCCCCAACGCGACCGCTGATAGCCCATACACAATACCCAAGGTGCCCACCACAATCGGCAGCAAGCTGACCAGCAACAAGGCGATGGAATAGCCCAAAATTTGCCGACGGGTCGATTCCTCACCCCGTGCCACAGGCATCATCGGCACATGCGCGCGCGTATAATCTTCGTTCACCAGCAATGCCAATGCCCAACTATGCGGTGGCGTCCAAAAGAAGACAATCGCGAACAACAACATAGCATCCAGCGAAACGACGCCGGTTACGGCTGCCCATCCCACGAGAACCGGCATCGCCCCCGCGCCCCCGCCAATGATGATATTGAGAAACGTATTGCGCTTCAAGATCACCGTATAGACGATGACATAATAGACTGCCCCGCCAAATGCCAGCGCTGCGGCTGTCCAATTGACGGACAAGCCGAGGATCAAGACTGACAAAAGGATCAAGACCAGACCATAAATCAATGCCGATAGGGGCTTGATACGCCCTGACGGGATCGGTCGTTTTTTAGTTCGATCCATCAGCATATCCATATCGCGATCATAATATTGATTGATCGCGCTTGCCCCCGCCGAAGCCAGCGCGCCGCCGAGGATCGTAGGGAGCAAAAGACTCAGTTGCGGGGCACCATTAGCAGCGACAACCATCGCGGTGACAGTGGTAAAGAGCAAAAGGGTCACGATACGCAGTTTGCTCAGTTGCAGATACGCGCCGATGGTCTCGCGAAAAGTCAATTTTATGAACTCGGGAGTGGTTCCGACTGTGGTTGCCATTCGTTTTGTTGTTGCACCTGTCCATGACTCAAAGTTTCAAATGCACTGAGGACGATCAATACCGCCCACGTTCCAGACGCCATTCCGACATGCGCCGCGCCCCAAAGAGGCGCTGCGCCACTGATGACAAACATAGCACCTACCCCTGCTTGCGCAAGGTATAGCCCCAACGCGATCAAGCTCAAGAGACGCATTTGTCCATCCCGTTGGCTTCGCCATGCGGCAGCCACGACAAAGAATAACGAAATGCCTAAGCCGACCACAATAACACGGTGAAGCATATGAATGGTCGCCCATGCCCCTTGTTGAAAAGGCAGAAATTCCCCATTACACAGGGGCCAATCCGTACACGCCAACGACGCTCCACTGCCGCGCACCAATGCGCCGCTGACGATGACGACCAACGATAGCGCCGTGGTGATATAAACCAACAGTGTGAAGTTATCACGTTCATAACGATGTCGAGGGCGATACAGCGTTGTGACGGCAGCCGTCAATAACGCGCCTAACAACAGCATCGCGGTGCCCAAATGCAGCGTCACGGCTGTGGGGGGCAGATCAAGAACAACGACCAGTGCCCCCAACGCACTTTGCAACGCAAACAAGCCTGCTGCAATGACCGTAATGACCAGCACCCGACGATTTTGTTTGCGATAAGCCACAATCGCTATCGCCAACATCGATAACCCAAACAAACCTATCGCGACTGCAAACAAACGATGCAGCCATTCGATCCAAGCGGTCAAATTATCAAGAGGGGGGATGATGGAACCATGACACAGGGGCCATTCATTGCCACAGCCCAAACCGGAATCAGTCACACGGACCACAGCGCCAAACACAATCAACCCCACAGTCAAGAGCGATGTGGTGATCGCTAAGATGGGGAACCATTTCACACGCATTGAGATTACCCTAGAAACTCGCTATCGCGATGGTCGAACCCATCACGTTAGCAATGACACGTAAGGCACCAGCGGCACCACCGAAATCACAACCAAAACCCCGATGAAAATATTGGCGGTATAATCTTGATTGGTGCTAAACATCGCCCACCCCACGATCCCGACCGTGATCAGAAGGATGAGACTGCCCGTCATAAAGTGAAGCAACGGCGCTTGCCAAAAGAAATCAACCACAGTAACGCCAAACGACACACCCGCTTGCAAAAAGAGCAGGATCGCCATATTGCGGATACCGATCATAACGGCTTCGTCGTCACGACGAAAAACCACCATCATGAGGATAAGCATGGCAGGCACCAAAATAACCATGCCAACAATTGCCCAGTGATGCAACCATTCCATCAGCCCCGCAGGATCGCTCAGCGAGGGGATAATCCGATCACCACAGGTGAACCAAGTGGTACACACATAAAACGACGTTGAGCGAAGGGCGCTGAGGATGAAAAATGCCAGCGAAACGCCGAAAAAAAATATGGATTGCAAAGCAACAGTGACAATTCGTCTCGGTGGTGGTTGCATCACAGGCTCATTTCTGAAAATACAGCGACAGTCATACGTTACGCCGCTGAATTTTCAGTAGAGGGGGTATTCGCACTTTGTTGCTGCGCGTCAAACTTGCTTTTCTTCACGCCGCGATCCACAAACCACAAAATCACCGTCAAAGTGACAGCAATACCCACCAGATTAAACAGAATAAAGCCGATCATCAGAAAAAATTGATTCGCTTTCCATGGCAACATCGTCGTTGGCGATGCGTCGGGTGCGCCGACCTGTTGCAAAACAGGGAGTACAGCGCCATTGCTCGAAATTAACAGCGTCGTTAAACCTCCGCCAACGAGCAGCAAGACGACAAGAACTATGAGTATAGAGAATCGCCTCACACGATACCTCCGAAGGTTGATAAGACTATCCAACGGTAAACAGCCTTGATTGTACTATTTTGGACAATCTCTAGCAAGCAAATTCAAAACTTCGTTTCTTTCTTCACAATCTGCGCCATTATAAAGGGACAGCAGCATCTTGATGCATTATTCTGGGCATAAAAAGGCAGGCACTTGTAATAATGATTGCGCCAAACGGGTACCATGCCATGTCAATAACGATCCATCAATCAAATAGATCTGACCGTTTCGCGCTGCGGGCACATCCAACGCCATAAACTCTGGGAGGTGCGCCTCGGTGAAGGCAAAGGGTTCGCTCGGCAGCAAAATAATATCGGGCTGCGCATCCACCACTTCCTGCATCGTCACACGCGGATACCGGGTATCGCGCCCGACGACACGCGGATCCTCTGCTGCCAACGGGGATGCCTGTCCCAAATCAGCCGCCAAGGGGTACAGGCGTTCACGCTCGGCAAACACATTCATGCCGCCGCAAATTCGCAATAAATCATGTGCGAAGGTATCCGCATTAAAAGTCATCAGTGGATCATGCCAGATGGGGACGAAAACACCACACGGCACCTCCCGCTCGATGCGCTCCAGCCAATCGACCAAACGCTCGATCTGGCGCACACTCTCGCTACGGTCAGGGGCTTCAAAGGCATACATGATCGTCCATAACAAGTTAAACGCCTCGCGCACAGTGCGCGGAAACGTCACCCAAACAATGATGCCGGCAGCTTGCAATGCCTCAACATCTTCGCGACGATTCTCTTCTTGATTGGCGATCACCACATCTGGATGCAACGCGATGATCATCGCAACATCGGGATTTTTGGTACCCCCTAGCGCGGGGATACGCTCCACCAGCCCCATGGGATAAATACAATAATCCGTTCGTCCGACCAAGCGATCCCCTAAGCCGAGATCAAAAAGGGACTCCGTAATGCTTGGCACCAACGATACCACGCGGCGGGGTGGCTCGGTAAATGGGACATCGACCCTATAGTTGTACTCAAGCATACGTAAACCTCATTTTAAGCACTCAATTGCGGTGGACGAGTTGATCGCGTTCGGGTCCGACACTCACTGTGCGAATTGGAGTGTCGCACAACGCCGCAACCCGATCAATATAAGCGCGTGCCGCTTCGGGCAACGCCGACCATTGGCGAATCCCGCTCAAGTCTTCCTGCCAACCCGGCAGCGACTCGTAAATAGGCTGGGCGCGTTCTTGCTCTGCCATCGTCGAAGGATTCGTCTCGTACCGCCGATCCCCCACTTGGTATGCCGTCGCTATCTGCAAAGTGTCAATACCGCTCAAGATATCGAGTTTCGTCAACACCATTTCGGTAAAACCATTGACTGCCGCTGCGTACCGCAAGACCACCGCATCCAACCAACCACAACGGCGCGGGCGTCCGGTCGTCGTCCCAAATTCATCCCAGAAGTTCTCACCCGTCCCTCGTAAACGTGTGGCGATGTCGCCGTCTAACTCGGTTGGCATGGGACCGGATCCCACGCGCGTGCTGAACGCTTTCGCCACGCCCACAACTTCATCAACGCTCAACGGACCGATCCCCAAGCCGGTCAATGCCCCGCCCGAAGTGGGTGACGAGCTGGTCACAAACGGGTAGTCTCCATGATCGACATCTAACAATGTCCCCTGTGCGCCTTCGCACAACACGCGCGCGCCCGCCTTCAAACGTTTATTCAAATAATCGCTGGTATCGGCGATGAAGGGACGCAAGAAGTTCGCCGCTTCAATATAAATGGCAACCTCATCATCAGCATTAAGGGCTGCGAAACCCTGTTTCACCAAGCGATCACTGGTGGTCCGCAGTTGCAAATGCAACGCTTCGGCAAACAATTCGATGTCTTGCATCTGCCCGATACGCAAGCCCGAACGTCCCGTCTTGTCCATGTACGCTGGACCAATCCCGCGCAAGGTGGTGCCAATCTTATCTGCGCCACGCTGTGCCTCAGAAGCGGCATCTAACGCCGTGTGTGCCGGGCTGATGATGTGTGCCCGCGTGCTGATCAGCAAATTTTCCGGCGTCACCGACACGCCTTCAGCTTCCAAACCCTTGATCTCGCGCACCAGATTGACTGGGTTAATCACCATGCCATTTCCCAGAACACACATCACATGATCATGCAGAATACCGGACGGGATGAGGTGCAATTTATAAACCTTGTCCTGCACAACCACCGTATGCCCGGCATTATCGCCACCTGCATAGCGAGCGACCACATCCGCATCCGCCGCCAACCAATCGGCTACTCTACCCTTGCCCTCATCACCCCACTGCGCGCCGATCAAGATGCTTGCTGGCATAAAATCCTATCCTCTAGTGTCGAACTTGCCTCAAACCAAGTGCTTCATCACGCTATTGTTTATCCGCTGTAGGCGCTACCCAGTCGAATCACGACTTCGCCAGCACCCCATGTTTCAATCTCACCATCAGGACCAAAAACGATTGCTGAACCGGGTTTCACACCGATCACGATGGCAGTTGGGGTTTCGGCAAGGAATTCACGGATCAGATGCTCTTGGGAGTCATCAATGACCAGCGCCACGCCACCTTCCAACCACTCCAAACCATCGCGCGCCTCACCATCCAAAATCCATGTCCCAAACAAAGTGGCGATAACCCCTTCCAGCAAGATCACCGCACCCCGTTCATAAGCGCTTTGCAACCCTTCAAGCGGCGCGCCCGAAAGATAAGCGCGTGCTGATTGCGGCGTGCCCTCCCCTGTGATCACAACCAAACCGGCATCCGTCAGTTTGTCCAACACGACCACATCTTCATCAGTCGTCGGGTCAACCCAGTAGCCAGCCGGAGCCGCCATATCTTCGAGATCGATCAACAGTTGGTCAGACTGTTGATCGATCGCCATCACTGCCAGAGCACCATCCGCCGCCATCCGATTGATCGCGGTCGCGCGAATATCCTCATCCACACCGCCACTCAATACCAGCCACCCGCGCCCATCCAGCCAGTGAAACACATTTGTTGAAGCCATTAAGCCTCCGGCAAAACATAAGCAGCGACCGCCGATGCAAGCAACGCCGTTCCCAAGGTCAGCGCCCGCTCATCAAACGAAAAGCGAGGGTGATGATGCCCATAATAGGTGTCTTGGGTTTCGTCACGTGCCCCCACGAAGAAGTAGGCCCCCGGAATGTCATCCATGAAATAACTGACATCCTCCGACCCCATCGTGCGCGCGCTTAAATCAAGCGCGGTTACGTCGTCAAGCGCCACAAAATGTTCGCGTAAGCGCGCCGCTACCGCGTTATCATTGACGACCGGGATCGTCAAATGTTCAAATGACAGTTCTGCTTGACACCCCAACGCCGCCGCATATTGTTCTGCGATCACGCGCATTCGTTCAAAGGTAAAATCGCGCGTCTTCACCGAAAAAGCGCGCACGGTCCCACACATTTCCGCCTCTTGGGGAATGACATTATAAGCGTCACCCGCTTTAACGGTTGTCACCGAAATCACGAGGGTATCCAACGGATCGAGGTTGCGACTGATAATGGTCTGAAACGCCCCGATGATTTGCGCAGCACAGATCACCGGATCGGCACCTTGATGGGGCAGCGCGGCATGGCTGCCCTTGCCCGTGATCTTGACTGTGAATACCGACGCCCCTGCCATCGTGGCACCATCCGCAATGCCAATCATGCCATAAGGCATACTGTTCCATAGATGCAAGCCAACCGAAACATCGGGGCGTGGGTCTAGCAAAGCCCCATCGTCAATCATCGCTCGCGCTCCCCGCCCAACCTCTTCGGCGGGTTGAAACACAAATTTCACCCGTCCGGCAATCGATGCGCGCTGTTCTGTCAACAATTGAGCAACGCCAAGCGCGATGGTGACATGTCCATCGTGCCCACAAGCGTGCATTTTGCCGGGCACAGTGGAGCCATAGACAAAATCATTCTGCTCATGGATCGGAAGCGCATCCATATCGGCGCGCACCAATACCGTCGGACCGTCGTGGGCACCTTCCAAGATTGCAATGACGCCCGTCTTGCCGATACCCGTTTGCACTTCTAGTCCAAGCTTGTTTAGCGCCTCCGCCACAATGCCAGCGGTGCGAAACTCTTCAAACGCCAATTCGGGGTGTTGATGTAAATCACGACGACGAGCGATCAACTGATCGCCGAGCGCTTCGGCTTGCGCTTGAAAATCGATAGCAGTCATTTTTTGAGTCCTTTTGTCGATCTGGAGCAATCGATCAACGATCAAAGTTTATCACACGGAATGACTCGACATAACGCGGATACTCTGGCGACTCGGGATCCGTATTTTTGCGCATCCGTTCCGCCATCGCTTCCATATCCGCAATCTGGCTCTTATGTTCACGCAAGGAAGTAATCTTGGTTTCGACATGATGCGAAACATCGATTTTCACAGTGGGTGTCGCCGTACCTGCCAGATAAAGCTGTTTGGTCTTATGGACATCGAGATATTCATCCCGTTCCATCTCTGGGAAATTGAGACGATCTCGCGCCGTTGGATAGATGGCATCCAACGTTGCCTCGCCAATGGCACGGTGATCGGGGTGATTGATCGCCCGTTCGCCAAACCAAAATACGGTCGGGTCAAGGGTCATAATCACATCCGGTTTGTAAATGCGAATCTGACGAACAATGTCCCGACGCAATTCTAGTGAAGGCGTCAGTTCACCATCTTTATAGCGTAAAAAGACGACTTCTTTCACTCCCAATGCCGCCGCCGCCGCCCGTTCTTCCGCCTCGCGGATGACCATCAGGCGTTCGCTGGTCATGTCGGGAGCAGCACTGCCTTTGTCCCCACTCGTCGCCAAAATAAAAGTGATATGTGCCCCCTCCGCCGCCCAACGGGCAAAGGTGCCACCACTAAAAAATTCCGGATCATCGGGGTGCGCAAAAACACCCATCACTCGTTTGGATGCTTCTGGCATGGTCTCTGTGGTCAAAATCTACGCTCCTATTCAGGGAAAGGCGTGCAGCCCATCCTAGCAACTGCACGCCCACATACGATCAACCCCTAACACTGACCCTAAAGGCGGGACTTATTCCACCTCGCTATCCGTTTCTTCCGCTTTCTTGCCCGGTTTTGCGCCGCATTCGCAAGGACCATCCCCATGTTTATCACAAGGTGCCTTTGCCTTCCGTGCCAACGCTTCCAGTTCGTCCAGTGGCACCAGCTCTTCACGCTTAAAAACAATGCGCAAATCTTCGATCTGCACCAGCACCGCATCTTGCAGGGGCAGCACGTCCAGCACTTTGCCCTCGCCTTGGGGGGTACCCACGCGCTTATTTTTCTTGGGGAGCTTCTGACGCGCCTCGACATAGGTCTCGTATTCGTAGACCAGACAGCAGCGCAAGCGCCCACACATGCCAGTGATCTCGGATGGATTCAGCGATACGCCTTGCATTTTCGCCATTTTGATCGAGATCGGGCTAAAATCGGTCAAGAAGGTACTGCAACAGCGCAGTTCCCCGCAGGCACCAAAGCCACCCAAAAGTTTTGCCACATCGCGCGGACCAATTTGGCGCATCTCGACCTGTGCGGCGAAGGATCGTTTGAGGTCATTATGCAACCGGCTGAGATTGACCTTATCTTCGGCGGTGTATAAAAAGGTGAGCGCTGAGCCATCGTAGTTGTAAAGGGCGGTGATAAACTTCACCCCATCCACATCACGACTATCATTCAATCTTTCTTTCAAAATGCGCATGGCGTCATCTTGTTGCATTTCCCAATGGTGACGTAAGAGCAAATCGCGCGGGGTCGCCATACGCATTATCGGCTTGTATTCTTGATCACTCTGTTCCACTACGTTGAAGCTCACAACTTCACCCATTTGCCGACCACGCGCAGTTTCGACAATCACATGGTCGCCGACGAGAAGTTCGGCAAATTCCGCATAATCAAAATGATACACTTTGCCGACCCGATGAAATCGGATACCGGCAACAGTGCGTTGTTTTTCAGTCAACTGTTCGGACATGGTGATCCTGTGCTACATGAATTACACTAACGAGAGATTTCTTAATCTATCATAGGCGATTAACGGAACAGCGCAAAGTGTTAACCCAATGAAAACACTCTTGATGAAGTTTGGCGGCAGTTCCATTGGGATTACGATGGGGCTGACTCAGCTATTGAGCATCGTCCTGCACGAGACCACCCGTTGGGATCAACTGATCTTGGTGATCTCAGCGCTTGATGGTATCACAGACCAATTAATCGAGGCTTCGCAGTTCGCCCGTTTGGGCAACACACGCGGCTATCGGCGTATCGTCGCAACGCTGCGCACCCGTCATATCTCGTTGATCGGCGAATTACCGTTGGGTGCCACCGAGCGCGCCGCGCTTCAAACCAACATCGATTTGCTGTTATTCGAAATGCACGATGCGTGCCAGCGCTTAAGCGAAACGGGAACCCATAACGACCCCAATCATGCCTTTGATCAGATCATCGGCACCGGGGAGCGCCTTGCTGCGCGCATTGTCGCCGCACTATTGCGACAGCACAACATCCGAGCGGTTGCCCTAGACGCCACCGACCTGATCATCACCGACGATGTGCGCGGCTATGGCACCCCCATGATGGCGGCGACGCAAGGGCGTATTGATGAAAACTTAAAACCTTTGATGCAACGTCAAATCCTACCCGTCATCACTGGTTTCATTGCGGCAACCCCCGATGGGGCACCTACTACACTCGGTCGCGGTGGGAGTGATTACACGGCGTCGTTGATCGCTACTTGCGTCAATGCCAATGAAGTACGGGTATATGCCGATGTCGATGGCATGATGACGGCAGACCCCAATGACATGCCCGACGCCCATGTTATCGATAGTTTATCCTATGAAGAAGCCGCTGACATGGCATTTTATGGGGCACGCATCTTGCACGCTCGCATGATTGCCCCACTCTATGAACAACGCATCCCGTTGCGGATCAAAAATGTTTTCAAACCTCAGCACAACGGCACCTTGATCGATGCCCGATCCGCTACCAAGGGGATCAAAGCCATCACCATGATCGAAGGACTGGCGTTGACTGCGCCGCGCAATAGTGCCTTTGACGAAATCACCGACTTAATCGACCAAAAAGCTATCGAAATTGCGGGTGCGCGTGTGGAAATGGTCACGTCGGCGCAATCCGCTACCCATACCTTGCTGTGTTTCATGATTCCGCCTTATGCAGGGCATGGCGCGCTCCATATGCTGCAAAGCTCATTGGTCACCCAACTCACCCACATCAGCAGCAGTATGGTCTGGAGTATTCAAGCGGTTGCCATCATTACCGTTGTCGGCAACCACAGCGTAGATACCCCCGACCAAATTGCCCGCATCCTCACAGCGCTAGGAACCATCCGATTACTGACCGTTGCGCGGAACCCATCCAATTGCAGTCTGTCGTTGGTGATTCACCCCGCCGATGCCGACCATGCGCTCAACCAGATTCACACGCTGATCGTCAGCACGCCTTAAAAGCGGCTGAGATAATAATCTAACTCCCAAGCGGTAACTTGACGATTGTAATCTTCGATCTCTTGTTTCTTCAGCGCCGCATAGCGACTGAAGATGAATTGACCTAAAGCGTCAGTGATCACATCATCCTGTTCTAGCGCATATAGGGCATCACCAAGCGAAGTCGGTAGTTCTTGCAACTGCCGTTGGCGTGTCCGATCTGGACGTAGCAGCGAACCTTCATACGCTTCTGGCAAGGGCATCCGTTGACGAATGCCATCGAGTCCAGCGGCAAGCATCACGGTTGTGGCAAGATAGGGATTACTGCTGGAGTCTGGGCAACGGATTTCGATGCGCGTATGTTCTTCTTTACCGAGCGCGATATGGGGCACACGAATCATCGCGGCACCGGCGCGGTTGACATGTGCCCATGTCACATATTTGGGGGCTTCAAAGCTCATGGCGAGTCGTTTATAAGAATTCACCAGTGGTGCCAAGATCGCCGTCATCGCGGGCGCGTGGTACAATTGTCCGGCGAGGAACTGCTGCGCTGTTTCCGATAAGCCATATTCGTGATCGACATCAGCGAAACAGTTGGCATTGGTCGCGACATCATGCAAACTCTGATGGGTGTGCATCCCCGAACCGGGGAGCGACATGCTGGGGCGCGGCATAAACGTACAGTGCATGTTATTCTTTTGAGCAACTGTACGCAACGCTACCCGTGCTGTTAGAACGTGATCCGCCGACACCAGCGCATCATGATAGTCAAAATCAATCTCGTGTTGTCCTGCGCCAATCTCGTTGTGGGCAGAATCTACGCGAATATCCATCGTCAACAAAGTGTGGATCATCTGACGGCGCAGGTGTTCCGTCACTTCATCAGAACGATCAAAATAACTGGAAGCATCGAGCGGCTGTAAAGGCAAAACACCATTGTTTTCATGCCGATGAAACAAAAAGAATTCTAGTTCCATACCCGTCTTCAAACGGAAACCCATCTCTTCGGCAGTTTGCAACACGCGCTGCAAGGCATTGCGTGGGTCGCCGATAAAGGGATCGCCATCAATGGTATGGACTGAGCATATCAAACGCGCCGTCCGATGTTCTGGTTCATCATCCCACGGCAGCACTATATAAGAACTTAAGTCTGGACGCAGTACCATATCGCTTTCGGCAACCCGCGAAAAACCCTCAACCGACGAGCCATCGAAATTCAGCCCATTGTCGATCACCCCTGCAACCCGACCCGCCGGAACGGTCACGCTTTTGACGATGCCAGCAATGTCGGTAAACCAAAGCGCGACAAACCGAACGTCATTTTGCTCAATATGTTGTAGTATTTCGTCTTTAGTCATTTTCTTCGCAGAACGATGATCGTCCATAAATGATCTTTCCATAGCTTTCAATATAACCTGCATATCAGGCGACCAGCAGGGTTCAATCTCACGAAAAACGGGGGCAACTTGTTAGTTGCAAGTGCTAATCTTTCAACCAGCCTAGATGCCCGAATAAGGCATCCAGACCCAGTAAATATCCTCGCCAGCCAAAACCACTGATCTGTCCCACGCAAACTGGTGCGATCATCGACACATGCCGAAAAGACTCGCGGGCGTGGATATTCGACAAATGAACTTCCACCACTGGCAGTTGAATACCACTGATAGCATCACGCAGCGCAATCGAGGTATGGGTATAGGCTCCTGGGTTGATGACCACCCCTGCCGCCCATTGCCGCGCAACGTGGAGGGTGTCTACCAAGACCCCCTCGTGATTGGATTGCTCCGTCTTCAACTCGACATCGTGGCGCTGTGCATGGGTGATCGCCAATTGATTGATATCAGACAATGACCAATTGCCATATACTTCTGGTTCCCGCGTGCCAAGCAAGTTCAAATTCGGACCGTGCAGCAGCAATACGGAACGTGCCATCAAATGATCTCCTTGAGTATCGCGATCACATCCTCTTTGCTCACGTCTGCCGTAATCAGCGGTTGACCAATATCGCGCAGCAACACAAAACGTAATTGCCCGCGTTGTTTTTTCTTATCGGTACCCATCAAGTTATAGACCGTCTCGACATCAAGGTCGCCCATGTGGGTCGGCAAGCCGACTGTTTCTAACAGCCGATAGACAGTTTCGATCAAGGATGGGGCGCATAAACCCAAACGTTTAGAGAGCAGCGCCGCCGCCGCCAACCCAATCGCGACCGCTTCGCCATGCGCAAAAGCGTATCCCGACGCATGTTCAATCGCATGACCGAACGTATGCCCCAAATTGAGGTGTGCCCGTATCCCCTGTTCAAACGGATCGGCTTGCACGACATCCACCTTAACCTGCACCGCACGCGCCACCAAGACTTCATCAGGGGTATCTCCCCCAATCATATCCAGCAGCACCTGATCGGCAAGCAAGCCATGTTTGATCAGTTCCGCCAAGCCACAGCGCAATTCCCGAACCGGCAAGGTGTCCAGCAACTCGGTATCGATCAACACATCAGTCGGTTGCTTAAAGGCACCGATCAGATTTTTGCCCTGCGGCAAATCGACTCCGACCTTGCCACCCACGCTAGAATCGACCATTGCCAATAAACTAGTCGGCACCTGCACAAAGCGCACACCGCGTAGATAGGTCGCCGCCACAAAACCAGCGACATCACCGACCACGCCACCCCCAAAGCCGATCACGGTCGAACTACGGTCTAAACCTGCCTCAATCAGTCCGGCATATAACGACGCCACTGTCGCCAGTGTCTTATGCTGTTCACCATCGACCATCGTCAGCACGAGAGCATCGGGGAACGTCGTCGCGAAAAAGTCGCGGTATACAGCCGCCAACGTCGTATTGGTGATGATGGCGACGCGCCCATCGTGCCCATCCAAGCGTAACTCTGTCAGATTTAGAGTCCGAAACAGCCCCGGTTCGATGACAATATCATACTGTCCTTCGGGCGACTTTACTGGTATTCGGTTTGCCATAAAGCAACAATCTCCCGTGCTATCTCGTCTGGCGTCTTATTGCTCGTGTTGATGTGCGTGGGGATCGCCTCATATGCTGAGCGCCGCTTATCCAGTAATGCCGCCCAGTCACCGGCGAGCGGGCGGTCTTTGGTAGCCACTAGGCGCGCGCCAATGACATCCGAAGGGGCATCCAAACAGATGACGAAACTGGTCGCCATCATACGCTTGCGATTTTCGGCATCCACCAACATCCCGCCACCGGTGGCGATCACTAATCGGCGCGAAGAAGCCAAATCAAAACAAATTTGCCGCTCCAAAGCCCGGAAGCCCGCCTCACCATCACGCTCAAAAATCTGAGGGATCGACATCCCCGCCCGCCGGATGATTTCATCGTCCGAATCAATAAACGGTCGTCCGGTCAGTCGCGCCACCTGCTGACCAACGGTCGTTTTGCCCGTTGCCATAAAACCGGTTAAAACGATATTGCGTTCGCGGTCAGCGGTCATAGCCAAAACGCCAATCTACGTTATCCATCGGCAAATCATCAAGGTGTGCCCTGCGCAGGGCAGCAAAACGGGGCTTCATTTCTTCAAGGCTATCGCCACCCAACTTTTCGCTCAACGCATCCGCGATTACAATCGCCATCATCGCCTCCAAAATCGGCACCGCACGCGGCGTAGCACAATGATCACTGCGTTCATAAGTGGTCAATTCTGGCTCGCCCGTCGCCAAATTGACCGAGCTAAGCGCCTTCATCACGGTTGAAATTGGCTTCATCGCGACCCGACACACGATGGGTTCGCCCGTCGTAATCCCACCTTCCAAGCCGCCCGCACGATTGGTCTCGCGATGGAGCGCGCCCGCCTCATCCCGCGCGATCACATCATGCACTTGCGACCCCCGCAAGGCGGCATTATCGAACGCGCTACCGATTTCTGCGCCTTTCATGGCGTGGATACTGACCATTGCCCCGACGATCCGCCCATCTAATTTGCGATCATATTGCACATGTGATCCCAAACCGGGCGGCACATGCAGCGCGACCACTTCAATCACCCCGCCCAGCGTATCTTTAGCGACTTTTGCCTCGCGAATTTCCTCGTGCATCCGCTCTGCCGCCGGCGCATCGGGGCAACGCACATCGTTCGCTTCCGCCGTCTGAAAACGAGTGAGGTAGTCCATCGTTGGATCGAGCATCGCGCGCGCCTCGCCAATTTGCACGACATACCCGCCGACCACAATCCCAAACGCCTCAAGGTAACGCTTGCAAATCGCCCCGACCGCAACCCGCATTGTCGTTTCGCGCGCGCTAGACCGTTCCAGCGCGACGCGCAAATCCCGATAGCCATATTTGATCGCCCCTGTCAAATCCGCATGACCGGGGCGGGGTGTCGTCATGGCAGGGATGTCTTTTTCGCGCCAATTTTTATAATCGCGATTTTCGACCAGCAAAGCGATGGGCGCACCCGTCGTCACACCGTTCATCACCCCACTGGTGATCTGCACCGTATCTTGTTCAATGTTCATGCGTCCGCCCGAACCATAGCCCGTCTGCCGCCGCAAAAGTTCGCGGTTGATGGTCTCGCCATCAATCGGCACACCAGCCGGTATCCCTTCGAGGATAGCGGTGAGCAAAGGTCCATGACTTTCGCCAGCAGTAAAGAAACGTATCATAGCCCGCCTATGTTGAGTGATCGTGAAGAACCTGCCAGATATTGATTTAATTTTAACCCGTTAATGCCGCTTTAGCAGCATTAAACATTGTTACAATCGGCGCATCAATGCCTGTCCAAATGGTGAATGCTGCCGCCCCTTGCCGAACCAACATCCCTAAGCCGCCAATGGCTTGCCCCCCCGCCGCCTCGACTTGACGCATCAAGCGAGTTTGCGCGGGGCGATAGATCATGTCATACAACACCACGCCGCGCTTAAAGATCGCATCATCCGGCAATGGCGACTCATCGATATGGGGGTACAGCCCCACCGAAGTACAGTTGACGATCACATCAGTGGTTGCGACTGCGCTCAAATCCGCAACTTCAGCGTCCACGCGCATCTCGCTGATCAGCTTGGCAGAATTTTCGGGCGTGCGATTCACAATCTGAACCAGTGCCCCCGACTCCACCAACCCATAAACCGCCGCCCGCGCCGCGCCCCCTGCGCCCAAAATCACGACGCGCAAGCCGCGCGGCAGGACATCATGAGCCATGAGATCGCCCATGAAGCCTTGCACATCGGTGTTGGTGGCGCTGTTATCGCGAAAATCAATCGTGTTGACCGCCCCCACGCGCCGCGCAATTTCGTCCGGGCGGACATGCGGCATGACAGCGCGCTTATGCGGTATCGTCACATTGACTCCAATCACGCCATTTTCGCGCATTTGTTTCAAGCTGTGGCGCACAATATCGGGCGGTATCGCCATTTTCTCATAACGCCAATCGGTCATGCCCAATGCTGCAAAGGCGGCATTGTGCATCGCCGGGCTAAGCGAATGTTCGATGGGCCAGCCCATCGCCCCCACAATTTGATCGGGCATAGGATTCTGTCCTTAATAACACAGATGACGAGCTAGGGACAACACTATTGATTCTGTTGCAAAAGTCGGGCAACCACATTGGATTGCCCCTACGAAGGACGCCATTGTAGGGACGCGCAACGGCGCGTTTGTTGCACGCAGAACCCTTTTCACAATTGGCTGCCCTCACGCCGCTAAATTTACGCTTCTTTTACGCTTCCAAGGGGGCAACGCGCACTTGTGCCCCCAAACGGGCGAGCGTTTCGGCATAGCCGGGGAACGAGTCGGCGGCACATTTTGCATCATGCACATGCGTGACGCCCTCCGCCACCAAACCCGCCACTGCCATACTCATCGCAATCCGGTGATCATCATGACCATCCACGACCGCACCCTGTAATTTCTGCGGTCCGCGAATCGAGAATCCATCTTCGCGTTCGGTGATTTCGGCACCCATCTTGCGCAGTTCGCCCGCCATGACCGCAATCCGATCCGTTTCTTTGACGCGCAATTCTTGGGCGTCGCGCACGACTGTTTCACCTTCTGCCAACAATGCCGCGATCATAAAGATCGGGAACTCGTCGATCATCCGCACAACCACCTCGCCGCCAACTTCGATTCCTTTAAGCGCGGCATATGCCACTGTGATCCTGCCCACAGGATCGCCTGCCGCTGTGCCAGTTTCCTCAATCGTCAAATGTGCGCCCATCGCTTGCAAAACATCGAACAAGCCCGTGCGCGTCACATTCAAATTAATGTGCGTCAGCGTGAAACGACTGCCCAGCACCAATAATCCCGCCACCACCAAAAACGCCGCCGAGGAAGAATCGCCCGGCACGGTGAAGTCCAGCGGTTGCAACGGATTCCCCGCGCTGATACGAACACGATTGCCGCCATCTTCGACGATCAAATTGGCACCCATCGCGCTCAACATCCGCTCGGTGTGATCGCGCGCGGGTCCCGGTTGGGTGATGACCGTTTCGCCTTCGGCGAATAAACCCGCCAACACCAACGCGCTTTTGACTTGGGCGCTGGCGACCGGCATATCATAATGGGTGCCCATCAATCTTGATGGGTTGACCTGTAGTGGCGCATACCCGTTCACGCCGACGATATCAGCGCCCATCGCCCGCAATGGGGTGATGATCCGGTTCATGGGGCGACGGCGCAGTTGCTCGCTCCCATCCAAGATGCTGGAAAACGGTTGCCCGACCATAATACCCGTCAACAGCCGAATGCCGGTACCGGCATTGACCAAATCAAGCGGTGCGGTACTCGGTTGCAATTGCCCACCATGCAGCGTGAGTTCATTCTTGCTGTGCCGCTCAACCTTAACCCCCAACATCTGCACTGCCCCCAAAGAAGCTTCGGTATCGCCAGCCGCCAGCCAGCCGCGCACATGCGTTTCACCTTGTGCCAGTGCGCCAAATAACACCGCCCGATGCGAGATCGACTTATCGCCGGGGACGGTAGCCTCGCCGCTCAAGACTGCGCCGGGTTCTACGATAAACTGATCAACTGCCACGTTTGTCATTCTCCTGTTTATTATTTTCAACACTTTGCATCCATGCCAATCGTGCTTCGCGCGTCGGGCGCAACAGATCGACTAATTTTCCATTTTCTTGGGCGATCAAAACCGCTTCAATCATCGCCAATTGCATTCTAAATTGCGCCAGTAATGTCGCCACCGCGCGCGTATTGGTATTCAGAATATCGCCCATCATGCTCAAATCACTGCCCGCCAAGCGCGACATATCGCGGAAACCGCCCGCCGCCAAACGCCAGACGGCATCATCAGTCTCGCCTTCTTTGCTCACTGTCGCCACCAGTGCCGCGCTCAACAAGTAGGGCAAATGGCTAATCGCTGCCACCACATGATCGTGACGGGCGGCATCCATCTCGATCACCACCGCCCCCAACGCTTCCACCAGCCCGACCGCGCGGTCTTGAGTCGCGGGGGTTGTACGCCGCGACGGGCACAACACGAACGGGCGATTCTTATACACTTCACCATCGCTAAAGGCGATCCCCGGCGACTCTTTACCGGTCATGGGGTGCCCGCCAATGGCTTGAATGCCAACGGGCAACACACTCATCGCCTCGCAAATATCCGCTTTGGTGCTGCCAATGTCAATGAGTAGCGTATTGGAACGAAGATATGACCCCAAGCGCCCGCGTATCATGCTGATAATCGCTTTTACCGGTGCCGCCAACAACACGACATCGGCATTTTCCACCCCTGCCCGCAAATCGTCGGTCGCATAATCGACGATTTTGTGCGCAAGAGCATATTCGCGTGTTTCTGCGCTGGTATCCACACCAATGATCGATGCCGCATACCCACGTAATGCCAGCGCCAAAGACCCACCCATCATGCCCAAGCCGACAACAGTTAGCCGTTGCGCAAAAAAGCCGCTCAAGCAGACCTCCCTATCGCTTCGGCAACTTTCTGAACACGCGCCACCATATCACGGAATTGGTCGTAATTGAGAGTTTGCCGTCCGTCCGACAATGCCTTCGCGGGGTCGGGATGCACTTCCACGATCAACCCATCCGCCCCGGCTGCCACTGCCGCCAACGCCACCGAGGTGACGTATTCCGAGTACCCCACTGCATGACTGGGATCGGCGATCACGGGCAAATGGGTGCGCGCCTTCAAGACTGGAATAGCATTGATGTCGAAAGTGTTGCGGGTGTATTTCTCGAAAGTGCGAATGCCCCGTTCGCACAACATCACTCGTTGATTGCCATGCGACATAATGTACTCCGCAGACATCAACAATTCTTCCATCGTATTCGCCAAACCACGTTTCAATAACACGGTATGTTGGCTTTCGCCGACGGCGTGCAACAGCGTGAAGTTTTGCATGTTACGCGCACCAATCTGTAAAACATCGGCGTATTCGCACACCATCTCCACCAAACCCGGATCCATCACTTCTGTGACAATCGGCAAGCCACTGCGTTCACGCGCCTCGGCAAGCCACTTCAGCCCTTCTTCCCCATGCCCCTGAAAGCTATAGGGTGAGCTACGCGGCTTGAAGGCACCACCACGCAATGCCGTCGCCCCTGCTTCTTTCATGGCACAGGCGATCTCAATGATCTGTTCGCGGCTTTCCACCGAACACGGACCCGCGATCATCAACACTTTATTCTCGCCCACCTTAGATCCATTTAAGCCGACCAGCGTTGGTTGTGGGTGATATTCGCGGCTGGCGAGTTTATAGGGCACCGTCACCCGCATCACTTTTTCGACCCCCAGCATCGACTGGTAATTGTCCTCACGCAGAGGTGTGGGGCTTTCGCCGACCAAGCCAATGATGGTGCGTTCATCCCCTTCAGATAGGTGCGCCTGATAGCCATCGGCTTCCACCCTGCTGATGACTTCCGCAATATTTTGGGCGGATGCCCGTTTATTCATCACAACGATCATAATTCTTTATCCTCTATCACTCGGTAAAGGTTTCGTTAACGAGACTGCTCATCACGGTTGCCATTGCTGGACGCCGAACTGGTGCTTAAATCAGGGCGCAACACCGCCGCCCCGCGCATAAACTTATGATTCAATTGGCTGTTCGTTTTGTCGGTATTCCAATGGATCAGCACCCGCACACACGTTTCTAAGCCCCCCTCTACCGCCGCTTCTTGACACCCAATCAGGGCGACCTGGGTCCAGCCCAGTTCACGGGCAGCCCGTGCCGGAAAACAAGCCGTCAAATCGGGCGTCGTCGTGAAGATGACGCTGGCGACATCATCTTCGTGAATATCATTGGCGGCGATCAATGCTTGCAACAGATCGCGAGTCGCTGTCAAAATTGCCTCGATACTATTTTCGTCAACGGTGATCGCCCCGCGAACGCCTCTAAATGCCATTGCCTCATCCCTTCTGCTCTGCGCTAGACAACAAAAAAGCGCGGAGCTTTTGCTCTGCGCTTTTGATTTCACCGTTTCTAATCGGTCAAGTCACAGGATACAACGCTCGGTTCGCCAATGTGCGCCGCTAAAGTAATAAAAATCGTAGCGATAGGATTGGCTCTGGAACGTTTGCATGACTGTGATCTCCCTTAAGCGCAGAGGATAGCACGAGCAGTAGGCAGATGTCAACGCGACTCGGAAACCTCCGACGAAATCAATACCATCTCGAAAAATTGATGAATAGCCAATATCATCCCGCGAAATACGCCGAATTTCCCAATGTGAAATTCAAGACGGCACACACTCGTTGAAGGCGCAATTTCACTGATACGAGCCTTATGGGTATCATCATCACAGATTTAATCTAATGCAGCGCGCAAATCATGGGTCAATGCCGAAACTTCTGCCGCACCCACTGCGCCAGCCCGCACCAGTGCGCTACCGACGATGAAACCATCCATCAAGCTGCTCACTTGTCGGGCATGGGCGGGCGTGCTGATGCCAAAGCCCAACACCAACGGAATGTCCCCAGACAATTCTCGTACCCGCCCGATGAACGCTGCCAATTCTGGAGGCAATTCGGTGCGCGCTCCCGTGACCCCCGTCAGCGACACCACGTAAATAAAGCCGCGTGCTTGATCCACCACCAGCGCGATCCGTTCGCGACTGCTGGTCGGAGCGAGGAAAAAGATCAACGCCATTGCGTGTAACGCACACGCGGCGATCATCTCGGACGCCTCTTCGGGGGGCAAATCCGGCACAATCAAGCCATCCGCCCCCGCTGCTTTGGCGTCTGCCACAAACTGCGCCATGCCATACGCCACTAACGGATTTAAGTACCCCATCATCAG
>Ga0163154_10000125_pt1 | contig 106864 bp, 157 predicted proteins | sample OliLakLV19MP9P1_FD_148649 | JGI IMG/M metagenome (GOLD analysis project Ga0163154, IMG submission 148649) | Freshwater microbial mat bacterial communities from Lake Vanda, McMurdo Dry Valleys, Antarctica - Oligotrophic Lake LV.19.MP9.P1 | ecosystem: Environmental > Aquatic > Freshwater > Lake... | reverse complement strand
TTGCTGGGGGGCTGAGGAGCTGCGGGGCTGGAACCGAACTTGCCGAACATGCTGGGGATCTCCGTGGTGTGGTTGGTGAGTGTGCAGCGCAAGTCAAAACGTCAAGCGCTTATCTGTTTTGACCTGAGCTATTGGGCCTTGACTGCCTTCGGCTCTTGGAACCGGGCCGAACGGAACACGTCGCCCCAGTTGAGGGCTTCCGGCGGCGTGATGGCGTCGTAGGTCTTAACGCCTCGCGGCTGGGCGTCCTCCCAGCGCGCGACGATACCAAGCCTGACGGCCAAGCGGGGGTCGGTCGGTGGGATGACAGGCGAGTAGGTTCCGTAGCAGAGCCGTTGCGCCTGGCCAGTGGTGGCCTGGATGTAGTCGGCATCTCGTAGGATAGCGTTGAACAGGGCGAGGTCGAAGCCGCTGCTGATGAACACGTCAACCCTGACGTCGTCAGCCATCTGGCCGCTGCGGTGCGTGCGCCCGAGTGCCTGCTCCATCGTGCTGGCCTCGCGGCGCAGCTCCAGAAACAGGTTGTGGTTCTGGTGCTGCAGATTCTTTCCGGTGCCGTGTGCGTAGCTGACGATCACCAGACCGTGCGTGTAGGCGGCCTCGTTCTGGCCGGCGAGCGCCAAGGTATGTGGGATGCCGGCAGCATCAAGGTACTCATGCAGCCAATGCGCCAGCTCGGGATGGTGGACCCAGATGAGCCCACCGGTAACGATGTGCTCCCGGGCCCACTCCACGCCGGCGACCACCTTGTAGTCGCAGATACGCACTGGGCGCCCGATGCGCTGTGGGAGGTCGTCGTACCGGGCCGCCTTCTGATCGCGGTATGATTTGATCAGGTCGTTGCTGAGTCGGTGCTTGGCCGCGGTGCCGTCAAGCTGCCTGTTGATCTCCAGGGCCACCAGCATCGGGGTGTCGCAGCCGGGGATGTGGTTGCGATCCAGGAATTGCCGCAGCTCCTTGTGGTAGACCTGCAGGAGGGCGTGGTGACTCTTGGCCGCCTCCAGGAGCATCTCCGCCTCTCGCTCGGTCACCGGCTTGCCTCGACCGTGCGCCGACTTCTGAACCTGCTCGATTGTTGGCCAGACCAGGGAGTTGTAGAATCCGCCGCTCAGCTCCCACAACCACTTGTAGGTATGCATGCCGTAATCAATCACGTCGCCGTCTGGTGTGGTCATGGCGGTGACCACCTGCTTCATCAGGGCCCCCATCTTTTCCGCTTCCGGCGTCCGTGGGCGCGGTGGCTCAGACCAGGCGATGTACAGGGAGCAATCCACGCTCGCATCGCTTGTGGACACCACACCTGGGGCGGTGCGGAGCCGGTGCTGGTATGCGTCGCGCACCGTCTCCTGGAACGTGGCGGAGAGTCCCCGCTCACGCGCCTTCTGGGTCGGGTCGTAGCCGACCTGGCGTGCCCAGTTGATGACCTCAGATGCGCGCTGCAGGTCCAGATTCCCTAGCCCGTCCCCCAGCACCTCGGCGTCGATGGCCCCTCCCAGGAGCATGATCGACTGCTCCTTGATGGGGGTCGGGGATTGCTCCCGCAGCGCTACCCGAGCGAGGTGGGCGTAGTCGGCAATCTTTTTCTTGGTGATCGTTCCGCTCATGATCACCGCCTCGACCCGGTTGGTCTTGACGTCGGGGCCCATCCGGTTGGTCTCGATCGCCTTGTCGATCACGTTGATGGCTGACTGCCAGCGCTTAGTGCGCGCCGCGGTGCTCCGGGAGATGAGGTGCGCCTCGTCCTGAATGAACAGGGTCGGGCTCATGGCCGCCAGCTCGTCGTATCCGGTCTGGGCGCTCAGGGAGCTGTAGGTGTAGATGAACACCGCCTTGCCGGGTTGGCTGGCACGGCGCATCCGATCCGATGCACTGCCGCCGACCAGGTAGATGGGCAAGGAGTCGAGCGCCAACCACTTCCGCATCAGGGGTAGGTCCTTGTTGACCAGCTGATCCAAAACCTGCGGCGGCACCATCACCAGCGCCCGATAGTGGCCGCGGCGCTCCAGGCCTATCTTGGCGCACATGATCGACAGGATGGTGTTGTGAACCACGATACCGTTGGTCACGAAGTTGTTCGGTCCCGGGACGCTCAGATCGTATACCTTCTGGGTCCCTATATTGGCCACGGACACCACCTTGTCCCAGCGCAGTGGCGCGGTTCCTAACCACGCGTACTTTCCAGAGTAGCCAGACTCTGCGACCCACGCGGCGAATGCCAGGCGGCCGATGTATTGTCCCGTGGTGGCACTGATTTTTTCGCGGAGATCGGAGCGAGGTCTGCCATGCTCCTGTGACCGGCTGCCGCCTACCTTTTGGTATCCTAACTCGTCGCAAATCTCTTTGAGTTCTTCCCTTCCAATTGGAACGATGTCAACATTCGTGTTGTGCTTCACCTGGCAGTGGTGGCCTACCAACTTCTTCCACTTCTCCTCCTGACCCACCCATGGGCCGGTGCCGAGCAGGAGTCTCAGGCAGTCGATGCCGCTGACGACCATGACCCAAGCGGGGAATCTCTTGGCTCCACACTTGGCCATCTTGAATAGGCTGCGCCCGTGAACCCCGACCCGCTGGAGTAGGAAGGTGACGTCCCTCATGAGGTCTTCGCTGGCCGTGCAATACTCGACGTTGTGGTCGCAGCGGAGGTGGCCGTCGCAGGTGAGCAGCGCTCCCAAGAATGACCACACGTGCTCGTCTGGCATGCCCCAAACCCATGCCGGGACCTTTTTCTCTTTGCTCCTGGTATCGATGCCCCATTCCCGAACCAAGGGGCGCAGTCCTGTTATGTTCAGTCGGAACGCTTTGCTTTTTTCTTTTTTCCTGGTTGATGCACCGCCCTGCTCGGTGACCAAGGACTCCACGCGGCCCAGCACCGCCAGGTTGTCGTCGACGAAGGTGCAGTTCCCGTTGGCCAGGCCTCCGTCTGCTATCAGGTACCCGAGAAGTTTGACCTGGTTTACTGACCACACACACATCTTGGTTTGCACCGGGATGTACTCCGGGACAGCCACCAAAGAACCCTCTTTCAACTCAGCTGCGTGTGTCCACCCTCCCGGGGTCAGGATCGGGTGGTCGGTCGACAGCTCGACCCATTTCCCTGATGATGTCTGGACCCGGACACACGGCTTGCTACCACTCTCGAAAGCGGTTGCTTCTGCCTCGACCAGGCACCCCCGCTGCTCGTGGTAGGCGTTGACTCGCACCGCTCCGGGGTCGGCCACACTTCGGCGCTCTCCTGATGCCAGGTCCAGGTAATTACTAGACGCACAACAGCATTTTCCGTGGCCGACCCCCAAAGGTGCGACCAGGCCGCCGTAGGTTTCGTAGGTATAGGCTGCGTCGATCTGGATGTCTCGCAGCACGAAGTCGGCCGGCTTGGCGTGGTTATAGAACCCGCGTGCATACTCGGCGCGGTTCGGGCACCGGGCCACGTCCAGTGGTATCACCGGAAGGCCAAGGATTCGCAGCAGGTCGGCGTCCGCGGTCGACATGACCTGATCCGCGCCGCGCGCCATGGCCGCGGTGCGGGCGGCTTCCAGCCACCGTGATGCCACCGGAGGGGATGGTGGTGCTGGCGGTGCGACCGGAGCCGGTGCCCCTGCGGATGCCCGCCCCCACTGGCGCGGTGCCGGCGCGGCGGGTGGTGCCGGTGGAGACTGTGAGCCTTGCTTGAGGCGATCGAACCAGGTGCTCATGTGCCTCGCTCGCTCAAAGTGCTCATGCGCCGGTTGATGTCCTGGACGTGCTCGGCTTCTTGCTCAATCAGGATGGCGTTAAACCCCTCCCTGACCGCTGCCTCACCGGTGGTCCCTGAGCCCCCGAAGGGGTCCAGCACGATTCCGCCTTTCGGTGTCACGAGACGGCACAGGTAGCGCATCAGTGCGATCGGCTTGACGGTCGGGTGGTTGCTCCCGGCGCGGTCTCTGCCTCGTACTTTGGCGCAGTAGAAGAATCTCGCTGCGCTGGTGCTCTCTTCGTCCCGTCGCGCGTGATCCATGGCTGGGCGCATGCCTCCGAAAATCCCGTTCGGTGACTGCCTCGATGTGGTATGGCCGCGCAGGTCACCCTGCTGCCCTGCCGCTTCGGGGAAGGATTCGGTCACATCGTCGCTACCGTCGTGGATCAAGTTGGCAGGGAAGCGCCCGAGTTGGCTGGCTCCGCTGCATACCGGGACTCGGCATGCCTCTATGTTCATACCGCCGGTGCCGAGCCTGGCGACGTTCTCCGTGACCAACCCATCCAACGGCTTCCGGGCGAGCATAATGGGCTCATGCGCCGGCTTGAGCGCGGTTCCCCAGCCTCCGTTGAGCTTCTTCGACTTAGGGAACCCTTGGCCAAATATCCACATGATCTGGTCACGAGGCTCGAATCCGGCACACTCGATGCCAACGGCCATCCAGTGGTAGGTACGCGGCGCCGCGAAGCTGAGGAGGTGGCCGCCGGGCTTGAGCACACGCAGCGCTTCCCTTGCCCACATCTTCGACCATTCCCCGAAGGCGATGTTGCCTGCGGCGGTCCTGTTGTACTTGCCGGCCTCGAAAGCGCCTGACATGTGCGCGCCGTTGGCTCCCTGCTTGGGGTCGCAGCTGAGAGGCGAGCCGTTGGCGCGCTCGCCCACCTTCCGTTTGATGTCGGCGCCGTCCCAAGCCACTCCCTTAAACCGGATGCCGTAGGGCGGATCGGTGACGACCGCGTCGATGGAATTACTGGCGAGGCGCTTCATAACCTCGATGCAGTCTCCGTGATAGATGAGGTGCCAGCCGCTCATGTGATCGACATCTATTTACGAAAAACAACAAACATGAACGCAAACATGAGTACACACAGCGCTATCCCAAAGACGGCGCGCTGCCGTGGCGCATCTTCTCGCCTCTGTGATTTATCGCCCTCTTGTAAATCAATCAGGTTCTGCTGGCGCCTCTTAATCTCTGCCTTCTTGTCGTCCATTAATCGTTCCCAATCCTCAAATTCCAATATCTTGGTAGGGACCGGGTCAGACGGTGGTGGTGGCGGCGCTTCCACGGACGGTGCGTCACATATGAACACCTGGATGCGGCGTCTGCCCCACTTCCGTGCCGTGTCGATGTCACGGAAGCGGAGGTCAATGGTGAGCGCCTGACCACGCTCAGCTGCGTTCGCACTCAAGGTCGAGATGCGCCCGCCTGTGTCGTCAGCCAAGAACAACCGATCCTCTGGCTTCGGACGGATCCGGTCCAGGTACCCATACCCGACCGGGATGATGACCTTGGTCCCGAGTGCCACGAGCAACGGGACCTCGCGCCGGCCGCTGGCGCCGGCCTTCATCGGGACTGCGATCCCATAGGGGAATTGCTCCCAGTCCCGGCCGTTCGCCGTGATCTGGTCCTGGGTCGACCAGTGATCCCGGTCCTCCGGGTCGTGTGGTGTGTATGCCGTGGTGTCCACGATCACCCACCGTCCGGTCCAGCCCTGGTACACGTCCTGCCCTGGCGCGGTGGCGCACCAGAACAGGAGCAGGAGCACGGCCCACTTCACTTGCTGTAGACCAATTCGGCCAGGCGCTGGATCTCGGCCGCGATGCGGCCCACGTGGTCACGGAGTGCGATGATGGATTGCTTGATGTCCTGGTCGCTGGCGGCCTGGGGTGCGGGAGCCGGCGGTACGGCGGGAGCCAGCGGTACGGCGGGAGCCAGTGGTACGGCGGGAGCCGGCGGCGCGCCGCACAGAGGGGCAGGAGCCAGAGGCGGAGTCCTGTTTCCTGCGAGGATGTTTCCCAGATCGAGGTTGGTGTCGTACACGGGAGCCGCAGCAGCGACAGGTTCAACGGGAGCTGCCCCTGCCGTGGCAGCCTTCTCCGCGTTGCTCTTGCGACCGCGCTTGGCCGGTGCCGCGTTCGGGTCCTTGGGAGGCTTCGGCACCTTCGGCTGCGGGGCGCCGGGGATGTCCTCGATGCCGAGTGGCTTGGCCTTGGCTATGTCTGCGATGGCCAGCCTCACCTTGCCGCCGAACATATGGACGTGCCCGGCCACCACATCATCCAGGATACCGTTCATGGGTGGTGATTGCGCGCCTGGCTCGGCGTGCAGGACGATGCTGACCGGCTTTCCTTTGAGGGCGAGGAGCCTGGCGTTGAGTGCGACGAGCCCGGCAAAGGTGTCCACCGGCTCATGTGCGATCGGGGCAGAGGTGTCGATGCGCTGTTGGTTCCGCTGCACAAGTGAGAGTCGGCTGGACGCCACATCATGGTATTCGGTGCCGTCTGCATTGAGCGTCACCATCGGGCACGTCTCACCGGCGCTGACGTCCATCACGATGGCGTACTTGCCGGCGAACGGACCCCAGAATGAGTGGTCGCTGGGCTTGAACTCGGCGGTGTCACCGGGTTCCGGCAAATAGCCGGTGTTGGGGGGCGGCAGTGCTTTGATCACCTCGGCTTGCGCCCGGTCGATTTGAGCCGCCAGTGCCCCGCCAACGCCTGGGTTGAGCTTTCCCTGGGCAGCGGACTCACCCACTACGGCGGGAGTGGCGGCCGAGGTGGCAGGGGCGGTGGTGGGCGAGGTCAGGCTACCGAACTTGCTGTCTCGCGGCGGGCGGTTCAGTCCCTTGGGAGCGATAGGGGGATAGACAGGGATCAGGGCCGGTGACCACGCCGGCGCAGCCACACCCATGGCGCTGAGGCAATCTGCGTAGTTGTTGAGGCCCGCGCCGACGTGCGGCGTGGCACTCATGATTGTCTCCGGGACCTGAGCCAAGTATTCATGCGGGATCGTGGTGACTTCCGGCTGGACCTCGGCATGCGGAAACAGCATCACGATCGGGTCGGCGGCGCCGCGATTGCCCGAGTTGGTGACCATGGCGCGGTACTGCATCTGCGCATTGTCGGGGTCCAGCACGTAGACGATCTGGTTGATCTGGAACAGGGGGCCGGCTGGCTTAGGTGAACTGAACATGGTGCGCTCCGATGAGATAACCGGCAACGGGCCGGTGCGATGGGGTTTGGATGACAGGGGGCCGAACGATTGCGTGGGGGTGTGAGGCGGCTTGGTGTTGATGGATTCCCGGTGCTCCCGGTCCATACGGGTGGTCATCTGCTGCACCGTGCTGCGCCCAAGGCACGTGTCCTTATAGGGACAGCCCCCGTATGCTTCGCAGGCTTCGCGTTGTTTTCCGTCGTCGATGGCGCTTCTGACGAAATGGAAATTACGGGCACGCTCTTCTGGGTGACCGTGGATGACGATCGCGGGGGCCATTGCCCGGATGCTGACCATCCGCTCAGACGCCAGGATGATGTCTGTCCAGTTGTTCCGCACCGCGTCGATACCGACCTCTGCCTCGGTCATGAACACTGGTTCGGTCGCCTCCGGGTCCTTGAGCAGCACGTTGTGCCGCAGGTGAACCGTGTCGATCAAGGGATCGAGCGCTATGGGGGTCGCCGCGTAGCTGAGAAGCTGCGTATCAAGCGCGAGTTTTGCCGGCGACAGGACGTAGCGCTTATTTTTCGCCGTCTTGTGGTCCGCCACCTCCGCAGTGCGTGGCGCATAGTGTGGATCGTAGTAGTCCATGAACCCGACGAACGGCGGGAGCTTGTTCCATCCGGTCGGGAGCGGACGACCGTCCACCAAGCTGGTGAGTTTGGCGACGCGACGAACGCCGTTCTTGTCTTGGTACGTGCTCGCCTTCGCCAGCAGTGGCATGCCGCGGCTGTCCCGGAAGTCGTTCCCGACCAGGTACGCCACCGGGTGCTCGATCGTGATGCCTGGCTTTGCTCGCCACACCCCTTTGCTCACCGCCTCCTCGGCCATGCGGCGCATCCATTGCCGCTCGACGTCGGTGATCAGGTGCTTGTCCCAGCCTGGCGGGAACAGGCCTTCCCACGTCGTGGTCTCTTTCGAGAGGTACCGCTCGGCAATGGCGTGCAGTGTCCCGCCAATCACGAAGTGGTGCTTCTGTGGCTGCTTGATGAGGTACAGCTTCTCGAATGCCCACTTGCGTGCGCACGACATGAACGTCTTCACCTGCGAGGCAGATGAGTTCAGGTCATTCGGTACCGGACCAGCAACCACCATTTACATCGCCTGCCGCTGAGCCCGGACCATGTCGAGCATGATCAGCAACTCCTGCTGGGCGGAGTCCAGGATGTCCGCCTGACCGTTCCGGAACGCTTCGGTCACCGCATGCGCGGTGATGATCATCTGTGTGCTGGCCTTGGCACGTGTCTCGTCCAGCTTCGCACGGAAGGCGGCGCGGGCGGCTTTTTTCGGCCCTTCCCACTGCTCTTGAGCGGCTTGCTCATCGAGGGTGAGCGGTGGTGTGGTGGCGTCAGGTGCTGCATCGTCGGACATGGGCTACCGTATACCTTTTGCCTTCTGCGGGTCAATAGTCAAAAACGCAACCAGTTTTGAATCAGTCCTTAACGGCCTGCATCGGCGGCATCGAGGGTGACATCGGTGGTGACATCGGTGGTGACATCGGTGGTCTGCTGCCGAACCCTGGCTGGAACTGGATCGGCTTGAGGACCTTCTTCGGGGCCGCGTCCGCCAAGGCGTCACGTACCTCCTTTTGCAACTGCTGGCTCGCGTTGGCCTGCCACAGCTCCTCCCCGATGCCTGCCCGGATGTCGGCGTCATTGCCTGTGATCTCCAAGGCCTCGATCACCTGCTTGAGGTTGAGCGGCCACGCCTTGACTACCGTGCTTATCTTGTTGCCGGCGATGTTGTTCATCCGCACCGACTTCGGGTGCTTGGCAGACGAAAGGGTGCGCACACTTTGGATCACACTCCGCGGCGGCGGTACCTTAGTGCTGGTTCCGCCGTACATCACTTCGAGCGCGCCGTGAAGGCTCGCGGTGTTGATCAGGACCTCACCGTTAACGATTTTCAGAACGGCCGGGTACTTTGCTGGCTCGCTCAAGATGCGCCCGAGTGCCCGAACCACCGCATCAGTGCGCACCGTGTTCACCGACAGACCGTCGTGGTAAGCTGTCCGGATACCCTCCACGAAAAGGCGGCTTCCGGGCACAACCACCCGGTTCTGCTGCAGCCAGATGACGTGCTGCGGAATGGCACGCTCAGGCCAGCCGACCGTCCCCGCCTTACCACCCAGGGCCCGCAGGTAGTGCGCCGCATCAGGTCCAACATCGATGTGGATCAGGCGCTGTACTAATGCGCCTTTGTCGTTTTCATTGATGTCATCGTCGGGATCCAAGAGCCTGCCGTTATTCGCGGTAAACAGCACCCGCCAGTTGCCGTCCACTTCCGTCATCGTCTTGTTCTTGGCATTCAAGGTGGACACCTCGCCGGTGATCAGCTTCTTGAACATATTCATCACTGAGCGTGTGCTGCGCTGGGATGATCCGCTCTCTTCGTCGGCCCAGACGAAGGGGGTTTTCAGCATCGTGTCTTGGAAGGATTCAATCACCTGGCAGAACGGGGCGTGGGATCGGGACGCGGTCAGGTTCTCCAACGCCTTGCCGAGCATGCCCTTGCCTACGTCTGGAGGACCTTCGAGGTAGAGCCCTGCGATCGGCTTGTCGAGTTGCGGGAAACCGGCAAGCCAGTCGAGCAGCTTCTCCGCTTGGCTACCTCCGAGGCAGCGCAGCCATTCGTCCACCAGCGGATCGTAGATGGCGCGAATGTCGGTGCGGATGCCGGGAGCTTTGACGACCAGCTGGATGCTCAACTCATTGTCTTCTGCGATCAACCGGAGCCCAGGTCGCTTGATCAATCGACTCAGGCGCATGTTGGCCTGGGTGCCGTACTCACTCATCAGCTTGGTGATGGGCTTGATCCTGGGCGCCTGATTGGCCGCCATGGTCAGCTCTTCTGTGGCGATCAGGTCGTGGCCGCAGTCCCGGATCGCCGCCAGGGTCGAACCCTCGTCGTAGGCGATCTGTGAGTAGGTGATCTGACCGGCAGGTGTGCATTTGAGGATCGCCTTACCCTCTCGCGGAATCGAGAGCACCAGGACACTCTTCCAATGCTCGTCGATCCACTGCTCGATGGTCGTCAAGGTCGAATGATCCTCCCGACCAGAGGCGGCGGCGGCGGCGCGCTCGTGCGCGCGCTCTCGTTCTCCTGGTATGGAATCGATCGCCCATTCCATCAGCTGAGCCTTGATCGCGGCCTTGATCGCGTCATCGACCGCACGCAGCCCGGCTGCCTGCACGATCTTGTTGGCATCTAGGTCGGCGGTTTCGTTCTCGTCTTGCTGCGCCAGAAATCGGTGCCGGGTGTAGGTGTGGGTGACGACGCCCCACACCTCCCGACGCAAGTCCTCGGATGAGCGCTGCTGCTCCGGCGACCGCTGTGCGTTTGCGGCCTGGGCGCGCTGGAACACTACTGCGAAGATGAGCCGTGGACTGATCTGCCCGGGGGTCTCGCCCAACCGCTCCCGGATGCAGAGGCACAGGGTCTGGGTCAGGACCAGGATGCCTTGGTGCAGGCCTTCCAGCTTCTCCGGGATCTGGTACAGGGACCGCTTCCCTTCGAGGTACTCCCAGGCTTGCACCGCCGCGGGATATGGGGCCTTGTTTTTCTTCTTCGGGAATGCCTCGGACTCGATCACCCGCTTGATCATCCGGAGCGGGACACTCTCGGCGCCGTCTGCATCGGTCACCTGCCGGGAGACCTCACCATCGTCAGGGGCCGGGCCGAGCTGCTCCTGTGCGTGGCCGCCATCGAACGCGACCGGGACGCGGCCGATGCTTCGCTCCCATAAGCGCGCCAAGGCCTGGCTGGATTCGTTCACCTTGAACTGATCCGGCGTCATGTTCGACAGCTGGGGGAACTCGACCGGATCACTGTGGATGAGCGGACCCGGTGGCGGCACTATCTCCTTGGCGGTGGTGTCCACCCGGCCCCAGGACATCCGGAAATAGGGCTGGTCCTGGGTCCTGGCCTCCTGTGGTGGCTTGTCCTCGCGCTGCACCCGGGGGAGCCGGAAGAGCCGGGTCCAGTCCCGGCAGGCCGGGTCCGCAGGCAGGCCGGCGTGGTGTGCCGCCGCCACCAGGCCGGCAAGCAGGTCCCCGAGCCCGCCAGGGCCCTCAACCGGCACCGGCCGGCTCAGGAGCCAGACGTAGCGGCAGCCGCCCGCCGTGGCGTACCAGAGGGTCGGCTTGGCGAAGAGTGGGAACCGGACCCCGACCGCTGCGAACACCGTCGTGAAGAAGGCCAACGTCGCCGGCGTCCACTTGGCGTGCTCGGGAAGGTCGAAGTCGATCGCGAGCGCGGTGCCGACCACCTGCTGGGTGCTGGCGATGACCCCCGCCTGGACCATCAAGGGGAGCACCCCTTTGGTCAGGCGCGGCATCTGGACCTGGAGCGCAGCGGCCTGGTCAACGACCCCATAGCAAGTGAAGTACTTGTCGCCGGTGTGCTCGGTCCCGAAGGCGGTAATGGGCTCGACCGTCGGGTTCAATGGAACCGGGTAGCCCTGCAGCGAGACCATCTGCTTGCGATCGTCCAGGAAGGCGAAGCCGGTCACCCGCTTGTCAAGGATCAGCAAGCGTGGCTGGAACGGACGGGGAGGCTGAGGTGGAAGCGTGTGGCCGGCGAGTGGTGGCGGCGGAGGCTGAGGTGTGGGGGCGAGGGTGCCCGATAGAGTCGGTCGCTGAAAAGGCATCAAACCTTTCGGCCAGCGGGGACCATCCCGCGGCAGGGATCCGCACCTTGCCAATGGGTCGTGCAGAATGCAAGGGCCTGATGGGCTGCTTCGTAGTTGGGCGGTGGGGTCTGGAAACGAAGCACCCCCGGCTCGCACCGAGGGTGTTCGTGAAGATGGTCAGTCCCCTGCGCTTGGGTGGAATAGGTGACACCTGCCGCGCGTGGGTACTTTGGTCACGTCTTCGGCGGATGTCAAGCGTCAGGAGGCGCCACCGAACCGAGGCAGTAACTAGGGGGTTCCCGTAGACGGAAGGTGAAACTACACTAGTCACCTTACTGCAACAGGACTTACAACGATTTTTGCATGTAGAAGGAATGGTTTACCCCAGGCGGCCAGAGCCAGCCAGGGGGAGGGGGCAGGTATCTACCATACAGATACAACGGGCTGTGTGGATTATGTATGGCTATACTGTACACATTGCTATCTACCTCTCTACCTAGGTGTAAGTATAATAAGGATAGTGGCTTAAGTGTCCCCTATCGTTTTACCACAGCGGTTACAGTTCTACATTCCAGGCAGAGAAAACACCACTTGACTCGTTGTAATGGTGAGTAGTGTGGATTATCATGCAAAGAATGCTGTTTTCGCCGGGTCACGACACCCATCAATTGGTTCTTGAGTGGGCCAAGAGGGACGGATTAAAGGTCGGGGTCGCCTACACTGCTCTACTTGTAGCGGTTTGTATTGAGTTGGCGGACGAAGGTTCGCCCATCAAAGAATCTGCTAGAGCTATAGCTTATCGCCAAGGCATCCGACGGATCTCATCGTGCGCGGTACCGATGACACCCTCAGTGAGGGATGCCGTGAAGCGACTGTCTACGTACCAGATGCGGCCAGCCCGGTTGATCGATGCCTTGGTCCGGCTCTGGCGGGACCGGACCATCGAGCCGCCGGCATCTCTCCGCTCCCTGGTCCCTGCTGACGTGCTTGACCAGCATGGTCGCGAGCCTCGCGCACCGTCGGGAACCATCATCGGCACCATCCCGCTGGGCCCCCGGGTCCGGGCGAAGCTACAGACCCTAGCCGCGGCGTGGTCGCTCCCGGAAACCGAGGTGATGGCCTACCTTATCCAGTCCCACCCATCTGTGTCCTTCCCCACCCTGCATCCACTCACGGCGGCGGAGGGGTCAGGGAGGGTAGCAGCACTGGCCAGTATGGGACCGATCACTGCCGTCACTTCAGCGAGGGACCAGGGATGAACCGCCCCATGTTGAAGCCGTGCCCACTCTGCGGATCCCGGTACGCAGGGTACTATCAGCCGGAGGTATTCCCACGAGGGTGGGTGGTCTACTGCCCCTCGTGCGGATGCGAGGCCCGCTCCAACAGGGGTCCCGTTACCATGGAGCAGGCCGCCGCTCTCTGGAATAACCGCCCAGCAGAACCGAAGCCAGGCGAGGATGAACAACTCCTGCGCAAGATGCTGGCGATCAACTACACCGGCGCAGCAGCCCTCTACGCCGACGATGGAGAACTGCAGGACAACCGAACCTGGCCCGCCATCGACTTCAAGCGCGACAGTGTGGAAGAGATCGGGCGTAAGATGAGGATCAGGGCCGTACCGGCCTGCGTGGAAGAAATCGATCGTAAAATGATGGCTCCCGTTACCAAAGCATGCCTCTGCCGCACCTGCGACTCCGCCGACCCAAAGACCGGTTTATTCGGTCGGTTGTTCGTCACCTGCGCCAAGTGCGGCAACAAGAGGTGCCCGCACGCCACGGACCACCGTCTGGACTGCACCCAATCGAACGACCCTGGCCAAAAAGGGAGTGTGTATGAGTGATCCGGCGGACGACCGCACCCCGCACTGCGGCACCATTCCGGCAACCCCCGAACAGCTCGCGGCCATAGCACAGCCCCGTGCGACGGGCGGGTGGATCAGTGTGGATGACCAGATGCCGCCAACAGGTAGAGCCCAATACTGGACCCATCGCCCCGCCTGTGACGGATACGAGGCGTACCAAGGCGTGTGCCAATTCGACGACACCGATGACAGCGGGCCGTGGTACAGCCGTGAGTATCGTGGCACAGCTCCCGTAAGGCACTGGCGGCCTAGGCCAGCACCACCATGAGCTGCGGGACCATCAGAGCGGTGTGGTGGCGCCCTCCGCTAAGATGTGCCGCGACATCGTACCTGGATCAGCGGACTACGAGCCGAACTCCAGCTCGAACTCTCTGCCGCCATGGTAAGTGAAGCCCTCGAAGAAGCGATCCATGCCGAGCTTGTCGGCGCGCTTCTCGACGGTGACGGCGTGCTTCTTGATGATGGCAGCGGTGAGCGGACCAGCGCCGCTGGCCGAGAACATCACCTTCTTGGCACCGGTGCGGTTCTGGGTGAGTCTGTGGGTGTAGAGCTTCCACGGCCCGGTGCAGATCACCTTCGGGATGTTGGTATCCATGAACGTCTTGCCGATAGGAGGGTAGCTGGCGCCCTGGCTGCTGCCGGATGCACTACCGCCACGCCGCGTAGCGCGGGCCTCGCCGCGCGTGGGCGAGCCATCGTGCTTGGGGTTATTCGCGGCCCGGCGCAGCTTGCGGAAGGTACTCGAACGCACCTTCGTCTTGCCATGTCGCTTGGCCTTCTTGAAGCCCCGCGCCGACATGCGCAGACCGCGGCGACCCTGCGAGCGCCGGGCGGCCTTCACGCGGCGGCGAGCGAGGGCGCGGTTCTTCGCGCGGCGCGCCTTGCGACTGGGCTTCTTGCTCCACGAGCGGGAGCGGGTGGACGAGCGACCGCGCTTCGACTTGGGGCGGCGGGCGGATGAGCGGGGACGGGCCATGTGGGTGTCCAGGTAGGGGGTGCGTGTTCGGGTGGTATCATCGTACCAGATCCAACATCACTCCACAAGCGGGACAGTGCTTAGCGGCTAAGATAGGTCATGCGGCACAGCTCCCGTAAGGCACTGGCAACCTAGGCCAGCGCCACCGTGAGCGTCAAAAGTGAGACAGAATCGGCTATTGACATGCAACCACGAACAGTAAGGCTCAGGCAATGAAAAAGCCAATCAAGCGCACCGCCAAGAAAACCACGAAAACCAAGCAGATGAAGGACGGGAAGGCATCCTGGAAGGTGACCGACGTGAAATACTCGCTGCCACCTACCCATACCCCCACCGCCGAGGCGCTGTCCAAGGCAGTGAGCGAAGGCTGGACCGGCATCTCTGTGTCCGGTACACGCGCGGTCCACATGCGATCAATCGACGGAGGCGCCCTCATCGACATGCTCTTCGTTCGACAAGAAGCGGCGATGCAGACCACCCAAGTGCGCATCTCAAGGGAGGCAGCCAAAGCACTCGCACAGCTCCTGGCCTGCCACGGGTGCGAGGTCGACACATCTAAGCCGATGGCCTTGACGATGCACTTCGAGTTGCCGGCAGGGCGCTGATGGAAATCATCAAGCGAGGCATCAGTCCAGCCGATGCCGATCACACCGGGACATGCCTTAGCTGCGGCACCGTGATCAAGTTCAAGCTGTCAGAGGGCCATGTCACATACTCTCAGCACGATGGAAACTCCGTCACCGTCAAGTGCCCTGTGTGCTACAAAACCATCGTCTGTGACATCTGATCGCATGAGTAATGATTACGCAGACGATAGATGGTTCCCCTATTATACCAGCCATGGCGACCCCTACGTCGTCAGCGACCCTGCTCGGCCGATGTTCACCATCGTCTGCAAGGTGGACACCGGTAGCGACGACTACGGACGCACACGGTGCGAGCTACTAGCACAGGCTCCCGTGCTCATGAAGGATAGGGATCGGCTGACGGCTATCGTGGTAGACACACTCCGCGAACTGCCAGTGGGGAACCTGCGCCTGCATACGGCGGAGACGATCCCCGGACGCGTAGCGGAGCTAGTGAAGCGCTACGCCGAAACCGACGCATTGGAGGCCGAAAAAGCAAACCTTCAGTGTGAGCGGCTCAGTGACAAGGCTATGATCAAAGTGCTTCGCAGTGAAATCACTGCGCTGCAAGTGGAGCGAACCCGCCAAGGCTGGCAATCGGCAGACATTATAGCGGAGCGGGACAGACTGGTGTTGGTCGTTCTTCTCGCCAGAAAGATTAATACCGGGGTGTACGAGGACACGCGGATGACCTGGGCGCTGCAGCGGCTCGACGCACCAGCCGAGGGGGGAGGCCTCCAGGTCGTATCCATTCCAATCATCCCGGTGGATGAAGACGCCAGCGCTGTGGTAGACAAGGCCCTGGCTGACCATTGGGCAAAGCAGCCTAAGCGAGTACTTCTGCCCAGCGGCGAGGCGCCGGCTGCGCCGACAGTGGACCGGCTGGTTGCGGCACTGCACTCCGCGGAGCAACGTGCGATTCTTGCGGAGTCGTGTGAGAAGATGACGCGAGCCTTGGCCGAGAAGGAGCAAGCCAAAATGGAGGCGACGCTCCGTGACGTTAAGACGGACATCGCTCGGGGATTAGCCGACCCAACCGCCAAGGTGCAGGCGATCATCGATTCGCTGCGCCGCATCAATGCCGTGATCTGGCGGAAACTCAAGAAATGAAACGCACCACGACCAAGCCCAAGCGCGCGCCGATCGAGGCGTGGATGACCATCAGTTGCACAAGAGAACCCTACACGCTGCACCGTGACAGGGACGAAGCAATACGGGAGCGCCGGCATTCAGTGGTTCACCTCACCGAGGCCCGGCCCGATCAGCGCGGGGAGGTGCGCATGCTTCGGCTGGCATTGAGAAACCTCTATAAGAGGAGTTGCGACCTACGCGACGGCTCCCGTCCGATCAGCGACTATCGCGGCATGCTTGAAATGGCACTCAAACGCCGCAAGAAGCGGAAAGGGGAGAAGTCATGAACGAACCCGTAGTAGCGCGATATTCGCCAGACCCATGCGAGCATGGCGACCTGACCAAAGACCCAGCGGGCACCTTTGTCGCCGCCGCCGACTACGACGCACTGCTGGCCGAGCGGGACAAGCTTTCGGAGGCATTGAGAGAGATCGGTGATCAGCTCGATAAGCAGGCTGGCAAGGTCAATCCACATTGGATTCGGCAGATTATACTCGCCGCACGCAAACCCAGCGAGGGTGCAGCCGCATCAGATGACGACATGCGCCGACTTTGGAGGGATGCGGGCGGCGGTTTCCACGGTCCAAAGGTAGAAACAGGAACCATGGTAGAGGCAAATCTTTTGCCATTCTTGCGTTCCATGGGCGCCGAACCCCAGCGTGTAAGTGGTCATCAGGGCGAGCCGGGAGTCATCATCCGGTACTTGCATGCGATCCGCGACGCACTCCGGCGACTGCGCCCAGAGATGACCGGCGTGGAGGCCTTGGACATCGCCGACGCGGTGTTGTCGGTGCCTGTGCCACGAGGCCTTACCCCCCTGACGTATGAACCGAAAGAGCGCGAGTGACCGAACACTGGGAGCCAGTCGACGGCTGCGATCACACCCGTGTCGAGCTGGTACGAAAATGCCTTTTTGAATACGAAGATAACGGGGATATAAAATATGGCCTTGAGTACGAATCCGTCTCACTCGACCACAACATCGACCAACACCGCTTTCAATGCAGTGAGTGCAAGCGGATAGCCTACTACTCGCAGCGCGCGCGCGTGGCTTGGGAAACCGGGGTCCATGACCAGGGCATCCGCTGCTTCGTGACGCCCATTGAAGTTCCCTTCTGTCCACGGTGAGAAAATAAAGAAGATAACGTGACCACCATCATCAGCCCCTGCGGCACCTACCGCTACACTTTGACCCGACGTATTCCGCAGGTTGTCCGCTGGGTTAAGCCCTGCTTGTTCGTGATGCTCAACCCCAGTGTCGCTGACGCCGCGATCGATGACCCGACCATCCGCCGGTGCATCGGCTTCGCCAACCGCCATCTCTGCACCGACTTGACCGTGGTCAACCTGTTCGCACTGCGCGCGACCGACCCCAAGCAGTTGCAGATATGCCAGGCGAGGTCAGGCGACCCGAGCGGGCCCGACAACTGGAGGCACTTCACCGACCAGATCACGGCCCACCGCCTCGGGGTCATCATCGCCGCCTGGGGCGCCAACCCTATGGCAGCCACCATGCCGATGCACCACCAAGCGCTGCGTGATGCCGGCGCGCAGTGCCTGGGCGTGACCAAGGACGGCAGCCCGCGGCACCCGCTCTACGTCCGCGCCGATCAGCCGCTGGTGCCGTGGGTAACCCCTGAGAAAGCGAGTACCCTGTGACTGACCCCATCGATAAAACCCCTACCAATTTTTTCGTCCTCGTTTCGATGTGCGTCATAATAATCCTCACCTCGCTCGTCGGCATGGGTTACTCGATCGGAGTGCTGGAGGCCGAGCGTGTGCGCGTCGAAGCCGAGAAGGCCGGCGTAGGTGAGTTTTATTTAGACGACAAGCGGGTGATCCGGTTCCGCTGGAAGACGGCAACCCCAGAGAAAGCAACCAAGCCATGACCATCGACCAAGTCGCGTGGGACAATTCACGCGCGGCCTATTACAACCTGACCCAGGCGATTGCCGACGTGAGCACCGAGCACCGGACGATCGAGTCCGGCTCCACCAATCAACAGCTGTGGGTAGCACTTTTTGCGTCCATGGAGAAGATGGCGGATGCGATGCACGCCTATCGAGACGCGCGCACCGCCTCGCAGCCCAGCGCCCATCATCACCCAATCGACCGCACCAACCCGGACGCTCTGAAACACTGCCCGTTTTGCCGCGCCGTGCCGAACGCGGAAACCGGCGGAGTCAACCACAGCAACGACTGCTGGCTCACGCTCTATTACCGCGACGGGCAACGTGGCGATCATGTCGCCACCGCCTGGAACACTCGCGCACCGGACATGTGCCCGAAGTGTGGAGCCACCGAGCCGCGCGTCGTCTCATGTGGGGCCTGCGGATGTCACCTGGATGAAGAGATCCCCACGCGTGTCGGCTCGATGCAGGCCGCGCAGGTGAACGAGGGGCATCCTGATTTTATTCACCCATCCTTACCGAGTCTGGCAGCATGCCCAGAAGCAGAGGTAGTCGTGGACGCGGATTCCATCCGCGCGGTCGAGACATCACGAGATGCAGCGAAGACGCTAAATAAGTACCAGCGGGTACTGTACCGCATTACGGGCGGTCGCCCCATGACTAACGTCGGCTACGCCTTTTCCGACGCAGTTTCCGGACAGCTTGTATGCCACTTTATCGATAAGCTCGGCCGGCACTGGCTTGCCCATGGGCAGTGGAGCAGCTTCTTCCGTGTCCCGACGACGCACCCAACCGAAGGGATGCCATGATGCGCTGGCTCCATCGTTTGCTTTGCTGGCACGACTGGGACGGTAACACTAGTTGGTGCTATCCGGCCCCCCGCTGCACGAAGTGTGGCAAGTGGCATCACCGCGACGGTTACAATACGGATCAGCCATGACCATCGACCAAGCCGCGTGGGACAACTCACACGCGGACTATTACAACCTGACCCAGCTTGGTCAGTGACCAAGTCACTCTCTGGTCAACCACCCAGACTGATCAAGCTCCCGACCCTTCCTCGCCGGCCCTGGCATCGAGACGCAGTCCCAGCGCTCCAGCTCGACCGGCCAGACCCGCTTAGCCACCATCGCCGTGAGGTCGTCCACGTCCAGCCAGGCGTAGGCGCGGCGGGTGGTCATGAAACCGGCGCTGTTCAGGGTGTCCACCATCCAGGCACCCCGCCTGGTGTTGACGCTGTGGACGATGAACAAGGTCTTCGCCCATCGCGCAGGGTCATGGCGGCAGAGCCAGTTGACCACGTCCGTCCCTGAGCCTGGCTCCGGGACCTCGAAATTGTAGACACTGAGACCCAGGTCGTGATCCAGGAACACCACGTCGAAGTGAATCCGGTCCAGGAAGTGGCACGCCAGGGGGGCCGACGGCACGTGCATGAACTCGAAGAACTGCCCGAACTCCAAGAGCCGTTCGTGGTCGTCTTCCAGGACCAAGACCTTGAGCGGGTGGTCAGTGATGCCGGCGGGGAGGGGTGTGGTCACGGTCGTCCTCAGAATGGGGGAAGAGCGGCACGAACAGCGGCATCGCTTTTGACGAGGTGTTCCTGCACCAGCCGCTCACGCCTGGCCCGAACCGCGGCAGACGCTTGCTTGGGACACGGGAACCGTCCGATCCAGATGAAGGAGCCTTCGTACATGAGTTGCGCCCGCCATGAATTGGACCCATCGTCCCAGCTGACGCCGGCCTCGGCGTAGGTAGAGGCCTCGGCCGCGCCCCGGTTCAGGTTGTTGAGCGTCCGGTCTCCGAGCCGCAGGTTGACCCGGGTGTTGTTCATCCGGTTGCGATCCAGGTGGTCGACCTGGAGCGAGGTAGGAATCCAGAAGTCGTCGATCTGGCCGCCGCGCATGCTGTGGGCCACCAGCCGGTGCAGGTACTGTTGCTTGCCCTTTCCGCCGTGGTTGCGGCGCAGGTAGCCGGCGTTCTGCAGGTACCAATTTGACCCCAGTACCCAGGCATCCAGGGACGACACCGTAAAGGGGTGCCAACCCACCATGAGCGCGTGGACCGTGATCACCCCATCGCATTCGGTCGGCGGCGGTCGGTCAGGATGGATCTTCCGCTTGAGGGCGACTGGCTTTTTGGTCATGAATCCTTACTTGCCTTCACACAAGAAGGACAATTCCAGCCCGACTCTAAGGACTTTCTCCACCCGAGCTGGAAAGCAACCGCGGATGCACCGCCCAGCTCCTTGGACGTACCACAGCGCCCGCAACTGGCTATCCACACGTGACAGAGCGATCCTTTTTTGATTGGCGTAGTCATTTGGTTGCCTTCAGTGCGGCGGTACAAGCAGGGCAAACATCGCATCGCCGGTAATCTATAACCCGAACGACCCAGCCTGTCTTGGAGAGCAGCTTCCGTGCGAGGCTGAGATTCCTGCGCGGCACGCTCACCCACACCGCGCACACGTCGCAGCACACATCGACGGAACCGCGGTACATGAGGCTCATGGTATCCTTCTTAGGCCAGCACGTGTAGGCACCGACGATCGAGGTGACCAGGTAGACCGACTGCATACCGAGCAGCGGCCAAGCCCGGATGCTCAGGAAGAACCAGATCAGGATGACATTGGAAACGATCCAGCATAGGAAGGCGACGAACCGGCACTGACTGCGGACGGAGGTGACCAGGATGGCACCGATGATTCCCAGGATGCTGGCGATGACGGTCACTTGCTCGCCTCAACGTAGGCCTTGTGGACGGCAAGCAGCACGGCATCAGGGAGCTTGTACCAGTCCAGCCTCACAAGAACACTCTTTGCCCGCTGGACCCTTATTTCACAGCGGACGACATCGGTCAGCGGCTCGATGGCCTCGTAGTCGTAGATGGTACTACTCCCGCGGCGCTTGCCATCCGTCCGGCGCCACTCAGTCGGCAGCCTCTCGACCGGGATGGGGCATGGCAACGTTCTGATGATGGTCGCCGTGACGCTCTCCACGATCAGGTTTCTGATCCCACTCAAACGGGTCTTGCAGATGCACCGATCACCAGGCTTGAGGGATTCCAGCCAGGCTTTCATTTCAATGTCAGGGCTCATGCGGTTTCCTTAGCGGCAGCGTGACCGAGCAAGTTGGTGCTCATTATGTTTGAGACGATCTTGTCGACATCCGACCCGGTGATGAGTTCGGTGACTTGCTTACGAAGGATCAGCAAACGCTCTATGATCACATCCAGCCTGGCGTCTACGGCTTGATCATATGGTATGAGGCTATAATTCTCAATCGTCGAACGAGGACCTTCGACTGGGCCAATGTCTGGTAAGCCATCATCGATGTGACCATCCGCCATCCACTCCCCCTTCTTGGCGGCGTCGCCGTGGACAAAGTGACCATCGCAAATGAACGCTCGGTCACGGTGACATTTCGATCCATCCGGGCGTGTCCCGACGAGCACATACACTTTGGAAATCGACAACCCCTGATAGTCCTCACTGCCGCCGACGCAAACGTGGATGTAGGGGGACCAGACCACCAGGACCAACCCACGAAGCCTGACCAGAAGACCGGCCCTGACTACGTCGGCGTCCTTGTCGCTGATACGTACACACTGTTCGGAGGTGTAGTGGTGTCCGCCGTCGGTAGCCATCCTGTTTTCCGGTAGAACCGGGCAATAACCAGTGAACAGGTATTTTCCACTCAGGCTAGAGAGCCGGATTTCGGCCCTATATCGACGGTCGTCGACAAGCAGGTCGATGACCTCCAAAATCTTACCATACTTACGCGTGCGGAGCGCAGTGTCTGAGGCACTGGTTTTAAAGTCGTTGGCGTACTTGATCGGCATCAGGTTTCCTTTGGCAGAACGAGAACACCGACGGTATGGACCAGCGCCGGGCGGAAGGTGGCACCGCAGCCAGAGCAGAGGTGCGTGCGGTGCGGACGGACGGCCCACTCCCCCTCATCGACGTGCTGTTGATGGCACGTCGGGCAGTGGACGACGATCGGGAGCGGGTTATCGAGCCCGGTCACAGGGCCCCCACACGCAGCTTCTTGGCTAGGTTGAGGTAGCGCTCAGACTGGCCGATAAACTCGTCCACGCCGCGGCACAAGGTGTAGGCCTTTCCACGGTGGCAGGTGATCACCGGCAGCTCGTACTCCAGCAGGTAGACCGGGGTCCTGACACTGTGGGCGATGTGGGACATGCCTGAATCACAACCGACGAAAAAGTCACATAAGGCGAGTGCGCAGACGCAATCAGCTATCGACATATTGCTGTTGAGCCGGATCCCCGCGTAACCGAGGTCATTGAGGTGTGCCATCAACCGGGTCTGGTCTTCCGGAGGTGGGTTCTTTTCACGCGCCGACGACTCACCATCAAACTGATAGCAGAAGCGGGGGCGGATCCCGGTCGGGAATTCCCACTGAGCCCGGGTAGGCCACAGAGGGCATGCCCACACATCGAACCCATCCAAGTCATCCGTAGACCCGTAGGTGGTGAAGTTTACGCCATTCTCCGGTTCCAGCACATCGTGTATCTCGCGCACCCGGCGCCGGAAGTCGGTCCCGTGCTGCATCGTGCTCACGGTGGGACGGTTGCCTGCACGTGCCAGGTGACGGAACAGGCACATGCTCTGCCAGTGGTCACCCAGGCCGAAGTTCCAGAGGCGGTAGATGGGGTCGGTCACGGTGCATCCCTTGCGATGACTGCCTTGGCCATGGCGAGGTAATCCTTTCGCCAGTGGGGGCGGAGGTTGATACGGCCACTCGGCTCCTTGCCAGAGCGCAGACGCTCGACGGCATCGGCACGGAACCCTATACCAGCATGTGGGTCACCAGTACCGGAGACGTGATGAACACCGTTTCCCCAGATGTAGAGGTAGGACGGATCGCGTTGCGTATCTACCCTGTAAATAGGCTCAATCCGTTCAAGGTTAGCAACGAAAGCGTGCTCTTGTCGGTTATCGAGTGCCGCAAAACCACCACAGGCCCGTGCGTATCGGGCATCGACGCAAAAATCCATTATAGAAGGTATGTCGACGCTGCCTCTATCGCCATCGAACCACAGTTTGTGAGAGGCGGATGCCGTCTTAGCGCCGGCAGCCACAGCGACACCTATGCGCCGCAGATGCCACGGCATGAGGATGTCGTCATCATCCAAAAACGCCACCCACTCCCCGCGAACCTCTTCTAACATGGCGTTGAGTTTATTCCCCAGGGTGTGGAATCGGACAGGAAGATTGACCACCCTTACCCTCGGATGGTCGCAACCCAGAACCTGCTCCGGGCAATCATTGTAGACGAGCACGCTCACACTCTCCGGACCATCCGGATGCTCAACACTCAGTGCGCTGTGGAGCGCTTCCTCCAACCACGCAACACGAGCATGCGTAGGAATAGCTATCTCGACCGATGGTGTCCGGATCACTGGGGATCCCGCTTGGCGACAACCAGTCCGGCTCCATCGCTGCATTCACCCTTGCCGCTCTTCCGGTCCTGATCGATGGTAAAGACGTCAACCTTACCGTTCTGCCAGTTGAGCGTCACCTTGCCCTCCCTGCTCACCTTGTACGTGCCGACGTTATCACGAACCTTTGCCACGCCTTTGTCAGTGAGAGTGAGCAGGCTTCTATAACCTGTGTCCGATGCGAAGTCCCACGAACCTACCGCAGCAGCCGACAGCGGTTCCGGCGCCTTGGTCCCATCCTTCGGCAATTTGTCGATCGCAGCCTTCACAGCCATCGCGCCGTCCAGGTTCCCCTTCTTGGTCGCCGCTTCCTGCGCCTTCTCCAGCTTCACCCGCAGCGCCTTGGTCTTGGTGGCGATGGCCTTGTCGAAGTCGGCCTTGAGGTTGGCAGCATCGGCTTCATACATGCTCATGGCACTCGCCGCGTCATTGGGGAGCTTGGTCTTTTCGGTATCCTCGCAGAACGCGGGACCCGTGATGACGAGCACCAGGAAGGTCAGGATGAGGTTTCGCATGGAATGCCTTTCAAGGGGTAGAGGAAAGAGGGCCGACCATTCTATTCTATCGCCCCGATTCAGGAGCCAAGTCGCTCCGAAGGAGCCGTGCATGTGCGCAACGCAACGCGTTGTGTGTCGTACAATGCGTTGCGTTGCCTAACGCTTATCCAGGGTGTGCTTCGCGTGTAATATCGCAGCCTGCACGATGAACTCGCGCAAGGTTATTCCAAGCAGGGCACTCGCCGCCTTGATGCGCGCGTGATCAGCTTTTGGGATTTCGATTTGAGCGAGTGGCATTATCTAGCGCTTCACTGCGATAATCGAAAACGATTGCTGGGATGGCAGCATAAGGGGTTTTTCCTTGAGCTGCAAGCTATCGTCCGGATATACCAGCGCAATACCTAATCAGGCCTTCAAAACCGCTCTTCACCAGCATCCCTGGTGGGCGGTTCCACTGGCTCGGGCAGCGGCTCGGTGGTGGCAGGCGCCGGCGCCGTGGCCTTCCGCAACTGCTCCCGGGACGGGCGGCGCGGCACAGGCGCGGCGGGTGGAGGCGGAGCGGACGGTGGAGCCGCTGCCCGATCCTCCTTCGCACTCTCCACCGGCATGGCGATCTGGTCGGCCGCGTCGCGCCAGGACTCGAACCGGGCCGCGGTCAGGGCGAAGCGCCAGCCCTCGATCGTGCCCTTGAGTGGTGGGCCCAGGGGCGTGTCCAGGGCGCCACCACGCACCTCCACCAAGGCATCCAGGAACCCGTGGTACAGGTCCGCCAACAGGGCCACGCGCTGGGCAATGCCGTCGGCTTCCTTGCGCAGGGACTCCACGTTGTGCAGGGACTTGGCGGCCTCGTGCAGCCTGGCCCGGTCTCCGTCCTTGGTCCCATTGGGGAACCCGACATCGGCAATGGCCGGGGCGTCGTCAGCCGACTTGGTGTCGACCGCCGCGATGACCACCCGCTGGGGGCCCGTGGGCGCCACGTAGGCCAGCATCAGGGCGATGTGGCTCGCTGCCCCTGCCCCGATTGCTTTCGCCCCCAGCTCAAGGCGCCAGACCGGCAGGGTGACCAGGTCGATGCAGGTGTAGGTGCCGTTCGGGGCGATGACGTGCAGGTACACAGGCGCTCAGACGTCCAGGTGGCTGGGTTTCGGGGAGTCCCCCTCGGCCACGACCGGGGCGGACGGCTCGATCGCCCCAGGACCCTGCAGGACGGCAGCGGTGGTCGGAGCCGGATCCGGGACCAGGACCTGCTCCGGGACCAGCTCTGGCTCCGGCGGTGACGCGTCTCCGGGCTCCTGGGCCAGGCGTGCTGCCGCGATCTCGTTCACCAGCTGATCACGCTGCACGTCGGCGGCACCGAACACATGCACGATCGCCGGCTTGAGCTTCGGTACGAAGTCGCGCACCCAATCCAGGGCGCCGGCGCTGGTGATCCAGGCCGAGAGCATCGGGTCGGATTGGACGGTCGGCATGCAGGCACTGATCACCCGCTGCTCGTCGCCGTCCAGGATCGCCACACGCAGGGGCAGTGGCATCAGGCTGACCGAGTACTCGACCAGGCGCTGGTGCTCGGCTGAGTCGCCGTAGTGGCGCTGCTGCAGGGCGTACAGGCCACGCATGACGCCATAGGCCGGGTCGCGGCTGACCCGGGCTTCCAGGTCGGCGTTGAGCTTCTCCAGCTCGGCCTGGGACACCTCGGGGGTGGCCGACGCGGCAGGGGCCGCGGCAACCGGCTCGGCGGGGGCAACAGGGACCGGAGCCGGCACAGGAGCGACGAGGGCCGGGCGCTGAATGCGCTGGAGGCGCTGCATGGCCTCCTGCTCGTAAGGACTGGGGGCAGCCGGGATGAACTTCTGGGCCAGCTCGGCCGCACCCGTGACGATCTTCATGACCTTGTCGATGGTGGTGCCGCCGTCGCCTTCACCACCGCCACTGCCGTTCTCGACCATTTCCAAGGCCTTGGTCAGCAGCACCTTGTTCAACTCACCCTGCATCGACATCGCGTTGCGCATCTGCTCGGCCTGGAGCATCTGCCCGGCCTTGGTCGCCTCGATGATCACCGAGATGGCGTCGTGCGGGCTCTGGGACGTGGACTTCTCCAAGAACGCCTTGGTGATCATCAGTTGGGTGGCGTCAGCCTCGCGCGGCGGCGCCGGCTTGAGCACCCGTTCCAGGACAGGCAAGATGGTCGGGAACAGGGCCAGCATCGCCTGGAAGCGCTTGTCGCTGGATTCCTTGGCGTCGGCCCGGATCTGCTCGATGCGTCGATCGTCGGCGCGGCGCTCGTCGGTACGGCGCTCCTCAACCATGCGCCGGTCCTCGATCGCCTTCGCGTCCTCACGGCGGCGGTCATCCTCGCGGCGGAGCCGATCCTCCTCCCGCTTCGTGTCCTCACGACGGCGCTCATCCTCGCGGCGAGACTCCGTCCGGCGCTCTTCTTCACGCCGTAGTCTTTCGTCGTCGCGCTGGCGATCCTGATTCTGCTGAGAGGTCATAATCATCAAGGACATCATGTCCTTTTGATTCGACATTGCGGCAGTTTGACCAGCTGCACTCGCGCGCGAGGCCATCACCAAACTGTCAGCGATATTCGATCGGCGGTCATCCGGGTCATCATCTTTGAGGTCATCATCGCGGCGAGTGCGGCGAGTGCGGCGAGTGCGGTCATCTTCGTCATCGAAGTCGTCGTCCATGTCATCCTCATCGAAGTCGGAAGTGGAGACGCACCACGAGGGGAACTTCGTGATGCGCTGGTTGTGCTCGTCCTGGGGTTCGATCAGGTACCGATCCGGGCCATGCTTGTGCTCCAGGTAGGCGACCAGGGCCCCCTCGTCGGAGAGACCCTGCTCTTTCCACGAGCCAAGCTGGATCTTTTCCAACGCGCGGGGATCCCGCTTGGCATCGTGGCGACGGCGGGCCAGGAAGACGGAGAACTTGGGCTCACGCGCCCCGGAGGGCATGGAGTCGTACAGGTCCTTCATCTGCGCGTAGCGCTGATCGGACATCTCGCGCTGGGCGGGGGTCTGGGTTGGGCGCCCGCGGGTGGGCGCAGTGTTCAAGTCCGGCATGGTCGAAGGGGGAGCAGTGCCGAAGTCGTCCATGCCCGGGACGCTAGGGGGTGTACAGACTAAGTCAAAAACCTTTTGAAGGCCACGCTGGGCTTTTCTGAGCCTGGGTGTACGATCGCGCCCCGCTCCCCCGCAACGGGCGCCCGTTGTACGCATGCAACGCGTTGCGTTGCGCACATGCACGGCTCCTTCGGAGCGGCTTGGCGAACCGATTGGGACGATATGATAGAAGGTCGGCTCAACCCACCGAGGGGATCCTATGCTCTTCCGCCGCCTCAGATCATCCGACGCCAACGGATCAGACATCCAGATCGGGTACGCACTCAACAGTGCGAGATCCGTCCGGAAAGGCGGAGGTGGGTTCTACGCCCAGCGCGCCGCACTCCATGCCAGTGAGGCTGGAAAGATCGCGAAAGATGCTCTCACCCGCCACCGTCTCCACGGAATGTCGCCATGACCCGCAAGCAATGTAAAGGATGCCCCTGGAAAGTGGGGGTCGATCCGACCAAGGACATCCCCCAGGGATACTGCAAGCGCAAGCACCAGAAGCTGGAGGTAACGATAGCTCCGGAGGGTCGCTATGTTCCTGGACCCCTGCGGATGATGTCGTGCCACGAGACCCCTACCGGGGCCGAGCAGCCGTGCGTCGGATGGCTCGTCAATCAGCTTGGCGACGGCAACAACATCGGCTTGCGACTCCACTGCATCAAGAACCGCGGCCTTACCGACGTAGAAACCGTTGGACCGCAGCACGCTACATTCAAGGACACCTTGCCCTGACTACCACCAAAGGGGATAGAATGGCCGACATCATCGTGATCACCTGGGCAGAGATGGACGGATCCGAGCCAACCGGGCTGACCGAGATGCGCGACGGATGCCATCGGCCTACGTTCCGCACCATCAAGAAAGCACGCGCTGTGGTCTGGTCGCGTAGGATGGCCGACCTGCCATTAGCAAAGAAATACGCGTCAGACAACGGCTACCGTGTCCGGATCCTCCCGAACACCCCTGACGTCCTTACCACCGCGCGCTCCATGGAGCTGCGCCAGGAGAACTGACCATGGCTACGATCCGGATCACCCGCTACGAAATCGTCAACGGGGACGTCAACGACGAACACACCATCTGGACCGATAAGGAAGCCGAAGCCGACACCTTGGCCATGCTCGCCACAGGGAGTGACGCGGATGTGCTGGATTTCCTTGCCGACAAAGTAGTCCGATCCGGAGTCAGGATCGATCACGACGCGTGCGACCGCGTTGGTCAATTGGGGTTGGTCAATCCCGATGGCAGTCCTGCCGGCGCCATCTACTGGGAATCCGACGAAGATGCCAACGAACGGAGAGCCGATGCGCGAGCGGCACGCGCGGTTTCACGACAGGAGGATGGACACCCTGAGTAATAGTGAATTACGTCATCACGCACACAGCGCACAACGTGTACACACTCACACAACGTGTACACAACGGGCAACGCGCAACGCAACGCATTGCCCAACGCGCAACGCAACACGTTGCGTATCGCACAACGCGTTGCGTTGCGCACATGCACGGCTCCTTTGGAGCGGCTTGGCGAACCGACCGGGACGATATGATTGAAAGGGTCGGGACGAAACGGCACCCCGCCGGATGAGTCCTGACAAACCCGAACCCGAACCCTGGAGAATCCCATGTCGACCGCCGCCCTCGCCCCGACCGAGACCCGCACCTATGACAAGACCGCCCCCGAGGCGCACCAGGAAAACGTGTATTTCGCCATGGCCAACAACCTCCCGATGATCGCCATCACCGGGAACACCTACCCCTGCAAAGGGGTGCTCTACGCCATGGGCGGAAAATGGGATAAGACGGCGAAGTGCTGGATGGTGCCCCAGCACCGTGCGGTGGAGGCCCAGACCATCGCCAACGGTTTCGACAAGCCGGCCAAAACCGCGGTGGTCAAGCCGGTCACGGCGACCGCCCCCGCCCAGCCCGTGACCCCCGCTAAGCAGGAGCCCACCAAGGTGAAGGCGAAGCACAACAGTCTGGTGAACCTGGCTCAGCGCCTGGAGACCCTGCGGGACCTGATGCAGACCATGATCGGGGATCTGGCCCTGGCGAAGGGCGACGATGCCACCCTGATCCAGGCTCACAAGGACCTGGGCCTGAGCATGGTCCTGGCCGAGAGCACGATCAGCAAGGTCAAGGGTGCCTGAACGGAAGCGCCTCCCCCGAGCCGGCTCAAAGGCTCGGGACCACACGACCCATCACCCTGGAGAATCACATGGCCAACAACATCAACATCGTGGACGGAAAAGCGGCTTTCATGAGCCTGCGTCAGAGCGCGTGGCACAACATGGGACAGGTGATCGAAATGCCCGTGGGGAGCGCGGAGGCGATCAACCTGGCTGGCCTGAACTGGCAGGTGAACGAGCAGCGCCTGGTGCGAGGTGACCTGACCCCGGTCGCCAGCCACAAGGCCATGGTCCGGAGCGACACCAAGGAGACCCTCGGCATCGTCGGTGCCAACTGGACCCCGGTGCAGAACGAAGACCTGTTCCACTGGTTCGACGGTCTCGATGGATTCGCTGACGTCACCCTGGAGACCGCCGGGGCGCTCGGCAACGGGGAGACCGTGTGGATCCTGGCCCGGTGCAACGGGTTGTCGTTCGACATCAAGGGGGACGAGCACAAGGCCTACCTCTGCCTTGCCAATGGCCACGGAGGAAACGCGCAACTCACGATCACCCCGACCGGAATCCGGGTTGTCTGCCAGAACACCCTCCGGGCGATGAACGAAGGATCGGCCCGTAAGAACACCCTGGCCAGCGGCTGGGCGCTCAAGCACACCAAGAGCATCCAGGACACCTTCGAGCGGATCCGGGACTGCTATGCCCGGACCACGAAGGGCTGGAAGGCGACCCAGGAGGCCCTGAACCTCCTGGCCAGCAAGCCCCTCACCGATGAGGCGATCACCCGACTGGCCACCGAGCCATTCGCCATCAAGCCGAGCACCACGGAGATCGCCGCCGTCATGCAGGTGGAGCAGGAGCAGGGTGCCGGTGATGAGCGGGAGCGTGCCAACGCCGCGGCGAGCGTCTCGGCGGAGGCCCGGATCCAGAGCATCCGTCAGATCCTGGAGAGCCCGACCTGCACCCTCACCGGGACCAAGGACACCCTGTTCGCCGGGTTCAACGCGGTGACCGAGTACCTGGAGCACCACAGCCCGGTGCGCATCACCACCAAGAACCTGGACGAGAAGGCGAAGGCCCGTGCCATCGCCATGAAGCGCTTCGAGTCTGCCAACTTCGGCGGTGGCGTCGGAGACGAGCGCAAGGGTAAGGCCTTCGCCCTGGCGATGGAGCTGGCCACCGCCTGAGCAAGGCAACACCGACTGGTCCGGCCGGTAATAGCCGGACCCCAAACCAACCGCGCAAAAGCGCACTAAGAGAGAGAGAGAGAGGCCAACATGCCCATCAAATCTAAGCCATTTTTCGCCATCGTGCGTTGCCGCAACGCAGGTGTCCATGCCGGGGAGGTCGTCAGCCGCAAGGACGGCGTCTTGACGCTGCAAAAATCCCGCCGGCTCTGGCGGTGGTGGAGCGCGGGCTCCCTGTCCGCCCTCGCCGTGGAGGGCCCCCTTAAGAGTAAGATCAGCGAGCAGAAGTATGCGGTCATGCTGCCGCTCCTGTACCTCACCGAAAGCGACGTGTGCGAAGTCATACCGTGCAGTGTTAAGGCAAAGAAGGCCATCCTTGCCGTTCCCGAGTGGCGGCAGTCGTGAGCGGGTACGGGTCCGGATACGGGTCCGGGTCCGGGGACGGTGACGGGTCCGGGTACGGGAACGGGAGTGTGTCAGGGTCCGGGAACGGGTACGGTGACGGGTCCGGGGACGGGTTCGGGTACGGTGAAGGGGACGGGTCCGGGTCCGGGTTAGGGTCCGGGTCTGGGTTCGGGTCCAGTGACGGGTCCGGGGACGGGTTCGGGTACGGTGACGGGTCCGGGGACGGGAGCGGGAGCGGGTCTGGGAACGGGGACGGGTCCAGGTAAATACCGCCTGGTCCGGCCGGTAATAGCCGGACCCCAAACACAACAGAGAGACCAACATGCACATCAAAAGCGTGGACGGGGACGGGAACGGGAGCGGGTACGGTGACGGGTACGGTGACGGGTCCGGGTCCGTGGACGGGTACGGGTCCAGGTACGGGTCCGGGTCCGTGGACGGGTCCGGGTCAGGGTCCGGGTACGGGTCCGGGTTAGGAGACGGAGACGGGTCCGGGTCAGGGTCCGGGTCCGGGTCAGGGTCAGGGTCCGGGGACGGGTCCGGGAACGGGCTAGGGTACGAGGAAGGCCGGTAATAGCCTGACCCCAAACACAACACACAGAGAGAGAGAGAGAGCACATGACCGAAACCACGATCCCTCAATGGCTGGCCGACAAGCTCGCCTTCGACGGTATGTTCACCTCCATCCCGCTACTGACTCAGGAGCAGCTTCGGAAGTGGCTACTGCACGGCGAACACCCCGGCGGCTTCGTCGAAGCGATCCTGCGCAACGACCTGATGGGCGCACTGGATGCGGCCGATGACGAAAACATGGCTGCGATCGTCACCATCGTGTCCTGGATCAAGCGGAAGTGCCCTAGTGAGTGTTGGATCCCGGCCGGCAAAACCGTCGACATACCGCGGGCACCGTCGGCCCCCTCAATCTCCGGCGAAATGAAACCGATGTTGAGAACCATCAAAGACATCCAGCGCCTGTTGCTCTACCAATTCAAGGGGTACTTGAGATGAAACACACACCCACACAACGGGCAACACGCAACGCAACGCATTGCCCAACGCGCAACGCAACACGTTGCGTACCACACAACGCGTTGCGTTGCGCACACGCACGGCTCCTTCGGAGCGGCTTGTCGGATCGATGGGGACGATATGATTGAAAGGGTCGGGACGAAACGGCACCCCCCTCTTGAACACGGAAGGTCACCCCATGGTTGAACGCAACGAACCCAAGCAGAACCCGACGGCAACCCTGACGGTCGGAATCTGGACCCTCGCCATGGAGACGCGCCGCATCAAGATGCGCACCGAGCGGGACGTTCACCTGTCGGACAATCCCACGGGGCACGGGAATGGGACCCTCCTCCGGACGGAAAAGCACTGTAACCGGATGACGGTGCACCGGGTCGACATCACCAGCGCCAAGGGTGATCATTTCGCCATCCAGGTGACCCAGAGCGGGCAGCGCACGTCCTACACCAGGACCAACCTGATTCCCGAATTGGACATCGACCTCAAGCCCAAGCCGTGCAAGCCGCAGAGCTACACCCTCAAGCAGGCGACCGACCTGCTGTGCCGGATCCTGGGGATCGACGCCAAGACCGCTGCTGTCGCCATCCTGACCCCGCTGGACGATGAAGTCGCTACGGTCACCGCCACCACTCTCACCATGCAGGAGGCCTGATGGCCACCACCCCCGGACGCATCCCCACCGACCTGAGCGACGCCAGGACCACCCTCATGGGCGGAATCACCAGCCTGGAGATCAAAGACAAAGGCAACCACCTCCTGACCGCAGACGAAAAGGGCAACCTCCGCAATTCGGCGGAGTACCTGACTGAGGCACTGGACGAAGCGCACGACCGCCTGGAGGCGATCCTGGGATGGTTCATGTCGGGTGACCAGAACCCCCGCGTCTTCGCCTCCACCGAGCTGCTGCTCTGTGGGTGCCCGAACGAGCTGTGGGCCGAGATCCAGAAGGGGCGGAAGCTCCTGAAAGGGACCAAGTGACCATCGCCATCACCATCCCCAACCTCCGCCTGGACGAAGGGCACTTCACCACATCGGGGGAATGGCTCACCGCACTCACCGAGTGGCTGCGCAAGACCCATGGCAAGAACGTCTACTGGATCACCTCAGCGGGCGACGTGGGAAGGGACTTGCAACTGTTGCCCAGCCGTGACTCCCTGATCATGAAGGGATGGCTGCATGCCTACGCCAGACCCGGCAGCAACGAGGCTCACATCGTGTGCCTGGACTGGCAACGGCACGGCAGCGCAGCTCCCCCGCTGATGCTGATCCAGATCAAGACCGAGATGGGTATGGCCCACGCCATCACCATCGCCGGGATGATCACCCAAGCCATCTACCGCTGAGGAGCGCACCATGAAGCACACCCCTCTCCCGTGGCAGCTCGTCATCCAGTTGAGCAGCTACGCCAAGCACACCACCGTATCAGCGGCCGGCGACCCGAAGATGGCTCCGGCCATCGCCTTTATGGCAGAAGCCAATCCGGAAGCCGATGCCAATGCGGCCCTGATGCTAGCTGCGCCAGAACTGCTGGAGTCCCTCCGTGTCATGGTCCGAATCCACGCACACAACGACACTGACATGACTCCAATGGACCGCCACAGAGCCTTCCACGACGCCCGCTCCGCCATCGCCAAAGCCACCACCATCACCCCTTGAGGATCACCATGAGCACCGACGTCATTTACTATACCGACACCGACCCAATGGGACACTGCGACATTACGGCCACAATCGGTCTCGCGACGGCTGCTGATAGTCGTGGACCGCTCCTGTTGCCCGTGCTGCTGGAGTCGGCCGGTAGTCGCAGGCCAGGGGTCGTAGAGTGGCTACCACTCTTGACATCAGACACTGACCAAATCGCAGCCTGCCGAGCCGCGGTAGAGGCTGAGGTTGCGCGCCGCGCAGCGCTCCCTGAAGTGGAGGGTTGAGGTCGACCATTCATCACGCATCGCCAGGTCACTATCACCCCTTGAGGATCACCATGGCTGCCCGCCACACCGTCACACTCACCCCTGATGTTCGCTGTGTCCTGGAGCGATCAACCATCACCGCCAACAGCGTCACCCTGCCGGAGCAACTGGAACGGAAGCTGTACGAATCGGTCAACAAGGTCCTGACCATCGCCGGCGGCAAGTGGAACAGATCCGCCAAGGCCCACATCTTCGCCGGCGATCCGCGCACAGCGCTCGGCCTGGCACTGGAGACCGGCGAGATCCTGGACCGCAAGAAGGCTTTGCAGCAGTTTTTCACCCCGGAAGACATTGCGGATAAAATCGCCCAGATCGTGCTCGCTGCGCGAAGAGGGCCCACCCCCACACTGAGCATCCTGGAGCCATCGGCAGGGCACGGTGCCCTGGCGGACGCGGTTCGGGATCGATGCAGCTTGAAGCCCTACTGCGTGGACATCGACCAAGCCTGTGTCGACGTGCTGACGTCCAAGAGACACAACGTGGTGCTTGGCGACTTCCTGACCATGAGCCCGGACGACTTCCTGGACGTGCGACCGCTGAGCCAAGGGGAACCATGGTTCGACGTGGTTGTCATGAACCCGCCATTTTCCGGAGACCAGGACATCAGGCACGTCGAGCACGCACTGACCTTCCTGCGCCCGGGAGGGACCTTGGTCGCCATCGTGGCGCCAGGGTTCACGTTCGGGGAGACCAAGACCCGCCGCGATTTCCGCGCCCTGGTCGATGAGATCGGCAGTTACGAAGAATTGCCGGAAGGGACATTCAAGGAATCCGGCACCAACGTGCGCACGGTCCTGCTCACCCTGACGAAGCCGTCCGCCACCACCATCGAGCCCAAGACCACCAACCCGCTCCCTCGGGAGCACACCGGAGAGACCATGCCCAAGAACACCACCCCGAAGAACACCACCCCGAAGAACACCAAGCCCGAGACCAAGCCCGAGACCGAAACCACCACCACCGACAAGGCCCCCCGCCGCGATGTCTCGGCCGCACACAAGGCCAGCGCCCTGGCCATGGCCCGCGCGAGCCTCAAGGCGCTCTCGCTCTCCCACGACATCATCGAAGCGATCGAAGCCGGTCCCGTCAAGGAAAGCGACTTCGCGGCGCTCAAGACCGAGGCCGACAACCTGGTCAGGGCCATCAACCAGCTGAGTCTGCACGCGGTGCCGAAGAAGGCCCGCACCGCCCAGGCCGAGGGTTAAGCAGCAAAGCCTCCCCCGAGCCGGCTCAAAGGCTCGGGACCACACACACAATAGGAGATTCACATGGCCGAGAAACGAAAGTTTTGTTACCGCCTTACCACCGCCATGCAGGAGCTACGCCGCCTGCTAGCCGAAATAGAGGCGACGCCCAACATCCCCACTCCGGAGTTTCTACCTGCAAACTACCGCCGGCGCGGCCTGTACGCGGCTGTCGGAGTAATGGCCATTGCGGTGCGTAAGGAGTTAAATGTACTGGAGTCTGTCGACCCTCCGAGCGGCAATGGAGCACTCATCGAAGCATGCACTGATCAACCACTTAAACAGGCCAATATTGCCTTGGCTCTGGCAGATAGCTTCCTGGCTCAGGTGAAGAAAAAGCCTGAGAAAAAGGACTTCTGCGTTGCCGTCACGGGCCTTTCCAGTGTCAGGCGAGTCATCAACGTCAAGGCCGTCGACGAAGAGGAAGCCGAGACCATTGCGATCAAGCAGGCTACGGACGACGGTGACCGTGGGTGGCAGTTGAACGGCATCTTCAATGACGGCAAACCGCACTCGCAGCTGGAAGCCACTGAAATCGTGGAAGGTGATGACGAAAGCGTGCTCCTGTGACGTGCTCTTCCTGCCAGGCACTGATGATCAATGGCGTATACTGCCATGAGCTGGGCTGCCCCAACACCCCCTGCCAGTGCCGCGAGTGTGGTGCGGCGTTCACCCCGAGCGCGAGAGAGTGCAGAACCCATTGCCAGGACTGCGCCAACCCACCAGAACCTGATCCGGAGACCGACGAATGAGCTATAAAATCGATACGGAGACGCCCCACCTCTGCCTGGTGTGCGGGAAGCCGAACGCGCGAATCTCCGGGTATGGCTGCGGCGGCGGTGGGATCCGGGTTGATACCGAATGCCCGGACTGCAAGGCAATCGGGGAGATCACCAACATGAACCCCTGGTACGGCACCGAGCTGCCGATCGACAAGCTCAAGGCGATGTTCACCCTGGCCGGGTTCACCATCTTGGGGGAACCCCTCAAGCTCCAAAACCGGTACTGGCATGGAAACGAAAAGGCGTACTACCATCCGTGGTGGTTCGTTCGTACCGCCTACGGTTGGATCGAGATCGGGTGGCGAAAGCGGGTCATGTCCATCGACTGGACGCATACCACCGTGCGCCATGTCGTCACCACCGACGAACTGACTAAAGGCGACGATCACGTCCACGCCTACAGCGAGGCAAAGGCGATCGAGTACCTTACCGAGTTGCACAGGTTCGCCGCGGGCAACACGCAAGGGTAACGCATTGCCCAACGCGCAACGCAACACGTTGCGTATCGCACAACGCGTTGCGTTGCGCACATGCACGGCTCCTTCGGAGCGGCTTGTCGGATCGATGGGGACGATATGATTGAAAGGGTCGGGACGAAACGGCACCCCCCTCTTGAACACGGAAGGTCACCCCATGGTTGAACGCAACGAACCCAAGCAGAACCCGACTGGCGGAATCTGGACAAAGGAACTCGCCAACGCCGCAGAGCTGGCGTGGATCACTGCAGGGGAGGCGATTCCCGGACTCCTCTGTGTGGATGAGTTTGGCCAAAGTCAGTTGGCAAGGATGCCAACCGACGACGAGCGGCGCACACTCTCCGCCGCAGTCTCGGCGGTCGTCCCCCCTGGCCGGTACTTTCGGCAAACCAGAGGCGGCGGGTCACAGGAGTGGACCCCTGGAACGGACGCCCAGGATGGTGATGGGTACCCTTTCCACTAAGCTCATGCTGCCGATTTGGCCCAGCCTGATAACCAAACCTTTCCGGAGACGCCTATGTCCGCTTTTATGCTCGACCCCGAGACCTTCCAGCAGATCGCCAACCGGCTCCCGGACCTGATGGGAACCGACGGCGCGGCCGAAGAGGCCATCAAGGAATGGCAGGCTGCCAATGTCCGGGCGGTCACTTTCCGGTACCCACGCGACCCGAAGCCGGCAGATCCTGCGGTCACGGTGAAATACTACGCCGAGACCAAGGTCCCCCTTGCCGTGCTCTACAAGCACCTCCGGTGCCTGCGCTACCAGTGCTCGGAAGAGGTTCCTGCCGCCGAGACCCTGGAGCACGAGCGGGTGCTCGCCCACATCAACACGATCGCAGAGAGGGTGGCCTGCATGTGTGTGGAGGAGCTTCCAGAGTACGACCAAGCCCCTTGGGGATCGCCCTACGACTACACCCCAACCGCCGGAGTCTGAATGAGCAATCGCTACCCTATCCTGTATTCCGGCATGGAACCGCGCATCCAGTCCGGTCTCGCCACCCCTCACCCTACCATCGCTCACGTGGTCATCATCGACAAGTGGGCGGATGAGTTGTACTGCCCGAGCCGTGCCTTGCTGGTCACCAACCCTGCCGGGGAAGTCGCCTACGCCGCAGCGTGGAGCGTGACCGAGGAAGGTATGCCGGAGTTTCCAGGCTACCTGATCAAGCTCCGCGATCGGTACACCCTCGCCGGCGCGCAGCGCCTGGCAGATACGTGGGCAGCCGACCCGTCCGGCTACCTCGGAGGAGCGCCCTTCCTGTGGGAGTGGCTGGGCTGCGACCTGACCGCCGTGCGAGCGACAGCAGATCGGCTCAAGCAGGAGCGCACCACCAACCGGCTGCAGGAGGAAGCCCGGCAGGAGGCCACGAGAAAAGTACGCGAGCAGGAGCACCAACAGAAGCTGGAAAAGGCCACCGCCGACTTCGTGGCAGGAGAGTGCATCGACGCCCGCTTGTTCGAGGAGTTGATCAAGAAGCACCTGCCGGAAGGCGCGGTGCCGATCCAGACGATCGGGGCGATGCGCAAGCGTCTGGTATCGGCCGGTACGACGTCGTGCCGGATCATCGCCGGAAAGCATCCGCTAGCCCCCGGCATCTACGCCGCCATCCACGCGCTGCATGAGGTACTGACCGCCCCGCCGCTCACCGCGGAAGAGATCGACACCTGCGACCGGCTGTTCAAGCTGCCGGTAGCCGAACCGAAAGGCTGAACATGGCCGGCATCCCCGGAACCGACCCCAACGAAACCGGCACCCAGGCCGACCACTGCGTGATGCGAGAGACGGTCGTCAACATGCGCCGCATGATTGGGCGCCTGTCAGCCATGCCCTTTACGGAGGATGTTTCGTTCCTCCTCGCTGTCACCCGCACCAACCTGTCCGCCATCATCACCATTCACCCTGAGTTAGGCTAACCATGGCATTCAAGCGACCGCCTCGCGCGCCATCCAGACCGGCATGGATGAGCACCCATGTGGTTGACCCGGCTTGGCTTGGGCTAAGCGCCAGCGGAGAGGCCGAACCGCAAAAGGGTATACACGACACAATAGAGACCATACGGAACGGCATCCTCAAGCACATCGACGACGGGAAGGATGCCACCAAGGATTGGGCGATCGGGAAGAGCCTCACCCAAGAATCATTGCGCTGTTTCGAGGAAACCCTGAACAACCTGGCGCATGAGGTGGCTGACCTGTGCGAAGAGGCAGCGTCTGACGGTAAGGCCCCCGACATCGCCATCATCAAGACCAGGATTTCCGACGAGGTGAGCGAGATCATCAGGGCCTTGACCGACCGCGCCTATGCCCTGTTCGACACCGAAGCGGAGAGGGCCAAGATTTACGTAGCCGCGCACGGCGAGCTGTATGACGAGCTGTTTGATGAAATGACCGCCGAGGATGTGGCGCATGCTGTCTGTTCCCTGGACGGCACCGATCGCACCTTCCTGGCGCACCACCTCTCTGTTCCCAGCACCACCTTCGATCACGTGAGGTAACCCAGTGACTACCGTCCAACCCGCGACTCAGAAGCGCGCGCAGGTTCCATTAGGATCCATCGTCGTAAACCAGACTGAGGGGGCACCGCCGCTCCTGCAAGCGCTGGTCCACACGTGGGAGGGAGCGAACAAGGCCATAGCTCACATCCGGACGAGCGCACCGAAAGATGGCAGCTACTATAAGACCGACGTCATCATCACCTGGGCTGACGGTTTCAAGGTGACGGTCAGGGAGGATGTGAAGGGGTACGGCGCCGAGTACACGTGCGACATCTCACGGAACATGCTCTACCTGTGGCAATTCTACGCCGGCTTCCGCAAGCCTGCCAATATTACCGAGGGGGAGTACGAGGAGATCCTGGCCATGGACCGGAAGCGGGTTCTGGACGCGACGGAAGCACTCACACGCTACGCTCTGGTGGATGGCCCAAAACCAGCAACCACCGTAGCACAGTCGGCCCCTGCCGTGGCGCCATCCACGGTTGCCATGTGGCCTTCCCAGGCGCAGTTGAACGACATCAAGATCGCTGTCGCTGAATTGATCAGGAGAGCCGAACACCCGGTGCATGTCAGTGCGAATGCTGCGAAAGCGCGCGCTATGTCGATGGAGCTGAGGAAGGCCCTTGCGGCGCTCATCCGGGCACAAGACATCACCTGACGCACGCAACGGGTGCGCATTGCGTACCATACAACGCGTTGCGTTGCGCACATGCACGGCTCCTTCGGAGCGGCTTGTCGGATCGATTGGGACGATATGATTGAAAGGGTCGGCTCGGTCCCTTAGGTCAGAGAGGTAAAGAAATGCGCCCATACTCCCCACCATGGCACCACGGGTCCACCAAGGTGGAGACCCGCAACAATGGCCGAGACGTGATCGAAAAGCTCCCTGATGGTCGGTTCATTGCCTTCCTGTCCAACGGAGACTTCGTGCATGGTCCGCTGGTATCAGCGGTGGATGCTCGGGAGTGCTGCAACTCCCGGTGCGATTGCTGGAAGCCTAGCGTCAAGGCCGATCAGTCGGTAGCCAGGCGCCTACTCTGTCTGGCTCAAGAATAAAATCACCATCAGGAGACGTACATGGATACCACCAAGAGCAATCCGCTTTTCAACGGCGTCACGTTTACCGTCCAGCGTGACCTGAGCGCCGATGGCATCGCTGAGATGGCCGACTTCCTGCTCCACCACCCCGACGTATTCGGCACCAACTACATCGGCTACTGGGCATACGGCATCCCGCTGAGAGACCCGAACTACAGGGTATCAGGTTGGTTGGTGTGCGAGATGCACGACGAGGTGCGGCCCACCGCGAACGAGGCGATAGCGATCGAGGCACACTTCAAGGCCACGGGCGAACGCAAGTTCGATTACAAGGGCCAGCACAACTTCACCGTCCACCTGCTCGACGAGACCGCGGTGATCGACATCTGCAAGCAGCTTGCGATAGGCAACATCAACTCCAAAGGAGACCCGCTCGATTACGACGGCCACTCGCTCGACTACGCCATCCAGGTTTCCCTGCTGGGTAGCCAGGTGTACGGATGATTGCCAACACCTACGACTACTTCCACGCACAGGGAGCCCAAGCCGCCAAAGCAGGCAACTTCTGGCTCTCGTCCAGCCCGTACTCTGGATGGCGGGGCGAGGCGTGGAAGGACGGCAACTGGAGCGCACGTCATCAAACCGGGAAAGGATCCACGTGAAGAAAACTACCACCGTAACCACGAAGGGCTGCACGCAGCTGAGTGCTGACTTCGCGCAGCGTAACCAGACCTGGGAGTATCGGAGAACCGTCAAGCTGCCCAACGGCACCAAGGTGCGACTCACCTTGCAGCGGAACGCCTACGACTTCCAGTCGCACGCCTACAGCGAGGCATTCAGTCCGACCGACCTGCGCTGGAACCGGATCGACTCGGTACCGTTTACGAACGCTCTTTGCTGTTTCAATGTGAGCTACGTCGAAAAGATGCCCGACGTCACCAAGTTCAAGGCCGACGCCAAGATGCTCTTGAAGCGCGCTTTGATGGTGCTCGCGTGAGCTGGCTTGCCATCGCATGGGTCGTCGTCCTGGTGCTCCTCCTCGCCGGTCTTGCGGCGAAGATGGACGACGAATGACCAAGCGTGAGTCAATCCTTGCCCAAATAGAAGCCCTGTGGGTGCCGATACGGGCCGAGCGAGCAGAGGCTAAGAAGCACGGCATCAAGCACGACAGCCGAAACATCAACAGGCTTTTGATCAAGATGGAGATTCTTGAGGATGAGCTTAATTCGGAGAACGACAAATGACCTACAACCGGGTACTACCGCGGGACCTGTTCAACGAGGCCAAGCTCCTGAAGTGCGTAGGAGCGATAGCAATCCTTATCCACGATGAAATGATCCCTGGACTGCGCATGCACGAGAGATGCAAGGGTGGGTTCGTCATCGATCAGGACCAAAGTGGTGGGTCTATCTGGATCACGAATCTGGATTTCACCGACGAATCAGGTGTCCCGGTGTATTTCTCGACCAAGCTCAACAGCAAGGAAGCGTATCCGCTCACCATGAGGTACCGGGATCAGGAATACGATCCGTTGAGCAAAGATGGCGAGTACCAGCTCTGCGGCAATCTCAAGCTCTTCCTGCGTGGCGGTGGATGAGACCGCTCCCGCACATGAAGCTCCTGATCTTTCTCAGGGTGCAGCCAGAGTCATCGCGCGCTACCTGGTGCGACTACTGGCGCGGCTTCTGGGACGGTTCCCGGGCCATCCACAAGGGACCACTCCTCAAGCACACATCAGACCGGGCCGAGTACGCCAACGGATCCGTGCGTGGTGACATGGCCTATAAGGCCGACAAGATCCGGCGCATCACCAAGAGACGAGACGCATGACCTATCCACCGGACAGCATCCTGCTTCCCTATGACGATGCGCACGATCCGGCCAGCTATGAGCACGGTCTGGCGGAGTACGCACACCAGAACCGCGGTCTGGCAGAAACCAGCGAGTACAAGCGCGACCCGAGCGGTGCAGTGATCCTGACCTTCTGCGCCCTCACGGTGCCGATCATAGCGTGGAACCTGGACACTGGACGCACGGGCCTGTGCAGGTGCTGGATCCTGATCGAGAATAATGCGTCTGGGCGCCGGGATGTATGGTTGTCTGACGACGTGCAATTCTGCCACAAACTATTCCTGGAAACGGAGCTATCACCATGACCACCACGACCGACCAATACCCCCTAGTCCTTGCCCACCCTGACTACCGCTCGGTTACCGTCCCGATCCCGGCCGCCGACAGTTTCACGGTCGGGATGTCCAAGGTCTCCGGGAGCGGGGAACCACGCCGCTACTGGTTGAGCAAGCGAGGAGACATCACGTTCCCTGAGCTGACGCTGCTGGCGGCGACGTGGGACTCACGTAGACTGTTCGAGTTTCGCACACTGGAGATAAAGGCGATTCTCTCCTGGCACACGGCAGAAGGCGCAGTTACCCTCAACAAGGATGGCGCCATGGAGCTGATGGTTACCCTGATTGGCACCCAGCGCGCCAACAAGCCAACCCCCGAGGATGTCGATGCGGTATTCATTCAGGCTAAGGTGAAGCTGATCGCAGCCATCCAAAGCTACTTCACTGATCAACGTGGTGATCAGACCAAGCGCAGGATAGCCATCTCCGCCGAATACATACGCGAGCAGGTGTCGAACGAGTTTGAATCGGCATACGGTTACGACGGCAAAATAAAAGATTTACAGGATAAGATAGCAGAGATGCGCAGGAGCCGCAACGAGTCGATGATCACCAGAATGAATAGCAAGGAGTTCAGGGACAATTTGCTCAAGGACTTGGGTGAATGGGGCGAGTTAGCAACCGTTGACGCCGTCATCAACGAGGCGTCTAAAATCAACGACCGTGGAGTCTTCGTACATCCGGAGTAATCAAGCATGACCACCAAACACACCACATACCCTTGGCATGTCGGCATGAAGCCTGGACCGATCATCTACGGGCCGAATGGGGAGCAGGTCGCAGACCTGCGGGGCGAGATGCTCCCCCCTAATGAGACAGCTGGTAATATCAAACTCATCACCGCCTCTCCCGACATGCTGGAAGCGCTCAAGGGGGCGCTGAGATACATGCTTGAGTACTGTCGAGAAGATGCGCCCACCAGCGGCTCCAAGCCCTTGCCGTGGGACGTATCCGACGATGCGCCAGTTTATGGCGGCACCGTGACCGAACAGATCATCGCCATCCGCGCAGCCATCATCAAAGCAGGAGACTGAATCATGAGCATCAGCATCAGCGACGAACTCGCCGACACCTTCACCCAGCCACAACTCGACATGCTCGCCACGGCCAGCGAGGCGACCCACGCAACTCACTGGCTGGAGACCAGCGAGCGGAAGAGCTGGCTGCTCACCGCTCACGCCCGTCGGATCTCCGAGGACCGCATCCTCGTTTGGTCCGAGACCGATGAGGCGGGCACGGAGGATATTGAGCTGGTCACCGGCAACGACGCGGAAGCCGCCGCCGCCCGCCACGCGCACTCCCTCGCCGGCTCCCTCGATGGTCGCGGCGTCATCGCCTATGCCATGTCCATCGTCGCGCGCTGGGAGCGGAAGACCGGGACCGCACGCCCTGTGACCGAGGACACGGTCGACGAGCGCTTGGCCGAGTGGACACAGAGATCGTCCGACGCAGGCGATCGAGAGACCCGCCTGGCATCCATCGCGCTGGCTTCGCTGGTCGGGGAGGGCTGAACCATGACGACCTCACTCTTCACCATCACGCTCCGCGAACGCTGGGTTCAGGCCGTCTTCCCTGCGGAGGGGCTGCCTGCCTACGACGATCTGGAGAACGCCACCGGCCTGACGGTCGAGGCACATGACGGAGATCAGGGCTCCTGTAACAGCGCGACCTGCTGTTACCTCGTCCGGGCGATCAGCGCCGACGAAATCCGCGAAGCACTGGCGAAATGGCGCGCGGAGGTGCTCACTGACTGTGACGACGCCGACGACCCGAAAGACGGCGCGGCAGCGCTCGCCGGGGCACTTGATCACCCGGAGATCGTGGAGGCCAAGGATGGCGACACGTGGGCCGAGCAAGGCACCATTCGCGCCGGCCGCCTGGTCGACGACTGAGCAACACCACACCACCAGGAGGATTTAGCCATGTCCATGTACCGCACCATCATGACCGACGGCTATACCACCCAGAACGGCGACAATCCGGCCGCTGGCGGAGGGGTGACCCACCGAGATGTCACGGTGACGGCAGCCGGCGAATACCGGATGAGAAGCATCGATAGCAACGGGCGCCAGCAGTCGGTCGGAAAATCAGAGCGAGTTAGCCCGCAGGATGTTGTCGCCGCGATCGAGCGCGCGATCGAGCGAGGTGATGGCAATGGTGGGCTGTCGTCTCGCCAAGCGTCGAAACTGGTTAGCGCCCTACAGCTTAGCGCCTATACCACGATTTAAGGTCAACCATCCCGGCTTCCACCGTGCCAGCTCCCCCTCCAACCCCGGAGCCCTTCATGGAAACCCTCCCCCTCTCTATTCCTGCCGGCGTCTACTTCATGGCGTTGCATATTTCCAACGATGGCCCACCGCGAACCCTATGCCATGAAGTTGTGGTATCTTGTGACGGTAGCGCAGTGAGCATGAAAACCCCCTGGACTGCGACATGGGTTGACGCCATGGCAACGCACAATCGCCTTCACACAACGGCCATAGCTGCCATAAATGCCGCCATCGCACTTCACACTTTAGAAGCTGCAAAATATAACTAGACCGGACTCCGGCTTCCACCCTGCTAGCCATACGCCACACCACCAGGAGGATTTAGCCATGAATGTGTACACCATAACTCGTCTGGCCATCGCCGCCAATGAGCTGCAGCGCCTGCTCACCGAAAAGAACGAGACGCCCGTCAGCAAGCGTCGTAACCTCTTAGAGGAGCCTACGCCGGAGGGTCTCACCTCGTGCTACCGGCACCGCGGTCTGGACGCTGCCATCGGCGCACTCGCCGCAGTGGTGCGGAAGATCCTCATGGAGTCTGCCGACATTTCGCTCACCGAGCGGAACGCAATCATCGTCGACTGCGCAGAGCGACCGCTGGTCCAATCCGAGATCGCACTGGCCATGGCCGGCGAGTCCCTGGCTCTGGTGATAAGTGCTGCCCCACCCTACCCCTGCCTGGTCGGGTGGAGCGACGAAGGAAACCAAGGCTGGATCGTCGTCACCAACGACGCCGAGCGAACCGCCGCCAGACACTGCGCCAAGGCGACCGACCCCAGCGGTAAGCCCTGGACGCCGGAGTCCTACGACACCCACTGGCAACAGTGGATGAAAGGCGCGTGTCTCTCACGCGGAGGGAACGCCGACAGCCGCGACGTGGACATGATCGTCACCGGGATACTCAGTGGCACCCTCCGCGTTGACGTTCCGGATGATTACGACCTCGCAGTGGGACTGATACCACACAGCAATTCAGCCGCCGCCGTAATGTTCGCGCGCTCAGGAAACCCCATCATCCTGCGCAATCCAGCGCGGCCCATACCACCACTCGACGCGGAGGGCTGATCCGTGACGACCACAATCGACATCCCACAACACAGCCTCGCGTGGTATCAGCAGCAAGAGGTCCAGGCCGCGATCTGGAAGCATGGCCCTGGGAAGGATGCCACGCTGCGCAGGTCCGACACCCAAGGCCAGCCCAGCACGTTCGCCCTGGTGTTCCGCAACGGGCACACGGTTGCGTTCGCGTTCCCGCGCTGCTGCGTGTGCCACTAAATCCCACTCCAGAGGAACCCCAGCCCATGAGCACCACTCTCTACCACACCGCCTGCCTCACTAAAAACGGCGACTGGAGCGTCAAGGACCCCAGCGCGCCGACCGCAGGCGAGTGCGAGCAGCACGTCCCCGAGGGTACGGTCACGGACCACGAAGCCATGGGCGCGGTCCAGCAACCAGCCGGCTGGACGCTGGTCGGAATCATCGACAACGACGATGACTTCGGCGTGGTCGCTGGGGTCTTCTCGATCGCCTTCCCCCTTGCGGAGGGCTGAGCCATGAGCGCTTCCAGTCGACCATTCATCATGCACCGCCGGGTCACCATCACCGGCGAGGCGCGCAGCAGTACAGGCTGGCGCCCAGCGTGCCTGGAGATGACGGACATCCCACTACGGTGGGCGCTAGCGGAGGCAGCGCGCTGCCGAATTGACCGCATCAGCTCAGTCTCGATCGATGGGCGAGCCATCAAAACCTAGGTTGCTTACCAGTTTCGACCTGATACACACCTGCCTGCACCAGAAGGGGATCATGTGAACCTCTACCCGTTCTACACCGCCGACACCCTCACCGCGCGCCGCACGCGCCGCGAATCCACCGCCGGCGAGAAGGCCTGGTGCCGGCAGACGAGGCAGGCGATCCACCGCGCGCAGGAGTCAGGGGACATGGGAAGCATAGCCTCCCTGGAGAGCCTGGAGCGGTACGTGGACAAGCATTACCACGCATCCAGCGGCGGGTGGAAGAGCTTCAAGAGGAACCTGTTGTGTGAGCGGCCAGGAACGGCGAGCGATTCCCTCTTGGCATGGGGCGCTCAGTATCCACGTGCGTGGAAGCAGATCCCTGGTTTACCAGAAGGTCACCCGTGAACATCCTGTTCTCGTTCAGGTGCGGTACGACAGTCTGCGGATGGGCAGAGGACATCGGGGTGGATGTGCGCACGGGCCTGGTCATCAAAGGCGACATCACCTTCGTCTGCCCGAAGTGTGGGCACATCACCACCATTTCCGACTTCATCGCGATGCTACCGGTCATATTCCTGCCACCTGGCCACAAATAACGGAGATGCCGGGAGCGCGCCGAGCTGGTAGCCAAGTAGCTACCGCTTGTAGGACATCACTTCCGCAGCAGCAGGAACGCCAGGGCGCCGAGGGCGATGCCGCCCATCAGCAGGGACCTGTTCACCAACGGCGCGATCACAGGAGCCTCGCCGGCCAGTGACGGATCCGAGAGGGACATCACGCTGCGGTCGGTGCCGGTGCCGGCTTCCTGCGGGCGCTGGTTCGAGTTGCGCACCAGCACCGGGATCTTGGCCAGCCGGAAGCCGGTGTCCGGGTTGCCACCCGAGCGTGCCTTGGGGCGAGCCCGCATCGAGGCGTTCATGCTCACCGGGAGCCGACCCGGTTTCAGGTAGTGGACTTCCTGACGGTACACCGGCTCGATCGCCGCGATGGCGTGCAGGTCCCGGGTGGGACCAGTCCGGGACGGGTGATGCAGGACGGGGTCGAGGGTCGGCATACTCTATCCTAAGCGGTTCTGCGGTAACGGCCAGAGTCGCGCCGGCGCCGGCTGGCAGCGCGCTTGGATCGCGGCGCCTCTGACTTCCAGGCTTCCTTCCGGGAGCTGGTCGCGGCCTCAAACAGGATCGGGCTTAGGTCGTGGTCCCGCATCCACGCCCTGGCCTGGGAAGGCGTGAAGTTGGCGGCCCGGAAGTGGACACTGGCGAGCTGCATGGAACCGCCACGAGGGCCCTTGGCGCCACGCACCCGGGCGAACAGTAGCCCGATCGTGCCACCCTTGACGTTCCTGCGCCGGTAGGAGCCCTTCACAACGTCGGAGGGGTTGATCAACCGAGCGCTGTGCTCGTTCGGCAGGGGGTTCCGGAGCGCCGGGATGCGCTTGGCGATGTGCGGACGTGCCTGACCGACCGGGATGTAGGTCTCATCCTGCTCGATGAACACGCACTCGCCGGCCGGACGGCAGCCGAAGCGCTTGTCTGCATACCTGGCCGCGGTCTTGAGATTGCCGAAGTCCAGGAACTCGCCCAGGAACCGATCGTGGACGTAGAAGTCGCGGGGGTTGCGACGAGGGCTCAATGCAAGCAGGCGCTTGGCCTCGGCGTAGACGCCATCCACCTTCTGATCGCCGGCACCACGGCACACGGACTCGACGGACTTTCTCAGGATGTTTTCCAGGCTGCGTGCCTCGCCTGACCGTCGCCGCGCTTCCCCGTACAATGAGAGGGCGAGGTTGACCAAGGTGGTGGTCGAGGTGCGGCGAGACTGCTCACGGCGCCGTTCAGCCACACCTTTTTCCCATCTCTCACGCGCACCAGCGGACATTGAAGCCAGGAACCGCTTGTGTTTGGCATCCAGCTCGGCTGGCGTCGGCTCTGGCCCCCACTCATCAGGGTTGCGACGAGGCTTCACAGTGGCGCCGGCGGGGGAAGCTGGAGCCGGGCACTGGCCGCTTCCCGGAGCGCATGCTCATTGGCAGCGAGCTGGTTCAGCATGGCCAGGCCAACCAACGGGCTCAGGACCATGCCCAGGTCCATGAGGGTGTTGTAGGTGGTCAGCTCGTTCTTCTTGTGCCGCTCCCTGACCTTCGAAGCCATGGCGACCCCGGCGATGGCAGCGATCCACCAGTTCTTGGCCACGAAGGCCACGAAGGGGCGATTTTTGCCGGCCAGGAAGCTCAAGCCGTTGATCGTTCCGTCGATGCGCGAGAGGTCACCCAGCATGGGGGCATGGTAACCGATCCGGTCGGTCGGGCCAGCCTCAGCGAGCTGCGCCAGACGGCAACAGGTGCGCGCCGAAGACCTGGGCCGGGTCACCGGACGGGTCGGCCGCGACCTGCATGGCGCGGCTCTCCCGGAGCACCTGGAGCGACCTGGCCTTGGGGTCCTGCCGTTCCTTATCCAGGGCACGTTCCCGGGCCGCCAGCACGTCCGGGTGGTCGAAGGCGGTGCGACGCTGCCTGGTGATCTTGGATGCGCCCAGCAGGTCCCGGAGCAGGAGCGGGTTCAGGCCAGCGCCCAGGTACCGGCCTGGGTAATGCTCCACCACCTCGTGTTCGTCCGTCACCAGGTCGACGTGCAGCCGGCTCAGCCGGGTCAGCTTGCCAGGCAACACACCCGGGGGGTAGGCGTCCACACGCAGGGCCGGGAGGTTGTTGGAAAAGTAGATCAGGAACAAGCAGAGGTGGAGCTGGTCCGGATCCGTACCGATGTCCAGGTCGTGTAGCGGTTGCGCGTGCTTCACCCAGCCGGGGAACAAAGGCTGGCCGGCGGCTCCCAGGGAGACTCCTTGGCGCCGGATCGTGCGCTGCTGCCCTGGTGGTGCCGCCGCCTCGGTGGCGCGAGCGACCTGGACGTCGGCCGCGCCACGCTTGCGCGCAGCTGCATGCCACCGCTCCGCACGTTCGACGAAGTGTTCGAACCCGAAGTGGTGACCCGGGTACTGGGCGACGTATCCCCGGAGCATCCGGACGTCCACGGTGTAGATGGCCTCGATCGCCGCGTGCGCCTCATCGAATGCCGCACCTGGCCACCTGAACTCGGACGGCAGCATTTCGATCAGCTCGGCGGTCATGTTGGGCGGCGCCCGATGCCGGCGGAAGACGCACCGGATGTGCTTCTGGACGATCGGGCCGGACAGGTAGCAGTCGTACCCGAGGTGCGCTGAGCGTACCTTCTGGCCCTTGAGGTGGACCCCGCACTGACCTCCGCCTTTAGGCATGGGGTGACCCTAGCGCAGTGCAGCAAAAAGAAAACCCAGGCCTATTGACCTGGGTCTCTTCCACCTGGGGCGAGGTACTGGTTAACGCGAGGCCCTGCGGCAGCGGCGCGAAGTCATCCGCACCTTCCGGCGACCGCGGCACGCACGGGTAGCGCCCTTGCGCTTGGTGCGCTTGGCCTTGGCCTTGTGGCCCTTCTTGAACAGGTACGGGCGGAGGTGCTTGGGCACCTTGCCCCGAGCCTTCTTGCGCTTGGCGACGAAGGCGACCCGCTTGCCCTTGGCGCGGAAGGCCACCTTGGGGTTGGAGCGGGTGTCTTCAGACAGCCGATCCTGGGCAGCATTCATCATCGCTTTTTCCGACGCGAAACCCCACTTGCGCAGCATCTTCCGGATCTCTGCCTTCTCTGCCTTGGGGCTATCCCATTCGCCGATATTGGCGATGGTGTCGTAGATTTCGTCGGCCTGCTTGTAAGTCAGACCGCTACCCCTCTTCGGCTTCCGGGCCATGGCTTCGCGGTATGACCGCTCCGCCGCCCGTACAGCGAAAGGCCGAGGGGCTGAGACCCCATCCTTGCTCCAGTGGGACCGATTCCAGGCCGACCGCTGCAGCTTGGTCATCGACGACCAGTCAGCAGGGTGCGGCTCGGTGTACGGATTCGAGCGGCGGCGTGGCATGATCAGCTCCTCAGCGCCGGCAGCGGCGCGAGGTCAGCCGGCGAACCGACTTCCGGCGACCGCGGCAGGCGCGGGCCTTGCCGGTGAGCTTGCGACCGCGACCCTTGCGGGCGGTGCTCTTGCGACCGCGACCCTTGCGCTTGGTGCGCTTGGACTTCGTGACGCGATGCTTCGCGCGGTTGAGGGTGCGCTTCTGGGCGCGGGTGAGCTTGCGAGCGCTGCGGCGACGCTTGGCCTTGGCCATGGGAACTCCAGGTGGAGGTGAGGGTGAGACTATTTGCCCCTGCGGGCATCCTTGAGGGCTTCCATCACCAGGTAGGTGATGAGCCCGACACTGCCTACAAGCAGCCAGGGAAAGAGTGGACTGAGTGGCTTGCGCGCCTGTACCGGCGTGGATACCGGAGCCTCTGCTGCGGTCGCGGCCAGGCTTCCCAGGTGCGATGCCAGATAGTGAGGCGAGCTGAGCACCGGGATCACTTCTTCTTGATCAGCAGGTAGATCCCGACCGCGGCCAGGCTAGCGAAGACCAGCTTGCGTGTGGGGGGGATCTCACCGAGGAGACCGGGCAGCATGTCGCTGAGGCCAGGGAGCATGGTCTGCGGTGCGGCCGGGGGAGCGGCGACGTGCCCCATGCCCGGCACGAAGCCGCTGGAGACGGTGCGCTGGGGGCCGGGCGAGCCGAAGCCACGCTTGACGGTCACCTGGGCGGTGCCGTAGCGCTCCCGATCGGGCATGCTCATCGATCGACCGCCCCCGTTCGGGGTGATCGCGGTGACGCGCTCGCGCATCTGGGCGAGCATGAAGTGGTCGGCGTGGGCTCCGAGCATGGGAATCGTCTCCGGGATCCGGTCAGTGACCGTTTTTCGTCAGCAGCGTCTGGATGGCAGGTGCCATGGTACCCGTTCCGAAGTCATTCATCAAGCGAGCCAGTGCGCGTGGCTCCCAACCAGGGTCTTGCTGCGTTCTGGATGCCACCCGGGCATCCGCCCACTGGAGGGTGGACTTGACGACGCCGGGGGACTGAGGGTTGGATTCAGGGGGAGCTGCAGTGGTGCCAGGGCGGGTGAACCACGCCACCGCGGCCGACACCAGGCCGGTGATCGCATAGAGCGCGACCGCCTCGGGCACCTTCCGGCGCTTGGCAAGGGCTCCGGCGCTCAGGATCGCCCCGATGATGCCCCCGACGAACAGGGCTGGCTTGGCCTGGGTGTACCGATCGGCGGCGCCGTACCCCAGGTCGACCACCACCGCGATGCGAGCCCGGTTGATCCGCACCGCCGGAACTGCGACCGCTGCGTCCGCGGCCTTCACCAGGGCAGTGTTGCCCAAGTCTCCCCCGATCTGGGCCCAGTTGATGCCGCCGAGGTAGGTCATGGGCGGGTTCCGGTCAGGGGGGACGTCGGTGGGAGGGAGTGCAGGGCGGTGTACTCATCCTTCGGGAACCGGAACATGGCCGGCAGGTACCCATCACTGACGCGCCGGGTCCAACCCGGCACCGGGCGCTTGAGCGAGATCGGCAGGTCACTGGCGAGCAGGAAGAGCTGCGGCTCGGTCTGGGTCGGGAGCACCTCGCGGTAGGGGGTCACGGTGCGCCAAAGCTTCGCGAGCGCGCGCTTGGCCACACCTCCAGCAGAGTACCGATCCACGGCGATCACCACGACCGTACCGGGATGGGCCAGTTGACGAGCGGTGAGCAGGACGCTGTCGGGCAGCCCAGGACTGGCCACGGCAATCACGTCGGCTTGCCACCCGCGCGGCAGGTCCCGAGCAGATGGCACGATCTGCACCCGCGCCGAGGACCGGAGTCCTTGCTGCAATCCAGCAGGTGCGTCGTCTCCCAGGTAGACCAGCTCCCTGAACGGGTATCGCGCCGCGGTCACCAGGAGTGCCGCAGCGGCCTTGCCGATCGCCAGCGCCTTGGTGCTCGCCACCGGGCTGTGGACGATGGCCGGGACGGCGAGGGCCTCGTCGAACACGGACACGGAAGCCTGGACAGGTTGAGCGAGAGGGCTCAATGACCACCGCCCTTGAGTGCCACGAACCCGACGATGGCCGCGGTGATACCGGCCGCGGCGGCGATGCCACCCTTGCGTGATGCCGCCACGGCGGCTCCGGGCGCGTTGAGTTGGAATCCGGCATCAGCCCGGATGGTGCGTGCGAGTTGGACGACCAGGTTCTGCTGAAACTCCGGACGCTGGAGGTCCAGGAGGTGCGCCTGGTACTGCGCTTCCATGGTCGCCGCAGCCTGCTTGATTGCCTTGCCGGCGGCGTCGCGCGCTCCCGTCAGGGCACTGCGTCCGGTGACCACGTCGATGGCCTTCTGGCCCTCAACCTCGATACGATGCACCAGGTGCTGGAGCGGCTTGATGCCGGAGACGGCGACCAGCTTCTTCCCGGCCACGAGCGGCAGGGCGATCATTGGGGCGATGGCGACCTTGAGCACTTTCTTGGTCGGCTTCTTGATCGAGCGCCAGGCACTGCTGAAGAAATTGCCGTGCAGGTCGCCAAGCCCCGCCAATGGCTGGCCACTGATCGCGAGCTGGATGGCCATGGGCTTGAGGTACCCGATCAAGGCGTTGTCAGCCCCCGTCGACTTCCGCTGATAGTCCGCCGCCATGACCTGGAGGGTGTCCTGGGCTTCTGCCACCACCCTCTTCGCCTCACTGGCGTACTTGGCGCCCAGGATCGAATTGACGGTCAGGAGCAGCGCACCAACGACCTGACCGACCACCGGTACGAACATCAGGCCGACCCCGACAGACGTGGTGACTGCGGCACGCGCCAGGGCGGCCTTCTTCATGTCCGCCGACATCCGGTCGAACACGGCTGCCATCTGGGCGTTCAGGTCCTCACCGAGCCCGTCAGGGACAGCGAACGGGCTGTGCGTGCGCAGGATCGGGACAGCGGGACGACCGAAGTGCCTGTGTGCCGGCGGAAGGTAGGTCTGCCGGACGTCCGGCGTCAGGTAGGTCACTTCAGCCTACGTAGCTGACCCGGCTCTGGCCGCTGTGCTCATCGCACCACCGCTGAGCCGCATCCTTGGTCTTGTGGCGCTTGGTCTGGCGAGCCGAGCCGGAGAACCGGACAGCTTGCCACGGGCGCTCACTCTTGCGCGGGTTGGTCGCCAGCTCCGACGCCTTGGTCGACGACCCACGCAGCTTCCCGGCCAGACGCTTGGCGCCCTTGGCTGCCTGGTCACCGCCGAAGAAGACCAGCTTCACGGCTAGGGCGGACAGGATGGCAGGCACCAGTTTTATGGTGTTTCCCCCGATCGTGATGGTCCCGGCAGCGACATCGAACCCGGTAGCGGGAGGCGGGAGCGCGCCGAGCGGTTGACCGGCGAGCATGTCGGGATGGAAGCCTGCGGCCGGATCGCGGCGGATCACCGAGGAGGGTGGGCCTTGGCGGCCGAGCATGCCTGGATGGAACTCAGCCACGATCACTTCCCTCCGGTCAGGCCCAAGACCACCGGCACCGCGGCGAACGCGGCGATGGTCAGGAGCGGGTTGAACTTGCCCTTGGGGGCCGGCGCTGCCACGGAAGCCGCGACCGGTTCTGGGGTCGACGCAGCGGGTGGCAGGAGAGGCTGGGACCGTCCGTAGTAGTCGTCGGAACTGGGACCTTCACCACCACCGCCACCACCGCCACCGTAGGACTGCTGCTGCGCCGGAGCCTGCGGTTGCTGGAAGGTGTCACTGGGAGCAGGCGGCTGCACCGGCGTCTGAGGTGCCGGCATCTGGCACCCGCCACCGGACCAGGTTCCGCCCTGCGCCTGGCACGCCGAGATGCGCTCGTACTCGGCCTGGCGACGCTCGTACTCAGCCTGGGTGATCGGGCTGTTGTTCTCGTCCACGTAGGACACTTCCTCACCCGGCCCGGCTGAGGGTGCCGGCTGACGCTTCCCCTTCATCACCTTCCGCACCAGCTTCTTGCCCATGGTCAGGGGCGCGAGCATGACGCCGCCCGCAGCGACCTTGACGAGGCCAGTGGCCGTTTTGGCGATCGTCTTGTGGACCGCGATGACCTTCTTGGGGACACTGGCGACGCGTTTGGCCGCCTTCTTGAACTTCTTTTTGAGCCCATCGAGGCCGGCGACTGGCGTGGATTGGCGATTGCCCGCCACGATCAGGGCGATGCCTGCTCCAGCGAGCAGGAGCGGCAGCATGGAGCCCGACGTGGTCGGGTTGCGGCGATTACGGCGACGGGTCATGATCAGGTCCTCTTCTTGCGGCGGACGAATATGGCGGCCAGGCCCAGGACCAGCACGCCGCCGACGGCAGCCAGGTACACAGGACGCATGGTCGAGGTGTTCTTGACCCTGGCCGCGGCAGCCGCGGCGTTGGCCTGAATCTGCATGTCGGTCATGGCGGTGGTGGATTGGCCGGACATGGCGGCATTGGCCTGTGCAATTGCCACCTGGGTGGCGTTGGCACCATTCGCGATGCGTGTGTTCGTGCTGTTGGTCAGCCGAGCACCATAGAGATCGGCGCCGGTTTGCAGGATGCCGGAAACCAGCGAACCAAAGTCGGCCGCCATGAGCCCGAGCCCCGCCGACGGCAACACCTGATCGATCGCGCTGGGCGGAAGTGCGTCCAGGATCGCCTGCATCTTCTGCTCGAAGGCGGCACGGATGCCCGGGGTCAGTGACGCGAGCCAGGCAATCACCCGCTTCGGGTTCACCGTCACCGGCTCGATGTCGGCGGGACCAGACAGGCCCATCATGGGGGTGCAATTGCATCCCAGGAAGGACGTGGAGCGGGACTTGGCCATGTCGGTGTAGGACAGCATCACGCCTGCTTCGACGCTTTGAGGATGGCGTCGATCTGGTCCTTGATCCCGAGGTGAGCCTGAACGGCAGCGCTGGCGTTCTTGACCAATTCCACCGCACCGGGGTCCGCAGCGGTGGCAATCGCCGTGACCGCGCGGCCATACTGCACCGCGTTCTGCAGTGCTGCCCCTGCCCTCCGGTCGGCATCGATCGCGGCGTTCGGCGCCAGTTGGCGCCACACGACATCAGCGAGGCTACTGGCGATGCCGGCTATACCAGGCAGGTCCTTACCGATGCGCAAGGCTACCCCGACCATAAAAGCGGCCCCAGAGATGATGCTGACCAATCTCCAGCCGCTGGAATCCTTCTTGGCCTTGGCACCGTCCGCGGCGAATGTGGTGGGATCGGCAGCGATGCCGGCGGGGGCATGCTTCGGCTGGGGAAGCTCCTTTCCCTCATTCGCGGCAACCAGGTAGTCCTGGATGCCTTTCCGGATCAGTTCCCGCTCCGGTTCTGTCTTCGCCAGAGGCAGCGCCATGACGCCGGCGTTGGCCTCAGCCAGGGACTGTTCCCGAGGGGGGGCTTCGCGCCCACCGCACCCGGACAGAAGCAACACAAGCAAGGCGGAGGCCAGAAGGGTTGTACTGCGCATGGGCGCCATGGTACCCGGTCCAAAGCCACCCGGCTAGGGGGGCGCTCCCTGGCGTTCAGAGGCGCGGGATGTCCCTGGCCGCCTCTTTGGCATTGTTGGTCTTGAGCTGGACCATACCGGGGTCGATCAAGGTCAGCTTCGACCCTCGCCGGGGGACCAGACCCCAGTTGGAGAGGTTGATGTCGGTGACGACCAGACCCTTGTCCATGAGGGCGAGCATGTCGTCGGCGGTGTCCGCCAGGAGCGGGTTCCGGTCCCAGTCGAGCAAGGACGCCTTCGCTGCCGCGATCCAGTCCTTGTCGGTCCTGTACCCATAGCCCTGACCGGCATCCCCTCGAAGGACATCCAGGCTGGAGGCGATCCGGCGCTCGGCCTGTTGGGCCATGGTCCGGCGCGAGGTCCTGTTCAGGTGGACCCACACGTCTTCCCCTGCCACCGTTGCCGACTCCCGCCAGACTGCGTAGATGGTTTCTCCCAACTCACCATCGCGGCTCTCCCTGATACCAGTGTTGTAGACCGGCGAGTAGCGAGCGATCCCATTCAGTCGGCAGGACAGTCCGAGGTTCCGGATTGCGTTGATGAAATGGGCTTCGCTTTGGTCGGTGGTCAGCTTGAACACCCACTCCGGATTACTGGTCGGCATCACGACGCCGAAGTAACCGGAGCCGTATTCCCGGACCTGGGGATTCCGTCGGGTACTTGCGGCCCACGCCGACACCGGACGCTTCCGGATGATCACGGTGGCCGCCTCCGGGATGGGCATCAGGTCGGCGGGGGCCCTGGCTTCGAGCGCAGCCCATACCTCATCCAGGGCATCCCAGGACCATTGGGGGTTCTTGCGAGCCTTGTTGCCCGTGCGAGCCTTGTTGCCCGTGCGAGCCTTGTTGCCCCTGCGGGCTTCGCTGATCCTACGCATGCTGCAGCACCTTTCCGTTCCAGGGTCGACGGGTGACCCAATCGTAAACCAGCTTGTGCCGAACGCGAGGTGTGGTGGTGATCAGGGTCGGGCCCTTACTGTGCGCCGCGGGCGGATCTACGGGAATGGCCAGGGCCGGAATCTTGCTGCCCTCCCGGGCGCCGCCGGCGACCCAGAACCGCTCGAAGTCTTCGACCAGGTGGCACGTGAAGTTGCTGCGAGGCTTGGCCGGGTCTGCGAACACCAGGACGCCGCGGCGCGGCTCATACCCGACGTGAACGACCCAGTGACCGCCCCAGTCCAACCACTCCACAATAGTGGGATGCCCTTCCTTCGATCTGGCGATCAGCTCAGCGGTCGGGAAGCGCGCCCACAACCGGGACTTGAACCCCTTTTCCTTGATCAGTTTGTACATGCTGTACCACGAAGTGCCGGTGACCTTGTTCGTGTCGAGCGACTGCAGGCAGTCGTACTCGGTCGACCGCTTTCCATAGTACCCAAACACCGACGCCACCGCCGCGGCACCGCAGGTGTAATCACGCGTCTGGGGAATCGGCTTGAATCCGTAGCAGCCGATCAAGTCAGGCGAGCGCAGGATCTCGGCGGTGTCTACCCGCTGTGGGATGATGCGTTCAGGCGCCTTCATGGTCCACCGCACTGTCACTGGCCGGCGATTCCAGGTCAGGCAGGTCCACCGTTTTCCCGGCGAGCGCGTGCGCGCAATCGCTCAGGAACCGGATCTTTCCGTCCTCCACGAAGCTGTGGCACCGCCGGTCGGGGTTGTCCTTGAACACCAGTATTGAAGGCGCGGCGGTCGGACGATCGACGGAGCCGTTCCAAGACCAGACCGGTTCCGGTCCTTTGACGCGTATCCAGTGGCCACCTCCACATCCGGGGCAGTGAAAGACCAGGCGGATGTCGTTCTCGCCAGATCCGAAGAATTGGGTGCTGACCTTGGCCACGTCAGCCGCCCATCATGAACCGGACCACAGGTCCCCACTTCTTGGCCCACGAGACGATGCGCTGCCGGACCCGGCGAGGGAGCGGGCCGATGTCCGGATCGAAGTGCCCGTGCAGCAGGTAGAACTCGGCGTGCAATGCGGTGACTTCGCCGTCATCCCAGGTAAGCGGCAGGTTCAGGGTCGAGTGAATGGAGTCGTGCGCGTCGCCATAGTCGGCGTGCTTGGCCACGAAGCCGGTCAGCTTGTGGTGGCGACGGAACCGGTCGGCGCGACGCCGCACATGCCAGGTGCTCGGATTGAGGCGACGCGTGGCCACGTCAGCGCGCGAGTGCGTAGTAGATCAGGGCAGCCCCGACGCCGAAGAAAATGAGCCCGAAAGGAATAGCGAAGGCGAGCGCACGGAAGAGCCCACCGTCGCCCACGCAGTCATCTTCATGCGGCTCGTTCATTTCTTGCCGAACTGCTTGTAGGCCATGAATCCGCCGACTCCCACCAGTCCCAGGATGGCCACCCACTTGAGCCCGAGCGGATCAGAGCCAGTGGGCGGCTTGGGGATCGAGTCGGTGAGGGCCTGAGTCTTGAGCAGGCAGTCCTGGTACGCCTTCTCGTCGGCCGGGGTCTTGCCCGAGGCCTGGTAGGCCCGGATGCACGAGGCCTTCACCTCGCCCACCGTCGCCAGGATGCTCTCCGAGGTAGCCTTGGTCTGGGCCGCGGCCAGACGGGTGGTCTGGGTCATGAACGAGATGCCCCACACCAACATGCCCAGGATGCCGATGGCAGCGACGCCCCCGACGATGAGCTGCGCGATCCCCAAGAACGAGAGACCGGCTGGGGTCCCGGACGGCCACAGGCCGGCAGGCTGCAGGATGTCCGAGACCTTGCCGTCGATGGTGCCGAATTGCTGCCGGAGTTGAGCAATCGCTGCCGCGTCAGCCGCAGGAACCTGATCACCCAGAGGCCCGGTCTGGAGCTGGGCGAAGGCCGCGAAGGCGGCGCGTGCCTCCTCCCTGGCTTTGAAGTAGTCCTGCACCTTGGCGACGACCTGATCCAGGATCACCTTGCCCGAGACGTAGGAGAGGCTGGTGATCATGGACGAGAGGGACGCATCCTGTGCCTCGTCGGCCGCGTTCTGCTGCACCCATGCCTGCTGGGTGTAGGAGAACCAGAGCTGCAGCACGCTGTTCCAGCCGAGCTGCTTGAGCGTGGCCCGGAAAGCGGCGGCCCGGGGATCGCCCTGGGTCAGGCCGGAGAAGGGCGGTTGCCAGACCGGGAAGCGGCGCTTGACCGGCTCGGTGCCCATTGCGGACACCAGCACATCCAGGTAGGTGAACGGCAGGGTCCCGGAAATGACACCACGTGCGATCACGTTGAATCCGGACTCGAAGACCGATCCCCACTGCCCGTTGTCGAGCTTGCTGGTGGTGGCGGTACCGCCGTACCAGGTGGTACCCTGCTGGGTTGTGTCCATCAGGGTGTAGGCGGCCTTGCTCGCTTTCGGATCCGACAGGACGCCACTGGCGCTCTGGTCATTGAACGCCTGGATCAGGCCATCCCGCCACCGGGTGATCACCCGACCGAAGATCCACGCGACGTTGTCGGTGGACTGGATGGGCTCCGCCTGCTTGCGCCAGGCATTCCAGTAATTCTGCGACGCAGCATCCAGGGTGCCGGCGTTGCCCTTGGTGACGATGTCGGCAGCGGTGTGGATGGCTGCGCGCAGGTCCTGGTTGGCACTGATCCGCAGGGGGCCGGCTTTGGCGATGATCAGGGCTTTGATCTTGGCGACCAGACCAGGCACCGCGGCGGCGGCCGACAGCTCGTCACCGAGACCGGCCAGGGCCTCCGCGCGCGTCCCGGGGATGGGGGCATACATGCTGGAGATTGGGCGACGGATGGACGGCCGGAGGTACTGCATGGCCAACATGGTACCCGATCCAGACCGGCTCGGGAAGGCTCAGGCCCGGACCAACTTGGTGATCTTCCAGCGATCCTTGCGCAGGTCCTTGATCTCGGCATTGGTCGCCTGTTTCGGGAGCTGGTAGGTGGTCAGGTAGGTCCAACGCGGGCGATTGGTGGTCCCATCATTGCGGTACTGCTGGCGGCGGATGAAGGAGTGCCCACGGCGGTACCGGTTCTGCAAGGCGGCACCCGGTGCGGTGACCCAGCACTCCTTGACGTCGGTCTCGGCCATGACTCAGCGCCGCTTCCAGATCAGGAACCCGATGAGGCCCAGGCCGATCAGGGCTGCGGGACCGAGCACGAACGGGTTCCTGTACAGGGGGCGGCGCAGAGGGGGGACCGGAACCTGGTACTGGTTCGCGTTCATCACGGCCAGCGGCTGCGGCGACAGCACCTGCAGCATACTCGCGGGGGTCATGGGGACCCCGACGGCCCCTGCGGTCACCAGGGGCCCGGCACCGTTGGTCGGCAGCGCCTGGGTCACGGTGTTCAGGAACTGCATGGCGGCCGATTGGGTGGCCTGGGAGTTGGTGGTCACGGTTTTTCCTTGTGAGTCGACCCAGTGAAGATCGCCGGTTCCCTTACCGACGCAGCCGACCAGGTATTCGGTTCCTGCCGGGCCATTTCTGGTGCTGGATGGGGATTGGACTGAGAAGCAGGGCATGGCTGATCTTAGTGCGAACGGAGGAAGGAACGACCGCGAGCCAGGGCGGTGCGGAGGGCGCGCATGGCACGATCGGCCTTGGCTGATGCGCTCCGGATGCGGGTAGCGACCGAGCGCGGAATGCGGCGCCACCGGATCGACCGACGACCACGGGGGTTGGTCGCGGTGACCGTCGCCAGGCCGACCAGCTTCTCGCGCAGCTTGGCCTTCGCGCGCGCCAGCTTGCTGATCTCCTCCTGGAGCCGGGCTTCCTCGTCTTCGAGCATGTCGTCGCCGGCGAGCTGTTTGATCTGGTCCTGGTAGTCCCTGAGCAGGACGTCCATGTCGGTGAGCCGGCTCTGGATGTGCCGCACCTCGGGGTGCTCAACCGGAGCCGGGGCGGCAACGGCCTCGGCAACCGAGGCAGGAGCGGCTTCTCCGGCCAGCTCCTTGGCGTGCTTCGCCTTCCAGGTCTCGACATGATCCTTCACCGCGTGCGCCACCGCCCGCTTGCCGATCGGTTCCGTACCGGCCTTGGCAACGGCTCCAGTGAGGCGGGTGAACTCCTGACGCGCGGCGTCGGAGCGGTCCACGATCGACTTGAGGTGGGCCAGGTACTTCACCCGGCGCTGCTCGCCGCGGGTGGAGCTGCCATCACGCTTGGGATTGCGGCACGAGGGGTTGCGCCTCCGGGAGCCGGTGCGCTTACCATCGCTCCGCTTCGGGTTCATGCGACCCAGGACTGAACGCGCCACCACCATCCGGCGCTTGGCAGAAAGCTGCTTCCACCAGGTCCGGGCCTTGGCGCCCTTGCGGCTCTTCCGGGGGCTGCTGGGGTTGCTCCGGCTGGGGCTGGCTCCGCGCTTCTTCCTCTTCACGGCCTGCTCCCAGTTGATGTCGTCGACCGCATCATGGAACTTGTCACGGCTCCGCCACGGACGGTTGAGCGCCTTGCGGTGCCAGCGCTTGGGGTTGCGTAGGTCGCAAAGCGTGAGCTTGACGTCATCAGGATTGCGGCGGCGCTTCATGGGCGGAAACCGCTGCGGGAGAGCGCCTGATCCAGCTTCACGTTGGTCTCGCGGCCGAGCTGCTTCAACTCCTCCAGCGACCGACGCATGTTCTCGTCGTTCGACTCCAGCCGAATCACCCGACCACGCAGCTCCTGTTGATCCTTGGTGTTCACTGCGCTCGCGGTGGAACTGTCGTTGATCTTCTGGAGCGCATCGTCCCGGAAGTAGATGATCACCCCGAGAATGGCGGCGGCGATGACGCCGAGCGGCAGCACTATTTTGCTGCCTTGACCAAGCGCCCGGTGTCCACCGCTCTTGGTGCCGATCTCATCATGAGCACGCATGGCAGCGCGTGCGGCGGCCATGGTGCCTGGAGTGACTTCGTCCCTGGGGACGTCATCTCCTGGATGTTGCCTGGTTGAAGCCATGGTCGGCCCCTATCAGAACCCACTCGCAAACGGCATCGGGAACTGGCTGGGGTTGCGGCGCGCGCGGCTCTTCCGGCGGCGGGGGTTGTCCATCGCCAGCTCGCGGTAGGCCGATGCCGAGGCACGACGCGAGTAGCGCTTGCCCGATTTGAAGGCCTTGAACTTGGCGATGGCCTTCTTCCACGGCAGCTTGTGGTCATCCATCGTGCCATCGGTGTGGTGGACGTACACGATGCCGTGGCCGGCGCCTGCTTCGACCAGCTGGACCGTGGTGCCGTCGCGCAGGGTGCGCTCGGCGCCCGGATTCCGGCGGCTCTTCCGACGGGGGTTTCCCATCATCTTGTTGATGTCCGCGAACTTGTAGCGGGCACCGTGGGTCCGGGTGTCGCGCTTGCGGCCCTTTGTCGAACGGCGCTTGGCGGTCGTGCGGTAGGACTTGCGGACGGTCTTGCGACCCTTACGCGCAGTGCTCTTCCGGGCGCGGCTCTTCTTGGCCGGGCGGTGCTTGCGCCAGGCGGCGCGGTTCTTGGTACGCTTCTGCTTGCGGGTGAGCTTCTTGGCCATGCTAGTCTCCGGGAGTAGGCAAGCGCCATGGTACCCGCTCCTGGTCGCCCTTCCAAGGGGGTAGGCGAGTAGGGAGGCAGGGGGTCGAGCAACGGCAGGAAAATGTGGGGTTCCTTATCCGCCAAGCAGTTTCAGCAACATGCGCTCAATCCGCGCCATCCGTTCCAGTGCCGTCCCAGCGGTACCAGCTCTCAGGTCGACGATGTCTTGCTTCACTTGGAGGACCGTTGCCGGTATCTCTTGGATCACATACCCGCTCTCGGCATGCACGATGTCGTGCGTCGCAGGGTCGACGATTGGCCGCGGGATCGCGTCGGCAGGAATCACGTCGCCATCGACATAGGTGCGGTGTCCGAGTTTCGGGAGGTAGTGGGTGCTCATTGGAAGTTCCTTACGGCGCCGTCATGACTCTATTTGTTGATCCACTATTTGCCACCACCACAAACAAGCCAGCACCATACGCAGCGCCGTCCCAATAGAGATCAGCCGCGCTTGTGCGAACAGTCCAGCTAATGCCATCCGGCGATGTTTGAGCGCGATTTCCAACACCGGCGCTTGTGCATGCAACAATAAGACCATTCGGCGCCGATGTGACGCATCGGAAAGCCTGGGCAACGGCTGCCGTTCGTTCTGTCCAAGTTATTCCATCTGCGCTCGTCATGATGGTGCCATGACCAGAAACAGCGACAAACTTATCCACCGCCCAACAAACATCAGTCCATTCTTGTGATGCGATAGGTGGAGTCCGGTCGGTCCATGTTATGCCATCTGGAGAAGATTTAACCTCACCAGTTTGGGCAACCATGACAACCATTGTATTGGTATTGTTTACGGCAATGGCGGTCGGATTATATCCAGTCGTAGAAAGTCTAGTTGTCCACGTAACTCCATCGGGACTCGTCGCAATTTTGACCGTATCATTCCCACAAACAATATAAAGAGATCCATTCCAACAAACATCTTGCGAGTAGGCCGGTGTTCCAGCTTGCGCTGTCCATGTGATCCCATCGGCGCTTGTCATTCCTGCCGGGGAGACGTCGCTTGCTACGGCGACATATTTCCCGTCTCCATGGCAAATACCCGCCCATGTTTTGGTAGCGGCCGGAGTCCTGGCAGTCCACGATAGGCCATCGGTCGATGTTATAACTCCACCGCTTCCAACTCCAACAAACTTATCACTGCCATATACCACAGCCGCCATCGCGGCATTAGGCGTGGTCCGAAGAGTCCAGGGAAACCCCATCGCAGCCGGTGCGGCCCCTCCCGCTCTAAAAAGAGTTATTGGTTTAAGGATCACGCGAACGCCAGCGCCGCAACCGCACGTAATGCAGCGCCGTCGAAATAAGCAGTGATGACATCAATACCCCCCGACGCCGTAGTCAGCACCGGCACCGTTCCACCCGGCCACTTGAACAAATTGCCGTAGGCCAGGGTCCTCGTCCCCGTTCCATCCTGCGTGATCTGCCAGAGGTAGGTGGATCCGGCAACGAGGTTGGTCGGGTTCGCCAGGGTGCGATTGCCGCCGAGTGTGACCGTGAAGCCATTTCCCAAGCTGGCATCGGTGGTGATACTGGCGGCATCCGTCAGCGTCACCTGCTTGGTATTTACGGCAGCGTCGAAGCTGACGACGCCATCCAACCGCGTTGTACCACCCTGCACCCACAGCGCATAGGAGTTGGTGATCGTCGCGTTAGCCCCAGCGATAGGCGCACCGGAGATAGCCAGCGTGGCGGCGTTGGTTATCGTCGAGGCACCGACGAATGCGTAGGTTGCGGCCTGGATCCGGACAGTCCGCTGGGTCGCGAGCGCGCCTGTGGAGAATTGAACCGTGCGGGCCAAGTTAAAGTTTACGTCGGTGACTTCGACTGATGCCGCAAGCGTGGTGTGGGCTGCTCCTGTGAGGAGCATTAGGGTGGGGCTGCCGGAAGTGATGACATCTGGCGTCAGTGTCAACCTACCAGCGTGGACCCCCTTATGTACCCCGAGACCGCCATCGATTGTAAAAGCGGCAGCAAAGCGGGAAGTGGCATCAGTGGGGTCGAGGCACTCTATGAGATCCCACAATACCCACTTCGTTCCGTCATGTCGCGCTTTAATGGCCCCCGCTCCGCCAAGGCCATTGGCGATGATAATGTTGGCTTGCAAGTCAGCGGCGAGGCCAGTGATGTTAGCACCAAGAATGGTGTTGCGTGATCCAGTGGTAAGTCCGGCTCCGCTATCGCACCCAAGCAAAGAGTTGTAACTGCCAGTGGTAACTTGCCGTAACGCCTCAAATCCAACAGCGGCATTAGTGCCACCTGTGGTGCAGGCCACGAGCGCGCCACCGCCAACTGCCACGTTACCCGCGCCGGTGGTGCTGACCTTTAGCGCCTCAGACCCTACTGCTACGTTGTAGAAGCCACCGGTGTTGGCATTGAGCGCCAAATGCCCAATTGCAATGTTCTCGAATCCGCTGGTATTGGACTTTAGTGTCTCGAACCCCACTGCGAGGTTTTTAACCCCGGTCATCGTCGCGTTTCCTGCATCTAGGCCCAGGAAAAGATTGGACGTTGGGGTGCCGCGATGTACTTGGACGCCGTCTGCAAGGACAACGCCGCTCGCCGTCAACGTAGTACAGCTGATGGCCCCGGACACCGTCACGCCGACGGTAGTGATCGCCAACCGTTCGGTCCCCAGGACCACAAAGCCAATCTTCTCCGCCGCCCCTGTGCGGTCGAAGTATATCCCGATTCTGGAGGCGTCAGTATGCGCCGCCGGGTCTTCGCTCCCGGCCGACAGTGGTGCCGCGAAAGCCAGGTTTGCGGCAGTACCGAGGACCGCGAGGCGGAGGCCGAATCGGGCAAGAAGGGTCTGGGTGGCCATGGGGATGCTCGATCAGTGCTGGTGGTTGTTCTGAGACTTACTCTGGAGCTTACTCTGGAGCTTACTCTGGAGCTTACTCGACCGCGAACTCGCGCATCAATCGCGAGGTGTGCTTGCTCGGCCCGATGGCACCCTTGGCCACATAGAAGGCCAGGCACACCTTGACCGTCTCTCGCAGCGACTCGGGCAGTGCGAGGGTCACGGGGCCGTTGGCCCAGGCCTCCTCATCGCCGGTCGGCTTGAGGTCGTCCGGCAGGTACTCGGCCAGGATGGCGGCGGCGTTGAGGTAGTGCTTGGCCGCCTTCTTGACGTCATCACTGCCGTACCACCCGGCCGACCCAATGACGTGCTGCACCATGGCAGCGCCGGCAGTGGTGATGTCAGCGTTCACCAGCTTCGCGGCGGCAGTATCGGTGGGCTCGACGATCTTCGCCAACGCGACCAACTCCGCACCGATGCGACCCTCTCCTCGTTCCTGCACCATGAGCTGACCCTTTTTCAGGGTGAACTCCACGCACGCCTTGAAGGTGGCCAGCTGCGGCTCGGTGAGCGTCAGGTCGACGGTTCCCTCGGCTGGCAGGGGGCTAGGGAAACTGTCTTCCAGTATGGAGCCGGCCGAGATCAGGAGACGGGTGGCGTTGCCGCCCTCGTACCAGAGTGGTCGCGACAGGAGCCCCTGAATGAGGCGCGCGGCGGCGGCGGTGAGGGTGTTGCTGGCTGCCTTGGGCGGGGCCGCCTCGGGCTGATTCTTGGTCTTGCTCATCGGATTCCATTCCTCGCGATGTGTGGTGGTGCTGGATGAAGACGCGCCGGGTTCCAGCAAACCGGCGCCTATGCAATCGGGTGGTTATACGGTGACGAGCTGCTCGCGGCGGTACTTGACCGTCCAGCCGACCGTGGATGGGGTGGCGACCAGGCGCATGTTGCCGCCGGAGATGTCCACGCTCATGGCGATGTCGATGGTGCCCGGGGTGAGCACGATGTCGAACTCGTTGAAGTAGGGAGTGGTGCCGTCGTGGTTTGCCACCACGGTCGATGAACGGCAGACGATGCCCTTCTGCAAGGTGACGAACCACCGGCACTCTCGGTAGGTCGCCGCAGCCACGGCATCGATCGCGGTGGCGGCGGCCGGGGGTGTGGCGGTCAGGGTACCGGATAGACCGGCTCCGATCTCCTGCAGCACGGTCTCGACGTTGACCCCAGCGAAGTACCCGCCTGCGTCGACCACCCCAACTTCCGCGGCGGTAGTGGTCGCGTCGGACACCTTCGTGTAGTTGCCGGCCACCCCGGTCTTGGCGGTCAGGACGTAGGTGCCATCCTCCGCGCCACCCGCCGAGCCATAGATGATGACCTGCTGCCCGATGACCTGGTTCGTCTGCGCCGCGGCGGCAGCTGCCAGGGAGGAGTAGGTCTGGACCGAGTACCACACCAAGGCGTCGGTGGTGATGTCATAGACCAGGGTGGTTCCGCCCACGGTCGGGACAGGTACTGCCTTGCCCCGGATCTTGGCGACGGTCGGGTTTGGGTAGTTGCCGCTGAGATCGCCTCCCGCGACCCCAGCTGGCGCCCCGCCCCCAGCCACTCTCCAGTTGGTTCCAGCAGTGGCGTCCGTGGACGAGAACTGGAACACGATCCACGGCTTGATTGCCGGGGAGACCACGTTGATGTAGTACGCGTAAGGCGGTGCGTGGTACGATCCCGGCGTGCTGGCGCGGTAGGTCTGGGCTGCCGCCTGCGCCTCGGCCAGGGTCCGACCGGTGTAGGTGCTCAAGACGAAGGGGGCGGTGATGGTGGCGACGCTGTCGTCGTAGCCGAACAGGATGCCCAGGACCTGGTTCTCACGCCGACCCTGCTCGGTGGCAGTGATGTCTACCTGCAGGAAGCTCTTGGCTGTGAGGGGCGCCAGGGCCGCGTTGACCAAGGAGACCAGGCCGGTGGGGGTCAACCCACTCAGAAGGGTCGTGGCTTGGACGGAGATGGTCTGGAGTGCCACGGCAAGGGCCATGGTACCCAGTCTCAACAGCAGGGGCAACCCAGGAGGCTAGGGGGGGCGGATCAGGGCCAGTCCGTCCGGATGAGTGCCGCCAGGTCAGCGGCGTACCGCTCCAGGCATGACCGGTCAGTGGCCGAGCGTTTGGACCGGTTCGTCATGCTGGTCGACAACTCCCTGATGATCTGGTTCACTGCTTCGACCCCCGCCCAGTTGCCCCCGGCTTCCTTCGCTGACCCAAACGGGATCCACAAGGCATCAGCCGGATCGACGTAGTCCCGGAGGCAAGGCAGGGATTGGTTCAGGACCAGCAAGTTCCCGGCCATGGCCGCTTCCAGCAGGACCAGGGAACCGGCCTCGGAGAAGGTCGGGAACACAAACAGGTTGGCGAGCTGGAACAAGGACCGGATCGAGCCGGCGTCCAGCCCATGGACCGCGGTGTCCGGAAGGGCTTCGCTGGTGAAGATCAGGCACTCGCTCGGCAGGCCTCGCTTCTGGGCATGGTCGCGCATCAGTGATCGCGCATCCTGGCCATCCTTGCCATTCGCATGCGCGTCCGCCACCACCAGGCGAACCGCACCGGTGTCCCGCCTGTGCAGCTCCGCGAAGATGTCGACGACGTGCGCCAGACCCTTGGATTGCATGCGGGGGGCCGAGAGTGGGTAGAGTTGGAGGTACTCCGCCCGGTGTAGCTGGTACCGGCTGGTGAGGGTCGCGGCCTGCTCCGGCATGCCGGCGAATACCCGCACATCCCGTGGGTTCAGGAGCGTCCGGATGCGATCCCGGGTGGTCCGGTAGTACTCCTGAACATAGGGCACATCGGCGTGGTTCAGGGTCACTATGGTGTGGTTGATCGGCACACTGGCGCGGGCGCTCACCTTGGGATCCTCGGGGCGCATCCCAACCGACGAGTGCAGGACGTGGAAGAACCGGACCCCGTCGTGCCCATGCCCAGCCAACCGATGCAGTGCCGCCGCCCAGGCCAGGAAGCCACTCTGGAACAGCAGGTCATGCGTGATGACCGTGGCCTTGCCAAGCGCATGTACCAGGTGCTGGAGCCAGGTCTTGCCCATCTCCACCGCCGGTTCAGGGGCCTGATCATTGGCTGCCGCGATTGTCGGCACGATGCCGAGCACCGTCACGTTGTCGGGCAGCGCCGGAAGCAGGGTGATGTCGGCGTTGTTCTGGATCAACAGGATGACCTCAGCATTCCCAATGAGTGCCGCGGCCCGGACTTGGTCCAGGACGACGGACACCAGGCTGTAGGATGGGTTGAAGTCACCGAGGGTGGTCAGGATCACGAGGCGTTGCCGGTCGGGCTCCGTGGCCCAGCGTGCTGATGCTGCCCGGTACTTGGCGCTCTCCTCGCACGGTTTGCAGCGGGATGGGCGCAGGTCCATCACAGGTGAGGTCGTCGGTGGGGCCTGGGCTGGCTGCCTGGACGAAAGGTCCAACGGTGTCCATCCGGGATCCGGCCGAACCTCCGGGGGTATTGGCTGCGCCGGCACCCAGATGGCGTGCTCCATTTTGATCAGGGGCGGCTTTCCTGGGTTCGCGCACGCGGCGATCAAGGCCTTGAAGTCGATCGTGTGCCCTGATCCATCCGGCACCTGATCCAGGGACGTCTCCAGCTTCTTCCGCTGCTCCCGGACCCGGTTCGCCAGGCCAGGCCAGGCTTCAACCAGCTCGTCCCCGGCTTCGGCCAGGTGCCCGATCGCGTACCAGACGTGCTCGGGGTAGCCCTGCCTCGCTTCCGCGAGCAGGACCATCGCCTGGGCCAGGTGCTTGCGGGCGCAGAGGGTGCAGCTTGGGCGCATCAGGCCTCCACGGGCTTCAGGTTTCCAGCGAACATCAGGGAGCGGTGCTCATCCCGCAGGACCCAGAGCAACCACCCGCGGGGGCCGCGGCCCTCGATGCTGTGGACCGTCACGGTGTCGCCAGCCCGGATGTACTCGGAGTGGTCTTCGATCACGATGGCACGTTCGCGCGCATGGAACGGGGGCAATACCCCGAACGTGCGCAGGAAGTGGTCGTGGTCGGCTTTGGTCGGGAGGTCGGTGATGGAGGCGACGGTGATGGGGGCGACGGCGACTGAGGCGAAGGTGTTGGATGTGACGGTACTGGATGGGTCTGTTGCAGGCATGGGTCAAAAACTTAGACGTCCGGACTTTCGATGCAAGCCCCTGGTGCCGTCACCCGCCGTAGGTGGTCGTCGAAGAACTGGTCGTGGTCGTGAAAGATGTGGTGGTCGACGTGGTCGACAGGGTCGTGATCGTCAGGTTATCAGGAGAGATGCAGTCATCACAGTATTGGGTCGGGAGGATAGTCGCCGGTGGTGTGACCGCAGCGCCGGTCGAGCACACCGGAGCGATACCGCCCCACGCACACAGGTCCGGGTTGGCGTCCAGGGCACGGATGAGCAGGTTCGATGCACCGGCTGGCCAGGTGCCATTGCCCAGGTTCAGTGCGGCAATCCCCTGGCGCGTCAGGTCCAGGGTGTCGTAGAAGGCGCCCATGGCGCCAGCTGCTACTGGTGCCGCCGGCGCCCCAACTGGCGCGTTCAGGAGGCACGGCATCTGCACGTTCTGCGCGGTGGCGAAGATGACCAGGATCTTGCGGGTGCGTGGGCTCACGTCCGGCCGGCTGAGAAGCACCGTCTTGACTGGGATGAAGCCAGGGTTGGTGTCGAAAAACCCCTGAGCGAATTGCTCGCAGGTGACGGGTCCAGCGGCCGAGAAGGTCTCTGCCCACAACCGGAATGGTCCGCCACCCCCGCGGTACATGAGCGTGAAGGAGAGCGTGTCCGTCCGGGAGCGTCCCTCCCGCCAGCTCACGCTCGCCCCGACCACCGTGATCTTGGGGTTGTAGGCGAAGAACCGGGTCAGCTGATTGGAAATGAAGTTGCCGCGGCCGACATCACTGATCGGGTACTCGAAGCGCTTCAGCGCGTAGGTCGGCTGCGTCATGGGCGATCACAGCACAGTGCGTAGCCGTCCCACAGGCAGGTACCGATGCGCGCCGCCGCATAACCGCGGCCGGTGGTGGGCCAGGTGAAGTCCGAGCGGTTCACCACTGTGAGGGTTGCCCCAGCCACCAGACCGGAAGCACCACGAATCTGCGCAGGACCGCTCGCACCTGCCAGGATGGGGGCCAAGGCCTGCACGATGATGGGCCGGCTGCGATCACTGCCGCAGTTGGGCATGACGGACCCCACGTAGATGACCAGCACCGCGTTCTGTACCGTGCTCCGGCGCTTCTCCTGGCTGATGTCCTGGATCCAGTGAATGCGTGCCGATGGGTTGGTGGCGAAGAATGCGGCGGCAGCTGCATCCAGGTCCGCATCCGTCCGCTCGGTGAACTGAGCTGCACGAAACTGCGCCGGGCCTGGGGTGGTGTACTGGAGCGACAACTCGTACCGGATCGTGCTCATGTCCAGCCGCCGGGAGAGCGCGATGTCCTGGAGCCCGATCGGGCCGATGGCGAGCAGGTAAGAGTCGAGACGGTTTACCCATGAGTACAGCGACTCACTGAGATCCTGATCGAAGACGTTGTAGGTGATGGGCATGGATCAGCCGAAGGTGATGGGCATGGATCAGCCGAGGGTGACGGTCACGGAGGGAAGAAGGATAGCGGGAGGAGGTGAGCTAGCGAACCAAAAAGGGATGGTTATTAGGCCAGGTAAAGTGATTACACCCCCTACGCAAGTTAATGAGGCAAGATTACCATCATAACGATAGGCAGCAAAGCTAGGAGGACTTGGAAAAACTTCATATGCGATTATACTAAAGGTATTATTTATGATATCAACGTGTAAATCAACAATTACTCTATCTTCTTCAACCGAGGTACTTGTTGCCCACCTCCAGGAACATGAGATATAGCTCAACCACGGTACTGAGCCTACAAAAAAACCACCATTGTAGCTGAGCGCTGGTTGGGCTATGCCACACGGTTCGCACAGGAAAGGGAGCGATGTAGTGGTCGTAGTCGTAGTCGTGGTCGTAGACGTGGTCGGGGCCGGCGGATTGGGATTGTAGGTGGTCGTAGACGTAGACGTCGACGTCGTGGTGGTGTAGGTCACCGTGGTCGTGGCCGGCGGATTGTAGGTGGTCGTCGGCACCGGATCGTCGAAGTAAGCCGGGCAGGGATAGGCAGTGGTGGTGGTCGCTACTGGTGGCGCCCAGACACCGGCTCCGCTGCACGAGGGCAGACCAACGTAGACTCCTGACCCCTCATCGTAGATCACGTAATTCCGCTGACCGGCCACCCACGCCACCGATCCCAGATTGGTGACCGCCAAGGAGATCGACACCGTCCGTCCGGACCCATCCAGTATCAGTGCGTTGCCAGAAGCTCCCGCGGCGATGTCAGCGATCGGGCTGGCGATGAATGCGGCCCGATCGTAGCCGACCTCCCCGAGCGGTGCGACATCCGTGCGCATCCCGACGATCAGGAGCGCTTCCGCGCCGGTCTTGTTGCGCTCATGGTCGGTGAGGTCCAGGATGAACACCGGAACCATGCCGGGAGTGGCCGGCGGTGTGAATGCCGTGTTGAATTGCGCCTGTGCGGTAACACCGCCGCCGGTCTGGTAGAACAGGGACTCCCACGTCCCGCCTATCGATGATCCGGTTGCCTGCAAGTAGGCGATACGCAAAACCTGATTGTCAGCACGGTAGGTTGAATCAGGCCGGTAGGCATCCACGGACTGCACCACGATGTCAGGGTGCGCCAAGAACCATGCGGCCACTTGCGCCGCGAAGGGGGCGGTGCTCTGGTTGAATGCCGACCGGATGGTAGCGATTTGCTGCGTGAGGGGCATGACGGTACTCAGCCTGACTCAGATCCGAGGGAATCCAGGGTGGTGGACACACCCTCTTCCGCTTCCATGGCCGATGCCAACTGCCAGGCCATGGTGGCGATCTTGGCCAGGGTGTCCTTGGTCATCAGGTCGGGATCACCGGACTTGGCCAGGAGCACTTCCATCGCACGCAGGGCGACGACGCGGCGGCAGGTCTGCTTGTCTCGCACCGCAGCCCCGATGGTCTCCAGGGGGAACTCGGCAATGGCGATGTTGGGCGGCCTGGATGCCACGATGCGGTTGATGACGTCCACCGGCTGAGCCTTCTGGGTGTACATCAGGGTGGCCAGGTGGACGCCCATCCGGACGCTCTCGCCGTGGAGGTGGATCGTGGTCATGGCTGATCAGCCTCCTCGCGCTCTTGTTCCGTAAATCCCAGCCACAGCTCCATCATGTCGCTGACGATCGAGTAACTGACGGCGCCTCGGTCGACCTCCTGCTGCTTGGCGATGACACGCAGCTCGCGGTACCGCTGCATGTCTGTCTGCGGTGTGGGCATCACAGGAGCATCCCCCCGGCGTCGCCCAGGTCGGTCGGCCGCGGTGCCCCATCCATGTTGTCACGCAGGTTGGCGAGCCAGCCCTGCAGGTAGACCCGCATGTGGCAGTCGCCGGTGGTGATCGGCTGGCCGGGGAAGTATGGGCTATTTCCGGCCAGGTTGATGGGACCACGCACCGTCGCCCGGATCGCGAGTGTGTGGTTCCGGTCGACCACCAGGTGAACAGGCATCTGCCTGGTGTTGCCGGCCAGGGCAAAGCGATGCGCCGGGTTCGCCTGGGCCGCGTCGATGTTCATGTCCTCGATCTGGATCTGTGCGTTGCCGTCCACCAGGAAGTCGAACTGGAACACATCGCCCTGTGCGGCGTTCAAGGCTTCGTAGCTGATGGCCCGGATGATGAGCACGTAGTCCTGGCCGACATTGAAGCTGGTCTTTGTGGTGTCGCCGTCGAAGTACAAGAGCGTCGATTGCTCGTAGGCCGGTATGCAGCGTGAGAATGTGCTGTCGATCGGTTTAGACCAGAATGGCGGGCAGACCCATGGCGGGCAATTGGCGTTGAACCAGGTGTGGTCGTTCGGCGGCACCGACTCAGGCCCCTGCTCCATAGTCGGAACCCGGTAGAGGGTGCGATCGATGCTGGGCTTGGCCTGGATGCGCTCGACCGGGGTGTAGCCGCCCCACATAGCCTCGGTAAGGTCATCCTGTCGACCTGACTGGGGGACCGGCATCGGGGGCATGATCCCCGGCGGGATCCTGGTCCGGAGCTGGCGGACGGGATCATGCGTCACGGTAGGACTCCGTCGTCGACTGTTCCAATGAGCCCCCGGGCAGGTCGCCCAGGTTCGGGTAGTAATACCCATACAGGGCAGCGACAGCGGTCTCCGAGGCACCGCTGGGGTTGTTCACCTGCAGCTTCAATGTGCCGTTGTTGCCGACGTTCAGGAACATCTTCCGTCCGAATGCCGGCCACGGCGCGGCCACTCCGCTGTAGCGCAGGACATGGCGCTCGATCGTGTTGGTGATGTCGAACTCCTGCGCATTCAGGAGGGAGCCATTCTTGATGAACCGGTAGGTCATCCCGGTCGTGAGCGGATCGTTCTTACCGGTGGCAACATAGCCAGCCAGGCGCAATGAATACCCGTCCGGCGCAAAGGTGCTCTTCCCGAGGGTGATCGAGATCAGGTCGAGCCATCCACTGGCGGCTGGAATCGGTCTGGTGCGGGTGACAGTGAGTGGGTGATCCCACCACGTCGGCTTCACCCATCGCGGGGAGCGGAGCGGGACCGACATCAATTGAGCGGTCTGCTTGAGCGCTTCCTGGAGGTCATCAGTAGAGAAGCCGGCACCGCTCATGGCCTAGAGTGTACCTCGGCGGTGGGCTGGGGCCAGTAAACGAGAACGGGCACGAGGGTAGACCCCGTGCCCGCCTCGAAACGACCGTCAGTCCTGGCCTTACTGCGCGACGTACTCGCAGGCGGCCTGGATGTTCGCCGCGGGGGCGCCGACGTTGTCGCAGGAGACCAGGAAGGTCACCAGATCACCGACCGCGACCGCCACCGTGTCGATGGTGTCGCTCTGGAGCACCGTGGTCTGGGCCGCCGCGATGGGCACGCTCAGGGCCGAGGAGGCCCCGTTGACCCGGACGGCGACCGTGATCGTGGCACCACCACCGACGTTGGCGTCTGACCTGGCTCTGAGGTTCCGCAAGATGCCGGCGCGAGCGATCAGGATGTTCGCATTGACCTCGGTCGCGGTTCCGACGCCACCTTGGGCGGCGGGGGAGCCGAACCGGTTGGCGTTCTGCACTGCGGCGATCAGACCGGAAGCCAGGTTCTGGCAGACGGTGCCGGTGGTGCTGCTCTGGTTTTCGACCCGGACCCCGACCGAGATCACCGAAGCGGTCGCGGCGTGCGCCTTGACCACGATCGTGCCGTTCAGGATCAGCTCACCCTCGACGTCGCCGTTGCTCAGGAGCGGCTGCTGGAAAGCCTTCGCCCCGACGATGATGTCGAACGACCGGATCAGGGCCGCGGCGCTGTCATACAGCGAGATGGTGATGGCCACGCCGATGTCGCTGGTGTTTGAGGCGAACAGGTCGACCAGGTTGGGGGTGGCCGCACCGGCGGGCGCTGTGTGGACGGTCTGGGCGGTGCCGAGTGTGATGGCGGTGATGAGGAGGGGGGCGCCGTTGGTTTGGCCGGTACCGAAAGAAAGGGACATGATTACTCCTGATTTGCTGGCTTCTTAGGGCCGGGGGTGGTGGTCGAGTGTGGGAGCGGAGGTCAGCGCTTGGCGCGGCGGGTTGCCGTGCGGCGACGGCGAGGATTGTTGGCCTCCATGTGGGAGCCTGCCTTGGCCTGGCTCGTCATCCGGCGCTTCTCTTTGGCCGTGAAGTGGACGCTGTGTTCCTCCTGGTACTCGTTGATGGAGTCCTCGGCAGAAACCAAGTCGTAGTCCCACCCGGAGGTGATGTCCTGCATGCACGCACGCACGTGGCCGGAGTGTGTCTTGCCGGGCTTCTTGCGGATGGCCTTCGAGCGCCGACCCGGGTTGGACCGGTGCGATGTCAGGGAACGTGGCGCGTGGCGGAACTGCCGTGCGTCCTCAGCTGCCTCCTGCGCCGGGAGCCAGCCGATGAGCTTGTTCATCACCGACTTCGCCGCGGAGCGCATGCGCTTGTCCTTGGCTTCCATCCACCGCTCGGCCGAACCGATGGCCATGCGCATCTGCTTGGCCGTGGGCTCTTCGTGGTGGGCCCACACCGTGGCCAGCTCGATGATGGGATCGCTCATCGGGAAGCCGAGGGTGAACAGCCACTGGCCGTAGGCTGGATGCTTGTTCGAACCGGAGCGCTTTGACATCGGATCCTCAGTAGGCCGTGACGGAACCCTGGGTTCCTTCGTAGTTGTTGCGGAGACGGTAGGTCCAGCCGCGGAAGGCCATCTGCACGGTGCGCGCGGTACCGCCGCCGACCGCACGCTTGACCATGAAATCCAGCTTGGCGCCCTCCGTGATCATCTGGATGACGGTCTGGCGCATGAACACCATGGACCCGCGCTGTTCGCCCCAGCCGGTCAGGCCCTGGTCCAGGAAGCGGCCATTCAGCCGGAATGCCCACAGCAACTCTCCGCCATAGGCGTAGGTGCCGTCAACGACCTGGACACCGTAGTGTTCGATGCGCGCCCAGCGTCCGGGTGGCGTGGTGAACGAGCACACCGTCTGGTACGCGCCGGCGATACCCGCACCGATGATCACCGTGGCGCTCTGGTCGACCGGCTCCGACCAGATGTGCGGCTTGATGTGGGCCGGCGGAGCGGCGGTGAAGTTGACGTTCCTGGCCGCCTTGATCAGGCTCTGTACCAGGATGTCAGGGGCCGATTGCTCGTGCCTGGCTTCCTGCAGCTGATTGAAGACGTCGAGATCCGTCGGCACCGTTCGAGGGTACGTGGCGGGACGACGGGCGGGGTACATGGCAGCCACGCGGGCGTCCTAGCTCAGCCTGCGGCGGCGTACTGGCGGCGGTAGACCTTGAAGCCGGCCAGGGTGAACCAGACCTCGTTGGTGGCATTCGACAGGTCGACGATGTCGAAGCTGAGGGTGGTGTTCGGTGCCAGCAGTAGGGGCTTGGCCAGGTTGAACGGGCGCTCTGCGGTGCCCACGATCGAGGCCGAGTGGATCGGGAACTGCATCAGCTGACGATCCGACGAGTCGGTGCGCATGAAGATGCTGTATTCGCCGGTCGATGCGCCGGTGAACATGGTCGAGATCATGGCGGCGTCGGCGGTGATCTTGATCGAGGGGCGCTGCGTGCCGAGTGGGGTCAGTGCGTTGCCGGTCGCGCTCAGCAGGCTGAACGAGAAGAAGTACGGCAGGACGTTCTTGCGCGGGTACGAACCGAAGATGTCGTACAGTGCGTTGATCAGGTCCTGGGGTGGCAACCCAAACGCTTCCATGTCGCTGGGATCGGCCCCGGCTCCCAAGCCGGCCATGTCCATGGAACGGTACTGAGGGGCGGCGATGCGCTGGGGACGGGGAAAGGTGACGGGGGGCATGGATCGTCCTCTGAGAGAGGTGGGGTCGAGCTGGCAAGTGCCATGGTACCCACTCCGAACAAGCATGGGAAGGGGGTTGACGAGCCGGGCTGTGGCTTAACGTGGCAAAACCATGTCAAAGACCCCTATATTGGACGGAAAGATTGCCGAGATCCGGGCGATGTATGCCGCCGGCGTCCCGGTCTCGGTCATTCAGCAGAGCCTGAACATCAGCAGGCCGACCCTGTACAAATACGTGAACACAGGACCAGGGCACAGCCGATACGACAAGCGTCCGGACCACACCGTGTGGGATCAGGCCTTCGATGTGATCACCGACCAGGCGGCCTACTGGGTCGGGCTCCTGATTACCGACGGGTCCATCGTGGGTGGTGGACGTCGGGTGAAGCTGTCGCTCAAGATCCAGGACACCCCAACATTGGAACGGTTCAAGGCATTCGTCAGGACCAGCGCTCCGGTCGGTAAGCCGCACGTCGGGTCTCGCACCGTCCGGTTCACCTCGCCGCGCATGTGCAAGCGTCTGGCTGAGTTGGGGGTGGTGCCACAGAAGACACATACGGCGCGTGTGGCCGAATGCCTACTGGCGAGCCGTCACTTCTGGCGTGGTGCCATCGACGGGGACGGGAGTGTATTCCCAAATGAGCGAACCAGCCCTGGGCTGCGATTGTGTGGATCGACGTCGTCACACTTGCTCGCGCAATGGGTGGCGGTGTGCGACGAGAAATGCCCCGACGCTAAGCACCTGGTCCGTCCGCGCCCGGATTCCCTGGGAGTCTCTGACGTGATCTTGTACGGGCACTCTGCCATCACCATGGCTCACTGGCTGTACGCCGGGATCTCGGCTGATTCCCCGGCCATGGACCGGAAGCTGGAGGCCTATCACCAGATGTGTGCCGCACACGGGGGCAGGGACATCGTCGGGCCTGGAAAGCACATCAGGAAGCCGAAGTCGTGATCGACCTCACCTCGTACCGCACTCCTGATGGGGTGGTCATTCCCATGGCGCAGTGGTCAAGCATGCGTGCGACGTACCTCGATGAGCAGGTGGCCGATGCCTTGTGTGCAGCGACCGCTGGCATGCCCATGCCTGACGCAGACCTGACCGAGGCTCGCGCCTTGAAGGCGTTCCGTGTCCTGCGCGACACCCCGCTCACCGAGCTGCTGGTTCCGGGCCCCATCACACTGCTGCGCTGCCCGGAGACGGTCCAACCTGGGTACCACACCAGGCTCCGGCCTCCTGGCAACGTGGCCTCGAATTACTTCTTCCACAAGCTCCGGCTGCGCACCCCGAAAGCGAATGTGCCCAGTGCCTGGGAGAAGTGGCACGATGACGACATGCGGCTGCGGGTTTGCCGGCGATTCCTGCGCCTCAAGGGGGTGGACCGGGTCGACAATGCCAACATCCGGCTGGCCCTGCACATGACCGGGGCCACCCCGGCGCAATTCAAGCCGGGGGTGGCGAAGGCGGTCTACGACCTGACCGGAGCGAAGCGTGTCCTGGATTTCAGTATGGGTTGGGGTGACCGGTTGGCTGGGTTCTGCGCCAGTTCGGCCGAACACTACCTGGGGATCGACCCGAACCCTGACCTGCACCCGCTCTACCAGCAGCAGGTCGCCCTGTATGGCGGCGGCAGCAAGACGTTCGACATCCGGTACGCCGCGGCCGAGGATGCGGAACTGCCTACCGGTTCCTTCGACCTGGTGTTCACCTCGCCGCCGTACTTCGGGATGGAGCGGTACGCCGAGGGGACCGGGAACGAGAGCGCCCAGTCCTGGTCCAGGTACCCGACCAGTGAGCAGTGGCTGGAGGGGTTCCTTCGCCCAGTGATCACCCGGTCGTGGGCCGCCCTGCGCCCTGGTGGGGTCCTGGCGATCAACCTGGCTGACATCACCCACCACCGGGAGCAGTACCCCCTCTGCGCCTGGCTCCAGCGGGTCGTGCAGGCACTGCCAAGTGCTGAGTTCAAGTTCGCCCTCGGGATGCGACTGCAGGGCGCCAACTACTCGGGAGAGAAGCGCGGCCAGGTGTCGGGGGAGCCTATCTGGATCTGGACCAAAGGGAGCCGGGAGCTGCCTGCTGTGCGGGGGTTGGCCTGTCGGGACGACAGCAACACAAATCAGGAGATCGCTGTGGTTGGTAAAACTCGTCTCGATTTAGACCAACTCAGGGAATTGCACACCAGAGGCATGCACCCTGATGAGGCTTCCCGGAGACTTGGCTGCGACCCTGGGACAGTGATCCAACAATGGCACAACATGGGCCTGCCTTGGATACGTAAGAGTGATGATTTGCGTAAAAAACTGACCGACGATCAGGAAAAGGAGATTATCGCTCTGTACACTGCCGGAGCTGGCGGAACGATCTTGGCCAGAAAGTACGGGGTGGACAAGGGAACCATTTACAGTGTGCTCAGGCGCACGGGAACCGGTACCCGGTCGGTGGCATCTCGTCGCGTGGAGCACAAGCACAAAAAGGCGGTCATCAGTGAGCGAGACCTGGACATCCGTGCTCGGTACGAGACAGGAGCCCTGCTGCAGGATATAGCGGACGTTGTTGGCGTCAGTTACTGCACCGTGACCCACAGCCTCAAGAAACAGGGTGCCATGATCCCAGAGGCGAAGGGTCTCAGGGTAATCATTGCCGATCGGCATAAAAACAAAGGGCTTGGTAAAGGCAGCAGGACCGTGGCTTGAGGCCTGAAAACGAAAAACCCCGGGCCGAAGCCCAGGGTTTCCCGAACGATCCAGATGCCTGGAAGGCGATCGTTACTGGATCTCGCGAAACAGCTCGCCTTCGAGGTAGCACCAGACGTCGAGCGACGCCGAGGTGCTGAAGGTGCTGAGCATTTCCACGATGCCGCGGAAGTTCTGCACCGAGGGCAGCCAGATGCTGTGCTGCAGGATGTAGATGTTGCGGTGGTTCGACTCGCCGTTGGTGGCCACGTTCAGGCTGTTGGCGGGGGCCGTGGCGGCGGCGTTGCCCAGGATGTTCCACACCAGCAGGCCGCAGCCCGGGGTGATGAGGTGCAGGGGCGAGACGAAGTAGTCCTTCTCACCGACGCGCAGCACGAAGTAGCCGTTGGCGTAGAAGTTCTGGACGTTCTCGGCGCGGGCCGAGGGCGAGGGGACGATGCGGAACGCCTTGATCGAATAGCGCTTCGGCCAGGTCAGGGAGCCAGCGGTCTCCATGTTGGTGAAGAAGCGGCTCCGGCCGTTCGGGTTCTGGAAGAACGACGTGGTCGACGCGCCGGTGGCGATCGTCTGCTCGTCGTAGTAGGGCTGGGTGATGGCTTCGAGCTTGACGTCGCCCTGGGCGGCATCGGAGGCTTGGCGGAAGACGGGCATGAGACTGCTCCTTGGCAGGTGGTGAAGACCGGCTCCGTGGTTGCGAGGCGGGAAGCGCTCGCGAGAGGCCGGTGTATTGGGCAGCTGAATGCCGCCCTCGGATAACTTCGAAACCCACCCGTGCGCAAGGCAAGGTGGGTTCGAAGCCGATCACGGATCGGTCGCACAGATGAGGCGTGGGCTCAGCTGTCGAGGTGGCTCGCCATGTTGGCGCCCATCGCGCCCATCTCCCCGAGGTGGCCGGCGCCGGCCAGCTGGTTCGGGTCGTAGCCGAGACCGTCGCCATTGAGGCCGGCGACCGCATCGTCCATCGACGAGCCGACGCCCTGGTAGCTCGGTGCTTCGACGTAGGCGCCGATGCCCTGGTAGCTCGGCGCTTCGACGTAGGCGCCGATGCCCTGGTAGCTCGGCGCTTCGACGTAGGCGCCGATACCGGCGAGGGAATCGCTGCCGAACATGCCGGCCAGGCCCTGGACGGGCGAAGCCTGCGGGGCCAGCATCTTGCCGACGACCGGCACGTTCTGCAGGGCCTGCGCCATGCGTCCGGGGAACAGGGCTTCGACCAAGGCAGCCGCCGCGACGCCGGTGGCGAACGCGGTGCGCGTCTGGCCCTTGAGCGCGAGCTTGGCGACCAGGCCGCCGGTCAGCAGCGCGAAGCTGGCACCGACGACGCGCTGGACCATTCCCTTGCCGAGCTGGGCACTGGGCACGATCGAGGGTGCGAACTTGTTCAGCAGGCCCAGGACCTGGGCCTGAACGATCTGACCACCCACGAGCGCGGTGACACCACCGGCCGCGGCGAAGCCGACGTTCTTGATGACCTCGCCCTTGAACAGGGCGGGGAGGGTACGGGGGAGCGCGGTGACCGGTTCGACGATCATGTCCTTGACGGACGCAGCGAGGCGGAGGGGATTGGTGGCCACGAGGAGCCCTTTCTTGAGGAGTGAGACGGTGCCCTTGCGGCCGGTCCAGGCCCAACGGTGACCACGGGGTGACTTGTGCTTCTTGCGGCTGCCGGCCTTGTCATGCACCACGGCCTTGAAGCCGGCGTACCTGCCGCCTGGCGCAGTGCGCTTCTTCCAGCGGTAGCGGAGGGTGCGGCGGCGCGAGAGGCGCTTCGACTTGGTTTTCATGGGACGGGTCCTGAACGGATTCCCGACAATCGCAGCAGGCAGGGGGTTGGCGAGGGTCACCAGCACAGCAGCCTCGGAATTGTCCGGGAGGTGGAGGTAAGCCTCGCAGGAGGGCGGATATTCCGCAGCTGCCCGCTTGTGCTTGGTGCGCGATCTTATCGCGCCGCTCTGCCGTATATACAGAGCACGTCCGGCGCGCGCGTCAAGGGTATAAATGGCACGCGGTCAATCGGCTCACCAGTAAATCCACTCCGTCACGTCGTACTTGTTCCCTGGCTGGCGCAGGATGAACAGGTTACCGCGGCGGTCTTTGGCCAGGATCGGCATCAACCTGATCGGGTAGCCGCCTGATGCGTCGTGCTCGCCGTGACCGCGCTCGCCGTGGTCTCCGAACTCATGCACCCAGCGGGTGATCTGGCCGGGGACCCTCTTCTGCGGGGACTGGATAGACTCCGGCACCACGTAGGTGAGTGATTTCAAACGACCGATTTTCACCAGGTTGCCGATTTTGTCCGGCCATTCGTAGGGAGCTGCTCGCTTCGGATCGCCTTTGTGAAACTTGCGAAACACCTCCCGGTCCTTGGCAGTGAGTGTGCCCCTGACGGCCTTGGAAGTCTTGACAACGATGGCAAAGTTGCGCTTCGTCGGGAGCCAGGCCAGGTACTTGCCGCGGAGCTTGGATGTCGACAAGGCTCGATCGCCACTGGGCGTCACGACCACCAACTCGACCAGGTCACCGAGCATGACGCCGGATGCGTTTCCGCGAACTCGTCCGCGCATGTCAGCGCTTCGACTTCTTGCCCGGCTTGTTCATCTTGGCCATGACCCAGCAGACGCCGCCGATCACCGCCACGATGACACCGGTGGTGGCGACGCGCTTCACCATCGGGCTCATGGTGCCGAGGCCCAGCTCGAACGGGTTGACCGCGAGCATGCCGCGACTTGGTTCGATCATCCCGTCAGGACCGCGATGGCTGGGGACCATGCTCGGGGTGACTGGACGGCCACGCGTGGCGCTTACGGCACGTGCCGCCGCTTCCCGCTTCCCGTCCAGGCCGGAGAGGTTGCCGGTATTCGGATCGAAGTAGCTGCCATCCGGGAGCTGTCGCCAGGCCATGACTCGTCCTTACTTCCGGCGGATCAGGAAGACTGCCAGGATCGCCGCGCCGAGCCCGAGTGCGATGCTGCCACCGGTCCAGGCCATGGTCGAAAAGCCGCCCATGCCGGCGACGCTGCCCTCCTGGGCGAGTCGCGCCAGGCGGCCTTGGTTCATCTGCACCCACTTGACCCGTGCCACGCGCGAGCCGCCGGGCTTGCGTTGGCCGGTCGGGATCCGCTTGCGCATCCAGGTCATGCCAGGCTTCGGGGCGAAGGGCGGCACCTCGCCGGCGACCGGCGACCGGAACTTGGGGATCTTGGCGAGCGAGCCCATGCCGTCGATGTGGGCTGACTCTGCGATGGTCAGCTCTTCGAGCGCTTCGCCCATGCCATCCAGCTCCTCATAGTCAGCGAGTTGATCCTCACTGAGGTCGGAGAGCATGTCGCCATTGCCCGAACGGGCGATGTCCGAGTAGTGCCGGCTGCCCAGGTTGCGGGTGGCCAGGGCGCCATCGATCTCGGAGGTGAAGTCGGTGCGACGGGTCTGCATGTGGGATCCTTATGCGTTCCGGTACTTGGGGCCGGAGGCCGGCACACGGTTCTTGGTGAGGAGGACGACCACCCCGATGGCGCCCAAGGCAATGGCCCAGGCCGGGAGGGCTGCGCCGTGGACGCCATCCAGACCGGCGTGACCCTTGCGGACCATGACGGGCGGAGGCCTCGGGGCATCGACAACACCGGCATCGGCGGCGCGGCGGCGCTGCAGGCGGCTCCACCCACCGCTGGCGGGCTTTGCGTTGATGACGGAGAAGTCCTGGCGACTGGTGCGGGCCCTGGCATCGGATGCGCCGGCCGCGCCGGAGTCCTTACCGCGGCGCAGGATTCCGTTCCAGTATGACGTGCGGCGCGGGCGCCCGACCCCGGCGAAATCGCCCAGCTGCGTCTCGTAGGCCCTGATGTATTCCCGTGCGTCGGACTCGCCGGCCAGGTTGTCCGACCGGACGACCTCATCATCCGAGTCGCCGCGGCTGCGGTACAAGGCGACTGCGACGCGCGAGCCGATCGGTGTGACCGACTTGGTGATCACCCAGCGGGTTCCGTCTGGACGCTGCAGGGTGTCGATGTGCTCCCACTTCGTGGCCGGTTCCATCGCCTGGATCGGTGCTGACGGCAGGGACTGCATCGCCGTGGCGAGCGGGACGTTGATCATGGGCCGGCTGCGCCCGTTCGGGGAGCCCGACGACTGCACCTGATGCTGACGTTCGGCCTGCTGCTTGCGGATTTCTACGATGTTCCGCGCGAAGCGCCCCTCGGCCTTGCCGGACAGGATGCCGTTGCTGTGCATGCCGTTGCCCATGCGCACTTCCCCGAGGCCAGGGAGCATGGTCTGTGGATCGCTGGCGGCCGGATTCGCGCTGTGCGCCGGAACCAGACGGACCTGGTTGCTCGGCCGGTAGTGGGCTGGCAATGTCTCGCGTGCGATGACCAGGTGCTTGTTGGGACGGATCATGTGCGCTCCTTAGCGCTTCTTGCCGCGCAGCATGAGCAGGGCGCCGATGCCCAGGACCAGCACGCCGCCGCCAATGGCCCACGGCAGGATGGACTTCTTCTGGGCGGCGGGTGAGTAGCTCATGGGGAGCGGTTGTGCCTGCGGGTACTGCATCGGAACCGGCTTGGGCGGGGGCAGGATCTTGTTCACCGCGTTGGTGAGTGCGACCTGACCGACCTGGGTACCTGCGGTGACCGCCCCTTGGGTGATTGCGCCCCAGTTGATGCCGGTGGAGGCAGGTGCGACCGGTGCAATGTCCCCAAGTCCGCCCATCCCGGGCATCATGGTGCGGGACTGGTTCACGATCGATGTGCGGCGTTCGAACGGGTTGTCGCTCGGCATCAGGACCTGCGTGGTGGAGCTGCCCTTGGGGTTGGGGTTGTAGCGGCGCTTGTAGACAGGGATGAGGACGCGGGCCATGGGGTCTCACTTCTTCCGGAGGTACAAGGCGATGCCGACGGCCAGCGCGGCCCAGCCCAAGGTCTTGAGCGGGAGTCGGGCGGGCGGGACGATCGGGGTGGGGACATCGGCCGACAGGTCGGCCAGGTCACCGATGCCAGGGCCAGAGAGGCTGTGGCCGGCGAGGTAGCCCATGCCGGGCATCATGCGGTGGCCGGTGTCCAGTCCCGAGACCCCGACCGGGATGTGCGAGATCGGGGGCTGCTCGTTCATGGCCCAGAGGCCGCGGTAGGCGATGCGGTCGCCACGCTTGGCGTTCATCACCAGCGCATTGCGGCCGAACGCCACGTCGATGCCTTCCGGGGCCTGCGCGACAGGCGGGCGCTGCATGTTCGCCCGAGGCTTCTGGTCCATCTCGCCGGCGCCCATGCCAGCGATCATGTCCGGGGTCATGACGTCGCCCATGCCCTGGCCGGGGTGCATCGCGGCGTACTCGGCGGCGTTGTAGGCGTCTTCCTCAGCCTGGGCGCGCGCGGCGGCCGAGGCGGGGACCTGGCGGCGGTCGATGAGCTTCGGGCGGCGCTGGCCGAGGTGGGCCTCCATGCGCTGCGGTACGTTGGCGTTCTGGGGGAAGGCCGGCGCGTTGTTCGAGAGCTGTTCGATCGGGGCGTTGTTGTCCAGGAAGCTGTTCATCCGGACGTAGGGGCCGGACGTGCGCGTGGTCGACACGGGATCGGCCTCCAGGTGCGACACGATGCGCGGATCCCCGACATATCCCAGTCCGTTTACGCCGCGCTGCATGGTGATGCCCTCGATGGAGTTCTCCGGATAGACCTTTTCGATCTTCCGCATGTGTGCCGGGGCTTCCCAGCCGGCCGGTTTGTCCTTCATGATCGGGTCCAGGTTGATCCACCGGTTCCCGATCCTGCCCTGCAGGTAGACGTGCGAGTACCGGTCGGGGGTCACCCCGATGACCTTGAACCTGGTCGGAATCCCGATCGATCCAAGCAACGCTGCTTCCAGGATGCTGTGGTCGTCGCAGTCTCCGGCGCGGCTGTTCAGGGCCGTTTCCTCCGGAGGACAGAGCGTTTCCTGGCCGTGGACGTCCCGCACGTACCGAATGTGGTCGCGCACCCAGTTGTGGATGGCGACCAGCTCGGCGTCGTACTGCTTCTGCGGGGTCTTGGTGGCGACCAGGATGTTGATCGCCAAGGCGCGGATCTTGGGGCTACGGGCGCCGTAGATGCCCATTGCCAGCTTGCTCATGAGCGCAACGGTCTGATCGGTTCCGGCTTTTCCGCCCGAAAGGACCATGTAGCTGACCGGGACGTTACCTGATGCGAGGCTCACGGTCGCCATGGTACCCGCTCCGAACGGGGTCACAAGGCGGCCAAGTGATGGCGGCTACCAGCGGGGAGGGGTGACTACCTGCCCGATACCGTCAGGGCTCGGCCGGGGTTCCCACCCAAAGAACCGGTCAGGGAACCGGCCAACCAGGACATCGAACGCCTGGCAGAACACGTCCCGGATCTCGGCATCGGCTGCGGCGCATGCCCGCTGCCTGATCATGTGCTTCCACTGGGCGATCGATGCACTGAACACCACCTCGGTGTAGAGCGCGTTGCCGAGGTAGCCCCGGGCGGCGCCGCGCGCCTGCTTCCGGGCCGTGAACTTGTCCACGCCCCGGGAGATGAGCCATGGTTCCAGGGACGATACTGTTGACTGGTACACCCGCCTTGCCGAACCGACCACATCGTTGATCCGTTGATCGAGGGTAAGCTCGGTGGCCTCCCCGTTGGGGGCACGGTGCGCGGGCGGCTCCGAGGTCTGGTATTTAAGGGTCAGGGGGTGGTGGACCCACTGACTCTCGCTCTCGTCCACGTACCGGGTCGACCTCTGCGAAATGGCCGTGAAGTCTCCATGCCGGACCAGCTCATGCGAAAATCCGCGGCTGCCGGTCAGGAACATGCTGACCCACACCTCTTCGTCGGTCTCGGGCGCGACCAGGGAGGCCACGACGAGATCGTCGGTGTAAGGGCCGGTCAACGGGTTCACGATCTGCGGAGCAAACCTGTGGGCTATCTGCCGGAGCATACAGCCGAGGCGCATCTCGTCATAGACCCCCGGGCCCCTGACCCGATCCCAGTCCAGGACATGGCGTAGGTTCAGGGTGATGCGCGGCTTGAGGGCGCTGGTGGTCCGGTTCACCCACAGGCTCGGACGATTGAGCAATGCGTAGAGCATACCAGCAACCCCCTTGTGGTCGTCCTGGGTGCTCAGCTCCACGGTGAATGCGGCGTGCTCCAGTACGCTCAGATGCCCGACTTCCAGGATGTGCGTGTGGTAATCGGCCGAATTGCGCCCGCGGCCGAAGGAGTCGTAGCAGGCTCTCCCTGCAACCTCAACCAACCTCTCTTTGGCAGTGCCCTGCATCTGACCGGCGGTCTGGATCGCTTCTTGCGGGTCCAACACGTTGGGGGTGAGTGGCCCCGGGATGGCCGGCAGCTGGTCGGTGAGGCTGTCCCAAACGTAGGCGGCAGAGATGGGTGAGGTGGTCATTGAGGGCTCCGGTCTTCGTTGGGATCAAGCACGTTGGCGAGAGTACCGTTCTTCTGGTAGCAGCCCTCGATCAGGAAGCGCTCCACAGGCCGTGTACCGTCCTTGCCCACATGGAACGTGAACACGTTCTGCTTCGCCAGGATGAGCAGGTTCAGGACTTCGTAGAGGGCGGGGATGTCCCCCTGCATGCGGCGGAGCGAAAGTGACAGCCGGTCGGGGTCATTGTGGTCACGCGCACGCGCGCGCATCTCCCGCTCCGCCTCTTCCGCATACAGGTTGATGAACACCAACGGCTGCCCGAGGCGCAGGATATGTTCCACCTGGCTGGGGTTGCGCGGTTGGCCGTCGATCAAGATGATGCGCTTCTGCATCTTCTGTTCCGAGATACCGACGTACATCATGTGCAGTGCCTCGGCCTGGGTGTGGGCCGGGGATGAGCTGCCTTTGAAATAATCAGGCTGGTAGTCTGGGCTCTTCGGATCCAGGTACTTCGCCCGCATCATCTTGCCGACCTCGACCGAACCGACCGGATCTTCCGACTGCTCCTTCGACCACCGGAGCATGTTCTCCAGTAGGGTGCTCTTGCCGACGTTGGTAGGCCCGAGGATGAATGCGATACTGGGTCGGGTAATCATTTGGTCACCACTGTCATCATGGCTTGGTTGTATCTCCAGAAGGTACCTTCGTGGTCCTGGTCACACTGGGCGAATGGTGAACCTACCAGGGTACCCCCTTTCGCCAGCTCGTCGTTAACAGCCTCTTCCAATTTACCTAAGCTGTTTTCGACCACTACCTCATACACGAGGCGCCTGGCCGGAGGGGTCGGGGCGACCTGCAATGGTTGGTCGACGGGGACCTGCAGTGGTTGGTCAGCGGGGACCTGGAGGATCGACACGATGAATAAGCCGACCGTCTTATGGATCGATTCGGCCGCAGCTTGGGTCAGGTGGCGGGCCTGATTTGGGTTTTTTCCCCAGAGAGCTGTCGTGGTGTCGCCGCGTGTTTCGTGGCTGATGTAGTACCCCTCGGTCAGGTGCCGAAGTACGCGGTCACGCGGCTGGATGTGGGTTCCGGCGCTCATCACCTGGATGTTGTCGTTGGCTGGGAGCCCCGCACGGATGCGGTGTGCCTCGTCGCGTGCCATCATCAAGGCGTCTACCGCACTGCCCCACGTCGGCTTCTCGGTCGAGCCCGATATGCCTGCAATGTAAGGTGCGTCGGTGATGCACTCTCCTGTGATGATGTGCTGGATGACGTACTTGGTCTCGTCTTCGGTGTCGTCTGGCATGGGCGGACTCTCTGGTATGGTGGCCGTGTGTCAATAGTCGGTTCAGGCTGTGGTATTTGACCTAGTCGTCGTCGGGGTCGTCGTCCGGGAAGTAGTTATCATCGGAGAAGTAGTCGGTCTCCTTGATGACGACGATAGTCTGGTCGACCTGGGTCGTGGTACCGTCTTCGTTTATCACGACCATGCAGCCTTGCTCGCCCGGACGCCAGGTGCGCTTGGCCGGTCCGATGGTAGGAAGCCCGTCACCAGTCTCGGCCCCGTCTACGCTTATTTGGGTATCGTCTGGGAGGTGCGCCGTGTCCCGTATCCATGCACGCAAGTGGCCCAAGCATGATATGTCGAACGCGTGTCCGATGTCGCTCTGGATCATGGGGGTACTGCCTTCTCTGGCGCGGTTGCACCACCTGGCCAATGGCCTACAGAGCATGTGGTGAGTGAGATAATGACCGTGATCCATACCATCATAGTGCAGACGCTATCGACGATCTTGACGATAGCCTCGGGCGCTTTCACGTACCGGCCTTCACGCAGCATGCGGCGCGAGCGGCTTCGACCATCTCACTCAGGTGCATGATCCGGTCTCTCGCCGCCGTGACGAGCATCTCGTGATCGGGCTCCAGCCCGATGAGCATGCGCACCTTACCGGCGAGGTCCCTGTCACTGTACTGAGGGCATCTGATGTCGTGCGGTGTGTCGGGGTGGAGCCAGTGGTAGGTGCGTCGCTCTGGGTTGAGTATCGCGCGCAGTTCCTGCAACCCATCGGTAGACACATCGCGGTCTGTGGTTTTTGGCATTTTGGCAATCGACATGATGACCATGCCTGGCGGTGAGAACCCTGGCGCTGAGATGTACGTCACTAAGCGATCGAGTGCTCGGCCAGTGTATCGGCCACCCTCCACCATACCGCCACACCCAGGGAACGGCATCCGATCCCACTCTCGCAGATGCAAGGTGTCCCCAACTCTGAAGTCGCGGTCGGCCTTCCGTACCTCGTGGAGTTTTCGACCGTCCTGGATCGGAGCGAAGGACTCAGGCCACGTCTTCAGGTCGTGGACAATGGCATGGCGTGCGGCGCAGCGGCTTGCGATGTCGTCGGCCCTGGCCCAATTAACCGAGTTGGAATCCACAGGGTTCATGGCTTGGTCCTCTTAGCTTTGGTGATGACGCCTCGCAGTGCGGCGATGCGTCGCGCCATGCGCTCTGCGGATCGCTGTCCTTCCTCATACCATAGCCGGTACCTGTCGCGGTCTTTTTGCAGATCGACGAATTTCGACACCATATTCTCGGTCGCGTCAGCGATCCGGAGCATGCAGCCGAGCTTGATCTGATCGCTACTCGGCTTGACGTCTGTGCCATTGGTGAAGGCGGAGCGCGAGTAGTCGCGTAGGTTCTCGCCAGACATTACTTCCTCCCCTTCCGCTTCTTGGCCTTGGCATCGTTGGCCTTGGCATCGTTGGCCTTGCTGATCTTGGCCTTGGCATCATTGGCCTGGATCTTGGCCATGATCTGCTTCTGCTGTTCCCCCTGGCCTGAGAGCCAGCCGTGTTTCCACGCGGTTGCCAGCCGGTAGTAGATGCCATCCTTGTGGACGCTCGCCCCGACATCCTCTACGCGCCGCCCCGTGGCCGCCAGATTCGACCAACTGACAATGCAGTGAACCACGTCTTCCCTGCTGCTGACCAGCGCGGTTCTGCGGGCTACATCGAACAGTGTTCCCGTCATAGCATCCCACCAGTCGGCCGCGGTGCAGTCGATCGTCCCCTTCCGCGGCGTCAGGCGGCGCACAGTGAGCTTGGGCAGGAACTTGAACATGCTCGGGGTGAGATGGTGTGGTGCGTCCGACGGGCCGGCTTCCCGCTTGCTGAACTTCTTTTTGGCTAAGGTCGCCAACGCTTCGCTCAGGCGCTGCAAGGCGACGCTCCTGATGGCGACAGTTTCCGGCTGCTGGGGTGTGGTGCCGAAGTGGCTCGGTTGCTCCAGGTGACCCTGATCGAGGTGCGAGCCTTCCGCTACAGGTGCGGGCTTAAACCTCAGCGCCTTATTCTTGGTGATGATCGTCTTGCGTTTCTTGCTAACCATGGGCTTGCTCCGTAAGGGTGATTCTTGCACGATTTACCTCTCATTTCCTTCTCTATGGCGTCTCGTACTCGTCCCAGTGGGTTCCAATTGTGGCCACAATCGAACCGGATGTGGGTCATTCCCCAGTATTTACAAGGGTTTACGTCGATTGGTCGCGAGCGTGCGCACGGAGATAGGTTAATTGAGAGGAAAATGAGGAGGAAATTGGTTGGCTGGTCCAGGCGCTTGGTCGATTACTAGCTCTCTTCCCGAGCTGCGCTGAACCCATCGAGGCGATACCCGCGGTGCTCGAAACGTGCCCATGTTAGGGACCGGCATCATGCAGATGCGCAGTGCGGCCGGATCAACCATCGGCATCGATAGCGGTATCAGTAGATCCCCATTGCACAGTGCTTGGTCAATTTGATCGATGAGCGATCGTTCCGCCGTGTCCACCCACGCATGGAACTGTTTCCAGGTGTCCAAGTCGAGCAGGCTGCTGTGCTGCATGAGCTTGGCCGTGCGGTGGGCGCACTCGGCCGCCTGTTCGGTGCGCATGTCCGCAATGACGCCGACGTTGGCTACGAAGGATGCCAGCTGTGTGTTGTATGGCAGGTAGGCCAGCTTGAGGAAGTCGTCTAGGGTGAACGCCTTCATGTGGTCACCCTCCGGAGCCGAGCCACCTCCATCGCCAGCTTCTTGAGGGCGGCTTTGATCTCATCATCGGCACACGCCTCGGCCAACTCCATGGCGCGCATCAGGTCGATCTCGATTGGGTCAGGCTGCGCCGGTGGCGGGACGACGGAAGCCGGCCGCGCCGCGTAGCCGGCGGTGTACCCGGCCTGGTAATTCTCGGCCGCGATGGCCAGGAGTGCTTCCCGCAGCACCCCCACTCGCGCATGTGGTGTGGTGGGTGGTCCTCGTTGGATGATCATGGCCAGTCGGTTGGCCTCGCGCGTCCACTCTTCCGTCGTAGCGGTAACTGAGACCCACGACATCAGGGATTTCCTTGCTGCGCCCGCAGCTTGTTCCAGGTGAGCATTTCATCAGGGGTAGCCTGTTGAGGTACGACCGGATGGCCGTCCCAATCGTCCGGGAACCCAAGCGGTGCCTTGCCGTTCGGGGTCCGGATGACCAGCGCGCCGGCGGCCTGGTCCACCGATGGCGGGAGCCAGGCCACGTACAGCACCGCCCCATTGGACGAGGGGATCATGGCGGCGTATCTGCTGAGAGAGGTGATGCTGGCGTGTGGAATGGACGACGCTGATGATAAATGCGCCGGAACGTCCTTGGCCTTGAGCGCCCGCGCCAGTGCATGGATCATGAGCGGGTGCGCCGCTGAGGCATGCACCAGCTGCAGGGCCGCCTCCCCGATCGCATCCTTACGCGCCGCGGCGCGCACCACCCGGTCGGCCGAGAAGTCGTCGCCGCAAGTCACTGCGTACATCCAGAGGTAGTCCACCTCGCCGGGGCGCTTGATCTCGTCGTCGTCGTCAGACGGACGGCATCCGGTCATGATCGCCATTGCCTGTGGCCACCCGGTATCCAGCACCAGGCCCAGGTGAGGGCTCATGGCCGCCATGGCATGGATTGCGCCGGCTATTCCCGACCGGTGCTCTGGCATCTGCATCAGGCCCAAGGCGGTGATCCTACCCATGACCACGTCCACGGCTCCTGGCTGAGGATCCGCCGCGTAGGTCAGGAAAAAGTTGGCGATGTCCTGCATCACCATGCCGGCCCAGTCATCCTTCCGGAGCGGGCGCGGCGTGCGATCTGGGGTCATTCGCGCCGCTTAACTGGCTGCTGGTCCGCCAAGGCAGCCTGTGCGCCACGGAAGGCGGTGGACTGCTCGATCGAGGTCAGGAGACCGTCAGCCACGGTGAAGGCGTCGATGTGGTGGAATTGCTTGAGGGTTTCCGGATCAGCGAGCAACTTCCGCAGTGCTGTGGCGATGACCGCCGCCGCGTTCTTGCCCTTTTCGCTCCCTGCCATCCATGCCACCATAGCCAGGGGTTCCACTTCCGAGGTCTCGCAAAGTCCGCCATCTCGCGAGGTCTCATCGATCGCCAGCACCATCCGATGCACCAGGGCATCCACTGCCACCCGGTACTGGTCGACCCGTTCGTCCATCGCAGACAGGGCCGACCTGATGTCATCGTCCGTGCGAGCGCCGGCGATGAAGCTCACGACCATGCCCCGGCTGCCGGCCATGGTGACGATCTTGCCGTCGTAATTCGGGTGAGTCGCCACCGCGATCGGGACGTAGGTCGGGTACTTGCCGCGGTCGGGCCAGAACACCAGGTCGCCAACCAGCTTGGCCTTGCTGACACCACTCCGGTCGGTGGGCCAGGACCCCTGGTTGTCGATGAAGAACACCTTCATGGACTTGATGATGTCGGCCTTGGTATATTCGCTCATGGGCGACCAGCCTAGCACTACGTCAAAAGTGTCAACCTTCAACCTTTCGACACGACACCGATCGCCAACTGCTCCAGGCGCTGTGCTGATTCGAGTGGGAGCATCAGCTTGTTCCGGTACAACCTGGTCCGGAGTGCATTGCGCTGCGCCTCGGCCGCCACCCATGCGGGGGACTTGCCCAGCAGGATCGCCAGGGTGTGTGACGGTACCGGATCTGGCACCGCACCCCACACAATCGGCTCCCCGACCATGCGTGGCACCGGGACGTGATCACCTGACAGTGGTGGCGCGATCACCAGGTCCGCCCGCTTGGTCGGCACCGGCGACAGGCGGCTCCGGTAGAGCCCGTGCTGGTACAGGTCGCGGCGCAGGAGCGCCCGACGCACCGCGACCTTGTCCCAGTGCCCACACACGGTCGGAAACTCTCGCGACAGGACGACCGCGATGGATTGCAGGTCCAAGCCGGTGTGGTTCTCCAGCTCAAACAGGCGGCGCACCGCGGGCGCGTCTCCGGGGGCGATGGCGATCTCCCCATTGAGTGCCATGTACCCGAACGGGTAACGACCGCCCGTGCTGCCCCCCTGTGCCGCCTTGGCGTGCAGGCCGCCATCCAGGCGCGACTGGATGATGGCCTTGTCGAGCTGATTGAAGATCCCGAAGAACTGCCGGATGGCTATGCGCATGGGATCCGCGCCGTAGGCAGGATCGAACAGGTCGGCTTCGTGGGAGAGCGTCGAGTGCAGCCGGAACCCGGTCTGGAAGCTGGCCGCGACTACGGACTCCTGATCCATGAGCGCGCGGGAGAGTCGGTCGCTGGACCTGAACACCACATGCACTTGCTCGCCGTTTGCCGCCAGGTCCTTCGCCATCCCCAGCAGGCGTAGTATCTCGCGCCGCGCCGACAGGCTCTCGCCTGACACGCTCTCGTGGACCATCTCCGGCTCGCCCAGACCTTTGGCCGTGCAATAGGCCCGGATCGACTGCTCCTGGACGTCTGGACCGTGTCCTGACTCCTGCTCGATCGAGCTGACCCGGACGTAGCCGAATGTGCGCATCAGGCCTTGGGCTTGAGCCCGTACTGGGCCAGGATGTCGGCCGCCGACCGCGGTCGCGCCGGCGCTGCCTGAGCGGGAGCCTGGGCAACCAGTGCCGCAGGCATCTCCGGTGCCGGCATCCGCTCTGGCTCCAGCACGGCATCGAGCGGCGGTGCGTCGTTCACGCTGATCACCGTTCCGCTGCCGTAGAAGCCTTGTCCGCCGGGAAGCTCGCTGGGGTCGTAGACCAACGTCCCACGCTGACCGTGCCCGGCCGGTTGCTCGACGATCCCACCCTGGGTCTGGAACCGGGCCTCCATCGCTCCTTGGGAGCCTCCTGCGGTCTGTTGGACCGAGGCGGGGTCGACGCCCCGGCCCATCTGCGTGTCCAGGTCTTTGGCGGAGATGATCGGCATGCTCTCTGCTTTCTTGTTCAGACGTCGAGGTCGGAGACCACGAAAGCGGCCTTGGCTGCCCTGACGGTCGCTGCTTCGGCGGACTTCTTGAGCTGGCCCTCGTCGTGCGCATGCAGCATGAGTCGCAGGGTGCGAACCACGTTGGGGGACAGACCAGCGGCCTGTTTCGACATCGCCTTGACGATGCGATCCGCCATGTCGGGATCGGTCAACAGGAGGTCCAGGAAGTTGAGCTTCTCGGCCTTGGCCTGCGAGTAGAGCCCGATCATGGCGATTGCGCCCATCCCCAGGTCAGCCTCCCCGTTGAGGAGGTTGCCCAGGAAATTGGACAGGCGCTCGACCTCTCCTTGGCGCAGCGGCATGATCAGGCCCTGGCGTTCTTAGTCAGCACCGCTTCGGCCATCTGCTTGGCCGCAGCGGGGTCGCTGATGCCAGCGTCGATCAGGACATCGCTCGGGACGTTGACGATGGTGATCGCCAACTTGATCTCATCGGGCAGCTCCCCAAATGCCTGGTTCGCCAGCGCGATCTGACTCGGCCCTTCGCCCCCGAGCGTGATCAGGCTCGACACCGGCAGGGTGAGCTTGTCCTGGGGACGGCTGCGCGATGACGGGTCGCCCTTCCACAGGATCAGCCGCCGGCTTTCCCCATCCTGCTGCGCGGTGACCTCATCGTCCGGCACCTCGACATGGAGCACCTGGGTCACACCGTCGGTGATTGTCGGCTTGACCTGGAACACCTCGATGTAGTTGTCGACGATCGCCACGATCCGTCCGTCGAGGAGGGCCAGCCTGACGTCCTGGGGCTTGAGGGTGAGGTAGAGCAGGTGCTTGAGCATGGAAACTCCGGGGGTGGTTACTTGGGGGCCCAGTTGGTGGGGCCGTTCGCGGCATCTGCCGAGGCGACCGCCCAGCCGGTGAAGCGGGGGAGACGGGAAGGGTTGAGGGCTTCGGTGATGTTCCGGACACCGGTGACGAAATTGGTGTTCGCTACCAGGTAGGCGGCCACGGTCGTGTTCAGGTCGGTGAGGCTGGCCTCGTCGAACAGGGTCATGACGTAGGGGTTGGCGAGCGCCGCGGCACCTGCCGTGTCCAGGGTGATGTAGACCGACAGTTGGACGCCGCCGCGTCGATCCAGGTCATTGAACACCAGGTCGAATCCGACGATCACCCGCGCGGCCCCGGTGATGAGCGGCGCCAAACCAGCGTTTACCGCCGCGACGAGGCCGGCGAGGGTGTCCGAGCTGTAGGAAAGGAAGGACTTGGCCATGGGTTATTCCCGAGGGGTGGAGGCTTTGGGGGCCTTCACTGTACCCGTACCTCTCCGCGAAGGAATGGCCACCGGTGGGGTGGTGTCCTTCCAACCTGACGGCAGGATGACCAGGTTGGAGATGGTGGACATCTCACCGCCCGGAGTGTCGTACTCTCCCATGCAGTAGAGTCGCTTGTGGGCCAGCAGGCGCCGAACCTTGACGGCATCCCAGTATTCGCGGCCATTGCTGGCTGTGCGCATTATGGTCGCCGCCTCGGCTACGAATGCTCCATTCCGGACGAGCACGAAGACCCGCTTGACTGCTTCCACTTGTTTCGGGTTGGGCAGCATCACTCCGTTGATGACGTGGTACCCATACGGTGGGCGACCGTAGGAGTAGCCGGCGACCTGGCCTCGCTCGGCCATGCTGCGCTGGCTCCTGGCACGTGCGATGACCTTGGCCAGTGCGTGGCAGGAGCGTAGGTAGGACCGGATCACGCTCTGGCGACTGATCACACCGCCGTCGGTGGACGGGTTTGGGGGGAAGATCGGGGACCACGACAAGGAGCTGGTGTTGAGGTATTCAAGCCAGGCCTCGCGCCATTCGTGCTCGCTGAACGAGCCGACGGGAACGCCCTGCCCTTGGGGTGCGTGCAGGTCGTCGACCGAGCCGACCAGCACCACCCGGACACCCGTGTGCTGGCGCCGCTTGCCCAAGAGGTCGATGCCGGCCACTGTCGCCTGAATGTGGTCGGGCTTGTCGAAGGATGGCGCCGGAAGCTTCTCGCTCCGGCAGCGGTCCCGGATGGCCTGACGACGCGCAGCGAAGTAATTCGCACCTTGAGGGTGCGCTTCGTTGTAGACGCCGAGTGTGATGACTGTGGTCGGGGTCACGGCTGCTTGCCTAGATCCTTGCCTTTCGCGGTGATGTAATTCATGTATTCGCTCGAACCGGGTTCGACAATGCGTCTGGTCGGGGCTGCGTCCTTGCCTGCCATGTGCTTGCCGACACCGGACATGGGGCCCCACCACAGGATGAACGCGAGCGCGACCAGTGCCGCCTGGCCCTCGAAGCGCAGATCCTCTGACTTGCCGCCTTCCGGCCAGTGGAACAGGATCCACACGCCACGCGGCCACTCGACGATGTGCGGCGAGCCGGCGGCATCCTTCTGGACCGTAGGCCCTTCGAACTCTACTTCCTCGGTCAGGGGAAGTGCGTGCGCCTTGAAGTCTGCCCGGACCCTCGACACGAACGGCTGCTGCTCCCGGATGCGACGGGAGTACTCGGTGCCGTCATCCCCGGCGCGCTCCAGGGTCTGCTTGACGCCATGTTTCACGACCTCCCAGAAGATGTCCATCCACTCCTCGGCCGTGCGCGCGGCGGCGGCCTTGAGCTGATGGCTGATGCGCAATTGCTCCTCCTCAGCCAGGTGGCGAAGGTCGCGAGCAGACTCGGTCTCCTGGTCGTCGTGGGGTTGGGTGATCACCGGCGATCCCTCTTGCCCTTGACGTCGGCATCGGCATCAGGATCGAAACCGTAGCTGACCACGGCATAGACCGACTGGGTCTGCACCATGATGTACTTGGCGCCAGTCTTGGGCTTGCCGTCCGCGTTGACGTCGTTGCGATCCGGGATCCATTGAATGTTCGGGCCACTGATGTGCTCGACCTCGATGGCATCGCCGTCTGCGCGGGTGTTCAGCACGTCCATACGTGCCTCACTGTTGCCGCTGATTTCCTGGATAGCACCGAGGGCACACACCTGGATGCACATCGGGTCGCCGTCCGGAACCACGTCACCATCGCTGAGCTTCTCGCCCTCCTCGGCCGCTTCTGCGATCATCTCCTGGTCAACATCGACCAGCTCGCTGATGAGGGTGAGCGCCGGCAGCCCGTCCACCACGGACGCCTCGTAGTCGGTGATGGGGGCTTCCGCGCATGCGATGGCGAGCCTGGCGTTGAAGTCCTTCATGGACTCGATGGGCTTCTGGATGAGGGTGCGGAACGATGACATGGATTACTCCGGTGCTGCCGAACGGCGGCGGTGAAGGACGTCGTAGAAGCACTCAGCTCGCTCGAAGGCAAACCCTGCCTGGAACTCAGCGGCTGCCTGCATGAAACCAGGTAGCACACTGCACGCCAGGAAGATGCGCTCGGCCATGGATTCGATCTGCTGCTGCTTCGACTTCGGTGGTGCCGTGAAGATCGGAATGAGGCCTGGGAGCATCTTCAAGAGGTCGGGAATATCCGAGGTGCTTGGAGCCGCATGCCCTTCGGTGGCCGGCATCGATTCCAACTCATGCACGCAGAAGGTGTTCATCAGGGCGAGCATGGTCCCATCCAGGGACTGTAACGATTCGCTCCGGATGATTGCTTCGGTCGCCTGATCCATCTCGCCCATCAGATGCGGCGGTAGGTGGGCTCGATGGATGACCGATGGCGCATCGACATTCGGAGCGGCGTGCTTGCTCAGATGTCTGCACATTGAATTGGCCGCCTCGGTGGAGTTGTGCAGTGACCACACACGCATTCCGGGAGGGGCCGCGGTGTCAACGACCACCCAGTTGCAGGCATCGACGGTAGCCTTGAGGATGTCGCTCATAGTACGATCTTTTCGATGCGTTCGATAGGGACGCCAAAAGCGGGGGCGGAGCCTGATTGAACTTCGACGTTGCCCTTGTCGATGGCCAGAACCCTTCCCCTGGTGCCTGCGAAGGGACCACGGAGGACGTTCACCTCATCCCCGACGCGGAGGGTCACGGTGTCAGCCACCACCGCCACATGGCATGGCTCGCACTCGATCCATGCACCGCCGAGCCCGGACATAGGGGCGCCGCCAGCTCCGCCGATGCCGTGGTTGCCGCTCACGGCGATGAGGAGCAGGCCGGTAGTGCCCACTTCATCCACGCGGCCTTCGCTACCGAACAGGACCTGCGTCTTGGGTGTGGGCGGCTGTGGGTTCTCCTTGATCGTGTGCGCGGCGTGCGTGGTGAACACGATCCAGTCCCCGACTACGGCCGGGCGGCTGGCCGTCCGCTGTTTGACTCGCCGGACAGTGTGCCCGACCCGCGCGAATGTGTGGTAGACCTCCTCGTTGTACGGCTCGGCCTCCGACACCGGATCGATCGCATCGTCCGGGCTCGCCAGCAAGATGGCCAAGCACCCCTGGCAGTGGACCGCCTCCCCGAATCGAGTCCGGTGGACCTGTTCGAAGTCACCTGGGCGAACGGCCAATGCTCCGCATGACGGACAGATGATGCCCTGCTGCAAGAGTCCATGCCGGCTGACCGCATGTAAGTGTGCGGGTACGAAGGGGACGTCGGCGTAGGACCCATCGTCCTGCCGCAGGCGAATGATCACATCCCTGAGCCGCCCGTTTTTGGCGGTTTTCGGGCGGAAGCAGTTGAGGATCCACGACCAGAAGTGTGTGAGAAGCAGGATCAGCGCTTGCATGCCCGCGCAGCGTGTCACTGCAAGGTGCAGTGTCAATACTGGTTATGACCCACAACCGCCCTTGTAGGTTCGATGCCTTGGTCGCTGTCCCGCGCTTCGATCCAACGCCCTGGGAGCGGAACAATGCTTCGAGGTCTGACCGCTCGCCTCGATCGCGCTCGCTCTGCACGCGGGGGTGGACCGTAGGTCGGGTGGCCGGACTGAGCCAACAGTCGCAGGTGCAGAGGCGGGTCTGGTAGCCGTCATCGGCTGGGCACAGCATCCAATCGTGCCAGTCGGGGGGGAGCCTGGGGGCAGGGTCATCATCTGATCGCGCCGTCTTGTGGTCCTCGGCGCGCAGCTCCGGGTTCCGCCAACGGAGTATCATCGCCCTGCGGTGGCTGGCCCGGATGATCGCCGCGGCCCGGATGGTCATTCCAGCAGTGGGGGGCATCGGTCGCCAGGAGGGCCATGCCATGCGTCAAGCTCCAGCTGGAGGAGACTATACGGCACGTCTATCGCTGCAAATGGATCTTGCTACCGCACTCCTTGCACAATAGCCGCCAACCCAGCTCCTTGCCCCGCCACACCGCGCAGGCCGCTCGGATGTGAGGGTGCTCCGCGCAGCACCTAACCGGCTTCCGGCACAATTTCTCAGGCAGCAAGGAGCCCACGCACGTAGGTGATCGATTGCTCATTGATGTCCTTGGCGGATTCCAATTTGAGCATCAGTAGTTCGTAAATCTTTACATCCATCGGCTTGACCGGCTTGCGGTTACTTCCGGTGTAGAGGTCCTGGCTGAGGAGATACACATACAAGCACGTCTCCTTCTGATCGCTGCGATAGACCCGGTCCATGGCCTGCTCAACGACCGTCACCTTCCATGTGAGGTTGTAGAACACAGTGGTCGAGCAGCGCGCGGGTTGGCCGTCTTCATCGACGCAATCAGGAGCGTGTAGATTCAAGCCGATGCCAAGAGCGATGCCGCCCAACAGCACCCGGTAACTGGCGTCGGTGTTCCAGGTGTCCTTGGCGCGGGCGCGCTCGGCCTGGGTCATGCCCGAGTGCAGGAGCATGTACTTGATGCCGATGCGTTTCATTAGGCCCTCAAGCATCGGCATCTCGGCCTTGAATGCGCACCACACGATCGTGCGCTTTCCTTCGAGGTCGCCGCCTTTTTTCAAAAGCGTTTCGAGTGCTGTTAGCTTGGCGCTGCTGAACTGCTGGACGACCTTGTTATCATCCAGCACGAATCCTTGCGTCACCTGCTGGAGTTTAGCGAGCCGGGCCATGGACTCGACCAGGTTTACCTTACCGGTGAGGACGTCCGCCTCCTGCTGGGACCGGATCTTTTCGTAGTAGTCGGCCTGCTCTGGCGTCATCGGAACGTGGATGACTTTGTTGATCTTGTGCGCCTTGTCAGGGAAAGCTTCGAGCATTGTCAGTGGCCATGCAATGCGGCTTATGGCGCGGCTGACCGCCTGATCAGGGGTCAGACCGTCGGTTCGGTCCTTCGCGTTCAGGAACGTGCGTTTGTACGCCTGCATGGTCGGGCCCAAGGTCCGTCCGCCGTCCAAGAAAAAGAATTGCGCCCAGTAGCTTTCCAGCCCGTTGCTCTGGGGCGTTCCGCTAAGTGCCAGGGCGGCCTTGGCCTTGCGCCGTAGGTGGAGCAGGCGTTTGAATCGGTTGCTATCCTGGTTGGCGATGAAGTGCGCTTCATCTGCGATGATCAAATTGTAAACATTCCGCTCGACCGCTTCGAGTGAGTCATAGCTGCACACATGAACCAGTGCGGGAATGCCGGCCTTCTTGCGCTTATCCTCGGCACCGGCCCCCGAGATGTGCAGTGGCTCCATGCCTTGCCACTTCCAAAGTTGCTGCGTCCATTCCTGTGCAACCGCACTTGGGCAGCAGATGAGCGCCCCACCGCGAACGCACCACTGGCCAGGTAGGATGCGCGTGTTGTCGATCACGCTCGGCTCTTCCCCTACCCAGAACTGTTCTGGGTCGGTAATGACGCCATCTTCATACTTACCGCGAATGATGTCGGAACCGGCCCTGGTCTTGCCGGTGCCCATCTTGTGCATCAGGTACAGGACGTGAGTGCGCTTGAACCAGTGATAAGCCAAGCGCTGGTGCCAATATGGCGACGGTATCGTCTGCGAGGTGTACGCCGCCGTGGGTAGCTTGCGATCGTCGATGTAGGCCTGCAGCAGCTTCCTGACAGCGGCCTCGCGCTCGGTCTCGCTCTTCACCGCTTGGCGCACCCGCTCCAAATCCGGTTCCATGTGCAGATGCAGGCCCAGGAGCGTGGCCGCCTCTTCCAGTGCGTACACCGACGCTGGGAGGTACGGGAAGACCCAAGCGCGCAGTCGGCCCTGCCAGGCGATGTCCTGATGAACCGCACGCATGATGGACGCGACGTGACTTCCGTGACCGGCGTCTTGCCGAACGATCACGGTGACCGGGGATGTGGACCGATCGATAGCGGCAGTGAGGGCGCCCACAGCGCTATTCCACGCGACCGCCGCCATTGCGGAATCCCCTGAGCCATGATTCGCGCAGTGGGCTCCCGGGGGGGAACGGACAGCTCACTTCGTCATCCTCGGCATATTGCCTCGCTGACGCTTCGCCGGAGCGGAAGGCACTGTCGGCCGCGCCGTTCGTCACGCTCTGCGCGCTGTTGCCCCCGCGGTAGCCGGAAAGCCACTGAGACGCGGCGTGGCTTGGAACCGGGAATGGGCAGGCGCTCGCCGGTTCGCCTCTCCGAGCCGCGAGCGCGCCGCAGTCCCACGCCTTCTGGACCGTCTCACCGCTGATGATGGTCAGTCCTGGCATGGAGTGGTTCCGTGCGCTGCCCAGGTGCCCTGAATCGCCCAGGTTGGCCAATCCGTTGGACAGCCTCTCCATCACCCGCACCAACATTTTACCAGGCTCAACCCGTTGAGTGTTTCCGAACTCGTCGGTCGTGTCGACCAACTCTTTGCCGCCGTGTCGATCCTGGCCGCGGACAGCCACGCCGCGGTTATCGGCCGCATTCTTGAGGACGATCATGGTGGCCATGAAGCTCTTTCCGCCGCTGGTGACCTTGCGATCCGGGAGCGTCGTGCTGGTCTCCCAGCCGTGGGACAGGAGTACCCCGAGCCGTGCGTCGTCTACGAACTCCAGGTCACCGCCCTGCATGGCTGCGGTCACCTTCGCTACCAGGTAGATGATCCTATCGGCCACGAGGCGCTCGCTTCCGGGGAGACGGCTCTACGCACGCACTGACTCGCGATTTCAGGTCCATCAGCTGATTCCGCTGGTTCGCGATGGTGATCTCCTGCTCCCTGATCGTCGCCGCCTGCTCTGTGAGTTGAGCTTTGAGTTGAGCGAGGCTCATGACCAAACTCCTCGGTGTAGTCGATCAGCACCATACAGCGCCATACCGAGCGCGTCGAGTGCGTGCTCCCACGCCGCTGGGAGGCTGGTAAGGAACGCTTCCGGGTCTTTGGTGTCGTGAGTGTCACCACCCGCCCTCACCGTGACCTTGTTGTCCCGGAGGATGCGAGCGGAGCGGAGGTGATCGGCTGTCTTAGTCCGCTGAGCCTTCCACTCACTCGGTGCCACGATGTGAGGTGTGCCGCCGTACTGGATGGCCAGTGCGTGCGCGGCACCACTCACGTGTGCCAGGCCGATGAGTGCGTTTGCCTTCGACACCATGGTGGCCCTGGCCTCATTCGGTTTTGGGTAAAAGTCTTGGGACTCGATGACCACGTGAGCGGCGATGAAGCTCTCCTGCAGGTCCAGGAGGCCGCGGAGCCCGGCGGCCACGGAGTAGGCTTGGTGCTTTCCCTTCCGCCGCTCCCTGTTTCCGGTGATGCCCTCGTGGGTCCCGGTGAACAGGGACACATCAGTCACCCGTAGCTGGAGACCATCACACATCTCGGTGCTGATGGTGGCCCAACCGAACACCTGCGTGTCTGGATCGAACCCGGTGATGCGCCTGCGTTTGGCTTGAGCCGGCGGTAAGCTCCGCACCATGTCGACGAAATTGGTCACTTACTGTTGCCTATGGCCTTCTCGCAGACAGCAGCCTCTGCCTCTGCGAGCTGAGCCAAAAGCACTCTCAGGCGAGTCCTGATGGGGGCTGTGTGTCGTTCGTATACGTCATTCAAATCTTTGCACAATTTCTCTGCGTCCACGTCGGCAGGGACAGCAGCCTCCGCAGAGCCAGATCTAACCGTCGTCCATGGTTTTAAATCTTGGTACAACACGGTACCGTAGTTACTGAACCACTTCAATAAAGCGAGCCGGTGTGGCAGGAGCACTTGCGCGATGTCCGCGTTCAGCGCGATGGTGATGTCGCGCATCTCATCTGACGTCTCGCACGGGATGCGCGCCTGGCCGATGGAAACAATGTACGCGTTTCCGGTGTTGGCTGCATCCGCGGCCGGGGTGCTGATGGCCACCACAGCGTTTGCCATGTGCGCGAGCGGTGCGAGTGACAAGGTCACCGGAGCGACGATGGACCACGGCTTCGTCCCCATCTGCACCAGCTTATTGGCTAAGATCGTGAACTGCTGCGCGCGCTCACGCTGCTGGGTGTAGTCATTGACGCTGCGCTCTTCATCGCCCCGGGAGGCACAGTCCTCGGTATGACTGACCACGTCATTTGGGTTGGCGATGGCTTTTTCATGGCCCCATAAGACACGCAGCGACTGGTTTACTAATTGTTCTGGTTTAAATCCAGGCACGGGGTTCTCCTTCAATGGACGCAGTAACCGGAACAGATACAAGGAAAATGGGTTGATCAGGATGTGCCGGATAAGGAGATAGATCATTATAACACAGCCGAGCAGGGCGACCCTGGCGACCAGATCGATAAACGGCTCTGTGGTCACTTGAGTACATCCAGCGCGTGGACATCGTCATAGGGAATCAGGCGGCGCTCTGGGTCGTAGCTCGGGCCGAGCAGGCGGAACAGTTCGTCGATCCACGCCTGTGGTGGCTGGCCGCCGTAAGCCCGGCAAATGGCCGCTTCCACTCGCGCGCCGCGACCAGGCTCGCGGGTCCACTCAGGCTCGGCTTTCTTGGTCCACCGGCGCATCAGGGCCGGCTCGACCGTGATTATTACGTCTGGCATGCTGATCTGCATGGCCTCAACCATCAGCTGCGAGACCAGGAGCGCCCGCTCGGTGAGAAGGTCGTCATCAGGCGATGACAGCAGGATCTCGTCGTGGATGAAGGCCGCCGGCAGGCACCCTTTCAGGAGCCAGTATGGGGACTCCTTCCCGACGCCGCCAAGGGCCGCCTTGGCCGCGTAGAACGCCGCCCGCTTGGCGCCATCTGCACCCAAGCTCTGCATCGCCTTCCCGTTCGCGGTGGCGCAGTATGTCGCGCCTGCCCGGAACCGGTTGAAGCCGGAGGTTTCGTAGACGTAGGCTGCGGGGTCGTTGGCGTCGCTTTGCTTGTTCACCCAGTTGAAAAATTGCCGCATCTCCGGATAGGTGGTGTGCCACAAGTCACGGAACACTTTCGACTGCTCGCTACTGATGTCGAGGCTATACACTGCTTTGGCCATGGTGCGCATGGTCTCAGGGCCGAGACCGCCTGGATACCCGAGACCGGTCGGCTTCGCGAAGTTGCGGTACAGGCCTGCCACCTTCTTAGCCTCACGTGCCGCAGTGATGTCCTCTGGCTCGCCTTCTTTCGGGTCGGCAACCTTGCGCTTTCGCTTGGCCTGAAATTCCTTGTAGGCGTCCTCGTGGACGGTCGTATGCGAGACCAGCGCAGGGTCCGTCCGCATGGCGATGGCTGACCCCAAGAAGGAGTGCAGGTCATACCCCAGGTTGATCTTCTCGCGGTGAACGGAGAACCCCAGCAAGGTGTAGGTGACCTGCGCCACCGAGCACAATTCCATGCTGTTGTAGTCGCACGACATCAGGACCCAGCCGGGGGGAGCCTGTGACGGCTCCAGTGGCAGAATGGGATCGCTGGTCGGCGGCAGGAAGCACTCGCGCACGCCGTGCGACTTCGGGATCTGCTGGATGTTCATCGACGGGTACAAGGGGGCACGCCCTCGCCCGCCGTCTCCGCCGCGGCTGCTGACTCGGCCGGTTTCCTTGAGGACGTCGTAGTCCGACCAGATGTGACCGCCTGCGAGCGATGGGATGAACGCGGTGGCGATCTTGGCCAGGCCCTGGCGCTCGCGGTACATATCGATGACCGGGTCGACCCCAGCGAGGATATCCAGCACCTCATCTGCTGTGCAAATTTGCGGTGGGTTCTTGTCCGAACCTACCGTCATCTGCGGGTATTCGCCCTTGATCGCCCACGCCGACAGCACCCGGTCCTGGATCACCTTCTTGCAGACGGTGTCATCCGCACGCACGACCCCGTTGAACTTGAGGCTGAGGTCGACCTTGGCCGTAACCTCAGCGATGCGCCCCTTGACGCGTTCGACCTGCTGCTGATCAACCGGGAACCCGATCGCCCCCATCAAGCGCAGTGCTGTGGCCGATGCGACCTGCAAGCTCTCGGAGTTCATGGAGCCGTAGTACCGCGGCATGCGCGCCTGCTCTTGGCTGACAAAAACCTTCCGGGCCCAGGTGGCATCATCGATCGCGTACTGGATCGCCTCGTGTGGCCAGCGTTCCAGCGGGATGCCGTCCAGCTCCTTGTACCGCAGGCGCCACGCGGCGCCGGCTTTGGCTGTTCCGGTGATGTCTACCCCGGCGTGGTCCAGGATGCGCCCGTCGGCCCCGAGCGAGACCTTGCTGCCCTTGATGTCGTGACTGAAATGGATTCCTACCAGGTCGGCCAGTGAATACCGGAGATCCCGACCACGGTACTGATCGATCGCCCCGAAGGTGCTCAGGTTGTAGAGCTTCTCCCTGATGATGGTGTCATGCACCGTCGGTGCCCCGCCGGCCAGTTCGTCGTCCATGCCCTGATCAAGCACGTCCCAGATGCGACCATAGAGGCACTCCGCTTCGCTGCGGTTGCCGACCTGCGATCCGGCCTGTACCTCGGTAGCATAGCGAAGCAGGACCGTCAGGTCGAACGCGGCTTCCTGGATGATCAGCCGGGCGCTGCGCGACTGCACATCCGAAAACATGCGATCGAGTTCGGTCACCAGCTGCGGGTCGGAATTGGGGATGCACCACGCGGCCCAAGTGTCAGTAACGGCCTCGGTGGGGGAGACCTGGCCCCAGGGTGCGTGATCGAAGGTGGCGCAGACCAAGCGTGGGATGATTGCTCCGACCCCGATCAAGTTCGTTTCGGTGTCAAACCCAATAAGCGATGGTCCAGTCACTTTATCCCACCCACTGCTTTGCGGTACAGTGCGGTGAGTCGATTCACTTCTGGATTGAGGATGGTGCCTAAGCGTGCGGTGAGCGTGTCCCTGACGCGCTTCATGTCTGTGTCGGTGCCCGTCAAGGTAAGGGGGCTCTGTATTGTGGGGCGGATGCTGGTTCCCAGCACACTGCAAGGCAGTATCGCGACACACTGGTTTTCCAGGTTCTCGATCTCTTTGAGCAGCCCGAAAGAGTACTTGGCTCCCTCAAGCGTGAGGGGTTCCTGGGCTTGTCCGCTGAGCCTGGTGATCAGCTCCGTGCGATTCGGCAGCAGTACGTCGCTGATGGCCCCATTGATTGCTGCCACGATACTGAGAGCTTCGTCGTGATTGAATGGCCCGACCGAACCGCCATCGAAAAGGGTCACGGTGTACTCGTCGGTGTCTACCCACTCCGACGACTTAATCCGCTTACCGCCCTTTTCCTTCGACGTAGGCCGTTGCTTCCGCACCCGCTCGACGACGACGCAGAGCCGCAGTACCCCAGTGACTGCATGCAGGGCTTTACGTGCATCATCGAGCGGTGAGGTGGTCACAGCTCAGCGGTACTTGGTCGCGTTTTCGAAGTCCGGGCTGCCATCGGCCAGCTTCGGCGCCGGCCACCAGCTGGTGCGGGTGTACGGGTTTCCGCCGCGGGTGGTGATGTCGCGCGCTTCGATGTAGCAGATGGCGCCGATGAACGGGTTGGTGATCGGGGTTCGCCCATCCATGGCCAGCCCGACGACCGCGTAGCCCTCTTCTTCGGTCACCACATCCGTCTCCAGACGGCATTCGCCGTTTTCGACGCCTGACACCGCCAGGATGATCTCCTTGATATTCGGTGCGAAGGAGTCGTTCTTGTTCACGAAGATGCTGACCCGGGAACCGACCTTGTTGCACTTGCCTCGCTCGGGGTCGCCCTCATGGAAGGTGCTGCCCAGGATCTCGACCTCGAAGATGGCCATGTTCTTTTCGCGGCCCACCTTGAACTGACTGGCGCACAGCTTGATGAGGTAGTCGCCGGGCTCGATGTATTGGCCGTGGCGGGTCACGCTCGCCTGAGCCAGACCGTTGAACAGCCCGGCCGGGGCGATTCCGTTTCCACCACCGCCACCGAACGCGGGAGCGCCGTTGTGTGCGGGTGGACGAGGGGCGGCGGGGGCTCCACCGAATGACGGACGGGAGGCGGACGCCGCGGCGTGCGCTGCGATGTAGGAGCTGACCGGGGCCCAGGCCTGATTCGGGCTCGACTCCGGTACCGCCTGCGCGGTCGGGAATGCCGCCGCCTGGGACAGGCTCATGACCACCGGAGTCCCGCCGTTCTGGCTGACCCACAGCTTCGGTTCATTGAGCGGAGCCTGCGGGGGGG
>Ga0163154_10000122_pt1 | contig 108263 bp, 89 predicted proteins | sample OliLakLV19MP9P1_FD_148649 | JGI IMG/M metagenome (GOLD analysis project Ga0163154, IMG submission 148649) | Freshwater microbial mat bacterial communities from Lake Vanda, McMurdo Dry Valleys, Antarctica - Oligotrophic Lake LV.19.MP9.P1 | ecosystem: Environmental > Aquatic > Freshwater > Lake... | reverse complement strand
GTAGAACAACGCGGGTTCGATCAACATGACGCGCAGTTCGGTCACAGCAGGCGCGCGATATTCCGTCCAGACAAGCGAGACGCCGCCGACGATCACCCACGCGATGACACCCCAATCGAGCGCGGTTAAGCGCACTGATGGCAGGTAGCCCCCCAGCGCTTGCCGCGCGCGTCCCCATGACGCCAACGCGCGCAGCATGACAGCGGCGGTCGTGAGCAGCAACACGAGTTCCGCCATTGGGAATAGAAAACGATATAGTTCAACCGGGAATAAGAAAAACGGCGCGTAGAACAGCGTCAACATCAGCCCGATATCGGGGCGATTGTACAAAATCCAGAACAAAATCAGCGCCGCAACGATCACGACGATGAAAGGCGGCTGAAGGTAAATCACACCTGCGGTCACGAATGCCGCGCCGAATTGTGCGGGCGTCAAAATGCTGAGTTCGCGCGCGAAGATCGACGGTACATGATCGCGCCATGTCAGCAGCAGCCCCACCATCAGCGCAAGGGACGTGATCGCGCTGATCCCAAACTGTCCCGCGTCGGAAACGCGCGCCCAACCCCCGTTCAAGCGCCGCGCGAACGGACGCCAGTCAATTTGGGCGGCGCTGACGACGACAGCGACAAATGACAAGATCGCGGTGAGCGTCGCAACGGCGATTTGGCGGTCATAGGGCGCGGCGGGATCACCCGAACGAACAGCAAATCCGGCAATTGCCCAGCGATCCCAGCCGCGATCCGCCACGACGCGCAGCGTGTGTGCGCCCGGAGCAAGATTGCGCGCCACGGGAATCAGGTCGAGTTGCGGCTGTAAGTCGGCGCTCCGTAAGGTGATGAACGCATTCCCGTCCACATCGCGCGACGCGGCGTTGGCGGGCTGTCCATCGATGGTGGGGTAGAGGAATGCGAGATAATCATCGCGCCGGAGCAGGAGTGAGATATCCGTGCCGATCAAATCGAACGTAAATTGGCTATCCTGCACCCAGCCGATATCCGCGCCCAGTTCCCCGAACGTCCAGACGCCGCTGTAGCGCGCGTTGGGATGCGTCGGGAAATATAAGCCGTGCATCGATTGTGGAGCGGCGGCGCGCGTTTCCAGCGCCTCCCATAGCGGCGTTGGTTCGCCCGCTGAATCGATCAGCGCGAAGCCCCAACGCGGATCATCTGGCGGCACGTCCGGCTGCCACGACTCCAAAATCATGCCGCCGAGCCACGTCCATTCGAGGTCAGCACGATCCAGCGCCGCCAGCGTGTAGGCGACGCGCTGATCGGCGGTCACGCTGCCCCACAGCGACGGATTACCCATCCAATTGGGCGGGAGCGCGTTCCAACCCCATTCCGACGCCCACAATGCTTTGCGCGCGTCGCCGTTTTCGACCATGATTTCGCGCAATGCAATCAGGCGCGAAAAATTCAGTACATCGGCATCGACTGTCCGATCATCGGGCGGCTGGTCGAAGCCAAACGGCTTGGCGGCAACGGCGTCCATTACGTTGCGCAAGCCGAGCGCGTAAAGATCGCGTAGATAGTCGAGGTCGCTGATATTGAGCGCGGTGTTTTCGGTTGTCGGCGCAAGAGCAGCGGCGATCACTGTGGCGGACGGATCGGCGGCATGAATCGCGGCGTAAGCGGCGGACAGCAGCGCAAGATATTCGGCAGCGCGCGGCTCGGTGTCACCCCATGCCGCCGTGAGATTCGGCTCGTCCCAAATCTGGTAGAAATCGACGTTATCGCGGTAGCGCGCTGCAAACGCCGCTGCGAATGCCGCGAAATCGGCGGGGTTATCGGGTGGCGCGGTCTGCGTTCCCGCTGTGCGCGACCAGATCGGGGAATCGACCAGCACGACGACCCATTCGAGTTCGGGCTGTGCCTCGAACGCAGCGGCAAGCTGATCCCACGCCGCCCAAACGAATTCGCCTTGGGCTGCTTCGACTTCCGCCCATGCGACGCGCTGACGTACCCACGTCACGCCAATAGCGCGCATTCGCGCCAGTTCGGACGCGGGATCGGCGTACTGCGTCAAATCGGCGTTGACGCCCAAGCGCGGGACGCGATAGGGCAGGTCAGCGGTCTGCGTTGGATCGACGATGCCGCGCAAGGCGAAATCGCGTTCAGCGCGCGTCGCGCTCCACGTCACGGCGCTTCCGCACAAGACGAGGAACGCAACGAACAAGATCAAATGTTGTCGGCGCATCGACTCAGCGCGTCCAAACGGGACGCGATGCCCTGCCGTCGAGCGTGAGTTGATGTGCGACATCCGACAGCACATCGATCACCCACAGATTGCCCTGATAAATGAACGCAATCATCGATCCATCGGGACTCCAAGTGATCGCTGCCGCTGCGGTCACGCCGGACTGTCCAGCGGGCGGAAAGACGGCGCGCGCGTTGCTGGCGTCACGATCTGCCAGCATCAAATCGTATTCCGCCGTCTCGTTGATGCTATTGGACAGATCGCGCGCGCGCAAGTACGCCATCGCGCCACGCACGCGCTCGCCGTCGTTCTGGAACGGCGAAAAGCGTGGCATCGACCAGATTCCGGCGTTCTGCACGACGGATGCGCTGAATGTCCCGGTGGGATCAGCGGCGGCAATGTGAAACGCGGGGCTGGACTCGGCGGGTTCGCTGCCAATGGGGTCGCCGTGAATCGTCGTCAGCAGCAAGCTGGCGTCCGGCGTCCACGAGACCGACGCGCGCCATGACCACGATTGGCGCGTGTTGAAGACCGGATAGCTCAGAATCGGGACGAGATCGCCCGTGTCGAGGTTGACAATTCCAGTCGAGTCAGCGCGCGACCACGCGAGGCGGCTGCCGTCGGGCGACCATTGAAATTCTGTTCCCCACCAACCGTACAAACCGCCCTGCGAGTTCGGCACCAGTTCGCGCAAGCCGACGGATGCGCCCGACGCCGGATCGATGCGCATCAGCCACAAATCGTTGTACGACTCCCAACCCGGCGCGGCGGCGCGCGGTTCGCCTGTTGAATAGCTGATTGTGTTCTCTGCGCCGGGAACCCAATCCGCGTACAGCACATTTTCTGGCACGAGGGCGACGGGCGGCGCATCGCGGTTCGTGTCCGCGAGCAGCCACAGCCGATTGAACGAGGCGGCGCGCTGTGCCTGTGGCGCGATGCGTGCGAACAAAAGCTGCTGTCCATCGGGGGATAGTCGGAAGGCGCGCTCATCGATATCGGCGCTGTCGGTCAGGGGGCGCTTCGCCGTGCTGCTGCCGCGTATGATCCACGCATTGCCGCTGCTGACGTATGCCAGCGTGCCGGGAATCGGTACGGGGTCGAGTTCGCCTGTGGGCCCGATGTAAATCACGAGGTCTTGCGGCGCGGTCACGAGCGTTCGGCTCGTCTCGACTGGATCGAGGCGGCGTCCATCGCGGATGGTAATGCGCGAACAGACTTGTTCGACGCCGTTCTGTCCGGCTTGTCCCAAGCGTTCTTCGCCTGCGCGCAAGCCCTCGTTCATGATTCGTTGTTCGCGGAATGGAATATCTTGATTCTCGCATTCGGTCGTCTGCTGGACGCGCGCGACGGTGACGCGCATCCCGTCCGCAATCTGGGTGAACAGCGGCGGATTGACCTCATCCAGCGCGCCGAGTTCGATGTCGGCGGCGCGCAGCAGTTCGCCCACCGTGATCGGTGCGTCCTGTTGGATCGCGCGTTCGCGTCCATCGGCGACCAGCGCGACGACGAGATTTTGCGTGGTGGTCGGCTCGCAGCCGGCAAGGACGCCGACTGCGAGAACCACTGCGAACAGGATACGAATGGACAGCCTACGCATCGGGGAACACCAACGAACGCAGGTCGTTGAGCGTGCGCAGCGTGGCGGCGTTGAGCGCGTTAACGCCGAAGCCGCTTACCGAGTCGCCGCTCAAATCGCCCGCACCGACTGGTGATACGTCTCCCAAACCGTTGACCGCGCGCCATGCGTTGATCACGGGAATGCGATTTTGTTCTGCTACTTGCACAATCACGTCGTTGAGTGCGCGTGTCTGCCCCTCATCCTGACCCGGCTGAATCGTGTACAGTACGGGGATCGCGCCGTAATTGATGGCAGAGTCGATCAGGGCTTGCAGGTTTAGTCGGAATTGTTCGGTATCGGTGAAGTTTGCTGCATCGAACTGCCCGACGCTGATCAATACGATACTCGCGCCCGACAAGCGCAGTTCGCAGCCGAAGGGCGTCTCGCCGCTTGAAATATCGCACAAGGTTGGATTGGACAACGTGGTATTGAGTAAGTTCGCTGCATTCCAACCGTCGCCCACTGCCACACTTTGGCGCGTGAAGGGCAGGGAACCGTCCACCAATGCGGCGCTGTAGAAATCGATGATCGACTGAAGATCGGCGTTGTCGTTCAACGAATACGAATTTGGATCGCTGAACGGCGTCAGGAACCCAGCGCGGCGGATCGATTGGTCGCCGGCGCGCGCGAACGAGGCAGCGAGATTGCCCCGCGCAATGCCCGCATCGTAGATAGCGCGCAAATCAGTCGCCAACGCCGCAATGTCCGGCTGGATCGGCGTTGTGTCTTGCAGCGTAGTCGTTTCCGGTGTCGGCTCGATAGGTGTTTGCTCAATCGTGAGTGTTTGCGTCGTGCTGGCGGATGATCCGTCGGCTGCTGTAACGTTCAGCGTCACGGTATAGGTTCCCGGCGCGGCATAGGTATGCTGCGGCGCGTTATCAACGCCCGTTTGCTCATCGCCAAAGTTCCAGTTATAGGCGGCGACTTCGCCTGATGCACTGGCATTGAATTGATAGGTGAGCGGATCGCCCTCGACGGTTTCGGCGGTGAAGCTGACCGATAGGGGCGCAGCGACCGTGACCTGCTGCTGTGCCGATAGTTGTACTCCGTTGGGCGCGCTGGCAAACAGCGTTACGGTGTATGTTCCGGGTGTTGTGTAGGTGTGCATGGGGCTGACTTCGGCGCTCTGCGAGCCATCGTTGAAGTCCCACAGATAATTGACCGCACCTGTTGATTGATTGGTGAACTGGAACGTTTGTGCGCCTGCGGGCTGCACAGTGAACGCGGCGATAAGTGGTTCTTCAAGCGTGACTTGACGCTGCACGAAGTTCGTGCCGCCTGCGCCGCTGACGGAGAGCGTCACTGTAAACGTACCGGACGCGGCGTAAACATGGACGGGATTTGCTTCGGTACTTTGTGTCCCATCGCCAAAATCCCAACTCACGCCCGCGATATCGCCGGACGACTGATTGAAAAACTCAATCGTGAACGGATTGCCGTCTTGCGCGCGGAAATCGAATGCGGCGATGGGCGCGGGGATCGGTGTGTTCGTCGGGATTTCCGTCGCCGTCGCCGTTGGGATTTCGGTGTTGGTGGGCGGGGGCGTGAACGTCAGCGTGGGGAGTGGTGTCTCGGTCAGCGTTGGGAGCGGCGTGAACGTCAGCGTGGGGAGTGGTGTCTCGGTCAGCGTTGGGAGCGGCGTCGAGGTGAGCGTTGGCAGGATTACGGCTTGCACCGAAATTTGCTGGTTGGCGGGGGAAGAACCACCTGCACCTGTCACGGTCAAAATGACGTTATAGACGCCGGGCGCGGTAAAGACGTGCTGCGGATTGGTTTCGTTGCTTGCGCCGCCGTCACCAAAATTCCAGAGGCGGTTGGTGATCGCGCCGGAAGATTGATCGGTGAACTGGACATTCAACGGTGCCGTCCCGCTCAATGGATTAGCGACGAACGATGCTACTGGACTCGCCAGTGTGGCGGTGGGGATAATCGGCACGTCGGTCGATGTCGGGAACAGGGTCATGGTGGGCAGCGGCGTGAATGTCAACGTCGGCGCGATGACCGCTTGCACCGAAATCTGCTGGTTGGCGGTCGAAGAACCGCCTGCACCTGTCACGGTCAAAATGACGTTATAGACGCCTGGCGCGGTAAAGACGTGCTGCGGATTGGTTTCGTTGCTTGCGCCGCCGTCACCAAAATTCCAGAGGCGGTTGGTGATCGCGCCGGAAGATTGATCAGTGAACTGGACATTTAGCGGCGCGCTCCCGCTCAACGGATTAACGACGAACGATGCTACTGGACTCGCCACGGGGGGGTTGGTCGTGATGGTGGCGTTTCCTTGTACCGTGATGCGGCGCGTCGTCGTCGAAGAACCGCCCGCATTTGTGACCGTCAAATAGATGTCGTAAATGCCGGGCGCGGTAAAGACATGCTGCGGGTTCGCTTCGTTGCTAGCGGTGCCGTCGCTGAAGCTCCAAAGATACGAGTTGATCACGCCGGATGATTGATTAATAAATTGGACATTTAAGGGTGCCGTCCCGCTCAACGGATTAGCCGTGAACGCTGCTACTGGAATTGCCACTACTGCGGTGGGGACTGTCGGCACGTTGGTCGTTGTCGGGAAAAGCGTGATGGTGGGCAGCGGTGTGAACGTCGCCGTCGGGATGAGCGTGTTGGTGACGTTTCCCTGTACGATGATTTGGCGCGTGGAGGTCGATGAGCCACCCGTCCCAGTGACCGTCAGAAACACATTGTAGACGCCGGGCGCGTTAAAGACATGCACCGGGTTGCGCTCGTTGCTCGCGCCGCCATCACTGAAATTCCACAACCGCGAGTTGATCGTTCCTGTGGATTGATCGGTGAACTGCACGTTCAGCGGCGCGTTCCCGTTCAAGGGCGTCGCGCTGAACGACGAGACGGGTGCGGTCGGACTTTGGACGTTAATCTGGCGCGAAACGTTGGATGTGCCGCCAGGTCCCGCGATGGTTAGCGTAACGTTGAACAAGCCCGGCGCGTTGAACGTTTTGACCGGATCGCGTTCACCGCTGCTGCTGCCGTCGCCGAAGTTCCACGTTGTATTGGTGATGTCGCCGGTCGATTGGTTGATGAAACGCACCGTCAACGGGACTTGACCCGTTGCAGCATCTTGCGTGAAGGCGGCAATCGGGCGCGGGATGTTGGGCGTGGCAGATGGGACGGGCGTCGCTGTGCGATTTTGAACACGAACATTGTTGATGACCGTCGCTACGGTGGCACCGTCACGCAAGTAGACGCGCAAACGGAGATTATACGTACCGTCGGGGACAGCACTCGTGTTCCAGACGCCGAGAATGCCGTTCGTGATTGGCGTTTGCACGGCGGAGGTCGCCTGATACCACAGATTGGGCGTACTTTCGGGTCCATATTCGAGTTGGTACTGCAAGAACTGTGGATGGACGGCTGCGCCCAAAATTTGTACGTTGCCCGCCACGACATTACCCGGCACGGGCGATAGGATCAGGATGCTGATCGGCGTCGACGTATTCGTCGGAAGGAAGATCGGCTGCGAAAAGGTTGGGATGATTACAAGCGCCGTTGGTATAAACGGCGCATTGGTCGGACGCGGCAGGACGGTCTGCTGGGTAGCGATCAACGACCCTAATGGGAGCGGTGTGGGTGCGTTGCTGGTCGTCAGCGGCGTGCGCGAAGGGAGCAGCGTCAAGGCGCTGTCTGCCGTGAGTGTGATGGCTGCGGACTCGCCGCCGCCGGAAAGATTGCACGCTGCTAGTAGCATGACCAGCAGCAGGGAGAAGATACGAACATAAATTGCCCGGGACATCGGATTTCCTCTTTCGATTGAGCGCGGCTCAACACGTATTGCCATTATAGTCTCGTTGGTAAAATGAGATGGCAACCCTCTTGTGACGAAGCCGCGATTGATGTTACACTGAAATCATGAAAATCATGATCGTAGACGACGAACAAGCCATCCGTGACGCGCTCGGACGCAAACTCCGCCGCGAGGGGTTCGATATTGTCTTGTGTGCGGACGGGCATGAAGCCCTGCGCGTCTTCGCCAACGAACGCCCCGATCTCGTTATTGTTGATATTATCATGCCTGATGGCTTAGATGGGCTGACGGTTTGCCGACGTATCCGCGATGTTGCCGATACGCCTGTGATGATGCTGTCTGCGCAAGCCATCACCGAAGAAGATATCATCGAGGGTTTGAACGCGGGCGCAGATGAATATTTGATTAAACCTGTGCGCCTCAATGAAATGACCGCACGGGTCAACGCGCTGCTACGGCGCGCGCAAATGGCATCTACTGAGGCGGAATATTACAACGACGGCTATTTGACCGTTGATTTACATCGGCGGCATGTTTTCGTCGCGGGCAAACAAATCCATCTGACTCCAACCGAGTTCAAGTTGTTGGCGGTACTGTTGGAGAATGCGGGGCGCGTCGTGACGCAGCGCGAACTGCTGGAACAAGTGTGGGGACATCAGTATGTGGATGATATTTACTATCCCCGCGTGTATATTGCCCAGATTCGGCGCAAGATTGAGCGCGATGCCAGCAATCCGGCGTATATCCTGACGGAACATCGCATCGGCTACCGCTTCGAGAAGCAGCCGTCCCCGCAACTGAAAATCGACTAGCCGTCCACGATTGATATGGATGCACTCAGCGCGATATCGCTGTTGGTCAATGGACTCACGCTGGCGTTGGCATTCAGCTTCTTTCTCATCGTCATTTGGAACGATGCTCGCAAAGAACTCAACCAATTTTTCGCCGCCTTCCTATTCTTGGTCTTGGTCTGGAACGCGGGCGCGCTGCTCGTGCAGTCCGTGAGCCTGATTGATGCGCGTTCGCCGCTGCTGCGTCCGGCGGTGGGCTTCATGGAATTGGGCTTCGTCGGGAGCAGCGTGGCAATTTACAGCCTCGTCGCCGTGTTGGTCAAGGCGGGGACGCGGCGCTTTCGCATGTTAGCCTTGTTGAGCCTGTCGATTGTTTTGACGCTGCGTTTGCTGCTGATTCTGAACGATGCGCCGATCTGGTTCGAGATGCCTTCCGGCAGTCTGATTTTATATCGCGCCCAACCGTTGCAAACGCTGTTCTTCGCGCTGTTCGATAGCGCGGCGCTGTATCTGGTGTGGCGCTATCGCCGCAAGATTCGGTCGCGCGGGATGATGACCGGAATCGTTCTATTCGTCGCCGGGCAAAGCCTTGCCTTTGTCAATCCTGCGCTGCAAACGTTCTCGCTGGCGGTGATCATCTGCGCACTGGCGGCGCTGATGATGAGCTTTTCGCTCTTGCGCCAAGAGATTTTCCGCCCACTGGCAGAGCGCAATTCGCAAGTCGAGACGATCCGCACGGTCAGCGGCGCGATTGCTGGACAAATGGCGATTGATGATGTCCTTGAACAGATCGCCGTGCAAACGTCGGCGCTGTTGAGCGCGGACGGCGTGGCGATCTGGCTCAAAGATGGCGCGATGCTCAATGTGGCGACCGCCTACAATTTGCCCGCGTCCTATTTGGCGCGGCAAGTCGCGTTGGGCGAGGGCGTCGCCGGGACTGTGGTACGTTCGCGTCAATCGATCCGCTTGGATGATTATGCGCGCGAGTGGCGCAGCGGTGGCGATCTGCCGCTAGAGCGCGAGACGTATGGATCGGTGGTCTGTACGCCGTTGATGTTCGCGCATGAGGCAATCGGCGCGCTGATGGTAATCGCGGGGCGACAGGGACGAGCCTTTGAGCGCGAAGACGTATATACGCTCGAACTGCTCGGCGCACAAGCAGCAGTTGCGATCTCGCACAGTCGGTTGTTCCAAGAACAGCGCGCGCTGACTCAGCAGGTCGAATCGGCGCGCAGCCAGTTGGAAACCGTCTTGACCAGCACGGAAAGCCCAGTGATCGCCATCGACCGGCGTTTTCGCCCAATCTTCGCTAATCCAGCGGCGCGGGCGCTGTTCGGCTTGCGTGATGAGATTGGCGCGCCCATCTACCGCGTTCTGCCACCGTCGGCGCTGCCGCCGAATGGATTCGCAGCCTTGCGCATCATTCGGCGGCAAAGGGCGTACACGTATGAGATCACGCAGCAAGATCGCATCTATTCATGTCACCTTGCGCAGTTCGGGCGTCCGCGTATCGCCGGATGGGTGGCGGTGCTGACCGACATCACTGAATTGAAGGAACTTGACCGCCTGAAAACCGAGATGGTGCGCATGACCACCCACGATCTCAAAAATCCGCTGCAAGGGGCATTGTCTAACTTGGAACTGCTGCGCGATGATTTAGCCGATCATGCTAATCCCGAAGTCAAACAGTCCCTCGACACTATCGAGCGCCAATTGGATCGTATGACGCGGATTATCAGTGGCGTTCTGAACATGGAACGGTTAAAATCCGAATCGCAGCATGTGGAACTTGTGCATCCGGCGCGAATTCTGGATGCGGCAGCGGCTGAAATGCGCGATTTCGCCCATGAACAGCAGGTTGAACTCGCCATCGAATATGCTGATGAATTGACGCCGTTTCCATGCGACCCCGACCAATTGACGCGGGCGATCATCAACTTGATCGAAAACGCAATCAAATTCACGCCGCATGGTGGGCAGGTGCGCGCGCGCGCGTGGGAGCAGAATGGCGCGGCACAGTTCAGCGTGCAAGATACGGGAGTCGGCATTCCCAACGAGACACAGCCGTATGTGTTCGACCGCTTCTACCGCGGCAAACAGCGCGGCATGGAACACGTCAGCGGCTCAGGGTTGGGGCTGAGTCTAGTGAAAACCGTCATTGAGAATCATCGTGGCAAGGTGTGGTTGGAGAGCGTCGTTGGGCGAGGAACGACCTTTTTCGTCTCGATTCCGCTGGCTATACCGACATCGCCAACGCCCAACACGAGGTAATCCCAGTTGGTTGAGTTACAAGGAAAATCGAATATGCGTTCCCTCTTTCAACGGTCGTTCTGCGCGCTCGTTCTCTTGACGCTGCTCGCGGCAGCGCCCGCGTTCGCTCAGGATGTACCAACCTCCGCGCCGAGTGCCACACCCATTGGCACGACGAACACCGCGCTCACACCCACCCTAGCGCGTGCGCCGCAGACCGCGACGCTTGCGGCGACTCTCGACGCGCTGGCGACGCCCGCGCCGACGATTCAGCGCAATGTTGCACCGTTCAATCCGTTGACGCAAGCCGATTTGAGCGTATTGACGGGCAATGTTCAGCGCCCAAATGCGATTGCGTATCTCGATGGCTTGCTCTACATCGCTTGCACAGGCGACAGCACGATCTACGAGACCGATTCGGTCAGCGGACAGACGCGTACCTACATTTGGGGCGTGATGAACACACATTCGTTGATCGCAGAGGCGGACAGCAGCGGCGCGCTGACGCTGTGGATACCGGACTACGACTCCAATTCGCTGGTGCGCGTCACGCGCGGCTCTTTGCAGCGCGTCGCGCGCGATCTCGCGGGTCCGTGGGGCATCACCGATGTGAATCAAGACTATTTCCTCGTCACGAACGTGCGCAATAATTCGGTGACGCAGATCGACCGTGCGGGCGAAGTGAACACGCTGATTGAGGGACTCGCCGCGCCTACGGGCATCGCTCAGGACGGGGCGTATGTCTATATCGCCAACAATGGCAGTGCGCGGCGTGCGGTCGAGTGGATCGCGCTTGATGATCTGGGCAGCACGACAACGACACAGCCGTTGTTGAGCGGCGTGCAAAATCCGACGGGGCTTCAGCTTGGGGCGGATGGTTATCTGTATGTCGCCTATTCGCTCGGTACGCGTGGCGTCGTTGGGCGCGTCAACCCGGACGAATGCCGCGCCAACGGCGGCTGCCTGAACGAACAAGTCGAAATTGTGCTGTATACCGAACTCGCCGCGCCGCTGGCAGGGCTGACGATTTCGCCGGATATGCGGCTGTTCGTCCACACAATGTTCAGCCCCGATATTTATTGGGCGCAGCTCTAACCCTGTTCCTCACGATAGCAGGCGTTCACCTTAACGCCTGCTATCGTTGGGCAGTCTGTAAGCGCCGTTCCATCCAACGCACGATCATCGAGCCGATGATGGTCATGGTCAGGTAGAGCAGGGCAGCGACGAGATACGTTTCCATAAATTTGAATGTATTGCTCGAACGCAGTTTGGCGATCTGCGTCACGTCGTTGATGCCCAAGATGGCGACAAGCGACGAGTCTTTGATCATCGCGATCATATCGTTTCCTAGCGGGGGCAGAATCCGGCGAAACGCCTGCGGGAGGACGATGTGACGCATCACTTGAAGCGTGTTCATGCCGAGCGATTTGGCGGCTTCGATTTGTCCGCGCTCGACCGATTGAATCCCCGCGCGAAACGTCTCTGACAGAAATGCACCATACGTCAATGCCAGCGCGATGATCGCGGATTCTGGTGAGGTGCCGCGAATGCGAATATCAGTACCAAAGGTGGTATTGATCGCATCGCGCACGGCGGGGACGACCACGAATGCCACAATCAACAGCACCACCAAGATCGGCAGCCCACGCATGATCGAGACGTAAAGCGTCGCTAGGTTGTACAGAGCGACGCGCAGCGCGCCAGTAACGTGTCCGCGCAGTGTCGCCGCAGGTTTCGGCGGATAGGCGCGAATCAAGCCGATAGACAAGCCGATCACAAGTGCAATGGCATAGGAGACGAAGCTAACCGTCAACGTCAGCGCGACGCCCGCGCGCAGTTGGTCGAACGTGGCGGCGTAGAAAGTGTCTGAGAGGATCGTGACGAACATAAACGCGGCGACGAGGACAAGGATCAGCGCCCACCATGGAAATGTATAAAGAAACGTGAATGAATTCGCTTTGGCGCGCACGGCGGACTCTTGGAAGATGAGATCGCTCGATTTGTCCATATGCTCCTCGATGAAAAAACGGGAGCGCGGTGTCAATCCGCGCTCCCGCGTCAGTACAAAAGGTTATTCAGCGGCTGCTTCGGCGGGCGGGAACCACTCGGCGTTGATTTGTTCGAGCGTGCCATCATCGATCATTGATTGCAGCGCGGCATCGAAGGCGGCGACGAGTTCCGAGCCTTCGGGGAAGGCAAAACCCAGGTAGTCCGACTGGATCGAGCCGCCGATGATCTTGACGCGCCCGGCATTCGCGCCAACGTAGCCTTGTCCCGATGTGCTGTCGATGATCACCGCGTCCACATCGCCCGCGACCAACGCTTCGATAGCGAAGCCGAAGGTGTCGTAGCTTTGGAGACGACCTTCACCAATCAATCCCACAGCGGTGTTGTAATTGGTTGTGCCGAGCTGCGTTCCGATGCGCAAGGTGGAGTCCGCGACGAATGCGTCAATGCTGTCGAAACGGTCTTCCTCGATACGGATGAGCAAGATTTGTTCGACTGCGATGTAGCCCATCGAGAAATCGACCGACTGATCACGTTCTTCAGTGATGGTGATGCCATCGGCGGCAACGTCAAATTCACCGTTGGAAATCGCCACTAGCATGGTGTCCCACGAGCTTTGGATGTATTCGGGGACACAGTTGAGACGGATGCAGATTTCGCCAATCGCGTCGTAGTCCCAACCAGCGGGTTCGCCTGTTGTCTCGTCGATGAAATTGAACGGGATATAGGCATTCTCGACCGCGACAGTAATGGTCTGTCCGCCGAGATCGGGGAGGATGACGGTCGATGTGACGGGCGCGAACCATTTCGCGTTGATTTGTTCCAGCGTGCCATCATCGATCATCGATTGGAGCGCGGCATCGAAGGCGGCGACGAGTTCCGAGCCTTCGGGGAAGGCGAAGCCGAGATAGTCGGACTGGATCGAGCCGCCGATGATCTTGACGCGCTCGGCGTTCGCGCCGACGTAGCCTTGTCCGGCGGTGCTGTCGATAATCACCGCATCCACATCGCCCGCGACCAACGCTTCGACCGCAAAGCCGAAGGTATCGTAGCTTTGGATGCGCGCGTCACCGATCAATTCAACGGCAGTGTTGTAGTTGGTCGTGCCAAGCTGCGTACCCATGCGTAAGGACTCATCGGTGACGAATCCATCAATATCATCGAAGCGGGTTTCATCGAGGCGGGTGAGTAAGACTTGATCGATGGCGATGTAGCCCATCGAGAAATCGACCGACTGATCGCGTTCTTCAGTGATGGTGATGCCGTCGGCTGCGACGTCAAATTCACCGTTGGAAATCGCCACTAGCATGGTGTCCCACGAGGTTTGGATGTATTCGGGGACGCAGTTGACGCGGACGCAAATTTCACCAATCGCGTCGTAGTCCCAGCCAGCCGCTTCGCCCGTCGTTTCATCGATGAAGTTGAATGGGATATAGGCGTTTTCGACGGCTACCGTAATGGTCTGACCACCTAGATCGGGCAAGTCTTGTGCGCTAACGCCGAACACCGTCAGCAGGAGAGCGACGATGGTGACGACGACGAGGAGCGCACGCGGTTTAAAAGTCATTGGAACAACCTTTGTTGTAAACTCGTTAAGCAATCGCTGCATTATAGGGGAAAAAATTTAACGTGCAAAAGCCGAATCGTCCGAAGTTTGTGCGCTCCAGATTGTGAAGATTGATTAGTGGCGTTCGAGGACAAGGTAGGCGGCGTGATCGATGCGGATGCTGTTGACCGCTGTATAGCCTGCTGCAAATGCAATCGTCAGTGCTTCACGCTGTGCCAAGCGCCACGCCAACGCCGCATCGGGATTTTCGGTGCGGAGCGCGTTCAAACTCTGTGGGAGCTGCGCGTAGAGGCGCGGCGTATCGGGAAGCGGTTGGACGATAGGCTGTCCGTCGTCGTCGACGCATAGAATCAGCGCAGTAACGTCCAATTCAGGTATGGGGCGGCTGTCGCGTCCGTCCGCCAGCGCTGCGACGACTGGATTGTTCAGCTGCCATTGTGCGACAACGCGATCTGAGGGCAAATCGCCTGTAATCGCGTCGCCCATCGTGCCGTAGAAATTGACGTGATAGGTCGAGACACTTGCCCCTAACAGAGCGAGGTTGAAATGGATATTGCCGCGCTGAAGCGGATCGAATGTCCAGTGAATTTCATCGTAACCATGTTCGAGCGCCCAGCGACGCTGTGCAAACTTTAATCCCGTGCCGACTCCGCGCCCTTGATGGAGCGGCAGCACGCCCGCCATATGTGACCAGAGCGTGCGCGGGTGGAATGCCAGAAACGCAGCAGCGACCCCGACAGGCTGATCATCATCATACGCGCCAATGATCAGCCCACCATGCACAGCGAACGCGCGCATAAGGTTATCTGGGATGCCTTGTCCAACGCCCCAAATTGCATCAGAAATAGGCTCCACTGCCTTCAGATCGTGGATATCGGTTAGGACACGATAGACGATCATTGTCCCAGCGGCTCGACCAACAGAATGCCGATCAGCGCCGTCAGCAGTCCGATATGATGTGTCAATGTCCAGACCAGTTCGAGGGCAGGCGATGGAGCAGCGAGATTGATCAACTGGACGACGAAACTCACGGCGACGAGCAAGATGCCGATGACGATGGGCAGCCCGCGTTTTTTTGCCAAGCCCGCCGATGTATTTTCGATCAGCCGCGAGAGCGCGGGCGAACGGTCGATGCCTTTGAACATACAGCTTACTCCTGTACGCGATATTCCTTATAGCGATTATAGAGCGAGGTCGGCAGGCTGACCGTGAGCAAAATGCCATCCTCGGTATGTTCTTGATGCTCGACGGACGCTGACTCGTGCAAGAGCGACGCCAGATCGCCCCGTTGATACGGCAACAACAGCGTGACCTTATACAACAATGACGAGAGCGCCGATTCGAGCGCCGCCGATAGTTTGTCCATGTTCAAACCGCGCGCCGCCGAAACAGAGACTTCGCCGATGATGTGTTTGGAGTCCGCGAGGGATGGGAGTGGCACGCCATCCTCCACCAAGTCGATCTTGTTCCAGACGAGCAAACGCGGCACGGGCGGCACTTCGATCTCGGCGAGCGTGTCCTCGACGGTCTCGATGTGCTGCAAGACGTTGGGATGCGAGGCGTCCACGACTTCGAGCAGTAAATCAGCGTCGTGGATTTCTTCGAGTGTCGCACGGAAGGACGCGATCAACGACGTTGGGAGCTTTTGGATGAAACCGACGGTATCCGTCATCAAGACTTGTCGCCCAGACGGGAGCGCGACGCGGCGGGTCGTCGGATCGAGCGTGGCAAACAGTTGATCGGCGATGTAGATATCCGCGCCAGAGAGCGCGTGGAGCAGCGTCGATTTGCCGGCGTTGGTATAGCCGACGAGCGCGATCAGCGGGATGCCCGCTTTTTCGCGCGTAGCACGATAGCGCGAACGATGTTCACGCACATTCTGAAGCTCGGATTTCAAATGGCTAATCCGGTGGCGAATATCGCGGCGGTCAACTTCCAACTGCGTTTCACCGGGCCCGCGCAAGCCGACGCCACCCGATCCGCCGCTCCCTTGCCGCGATAAATGCGTCCACTGGCGCGTCAAGCGCGGCAGCCGATATTCGTACTGGGCGAGTTCGACTTGCAGCGCGCCTTCGCGAGTGCGGGCGTGCTGCGCGAAGATGTCGAGGATCAGCGCGGAACGGTCGAGGACTTTGACATCTTCACCGAGCCGCTTTTCCAATTCACGCTGATGGCGGGGTGACAATTCGTCGTCGAAAATGACGGTTTTTGTACCCATCGCTAGGAGCGTCTCGCGGATTTCATCGACCTTGCCCGATCCGACGAACGTTGCCGGGTCGATGCTCACTAGATTTTGCTTGGTGTGTCCGATTACGTTCATCCCGGCGGTGTCGGCAAGCTGTGCGAGTTCGTTCAGCGAGTCGTCGGTGTCTAAAATGGGATGGTTGCCGCGCACCGAGACGCCGACGAGTAGGGCGCGTTCGGGTTCGTTAGCGCGCGTTTGATGGAGTTCGATCATTGTTTTTTATACCACTGTTCCAATTGTTCGAGCGCCTGTTCCAGCCGCTCATCGGTAATGCCGACACTGATACGGACGTAGGCGTCGCCGCCGGGTCCGTAAATCGCGCCGGGTGCCATCGAGACATGCGCGTTGATGAGCGCATCCTCGACATAGCGCCGTCCATCGCTATCGGCGGTGCGCCCCCAAATGTAAAGCGATCCTTTCGGCGTTTGCGCGGTTAAGCCGATGCGCGGGAGCGTCGCCAAGATGCGGTCACGCCGCCGCTGATAAACGGCGTTCCGTGCATCGATCCACGCTTGCGGCGTCTGATCGAGCGCGACGATCCCGGCATCGTAAATCGCGTGAAAATGTCCGCTGTCGAAATTACTCTTGATTTGCAGCAGATTGGCGATGGTGTCCGCCGCGCCGACGGCTGCGCCCAAGCGCCAGCCCGCCATGTTGTGCGATTTCGACAGCGAGATGAACTCGATGGCGTGCGGCTTGGCGTTATCGGCTTGCAGGACGCTCCCCGCGCTGTAACCGTCATAAGTCACATCGACATACGGATTGTCCGATGCCAGCAAAATGTTGTGCGCGGCGCAGAAATCGACGGCGCGTTGATAGAAAGCGGCGTCCACTGTCGCGCCCGTCGGGTTGTTCGGATAGTTCAGCCACAGGAGTTTGGCGCGCTTAAGCGCATCCGGCGGGATGGCATCAAACTGCGGCGTAAAATCAGCGTTCATCGGAATCCAGCAGACTTCCGCGCCCGCCATGGATGCGCCCATCGAATACGATGGATAACCGATGCTCGGCACGAGCGCGATATCGCCGCGATCCAAGTACGTCAGGCACAGATTGACGATGCCTTCTTTGCTCCCGACCAGTGGTAGGATTTCACGTTCGGGATCGATTGTCACGCCGAAGCGCCGTTCGTAATAGCGCGCGACGGCTGCACGAAAGCCGGGCGTGCCTTTGTAGCCCGAATAGCCGTGATTCTTCGGATCATGCGCCGACTGAGCGAGCGCGTCGATCACGAAATCTGGCGGCGGCGCGTCGGGACTGCCCACATCGAGGTTGATCACGTCGATGCCGCGCGTCGTTAGTTCGCGGACGCGCTGATTGATCACGGCAAAGGGGTAGGGCGGGAGCTGGCTGAGTCGAGTGGCGGGTTCGGACACTGAGACCTCTACAGTTGCGGGATGAGCGAGAGATAGGGATCGGACAGCGCCGACAGCGACGCGCGCAAGTCGTTCATAGCGCGCTCGACATAGGCGGTATAGCGCAGTCGTTTGTCTTTGACGTGCGTTTCCAGTTCGGGCAGGATACCGAAATTGGCTTTCATGGGTTGGAAATTTTTCGGTTCCGCGTGGGTAACGTAATGAACCAACGCGCCGAGCATCGTTGTGGGCGGCGGCGTCCACGTCGGTTCGCCATCGAGGACGCGGGCGAGGTTGAGCGCCGCCAACAAGCCGGTAGCGACGTTGCCCATGTAGCCTTCGACGCCTGTAATTTGCCCGCCGAATACCAAATCGGCGCGCGTGCGAAACTGCATCGTCGGTTCGAGCAGCGTCGGCGCGTTGATGAACGTGTTGCGGTGCATTTGCCCCATGCGGACAAATTCGGCATTTGCCAACCCGGGAATCAGGCGCAAGACGGCTTCTTGCTGTCCCCATTTCATGTTGGTCTGAAAGCCAACCAGGTTGTAGAGGCTGCCCGCGAGGTTGTCGCGGCGCAGTTGAACGACAGCATACGGACGTTTGTCCGTGCGCGGATCGCGCAAGCCAATCGGACGCATGGGTCCAAATGCCAGCGTATGTCGTCCGCGCGTTGCCAATTGTTCTACGGGCAAGCAGCCCTCGAAGAACTGCGGGTCTTCAAGCTCGAAGTCGCGCAATGGGGTGACTTCCGCCCCCAAGAGCGCGTCTACGAACGTATTGTATTCGCCCTCGTTCATCGGGCAGTTGATGTAATCGCCCTCCTCCTCGTCGCCGCGTCCGTAGCGGCTGGCGCGGAACGCAATCGACATATCGATGCTCTCGGACGTGACAATCGGCGCGATGGCATCGTAGAAATACAGATACTCTTGTCCCGTCAAGCGCGCGATGGACGCCGCCAGTGCATCGGAGGTGAGCGGGCCCGTCGCTATCACGGCGGGCGCGTCGGGAATGTCCGTCATTTCTTCGCGGATGATGGTGATATTTGGGTGGTTTGACAGCGCGTCCGTCACCAACTGGGCGAAGGCTTCGCGGTCTACTGCCAGCGCGCCGCCGGCTGGGAGCGCCGCGCGTTCGGCGCAATCCAACAGCAGTGAGCGCAGGGTATCAAGTTCCGCCTTGAGCAAGCCAGACGCGCGATCCGGCAGCTTCGAGCCGAACGAATTGCTGCACACCAATTCGCCCAAGCGGTCGGAGACGTGCGCCCCCGTCGTCTTGCGCGGACGCATTTCGTACAGATCAACGGCGATGCCGCGTTCGGCAAGCTGCCATGCAGCTTCCGATCCGGCAAGCCCGCCGCCAATGACAATGGCTTTTCGGGTCATAGCACCCCTTCCGCGCTCATGTCGAGCGCCAAACGATGATATTTTCGGAGGGTAACGAGGGCAGCGCCATACGGTGGCGCAAGCTGGATCGCCTTCACATAGGCATCGACCGCCGCTGGATAAGCGTGCCGCGCATAATGGGCGTTTGCCAACAGCGCATAAATCCGATAATCAGTGATCGACTCACTGTCAGCGGCGGCGGCGCGGAATAACCGTTCGAGCGCGTCAATCGCATCCGCGTAATCGCCCAACTGGTAACAACTGCGTGCGACGCGATAATGCAGCGATTGTTCCCACGGATGATACGGATTGAATTGCAGCGCGGCGCGATAGGCGGTCACGGCGGCGCTGTGCTGTCCGGTCTTAAAATAGGCGTCACCCAACATTTCATGCGCGCGTGACCATGTGACATCGATGCCCAACGGCTTGCGCGAAATCTGACGGAACTGCTGCAAATAGGCGATTACATCCCTTTCGCCTCCATCCATCTCCGCAAGCGTTTCGGCAGCGGTCAAGAGCGCATCCGCCATGCCGATTTTGTTCTCGCGTCCGCCAATCGCAATCGCCGTTTGTGCGGCTTCGAGGCTGGCTGTGTGTTGACGCATCTCGCGCAAGATGCGACTGCGCAGCGTATGAACTTGTGCCAACCAGCGGCGATCCTCGACAGCAGGGTAGGTATCGACTGCGCGATTGAGGAAACTCAGCGCCGTTTGTACGTCACGCTGTTCATAGAACGCAATGAAGCCCATGCGTTCGTAGCAGTAGGCGGTCAGCGCAGGGACATTGGCGGGCGCAATCAGCGCGCGCTGAAAATAGTCGCGTGCCATATCGGCGTGATTGTCAGTCAGCGCGAGTCGCCCCTGCTGATACCAAATCCAACCGATATTTTCGTAGTCCGTGAAATCGCTCAGGATGCGCTGATATGCCTCGCGCGCCAGTGCGGTATCGCTGCGGTCAGCAAACCCGACGCTGGCAAGTTCAAAGCGCGCAAAATGCCCATCACCGCGCAATTCTAAGACGGCGGCATCGTCATTGAGTTCGGGAACGAGTCCGCGCGCCTCATCGATGTCATTGAGCGCGTCGTCAATCCGTCCGCCGAACAGCCGGACGCGCGTGCGGGCGATGAGTGCGGATGCACGTTCATGCGGGTCGAGGCGTCCACGCAGCCGCCGTGCGATCAGAACTTCGGCACGCTTGAGATCGCGCCGCTGCAAAAAGCCTTCTAGTTGTTCCGAGTCGAAGCTCATGCGTCATCAAATCGATTTTGCGGACGGATTATCGCTATTATAGCGACAATTTCGTAAAAACGTGCGCAACCCGTCAAATCGATGGCACGACGTTGGGGAAATGTGGGGCGCGGAAAACCACGCCCCCACAGCGTCTAGAATGCACCCAAGACAATCGAGGCGTTCTGTCCGCCCAAGCCGAAGCTGTTGGAGATGACGGTTTTCAACCCATTCACATCGCGGGCGACGTTGGGGACGTAATCGAGGTCACACGCTGGATCGGGTTCATGATAATTGATCGTCGGGTGCAAAACTTGATCGACCAGACTCATCACACAGGCGACAATCTCCAGCGTGCCGGACGCGCCGAGCGCGTGTCCCAACATGCTTTTGGTGGCGCTGATCGGAATGTTGTACGCCTGCTCACCGAAAACCTGCTTGATCGCCAGCGTTTCCATCGCGTCGTTGGCTTGCGTTGATGAGCCGTGCGCATTGATGTAGCCAATGTCGTCGGGGTTAATGTGCGCATCTTGGAGTGCCCACTTCATCGCCCGCATCGCCCCTTTTCCTTCTGGGTCGAGCGCCGCGATGTGATAGGCATCCGAGGATGAGGCATGTCCCAAGACTTCCGCGTAAATGCGCGCGCCACGTGCCAGCGCGTGCGCTAAACTTTCGACGATTAGCACAGCGCAGCCTTCGCTAAATACGAATCCGTTGCGCGTGCGGTCGAAAGGGCGGCTGGCGATTTCTGGTGTATCGTTGTAGCCGGTCGCCAGCGCATCCATCGCGTCGAATCCAGCCAGTGCATAATCTTGCAGCACGGATTCGACCCCGCCCGTGATCACCATATCGGCGGAGCCGCGCTTGATCAGCTCGCTGGCTTCACCGACCGCCTGCGTTCCTGACGCGCACGCTGTCGAAGGCGTGATCAGGGGACCCAAAGCGCGGAAATAGCGGCTGACATAGTGTCCGGGCATGTTTGGCAGCGAGTTGATCAAGTTGAGCGGGTTTGGCTTGCGATAGTTGGTCGTCTTGTACTTGAATGTGCTTTGCTCTGCCATTTCGTGCGCGCCCAACGTCGTGCCGATGCAGACGGCGACTCGTTCGCCTTCGTTCTCGATTTCGGCAATCGTTAATCCGGCGTCTTGGATTGCGAGGTGCGCCCCAGCAACGGCGAACTGCGGCGAGCGCCCCATACGGCGCGCTTCTTTCGGCTCGATATACGCGGTCGGATTGAAATCGCGCACTTCACCTGCGATTTTCACGGCGACATGTTCGACATTGATCGTCTCGATACGTCGGATGCCTGATTTGCCCGCCTTGAGGCTTTCCCACAGTTGCTTGACGGGACCCAGCGCGCTGACCGTTCCCATCCCTGTGATCACGACGCGCGGGCGACCATTGCGTAATAGTTCCATCTTAGATGACGGCGCGCGAGCGATTGGTTGAGATGCGCCGTCGGTCTCCTTTCAGGGTTTCTGGTTATTCGCTTTCCATGATCGGCATTGCGTTCAACATGCGCTCCAAGTTCGTTGTCAGCGATCCGACGAGATCGGCGGCAGCGGCATTGCGCGCTTGACCAATCGCATTTTTGATCGCTTTCGCGTTGGAACTGCCATGCCCGATGATCACAACCCCATTGACGCCGAGCAGCGGGGCGCCGCCGACTTCTGCGGGATCGATCTGTTTTTGGACACGCTTGAACGCTGGACGACTCAAAGCCGCGCCTAACATAGATAACACATTGCTCGTCAATTCGGTACGCAGCGTTTCCGCCATTTTCCGCGTCGCGGCTTCCATCGACTTGATCATGATGTTGCCGACGAAGCCATCCGCGACGACGACATCGACTTCGCCCCTGAGGAATTGCTTCGGCTCGACGTTGCCAACAAAGTTCAGCGGCACGCTGCGAATGATATCCGTTGCCATACGGATCATTTCCGTGCCTTTGCCTTCTTCTTCGCCATTGGACAGAATCCCAACACGCGGTGACGGCAAGTTAAGCACGATTTGCGCATAGGTGTGACCCATGACAGCGAACTGCGCCAGCCATTCGGGCTTGCAATCGGCATTCGCACCCGCGTCGATCAAGATAATGGTATTCGTGCCGAGTCGAAAGACAGCGGTCAGGGCAGGGCGCTTGACACCCCGAATGCGATGCAGGGTAGACAACATGGCGATGCTTAATGCCGCGCCCGTGTTGCCTGCCGTCACGAAACCGTCGGCGTGCTTGTCTTTGACCAATTTCATGCCGATGTGCATCGACGAGTTGGGTTTTCCCTTGACGACCCAGCTGGGTTTATCGTCCATCGACACGGTATCGGGCGCGTGGACGATCTCGATTTTCAGTCCGGCGGTTTGATGCTTATCGAGTTCGAGTTTGAGCCTTTGCTCATCGCCAACGAGTAGGATGGTTGTGTCGGCAAACGCGCGTGCTGCGAGTACCGCGCCCGCGACATCGGGAACCGGATGATCGTCGCTGCCCATCGCATCGAGGACGATTCGCATAGTAAACCTCGTCAGTGTCCAGTCGGAAGTGGCGCGATCTTACCGCTATCGGGCTTTAGCCCCCCAAGAAAGCCACGCCGCTTTAGCGGACGTGGATGAAAGCGGGTTTCACTTCAACCGACCTTTATTTTCAAGCCCTGTATTGTATCATCATTTTGGACGGTAAAAACGTCGGCGGGGCAAAGTTAAAGGATTGACAGCCGTCACAAGGGACGTATAATGTCAACATCACGTCCCGATGGCGGAACTGGTAGACGCGTACGCTTGAGGTGTGTATGCCGTAAGGCGTGGAGGTTCGAGTCCTCTTCGGGACACACTAAAAACCTGACCCCAACTGGGTCGGGTTTTTTTATATTGGAGTGCTTATGACTGATATTGTGTTCCAAATTAGCCCCGCTGTGACGAACGATCAATTGAATGCGCTGTTTGCGACGGCGTGGGCAAATCATGTTGCGACGCACTTTCAGCCGATATTGCGCCACAGTTTGTTGTATGTCTGTGCATATCATGATGGGGTGTTGATTGGGTTTGTCAATTTGGCGTGGGATGGGGGTATTCATGCGTTTTTACTGGACACCACCGTTCACATCGCGTTTCAGCGGCGCGGGATTGGCGAACAACTCATCAAGACTGCGGTCGATGCGGCACGCCAACGTGACATCGAGTGGGTGCATGTGGACTACGAACCCCATTTGCGTTCGTATTACGCGAAATGCGGATTTTTACCGACGGAAGCCGGGCTAATTAATCTAAAGTGATAGCCGCGCAGATTGCGCGCAAATCTCGTTGCGATCTTTTCTTGCACCTACCCACAATTTAGCGGTACACTGTTCTTTCGTCGGGCAATCGCGCGAAAAAGAAATAATGCGCCTTGTTGGACATTTGGCGTCGTCTACTCAGCATGGAGGATCGGAATGAGCGACGCGACAGAACAATCGCTCGAACAAGCTTTTGAACGGGTTGAAGCCGGATTTCCCGAAGAAGCGGTCGCTATCCTCAAGCCGATTCTTGATTCCGATCCGGATGACATCGATGCGTGGTGGATTTATGCGCACGCCGTCAGTGATCCCTTAGCAGCGCGTGAGGCGTTGAACAATGTCATGCGCCTCGATCCTGATTATCCTGGCGCAGCCGAAGTCATGATGACACTGGACGACAAGTTCCCCGCGCCGCGCATTCGGCGTTTGGATGCTGCACCGCCACCTGAATCGATGCCCGAAGCGCCAATGAGCATCCCTGAACCTGATGCCTTTGCTGCTCCCGCTGCTCGCTCCGAGCGGGGATACGCCGCTGCGCCCATGCGCGCTGCACCGCCGCCACGTCAACGTTCGTCGCTCCCCTTGATTCCGATCATTGCTGTGATCATAATCGTCGTGATTGGGCTGATTATCCTCAGTGGTGGGGGTGGCGGTCAGTCGACGGCAACGGCAACCAGCGTGGTGCAGATCGCGGCGAGCGATACACCAGGTATTATTTCGGGCGTGGATGTGACCGATGAGGCGACGCAAGGCGCATCGAGTGATGTGACTGATGAGCCGTCGGCTGAACCCACGGCTGATTTGACGGCAGCTATCGACGCAACAGACGAATTAACTTCAGCAGCGACCAACGAAGCAACCTCCGAAATCACGTCAATGCCGGACGCAACTGTCGAAGTGACAGATAGTGCGTTTGGAACGCCAGAAACGACGCCCGAAAGCACAGCGGATGCGGGCAGCGCGGGCGTAACCGGGGATTTCTCGGCGTTGGATGGTATTTTGTCGCGCTATACGCTGCCCGAAAATGGGGTTGCAGTGATCGAGACGCGGCTCGGCAATACGCTGCAAATCAGCGTATGCAGCGCGCGAGGACCCGAAATGCGCGCACGTGTGCAAGAAGTCTTGACGTTGGTCGCGCGCGAAAGCCCGTCGCTGCCAAGCAATGTTGAGGCGATTACCGCTCGCATGACGAATTGTGATGATGGTTCGACCCTGCAAATCTTGGGCGTGGATCGGGCGTCGGCGGATGCGTTCGCTAATCGCACGATGAACGCGGCAGCGTTCGAGGCGACGTGGCAGCCTTTATAGGGTGAAGCGGACTCGCATTGAAACGGCGTCTTGCACGCGGGAGACGCCGTTTTTTGATTAACCTTCGCTATGGATAGGCAGTCGGACGACAAAGGTTGCGCCTTGCTGGTTTTCGCTGCGGGCTTCAATCACGCCTTGATGACTCTTGATAATGCCAAAACTGACTGACAAGCCTAAACCAGTGCCATTCGGCTTGGTGGTGAAGAATGGATCGAAGATACGGTCGATGTTTTCCGGGGGGATGCCGTGTCCCGTGTCAGCGATATGGACTTCGATCATATCGGCAGTGCGCTGGGCAGTCACGCGCATCACTCCACCATTCGGCGTCATTGCGGCAACACTATTGAGAATCAGATTCATGAACACCGATTGAAGCTGTGTCCTGCTGCCATGAACCAACGGTAGATTCGGCAGATCGGTCTCGACTACGATGTTGCTGTATTGAAGCAGCTTATGATTTAACTCCAAAATGCCTTCGACAATCTGCCCAATATCCAGTGGGAGCAGGTCGGCGGCATTCGGGCGGTCACTGGCAAAATCGCGGATAAGTTCAATCGTGTGGTAAATGCGGTCGATATTTTCATCGATGATTTCCAATCCGCGGCGATCAATCGGGATATTGGCGCGTTCGATCTCCTCTGCGAAATCATCGAACAAGACTTTGATCGGCTGCATCGAATTGCCGATTTCGTGTGCGATGCTGGCAGCGATAAAACCCAATGAGGTCAACTTTTCGTTGCGCACAACCATCCGTTGTGCCGATTGCAATTCTTGGGTGCGCTCATTGACCATATCTTCGAGATGGAGCGCGTATTCCGTTTGAACGGCGAAAAGACGCGCATTATTCAGTGCCAGCGCCGCTTGACGCGCGATTCCGGTAAAGATACGAATGTGATTGTCGTCATAAGGTGTGGTGTGAGTGAGCAAATAGACTATGCCGACAAGTGTTTCGCCCTGGCGCAGTACCGCGCCAATACCATCCGCAAATTGTCCGCCGATGATCGGCGCAGCAAGGCGAACGACGGGTATCTTGGCGTTCAAGTTAGCTTGTGGTGTTTGCGGATGAATCAACTGTGCGCGGATGATCTCGTCAATCTCACCAGACAGTCGATATTCAAGGCTCATGCCATGCTGATCGAGATAGTGCAGCACAACAACATCAGCGGGCAGTAGTTGGCGCAGCAGGACAACAATTTCATCAAGCAGTTCTTCGAGCGCGAGATGTTGATTGAGTGTCTCGGAGGCTTGCAACAATGCTTCGAGTTCTTGTCCGCGTCGTTCAAGTGCATCCTCAAGCCGGCGCGCTTTCATTTTGCTCATGACACGCGCGACCAGCTCGGTCGGTTGGATCGGTTTGAGCAAAAAATCATCTGCGCCGAGATTGAGTCCTTTGGCAATATCGCCCGGCTCTTTGGCATTGGCAGTGATGATCACGGTCGGGATTTTGGCAGTTAGGGGATCCTCCCGTAGTCTGCGCAGCACCTCGAACCCGTTCATCAACGGCATCATGATGTCGAGCAAAATCAGATCAGGGCGTTGTTCGCGGGCAATTTGCAGCGCGGTCACACCATCAGCGGCTTGTTCGACTCGAAATCCCTCTCTTTCAAAGACATATTGCATCAAAACGGTGGTATTGGGGTGATCGTCAGCGACAAGGACGAGCGGCGATTGATGGTTGGTCATGGCGGGATCGTATTCTGGATTCTTGGTCAAGGTGTTAAAATCATTGATCGCATTATAAACCTGTGATGGATTGATGAAAGATAAAGACTTGAGCTATCGACGGTCGATTTTCTATGGTGTGGCGCTTGGCGTCCTCATGGCAGTGGTTTTTGCGGGCGGATTCTTCTTCCGCGATTGGATTGACCGTACACAGACGCCAACCGCCGCGGCGGGTATGGATTATGCGCTGCTCGATGAAGTGCAGGGTTTGATCGACCGCAGCTATTTGCGCCCACAGCCAGAATATGCGCAGCGCCAGTATGCGGCGATTCGCGGGATGCTCCAGTCGTTGGGCGATCCGTTCACCTTTTTCATCGACCCGCCTGTCGCCGCCAGCGAGTCGGATGTGTTGGCGGGAACCTATGGTGGAATTGGCGTAGATATTGCGCGTTCAGAGGCAGGCGAACTTGTCTTGTATCCATTCGCAGACAGCCCCGCGCTGACTGCTGGGATTGAAGCGGGGGATATCTTGCGCGCGGTGAACGGGGCGCCCGTTGATCTGTCGCTTGCTCAGGATGCACTCGATCAACTGCTGCGCGGCGAAGTGCGTGACGGCGGCGGCGTTGATTTGACAGTCGAGAAGGGCGAAACAAGCGAAACGGTATCGGTGTTTGTACCGTTTGCGGCGATCAACGTGCCGTCAGTGAGTTGGCGTGTCCTGAGCGACGATCCGCGCATCGGGTATGTGCAGATCAAGCGGTTCACGGGACGCACGCCGGAGGAACTCACGACCGCGTTTACGGAACTGCGCGCGGCAAGCATATCGGCGTTGGTGGTCGATCTGCGCAACAATACGGGCGGATTGTTGCAAGAGTCCATCCAAGTGGCGGATGAATTTATCGATGGCGGTGTGCTAGTCTACGAACAAAACGTCAACGGGGAACGCCCACATGATGCCGAACCCGGTGGATTAGGCGTCGATCTGCCGATGATCGTGCTGGTCAACTCGCTGACTGCGAGCGGTGCAGAATTGGTCGCGGGCGCAATCCAAGATACGGATCGCGCGATCTTGATTGGACAGCGGACGTATGGCAAAGGCACGGTACAGCAAATTTTCCCACTGTCGGATCAATCGTCGCTGCACGTCACCTCGTCCGAATGGTTCACGCCCGCGCATCAACCGCTGCAAGGGCGTGGCTTGACTCCAGATGTAGAAATGATTCCCGACAGTAACGGGCGCGATGTCGAATTAGGCGAAGGCGTGCGGCGGCTGCAAGAAGGACTATGAAGGTAGAACGGTATGAAGCAAGAAGGCATCAAGATCATCGCTCGCAATCGAAAGGCGGGCTTTGATTTTTTCTTAGAGGATAAGTACGAAGCAGGTCTCGTCCTGACTGGATCGGAAATTAAATCGATTCGGGATCATCACATCAGCATTGCGGAGGGCTTCGTACAAGAGCAAAATGGCGAAATGTGGTTGTTGGGCGTCAACATCACGCCTTATAAGCAGTCGGGTACCTATGGCTATGTCGAGCCAGTCCGCCCGCGTAAACTGCTGCTGCGCAAGCGTGAAATCGCGCAAATCATCACGCGGATGCACGAACGCGGTTTTACGTGCGTGCCAACGATGATCTATTTGCGTAAGGGGCGGGCGAAAGTCGAAATCGCGCTGGCGAAAGGTAAGAAATTGTACGATAAGCGTGATGACATCGCTAAACGCGATCAAGAGCGCGAGATTCGTAAAATTTTGAAGGAAGGACAGTATCAAGACTAGGGTCTGTCTGCAAACTCTGAAACCTCACCCCCCCAACCCCCTCTCCGGTACGGAGCTGAGGGGAGCGCAGCGGGGGGCGAACAAAACAAGCGAAAATCGAGTTTGCAGACACGCTCTAGGCGATCCGCCGCAGGGAAGATCGCGTCATTGTCTGTTCAGCGGTTGACCGAGCGCCATTTTCGGTTATAATGAACGGAGATGCGCCCATAGCTCAGCGGATAGAGCATTGGTCTTCGGAACCAACGGTCGGGGGTTCGAATCTCTCTGGGCGCACAATTGGGGATGCACTACGGTGCATCCTTTTTGTTTTAGCGCAATGCCGTCTCGATCCACGCTTGAATCCACATATCGCGGTTCGCATCGATGGCGGCTCGGTCAAGCATCACGGGGTTTTCGGGGATGGCGGCGTATTGCACGAATACATCGGGCAGGGTGGCGTCGGGGTTGACCGGAAAGACGAACGTTTGCAGCGGCATGTCGGCTTGAAATTCGACGCTCAATAGAAAATCGATGAACTGCTGTGCGGCTGCGATGTTGTCCGTGCCGTTGAGGATGCCTGCGAATTCGATCTGACGGAAACAGGTATCATCCGCGACAAGCGCGCCCGTCGGCGGGGTTTCGGGCGCTGACTCTGCAAAGTAGACTTCGGCGGGTGGGCTGCTGGCATAGCTGACGACCAGCGGATAGGTGCCTTCGCTGCCCGCGCTGCCGCTGAACTGCCCATAGTAGGCATCTGTCCAATCGGCAGCGATGAACACGTCGTTGGCGACCAAATCTGTCCAGTAATTCAGATAGGTGTAGTCACCTTCTGTCCCGAACACGGCAACCGTCGCCAACAAGAATGCCAAGCCTGGCGACGATGTGGCGGCATTCTGTACGACCAACATTCCCTCGTAGCGCGGATCGGTCAAGTCTTGCAAGGTCGATGGAAGCTCAAGATCATTGTCCGTGAAATACGCAGTGTCGTAATTCACGCACACATCGCCATAATCGATGGGCGTGACGCGAAATTCGCCGTCAAGCTGGAACGCTTCCGGCACATCGACTAAGGTGGGCGATTCGTAGGGGATGAACAGGTCTTCTTCCAACGCACGCCCCAAGAAGGTGTTATCGATGCCGAAAAGCACATCACCAAGTGGGTTGCTCTGCGTCAAGATCGCTTGATTGACCAGTGTCCCGGCATCACCGAGCCGTAGGACTGCGACCTGTATCCCCGTGCGTTCTTGAAATGCCGCTAACACAGACTCGGAATAGTTGAAACTATCGTGGGCGATCACGGTCAATAGATTGTCGGACTGCGCGGCGGCGGGCGTGAACCCAATCAATAGTGCGCCGAAGATGCCAAGCCAAAACCAAGTACGCATCGAAAACCTCCATCTGGTTATCGTCGAAAACAAAAACACCCCAACCGCATCCGGTTGGGGTGTGTGAAGGCACAGTGATGAGTCCTCCCTACGCCGGCATGATCCGGATCAGGTTAAGGGTCGGCACGGCACTACGCGCCCTCTCAGCCCACTTGCGTGGACTCCCCTAGTGATATTTTGTTGCGATCATTATAACGTAACCTTGCGCGCTGTCAAGTGGCAAAACGAGCAGGAAGTCGTGATTATGACGCGATGCAACCTGAGGCGATGCGGCGCACCATATCGCCTCAGTTTCCTGTAATTATCCGACGATCAGCCGCCTTCGGTGGTCGAGCCTTCGGATGTATTGGGCAGGGAAGGCGTTGGCGTGACCGCCAGCGGCATTTCTAACGGTGCACCCGGCGGAATGTACGGCGCTGCGCCCGGTGTGGCTGTGGGGACGAGCGTCGGGATCAACGCTTGCAGTTCGGCGGCGCTCAGCGCGGGGCTGGGCAGCGACGCACCCGGTTCGTAGCATTCCGTACCGACCAGTGGCATGGTTGGACGCTGTTTGACGGATACGTTATCGATGCGCGCATAGCCGATGCTGTCGGCGGACGACGCATAGAGCGAAACAGTCGCGGATGTCCACGCTTCGGTGGTGTAGGTGCGCATCACACGGGTTTGCAGAGGCGTATTCGGCGCGAGCCAAAAGGTGCAAACCTGCAAATCGCTGAAATCCTCATCGTGGATCAGGATCGTCACACGCTTGCGGATGGCGCTGCTGTTGCCCAAATCCGCTTGGATTTCCAAGCGCGCGAATTGGGGCAGTACCACGTTCAAATCTTGGAAGACAACGCCTTGAACCGATCCCGTTTCGCGGTAGTACTCGAACACACCACTTTCGACGCGATATTGAATCGAGGTGTCGTTTGGAAGGCTGAAAACCAGCCAATTGGTGGGCAGCGTGCCACTCATGGAAGCGAAGTCACCATTGACCACGTAGTTTGCGGAGTCTTGCGCAAACACAGGCGCCGCAGCGATGAGTAGAACGAAAAAAAGTAGAAACCGAAACGCCGTTCGATTGATCACATGCCCTCCGACAAGAATTGTTCGTTTCGTGATCATTCTATATTACCCTAATTTGTTTGCGAAGGATACGAATGGTTTGCCGATCAGAAGCGAATCGCTGCGCCGCAGTATTCGCACGTCACCTGATTCTGGTTGGCGACCAAGCGGGGCAGCGTTGCGCCGCAGATATGGCACGCAGTCGGCGCATTGCGCATCGCTTCGACGGTTTGGGCATCGGGCGCGATGGCGCGTTCGTCATTGGTGTCCCCCGCAATCATACGCTTGATTTGCGCTGACCAAAACTGCGATTTGACGCCGCCTTTGATCTCCAGCGTGAGAGTCGGGTAGCGCGCCCCCGATGCGAGTTCGAAATTCAACATATCTTTGCCGCCGAACAGCCCCTTGTTCTCGTGTTCGACGCTCTCGATTTGGTTGAGCGGCACTTCCCATTCGAGTTCTTGCGTCTTTTTACCGCCAAACAGTCCAAGTGTCTTGCCCGTTGTCTCTTTTTGCTCGAACAGCAACCGCTGATCCGTCAAATAGACGATGCCATCGGGGTCTTTGTTCCCTTTGCCCGTCACCACCCATTCAGCTTGTGCCGCCAGGAACAGCGATTCGCCCGCCAAGAAGGGAAACGTGGCTTCGTCGCGCTGATCGAGCAGCCAATGGAGTTGAATGAGCTGCGCGCCGGTTTGGTGAATATCCGTTGCTAACGTCGAATAGCTGTCGCGGATGCGGCTGGCGGCAGCACTGGCGCGACTCTCTACATCGCTAATTTCGCGTTCCATCATCGGCAATAAGCTTGCCAGCGATTTTGGATTGCTGGATGTCATACTCGCTTTGTTCACAAGGTTGCTGGCTTGCTGATACTCCGCCTGTAGCGCCAGCGCCTCAGATTGGATCAGCATCTGAGCTTGGCGCGCGGCGCTATCCCAATGCCGCGTAAGAACTTCCGACTTCTGTTCCAGAAACTTGGCAAAGACATAGCCGCGCGTTCGTAGGCGGGCGATTTCGTCGGGCAGGGCAGCGATAGTTTCGCTCAGGTCGCCTATATCGCGCGCGACGGCGGCGAAGCTGACTTCATCAGCTAGATTTTGAAAGCGTTCGCGCAATTCATTGAATTCTGAGAGATTTTCCGCTGGATCCTTGGCGCTCATGCGAAATCCTGTTTGATATGATAAATACATCCCAAATTATACGCAGATTGCCAGCCCGTGAAAAGCAAAACGCCCGCATCGGGGCGGGCGTTTGCGTTGTTATTTGCGTTTTAGACGTCCAGATTACGCACGCTCTTCGCGTGGGTCTGGATGAAGCGGCGGCGCGGGGGAACGTTGCTGCCCATCAACATGTCGAACACGCCATCGGCTTCGGCGGCATCATCGATAGTGACTTGCAGCAGGGTGCGTCGCGCGGGGTCCATCGTGGTTTCCCATAACTGATCCGGGTTCATCTCGCCCAAACCTTTGTAGCGGCTGATCTTCAGTTTGTCCGGGTCGGGGTAGCGATGCAGCGCGCGGTTAAGGATTTCGTTCTCGGAGATGCCCGCCTCGTTGTAGAGATATTCCGCCTCTTTGCCGCTCTGGATGCGGAAGATCGGCGGTTGGGCGATGTAAAGGTGTCCGGTTTGGATCAGTTGGAACATATGCCGGAAGAAGAAGGTCAGAAGTAATGTCCTGATATGACTTCCATCGACATCAGCGTCAGTCATGATAATGGTACGTTCATAGCGAATGCTTTCAACATTGAAGTCATCCGCGATGCCCGTGCCGAGCGCACTGATCAGCGACTTGATTTCGTTGTTGTCGAGCATTTTGTCAAGGCGCGCGCGTTCGGTGTTCAGAATCTTGCCGCGTAGGGGGAGGATGGCTTGGAAATGACGGTCGCGCCCTTGTTTAGCACTCCCGCCTGCGCTATCGCCTTCTACGATGTAAATCTCCGAGCCTTTGCCATGCTGCGAACAATCCGCCAGCTTGCCCGGCAGCGTTGTGCTTTCCAACAAGCTGGGCCCGCTGCGCACGAGATCGCGCGCCTTACGGGCGGCTTCGCGCGCGCGCATACTGGTCATACACTTGTCGATGATACGGCGGGCTTCGCGCGGGTTCAGCTCCAGAAATTCGTTGAATGCCTCGGTTACGACCTGCGAAACCGCGCCCTGCGTTTCGGGGTTGAGCAGTTTGACTTTCGTCTGGCTCTCGAAGGAGGGGTTGGGATGTTTGACGCTGACAATTGCGGTAATGCCTTCAAGCGTGTCACTGCCAGAGAAGTTGGCGTCTTTGTCCTTGAGGAAATTTGCTTTGCGCGCGTAGCGGTTGATCACGCCCGTGATCGCAGCGCGTAAGCCGGTCAGGTGGGTGCCACCATCGGGTGTGTTGATGGTGTTGGCGAAGGCGAGTTCGGTGACATTCGATGTGTCGGTATATTGGAACGCGCACTCGATGCCAATCGTATAGGCACCTTTATCGGAGGCGATGTCAACCTCACGCTCGGCGCTGATGACCGGATGCAGCCCTTCACGATTGCGATTGATATAGCGCACGAACGACCGGATGCCGCCCTCGAAATAGAAGGTGAATTCGTTCGGAAGCGGCTGTGCGCGTTCGTCGCGCAGTGTGAGATTGACGCGCCGAGTCACGAATGCCATCTCGCGGAAGCGGTTTTCCAACGTTTCGTAGTTGAAATCGTTGCGATCCATGATGGTGAAGTCGGGTTTGAAGGTGATCATGGTTCCGGTTGGCTCGCCCGGTTCGAGTGGGCGGACGGCGACCACTTCGCTTGTTGGCTTGCCAATGCGAAACGTCTGACGCCATACGTAACCATCGCGGTAAATGTCTGCAACCAGTTCTTCCGAGAGGGCATTGACCGCTGAAACGCCGACGCCGTGCAAACCACCGCTGACCTTGTATGCGCCAGTAGCGAACTTGCCGCCCGCGTGCAGATTGGTCAAGACAAGCTCCAACGTCGAGATGCCTTCGTCGTGGTTCAACCCAACCGGAATACCGCCACCGTTATCGGCTACGGATACGTAATTGTCAGGGTAAAGTGTGACTGTGATATGGTCGCAGCGCCCCGCCAGCGCCTCGTCAATCGAGTTATCCACCACTTCGTAAATCAAATGGTGTAGGGCGCGGATATCCGTACCGCCAACGTACATACCGGGTCGGATGCGAACCGCCTCCAACCCTTTCAAGACCCTAATTTGGTCTTCAGTTTGCCGACTGACGGCAGCGAAGTCCTTATCGACCATTGGTTTGCCTCAGATGGTTGGTTTTCAAGGGAAAATGCGCGCATCACGCATGTTCATTTACTTCATTGATTATATAGCAGTGTGGGGAAAATTTCAATCGAACGACCTGGCGCTTTTGCTCGTGGGTTTGAATTTAAATTGCTTGACGCTGATCAGCACACAAGTTATACTTTTATCCACATGCCCCTGTAGCTCAACTGGACAGAGCAAAGACCTTCTAAGTCTGAGGTTGTAGGTTCAAGCCCTATCGGGGGCAAACAGCGCCTCTCATGGGAGGCGTTTTTTATTTTGCCGCCAGAATTTCGATTCGTATTTGTTCAGTTTCGGTTTCCAGTGGACGATTCGCGCGGTGCGCCTCCTCGATCACGCGCTGTAACTGGGCAGCCGCTTCGCTGCGTCGTCCCATCAGCAAATACAAGCGCATTATCTTGCATTGGATGGTTTCACGCCATTCAGCGTCCACAAGCGCATGTTGATAAACGGAGAGCGCATGTTCGGGGCGCTGATCTGCCAGCCAATGCCCGGCAATGGCGTTGATCGCCTCCAGATAGCCAATCTGGTAATGCGCGCGCCGTTCTACAATCCACCGATCAGAATGCCCTAGCAAAAATGCGCCTCGGTACAGTTCCAGCGCGCGCTGGTAGGCGTCGATGCGGTTTGGATTAGCGATATCGCGTCCGTTCAGGAGTAGGGTCACAAATTCGGCGGCGTCGTAATGCAAATCCAAATTGGGGTTGATGCGATAAATACCGTCTTCATGAATCAGGACATCGGTATTAAGTGCCTTATGCAGTCGCCGCTTGGTAACATGAAAAACATTGACGGCTTGCTCTGCATCGAGAGTTGCCCAGAAGGCTTGGCAAATCTCGGAACGGGTGATTACAGGGCGGTCGAGCGCGAAGAAAAACAGCAATCGCGGCAAATGTCCTTCCCAAATATCAACTGTGTGTCCGTTAAAGGTGACAAATCCGGGTCCGAGTGCGCGAACATCTAACATGTCCGTACTCTGTTTGGGTGGATTATAAAAATGCTCGACAACGGTCTGGTCGTCGTCCAAAATCATCGCATGACGACTCGCCATGAGCGAAAGCCAAGGTAAACGGGGTAGGGTACGGCTGTTGATCACGATTTTTCCGTGCGATGGGATGCGTATAATTAACCCCTCGACGAAAGTTTGGATCGCGTCGGCAGTGTCAGTGTAATCATACTCATCAAGGATGAGCAAAAATGGTTCATTGCCCAATTCGGCTAAGTCAGCGGTGAAGGCGGACAAGAGTTGGCTGAAGTCGTTCCAATCAGTACCAGAAAGCTGATTGAGGTGATACCCAAAGAGCGGAAATTGGGCAGCGATTTCGTTCATCAAACCCGTGACAAAAGAATCGAGGCGGATATCGTTGTGACTGAGCGCATAATAGAATGAGCGCAATTCAGGATCACTCACCAGTCGCGCGACGAGCAAGGAACGATAACGGCTGCGCGGATGCAGCAAAATAGCGTGCACATCGGTGATGCTGCAAAAATGCGCGTAAATTTGCTCGATGATGGGAGAAAAATTCATAACCATACTGCTCTCAGGTGCATTATGCCGTCACTGGCGAAATCGATATCGTAGTATAACGTCTGAACAGATGATGTTGGCATTAATGTTTCAGCGGGTAATAGGATACAGGAATGTTAAATCAAATGCCTTTAAGCAGTGTTCGACGCCCAATGCGCCCGTTTGGCGTATCCTTAGCGATTATTGTCAGCGTCATGTTGTTCTCGATTCTGCCGCTGCTGCAAACGGGTGTCATTCTGTTGTTGGATTGGCGTCTACGACAGGCAGAATTGGGTCTCAATGCGGACGAGGCGTTCGCAGTTGGCGGTGATTTTCGCGGCGTCTCGGACGGCGCGGTGATTTTTCAGGCGGTGTCGGGTGTAGTGTTCTTTGTTCTCGCGGTGTTGGCGTGGCGGGGTCGTCCACGTTGGGGACGCGGGGCATTGATGGCAGCAGTTATCCTCTTGACCATCGTTACCATGATTAACACTGCATCAGGCTTAAATACACAGTCGAGTACCAATACGGGCATCGACTCTGGCGCGGGGCTGGTTCAACAACTGTTGTGTGGGCGACTGGTGTTCACCATCTTGATTCCGTTGTATGTGCTGTGGTACATGAACCGTGCGCCCGCGCGCGCATTTTATCGGGGGGAGTCGCTGTCGTCGCCCTGATTGGCGAACATGATCAGGGCGACATAAAACTGCTTAAATCGGCTGTTGTGCCTTGCGCGCAGCAAGCTCCATCTGGACGAGTTCGCGGCGCAGGGTTTTGCCAATGCTGGTTTTCGGCAGCGAATCGACGAAGGCAAAACGAGTGGGGATTTCGTAGCGGGTAAGGTGCGAAGAAGCGAAATCGCACAGTTCGTTTTCGGTAGCCGTCTGTCCGGGACGCAGCACAATCCACGCTTTGAGCGCCTCTTGTCCGGTTTTTTCAGGATGCGGAATCGCGGCAACGCCGACTTCCTGCACACAGGGATGATCCGCGAGGATTTTCTCGACGTTATTGGGATAGACGTTGTAACCGCCGATGATCGCCATGTCTTTCTTGCGATCTACGATGTAGAAATATCCGTCCTCGTCCATCCGCGCGATATCGCCCGTGTACAGCCATGTGATGCCATCTTTGACGCGCAGTGTGGCGGCAGTTTCTTCGGGTTTCTTATGGTAGCCAGTCATCAGTTGGGGTCCCGCCATCAGCAGTTCCCCGATTTCTCCGACGGGGACATCGGTTTCGCTGTCCTCCAAGCTGACGATGCGCATCTGCATGTCGGGGAAGGGCAAGCCAATCGAGCCGAGGCGATTCTCGCCGAACAGCGGATTGGCGTGGGTTGCAGTCGGCGCTTCACTCATGCCGAAGCCTTCACGCAGGATGCCACCTGACAGCCGCTCGAAATCGCGCTTGGTCGCTGGCGCAAGTGGGGCAGAGCCGCTCAAGCAGACTTGGATTGAACGTAAGCTGATCTTCCCAGACAGTACATCAGGATGATTGTTGATCGCGTTGTAAAGCGCGGGAACGCCCATGAAAACCGTCGGTTTGAACTTCTGGATTACGTCCAAAAGATCGGGAATGTCGCGGGCATTCGGTACGAGGGCGATGCGCGCGCCGAGCGCAACGGCGAAGCCGACGACTGTGATTAGCCCGTAGACGTGGAAGAACGGAATCGCGCCGAGAAAGATATGCTCGATGGTTTTATCGCTTTTATCCGCGCCGAGCAAGCGCGCTTGACACTGCGTATTGTTGGCGACGAGCGCGCTGTGCGTGGACATAGCGGCTTTCGAGACGCCCGTCGTACCCCCCGTGTACTGGAAGATCGCCAAGTCGCTGGCGTGTACCTCGACATCGGGTCGCTGACCCGCGTACTGGGTCAATAAATCTTGGAACCACAGATCGTTTGCCGCCAGTGACTCGATCCGATGTCCGGTCTTTTTCTCTTTAGCGATAGTGAACAGAATGCGTGCGGATGTGGGTAGATATTCTTTGACGTTGGTCACGATGATGCGCTTGAGTTTTGTGCGCGCACGAATGCCTTGCAGCAGGGGATAGAACAGCGACATACAGATCGCAAATTCGGCGTCACAGTCGTCAAGGTGGAACTGCATCCGTTCAGCCGGATAGGTTGGATTCATGGCGGCGACTACGCCACCCGCCTTTAAGATGCCATAATAGCTGATCACAAAGGCGGCGATATTCGGCATGATCAGCGCCACGCGGTCGCCTTTCTTCAAGCCGATATCGACCAAACCAGCAGCGAGGGCATCGCTTTGGCTGTCTAGTTCGCCATAACTGACGTCCGACGCGACACGCCCCGCGATAGGCAGATGTGCGCTGGTCACCAATGCGGGCGCACTGGGCGTTTTGCGGGCGGTATCGCGCAAAAATTGATGGAGGGGCATGTCAGGATATTGGATTGAGTGGGGAACGCCCGCATCGTACCATTTGAACCACGGGCGATCAGCATAAGTAACCATCGTAAGAAACTCCAAGATTTATGTAATGACGATTTGATTTTTGTTCGTTGTAGTATACAAGAACTGTGAAGAAACTGACCAGTACTTTAACGCACAATTTAAGACTGGTCATTCAGGTTAAATCGCCCCTGCCCACTCGCGCCACGCATCTGGAATCGGGGCGACGCGACCATCGCGCGTGATGCAGATATGCTTGGTGTAGCCGGTGACGTGCAAAGCGTCTGACTCAGCATCCACGATTTCGTACTCGAAGGTCAAGCCGCGACTCTGCATCGTTTTGATCCAACAGCGCGTCGTAAGCCGCTGTCCGTAGACCACCGGCTTGATATAACGTGCATTGACTTCGGTCACCGTGAGGTAGAAGCCGCTGCGCTCGAAGCTGGCGTAATCGCTGCCGCGCGAACGAGCGTAGGTCGTGCGTCCCTCCTCGAAATAGACGATGTAGCTGGCGTGATGAACGATGCCCATGGCGTCTGTTTCGGCGTAGCGAACGTAAAACGTCGTTTCTGCAATGTATCGAGTGCTTGATTGTTGATCGTGCGACACCATAGAGTCTCCTACGCTAAAGGCGCGTTGGTTGGACGGTGACGGCGCGCGAGTTCAGCACCCACATCGTCCAGCGAAATATCCATCTGCGCCATCAAAACGAGCGTATGATAAAACATGTCAGCCAGTTCTTCGATTTGTCGGTCGCGCGTCTGTCCGAGCGCGGCGATGACAACTTCGACAGCTTCTTCGCCCACTTTTTGCGCGATCTTGTTCACGCCCTTGTCGAACAGCTCGTTGGTGTAGCTGTCAGGCTGCGGGTTCGCTTTGCGATCTGCGATGATTGCTTCAAGTTCGTTCAGCATGTCGGTCATGGTTGTAGCTTTCGGTAGAAGCATGAATATTCGCCTGTATGGCACGCCGCTCCCGCCGGATCGACGCGAATCAGCAGCGTATCCGCGTCGCAATCGACGCGGATTTCGCGCACAGTCTGGATATTGCCCGATGTCGCGCCCTTGTGCCAAAGCTCGTTACGGCTGCGACTCCAGAACACCGCTTCGCCCATTTCTAGCGTAAGTCGGAGCGATTCGGCGTTCATATAGGCGACCATCAGCACGGCATCGGTATTCGCATCTTGCACGACGGCGGGAATCAAGCCGCGTTCATCAAATTTCAAGTCTGTGAGGGGGAGAGTTTGGGCTATCATAGGCGCTCCCATCCCGTGAGCCGCATGGGAACACCCTGTGCGGCGAGATACGCTTTCAAATCCCCGATGCGCAGTTCATTGTAGTGAAACAACGATGCCGCCAGCACCGCGTCCGCTTTACCTTGCGTCAGTGCATCGCAGAAGTGCGCCATCGTCCCCGCGCCACCTGACGCGATCACGGGAATTGACACGGCATCCGCGATCAGGCGCGTCAATTCGATATTGTAACCCGCTTTCGTGCCGTCTCGATCCATGCTTGTGAGCAGGATTTCGCCCGCGCCGCGTCGCTCGACCTCGCGCGCCCAATCGATAGCCGCCTTGCCTGTTGAGATGCGTCCGCCGTTGATGAATACCTCATAACGTCCATCGACCCATTTGGGATCGATGGCGACCACGATACATTGACTGCCGAATGCCCATGCCCCTCTATCGATCAAGTCGGGGTCATTGACGGCGGCGCTGTTGATGCTCACTTTGTCTGCACCTGCCAGCAGCGTCGCGCGGATGTCGTCAATCGTCCGAATGCCGCCGCCGACGCAGAAGGGGATGAAGATGCTGTCGGCAACATTGCGCACCATGTCGAGCGTGGTGTTTCGATTTTCGTGCGAGGCGGTAATGTCCAAGAAAACAAGTTCGTCCGCGCCTTCGCGGTCGTAGATCGATGCTTGCTCGACGGGATCGCCCGCGTCGCGCAGATCGACAAAGTTCACGCCTTTGACGACGCGCCCGTTCAGCACGTCGAGACAGGGGATGATACGTTTTGAGAGCATTGTTTATCCTTTACACAGGCGTTCCAGCGGAACGTCCCTACAACATAACATTGGGCGAGCCAGCGGCGCGCCCCTACGATGCGGCGGAGATAGCATCCGCCAACGTGAGTTTGCCCTCGTACAGCGCCATGCCGATCACTGCGCCCGCAACGACGCCGCTAGCGTGCAGCGCTCGAAGCTCGTCCGCTGACGAGACGCCGCCTGATGCGATGATCTGCAAGCCAGTCGATTCCGCTAATGCAATCGTGCCATCGATGTTCGCGCCGGATAAGCCGCCATCGCGGTTCACGTCTGTGTAGAGCGCGTGGATGACGCCGCGTGCCGCCATCGCCGCGCCGAGTTCAGCGGGCGTCACATCGCTGATGGTTGTCCAACCGTGCGTGGCGATTTTGCCATTGCGCGCATCGAGCGCGACGGCGATGCGTTCTGCGCCATAACGTGCGATGCTATCCGTTACGAGCGCCGGATCGGTGAGCGCAACGGTTCCCAAAACGACACGCGCCGCGCCCGATGTCAGCGCGCGTTCGATATCTGACGGTTTGCGCAAACCGCCGCCGAATTGGACGCGGACGCCGCTCATTGCGCTGAGGGATGCGATCTCGCGCAAGAGCGAGATTGTGTCGTTCGATTCTGCAAATGCGCCGTCGAGGTTGACCATGTGCAGCCACGTTGCGCCCGCCGCGATCCAACGCCGCGCCATCTCGATGGGGCTGTCACTGAATACGATTTGGCGGTCAGGATCGCCTTCGCGCAGGCGGACAATTTTTCCGGCGCGCACATCGAGCGAAGGGTAGATGATCATCGCGGGATTTCCACGAAATTCGTGAGAAGTTGCAGTCCAGTGCGCTGGCTTTTCTCTGGGTGGAACTGTACGCCTGTGATGTTGTCGCATTGAACGGCGGCGGTCACGGGGATGCCGTATTCGGTCGTCAAAATGACGTGTTCTGGGTTCGCGGGGATGCAGTAGTAGCTGTGGACGAAATAAGCGTAGCCGCCGTCGTCGATGCCGTCGAGCAGGCGTGATGTGCGTGTGGGCTTGACTTGATTCCACCCCATATGGGGGACTTTGTAGCCGGGCATGTCCGCGAACCGCGTGACGCGACCGGGTAGGACGCCGAGTCCCTCGTGTTCGCCCATCTCGTCGCTGCCCTCGAACAAGAACTGCATTCCGAGACAGATGCCCAAATAGGGAATGCCCGCGCGAATGGCGTCTTTGAGCGGCTGAACTAAGCGCTGTTCACGGAGCTTCTGCATTCCCGCGCCGAACGCGCCCACGCCGGGCAGGATGATCTTATCTGCACCGCGCAGTTCGTGAGGTGCGCGGATCACGCGCATACTTTCGACGCCGAGATAATTGAGCGCGTGCAAGACGCTGCGCAAGTTGCCCGCGCCATAGTCGATAACGGCTAACATCGCTAAGAGTCTCCCTCCATAAAACAAAAATCCCCGCGTGAGTGCGGGGATCGGATTTTCGACAATCGGGCAATACGCCTGTGTGGAATCAGTCCAACACCGCAACGGGTTCGTAATGTGTCGAATGATGGTGTAACAGCACAAGCATAACCTCAAAACTTGAACCGAGTATAACGGAGACGACGCGCGGTTGTCAACTTCCGCCGCATCGCTACAATCAATCGTTTGACGTATCGATAGGAGACAACATGGCGCACACAATTGCGCTTCTGACTGATTTTGGCACGACCGATATTTATGTGGGCGTGATGAAGGGCGTCATCACGGCGATCTGTCCCGACGCGCGCATCGTGGACATTACGCACGCGATTCCGGCACACGATGTCCGTGCGGGTGCGGTGGCGTTGTTATCGGCGTATCGCTACTTCCCGCCGGATACCACGTTCGTGGTCGTGATCGATCCAGGTGTGGGGAGTTCGCGGCTGCCGATTGCGGTCAACGCCGGTGGATTTCGCTTCGTGGCACCTGACAACGGCGTGATCAGCTATGCGTTGCGCGCCATCATGCACAATGGCGGCGGCGGACAGGCGGTCGAACTGACCAATTCAGCGTATCGGCTGCCGCGCGTGAGCCAGACGTTTCATGGACGTGATATTTTCGCACCTGCTGCGGCGCATCTGGCGTGTGGCGTCCCCGTGACCGCGCTCGGCGCGAAAGCGATAGAACCGACACTGCTCCCGTCGCCACGTTTGGAGCGCGAGGGCGCGACGACGCTGCATTCAGAGGTCATCGGCATCGATCATTTCGGCAATATCACCACTGGCATTGGTTGGCTGACATGGCAAGGCGAACGTTTGGCGCTGCGGTCGCCCTTCGGGGACGTGCGCGCGGATTTCGATCCGACGTTGGCGCGGATCGAAACGACCGGCAGTGAATTGGTGGGCATTCGGAAAACATATGCAGAGGTTGAACCGAATGACGCGCTCGCGCTGTTGGGCAGCAGCGGTTTTTTGGAAATCGCTGTGCGCGAAGGCAGTGCGGCAGCGCAGTTGGCGCTGAAACTTGGGGCTGTCATCACGTTGAAGATCGGGTAGGGCGATGCAAGAATTCATCATCGAAGGCGGCAACCCGCTGCGTGGCGAATTGACCGCCAGCGGCAACAAGAACGCGGCGCTAAAGATGCTGGCGGCGTGCTTGCTGACGGATGAGCCGGTTACGCTGCACAATATGCCGGATATTGGCGACGCGCGCACGCAAATCGAAATCATGCGCGGTCTGGGTGCGGCGGTGATGTGGATTGCGCCGCGAACCTTGCTCGTCCACGCCAAAACGATCACGTCCACGCAGATTGATCTGAAACTGGCGACGAAATTGCGTTCCAGCATCGTGATCGCGGGACCCTTGCTGGGACGCGCGGGCGAAGTTCATCTGCCTTCGCCGGGCGGCGACGCGATTGGCGAACGTCGATTGGATATGCACGTTTACGCGCTGCGCAAACTCGGCGCGCAAATCGACTACGAACCCGGTTTCGGCTTTCACATGCGCGCTGAAACGCTGACGGGCGCGGATATTTTGCTGGTTGAAGCGAGCGTGACCGCGACGGAAAACGCGATCATGGCGGCGGTCTTGGCGCGCGGCACGACGATCATTCGCAACGCCGCCAGCGAGCCGCACATTCAAGATTTGTGTCGGATGCTCAACAGCATGGGTGCGCAAATCGAAGGCTTGGGATCAAATCGGCTGACGATCACGGGCGTGGTGCGCTTGTCTGGCTGCGAAGCGCGGGTTGGTGCGGATTACATGGAAGTCGGGAGTTATATCGGCGCGGCGGTGGTTACGGGCGGCGAAATTCTGATCCGCGACGCCGATCCGGGCTATCTCGACATGATCGCGCTCGTGTTCGAGCGGTTGGGTGTGCGATTGGAAGTGCGTGGCGCAGATGTGTTCGTCCCGGCGAATCAATCCCTGACGATTGTTCCCGATTTGGGCAATCGCATCCCAATTATCAAGGCACAGCCCTATCCGGGCTTTCCGCCCGATTTGATGAGCATCGCGCTGGTGATTGCGACGCAGAGCGTGGGTGCGGTCTTGTTCCACGATTGGATGTACGAAAGCCGCTTCTTCTTCACGGACAAACTGATGCGCATGGGGGCGCGGATTACGCTATGCGATCCACATCGTGTCCTTGTGCAGGGACCGACTCCAATCAAAAGCGCGGCGTATATCTCCAGCCCCGATATTCGTGCGGGCATGGCGCTGCTGTTGGCAGCATTGAGCGCGCGCGGCGAAACGCGCATCTCAAATATCGATCAAATCGACAAAGGATATGAGCGCGTCGAAGAAAAGCTGACCGCGCTCGGCGCACATATTCGCCGTGTAGAACGCGATGAACCCGCGTCGGAACTTTTGATCACGTAGCGACGTTCATTTACTGCTTCATGTTCGAGCGGGCGGGACGCGCCTGTTCACGTCCCGCTGCCGCCGTTGCCATTGCCGCCATTGCGCGAACTTGGACTATTCGATGACGATAGGGGAATCGGGTTGGTGTCATAGGTCATGAGCAGGGTTTGATAGCGTTCGCGGTAGATTTGCGCGCGTTCCCGTTCCATTGCCCACATGCGATTGATCGAGTCTTGCAGCGGCGGGAACTGCGTCTGCATGTCGGTGATTTGATGCACGTAGCGTTCAAATTCTTTGTCATGCTGTCGCCAAACTTCATCGCTCGATAATGTGAACTGTTTCCAGCGTTTTTGATCGTCCGAGCGCCAATCGTTCCATTCCGTGCGGAAGCGTTCTTCGCTAAGGCGCTGCATCTCTGCCACTTCGTTCGTGCGCCGCTCGATGCGTTCACCGATGCGCTCAAAGTCGTCCACAATGCGTTTCATCTCGCGGTAGGCTTCTGCCCACGTCTCGAACCGCTCGATATTGCGCTGAATTTGGCTGTCTTGCTCGCCAAAGCGTTTGATCAAGTCGGTTACTTGGGCGTCACGCTGTTGGACGAGCAGGGTTTGTTGATCGATGAACTGTTGAATCTGTTCGCGGCGGTCGCGGTCACCGTTTTGCAATTCTTGAATCCGGCGTTCGCTGCGCAGCGCCAAATCTTCGAGCAAGGTCAATTTTGGCTTCACACCGTCGAGGATTTTGCGGATTTCGGGCAGTTCGGACTCGGCTTCGCCAATGCGTTTTGCATCGGTACGGCGTTGTTCTTCCAAAAAGGCGAGGCGGCGATCTGGTTCTTCTAAGCGTTTATACAAATCATCGACGCGCTGTTGAATGGACGATAACGACGCGCCCAAACGGTCTTTTTCGACGCTGATGGCGGGTAGTTCGGTCGTGCGCCGTTCTAAGTTTGTCAATTTTTCGACCATATCGCGGACCGGTCGCATCATGGTCTCACGCGCGATTTCCATTCGGCGCTCGGTCTCGCGCTCGGCGGTGAGGCGCTTTGCCTCGGTGCTTTCGATGAGTTGGTGCATTTCTTTGCGCAGTTGCTCCATCATCTCGGTGTCGCGCCCAGCGGGGAGCGACTGTGCGCGCGTGACGGACTGATCCGATTCGACGCTGTTCATGCGCTTGGCTAGGGTATCGATCAGGTCTTGCTGTTGGGCAAGCCGTTCCTGTAGGGTCGCAATGGTCTGCTTATCGCGCCGTCGTTCTTCGTCCAGCCATTCGATCATGCGGGCTGCTTGATTGACATCCATAACCCCAATGCTCCAACAATACAACTTCATGATCCATTATAACGCTTTACAAACGCCATTTCCTAGTGATCGAGTGCAAATGCATAAACTGCACTACAATCGAAGTTCGAGACAAGGATCGTCCCATGTATTTTGACCGAGCGAAACTCGAAGCGATGGAGGCGCAAACGCTTGCGCCCTACGGCGTGCAGAGCAGTACGAGTCGCGGGCGACCGTATCCAGAAGCCGAGCCACGCTATCGAACGGCGTTCCAGCGTGACCGCGACCGGATCATCCATGCAGCGGCGTTTCGCCAATTGGAATACAAAACGCAGGTGTTCGTCAATGACACGGGCGATTATTACCGCACACGCTTGACCCACACGCTCGAAGTGGCGCAGATCGGGCGGACACTGGCGCGCGCGCTCGGCGCAAATCAAGATTTGACCGAGACGATCTGTTTAGCGCACGATTTAGGGCATCCACCCTTTGGACACGCGGGCGAGGATGCGCTCGACAAGCTGATGCGCGATCATGGCGGCTTCAATCACAATCATCAGAGTTACCGCGTCGTGACGGCGTTGGAAACGCGCTATCCTGATTTTCCCGGCTTAAATCTGACCTGGGAGACGCTCGAAGGGTTGGCGAAACACGAGACCAGTTATGACTTGACCACGATTACAGGTTTCGATCCGACACAACGCGGCACCCTAGAGGCACAAATCGCGGATACTGCTGACGAACTGGCGTACAATGCGCACGATTTAGACGATGGACTGCGCGCTGGCATCTTGAAGCCGGATGGGCTGCGCGAACTGGAATTGTGGCGCGTTTTGTGCGACCGCCTGAACTGGCGCGGTCATCATCTCGATGAAGTCACGCGGCATGTGTTCATCCGCGAACTGGTCGGCTTGATGGTCGATGATGTGCTGACGGCAACGCAAATTCACTTGGACGCAATCAATCCCCAGACGCCGCTTGATATTCAATGTGCGCCGTATGATATTGTTGGCTACAGCGCGGAAGTTGGCGCGATGGGGGCGGCGCTCAAACGCTATCTGTACGATCAGATGTATTACAGCTTCCGGATCGTGCGAATGAAGATGCGCGCGGAATGGTTCATCGATCAGATTTTCAACACGCTGATCAAAGAGCCGCGTCAGTTACCGGATGAATGTCAATCGATGCTGCTCACACGCACGCTGCATCGCGTGGTGGCGGATTACATCGCAAGTATGACGGATCGTGGCGCTCTGTTAGAATATCGCTATCTGTACGATCCGCTGACGCGCCCCTAACCAACGGTGAGAGGAATTTTAGAACGATGAGCAATAACGATGTGGTGTTGAACGGGCGCTATCGTCTCATGCAGCAGCAGGGGTCAGGCGGCATGGCGGTCATTTACAAGGCGCAAGATTTATCGTTAGGGCGGATAGTCGCTGTGAAGATTCTGCGCCCGACGCTGACCAACGATCCAGCGTTCTTGGCACGCTTTCGGCAAGAAGCGCGCAGCGTCGCCAATTTCACGCACCCTAACATCGTCACTATCCACGATTTCGGCAACGACGGACCTACGTATTACATCATCATGGAATTCGTGGAAGGGCAAGACCTGAAGAAAATTATCAAGGCAGAGGGCGTTCTTTCGCTGAATCGGGTGCTGAATCTGGCGGTGCAAATCTGCGACGGAATCGGGTTGGCACACCGCGCCGGATGGGTACACGCCGATATCAAGCCGCAAAACATCCTTGTCAATCAGGATGAACTGGTCAAAGTGACCGATTTCGGCATCGCGCAAGCGTTGACGAATGCACAGTCGGGCGAAAAAGTGTCGGTGGTATGGGGCAGCCCGCATTATTTTGCCCCTGAACAAGCACGCGGCGAACGCCCAACGACGAGTTCGGATGTGTATTCGATTGGGATCGTGTTGTTCGAAATGCTGACAGGGCGACTGCCGTATACAGGGTCGAATCAGCAGGAATTGGCATTAGCGCATATCCGCGATACGGTGCCAATGGTGACGGATATCAACCCGAATGTACCCAAAGCGCTGGCGACCCTTGTCTACAAGATGATGAGCAAAGAGCCGAGCGCACGCTATCGCATGGCGGATCAAGTTGGGCAAATCTTGCGTTCGTTCAAAGAGCGTGGCTTTGAGAACACGTCGGGTCCCGCGATTCAGCCACGACCGCCGGTCTCACCGGTCATGCCAACGACGCGCAACGCGCCGTCAGTTGCGCCAAGCTCATCGGGAAATACCGGATCGATGCCCCCCTCGACGACGGGGACGCCGCCGCCTTCGACGCTTGGCGGCACGCCCTACGCTGTGCCGGGAACGTCGTACTCGTCACCATCACCCGTTTCACCCACTTCATCGGGGGTTCCGCCGGGCGCGAGTTACCCGATGCCGCCGACGTTCAAACCCAGCGATCAGCCGCCGACGCAGCGGTACGATCTTGCGCCGAACGCGCCCAACTATCCGCAGCCGACCTATCCCACGCCGACGTTTCAGCAGCCAGCGAGCGGTGTAAGCGGGAATACCAACCCTTATTACTCGCAGTATTCGCAACCTTACCAACCGCGTCCCGAAGCGCCGCCCGCGCTCGATCTCGTCACAGTGGGGTTAGGTATTCTGGCATTGTTCGCCGTCATGTGCTTGATTCCGTTGTACATTGTGGTGTTTCAGGCACGCTTCGGCGGGTAGTGGCGGGGTGTCGGCGTGTTTTTTCATTCGCTGTTATACTGCCCATATCGACAGCGGGGGAGATACGGGCGTGGCAATTCGTCACACCAGTCGCTCAGAGCGATTGCTCATCATTGAACAGATGTTGGCGCGCAGTTCGACCGGATTGCGCGCAGTCGAGTTGGCGGCTGCCTGTGATGTGGATCGGCGCACGGTCTACCGCGATTTGGCGCTGCTCAACGAATTAGGCGTCCCCATCGAACAAGGTGATGGTCGCTTCTTCATCGACCGCGAAGCCTATCGCGCGCCGCTGCGCTTAAGCTGTGACGAGGCGCTGGCGTTGTTGGTGGCGGCGTCCGCGCTGTCGAATTATGCGCATGTGCATACCTCATCGTTGACCGCTGCCATCGCCCAGTTGAGTCAAGTCGTTCCCGAATCGATTGCCGTTCATGCAGGCTATCTGGAAAAGACGATTGACGCGCGGCGAGATCGTGCGAATGCGATTTTTGATTGTCTGACGCGCGCATGGGCGGAACATCGTCGGGTGAACGTGTGGTATGCCTCACGCGATAGGACGAAAATTCGGCTGACGGAAACGCTGATCTATTTCATTGAGCCTCGTGCATCGGGGTCAATCTATGTCATAGGTTATGATACTGCTGCCGAGCGGGTGCGCGCCTTCAAACTCAGCCGTATACGCCGCGTGGAACTTTTGACGACCACGTATCAGATTCCGATGCACTTTGATCCGCGCCCCTTCTTCGCGCGCTTGCGCTCACCAATGAACGATGATTCTCTCAACGATGGAACGCCGCGTGCGCGAACGTCGTCCGAGTATAAGGACGGCGCGCAGCGCGACGGTCTATAGCCGATCAAACTCAATGTGGCGATCTCCGCCAGAACATTTTATAACAGAGCGATCTATTTCAGAGAGGAGCGGGGGACGTGCGAAAATCAGCAGTGTCCATGCTCGTATTGACGTTATGTGTATTTGCAGTAAGTGGGGTTCAAGCGCAAGATCGCTCGCTGGTATGGGAGCAGTGGGATGTGCGCATCGAGAATGTCGATCCCGTCGCCAATCAATTCGATGTGACAGAAGATTATCGCATCGCGTTCTCAGGCGCGTTTCGGTTCGGCTCGGTCGTACTGCCGGCGGCACGCTTGGAGTCCATCACGTCGCCCCGTATCACCGTCGGCGGGGTGCAGCTTGATCCGGGCTGCAATGGTGAGATTCGCGGCACATTTTGTTTCCAGCGTCAGGCAAGTGAATACAGCATCACCTATTATTTCCCGCAGCCGATCAGCGATGCAACGCTCGATATTCAAATCGAATACACCGTGATCGGTGCGCTGCGCGTCTATGCGGGCGGCGATCAGTTGTGGTGGGATGCGGTGCCAGAAGAACATTTCGGCTTCCCAATCCGCGACGCGACGGTGACAATCCAACTCCCAACCGGTCTTGCGCCGCGTCAGGGCGTCGATTCGATTGAGACCTATGGCGCGCGCGGGTCGGTCGAGGTCAGCGGGACGCTGGTGATTGCGCAAGCAGTGAATGGCGTCGGTGAAAACGAGTTATTCAGTGTGCGCGCGCGGTATCCCCATACACCCAATGCGCGTCAGGCAGCTTGGCAAGGGGATTTCGATGCGTCGCGCGCGTTCCAAGAGACGGTCGCGCCGATCCTCAATGTATTGCTATGCGGGATATCGCTGCTCATCGGCGGCGGTGTGCCAGTGTTGATTTTTGTGCGCTGGCGGACGCGCGGACGCGATCCGAATGTGGGTCCTGTGCCAGAATATCTGGCAGAGCCGCCATCGACACTCCCGGCGGGCTTGGTTGGCGCGCTGTTGGACGAACGCGCCGAGATGCGCGATATTCTCGCTACGCTGATCGATTTAGCACGGCACGGCTATATCGTGATCGAAGAAGATAAAGACGAATTGGCGTTTGGGCTGATCCAAAACAGCGAATTCACATTCAAGCGCACGGACAAAGCGGTTGATGATCTGCGCGAATACGAGCGGCGTCTGATCGATGGCATTTTCAGCGGGAAACAACTCGAACGCACGCTGACATCGCTCCATAACAAATTCTACACGGTCGTGCCGCTGTTGCAGAATGACTTGTACAAGGAATTGGTCAAGGAAAATTTGTTCGCGGTCAGCCCGAACGAGACGCGCAATCGGTGGGGATTCGGCGGAATTGGGCTGTTCATTGTGGGCGTGGTCGGCTTCTTCATCGTTGGAACGCTCGCCAATACCGTCAGCGCGATCTTTGCGCTTCCCATTGCGCTGTTGATGGCGGGCAGCGCGATCATCCTCGTGGCGAACGCGATGCCCGCCAAGACCGATGTGGGGGCGTTGGAGGCGGCAAAATGGAATGCCTTCCGCGAATATCTGCGCAACCTTGAGAAATATACATCGGTTGAAGAAGCCGCGGCGCGCTTCGAGGCGTATCTGCCCTATGCTATTGCGTTTGGGTTGGATCGACTGTGGATAAAGCGCTTTCGGCGGCTTGAGACGGTGGCGATGCCGTCATGGTATTCGCCGATTTACATGGGTGGTCCCTATCGACGTTATACGCCTGGCACGCCGTACCGTCCATATACAATGGGGGGCGACGGCTTGCCCGGTGATTTGGCGCGCGCGGGCGGGAGCGGGTCAGGGTTGAATGATCTCTCCGGCGGGCTGTCACAGGGATTAGCATCGCTATCCACGGGTTTGACGACGATGCTCAACTCAGCGTCGAGCGCGTTCACCAGCGTCCCACAGTCGTCCAGCAGTGGGAGTTGGAGCGGCGGCGGTGGTGGCTTCAGCGGTGGAGGGGGTGGCGGCAGCGGTGGCGGGTCGCGTGGTTTCGGTTGATCGTGGAAAGGATAACGATGAATAGCAATCGATTGATTGGGGTTGTGTTGACGGTTGTCGGGATCGGCGTGGCGCTGATCGCGGGGCTGTGGTTGGCGACGCAAGCGGGTGCGGGGAGCTTGACGACGGGTGGCGCGCTGGTGGGCGCGGGGCTGGCATTTATTCCAGTGGCGCTGCTGCTCGGATTCGGCTTCTATCTGTTCGTACAGGGCGGCAAAGAAGCGATACAAGAATCGGTCATGCAGAAACAGCGCCAACTGTTGGATGTCGTCAAGAGTCGCGGACAAGTTACGGTATCGAACTTAGCGATTGAGCTGGGCGTGAGCGCGGACGCTGTGAAGAACATGATTCATGAATTGGTTGGGCTGCAAGTGTTCAGCGGTTACGTCAATTGGAACGAGGGCGTCTTGTATTCGTCGGAAGCAGCGAACTTGCGCGCGCTCGACAAGTGCAAGAACTGCGGCGGCGAAATCCAATTGGCTGGTAAAGGGGTGGTCGTCTGCAAATTCTGCGGGACGGAATATTTCTTGTCTTAAACGTCCCGATTATTCGGGGGGACACGCCCACCGAAACCGTTTATGATGAGTCAGAAACGTGGAGGAGATGATCATGTTCGATTTATACGACCAAATCGTGAGTCAGCGCGGATCGTTCGAGCAGTTGATGGCGCGCATTCCCGGTTTTCGCGGTTATTTGGACAAGGCAACGCGGCGAACGGCGGATCGTATCATCCGTGATGCGATTGCGGACGGGCTGGCGCAGCGGATTCAACGCTTAACACAGCTTGAAAAGCGACTGTTGAACGATGGCGGCATGAAATACATGAGCGAGACCGCCAGCGCCAAGACGAAGCTGCAAACCTATCGAGACCGCGTCGCGGCGGCGATGCCCGGCTATTCCGGCTTTGATTCGGCGATCAAGGTTGATGAGGCTCAGCTTGAGCTACTCTACAACTTCGATGCGGCGCAGATTCAATACGTAGATCGCGTCGATGCGGCGCTGAATACGCTGGAGAATGCTATCACAAGTAAAGACGGCATCGACGCCGCCATCAGCGCGCTCGATACAGTGACGATTGAAGCCAGCGCGGCGTATGCGCTGCGCGAACAGGTCTTGACCAATCTCGACCAAGAGTTGATGAAATAAGGGAGAATAATCATGCCGCGCATTATTGATGTTGTCGATCATACTTTCGCATCGGACGAGGAATTGGTCTGGAAAGAGCCGCAGCAGGGGAGCGGTGATTTCCGTATGGGATCGCAGGTGATCGTTTCGGAGTCGCAGGCGGCGGTGTTTTTCCGTTCGGGTCAGGCGCTTGACGTGCTGCGTCCGGGACGCCATACGCTCTCGACGGCGAATTTGCCGATCTTGTCGGGTCTCATTGGCTTGGCGACCAGCGGACGCACGCCGTTCACGGCGGAACTGTATTTCGTCAACCTGCGCGATATGCCGCAAGTGGGGTGGGGTACGAATCCGCCCATTGTCTTGGAGACGCCCGGACGTGGCTTGGGTGTAGTGCTGCTCATTGGACATGGCGTGATCGACATTGGCATCGACGATCCGGGCTTGTTCGTTAAGCAATATGGCGTCAACAAGCCAGTCACGCGCTTGTCCGATATTCGAGATCGCATCCAGACGATGCTGCTGAGTTCCATCGGTGAACTCGTGATGAAGTCCGGTGCACAGAGCGTCGGAGCGGTCAACGAGATGATGGGCGATCTGCAAGGCGCGATGCTGGTACGGCTGAATGAGAAATTCCAAGCGTTGGGGATGCGTATCAAGGCGTTTGAAGCCGTGCCATTCAGCGCGAAGGAGAATGTCAGCCTCGAGGAACTGCGTAACTACATCTCCGACTTCGAGACGTATGAACGCATTCGTCGCTTGGACATCGCAGACAAAGCGGCTGGCAACGAGGGCGCGGGCGGCGCCTTTGTCGGGGCAGGACTTGGGTTAGGCGTCGGACAGAGTATTGGCGCGACGATGAATCCGGACATGGCAGAACTGCAAAAACAGATGGCGCAGCAGCAGTTGGCGATGCAGCAGATGATGATGAATATGATGCAAAATCGCGCGGGTGGAGCGGCAGAAGTCGCCATTCCTTCACCAATGGGGACATCCGCATCCGCCGCGCCGACGAATCCACAGACGAAAGCCGGTGTACAGGCGTTGATTGACGCACTCGATATGCGCTTCGCGAATGGAGAAATCTCGGAGGCGGCGTACACGCGCTTGGTCGAGAAGTGGCAAGCGCGCTTGAGCGAATTGGCGGTCTAAATTGTACTACGGCAGTGTCACAGCCTGAATAACAGCGTAATCGGCGTCTGTTCCCGCAAGGGGCAGACGCTGATTTGTTGCTGGGTCGTACCAACCGACGGCAAGCGTATAGGTTCCAGCGGGTAAATCGCGCATAGGCAGCGTATAAATATCGCGGTACGGCGCATTTACTATCCAATCCGCGCTTGATTGGCGTCCATCTTGTGGAAATTGGTCGTCTTGCGACCAGAGTGGCGTTCCGGTCGTGGGATTGATGTCTCCCAGCAAATGCACGAACACTTTTAAGGGGCGTTCGCTCATCATCAAGGGCTGCCAAACAAGCTCTACGATCAGCTCGTTGGTGGTTTCGGGGTCATGGAGGCGCACGCCGGACAGTGCAACGATATCGCTGAAAATTGCGCGCGGTGCTGCGTCGATTTCTTCGGGGCGCACATCCCAAGCCATGTATTGGCGCGCAGGCAAGCCGTTTACATCCGTTTCACGGATAAATTGCGTATAGTCATTTAACCACTCACGTGAGACTGCTCCATTCACCCAAGAGGGTGGGGGAAGCGCAACGAGCCAATAACTGGCGCTCATATTGAGGCGTTCTTGCAAAAGCGCGCGGATTTCATCGGCAGATTGATAGGGGTTGGCAGGCAAGCGCAGATGTTCGCCTAATACATTATATTCATCGAAATAGAAGGTAAACGCTTCGTCGGCGGCAGTTTGTATGATGATATCATTTGGTCTCGTGCGAACGCGCAGATATTCAGCAAGTGCGCGCCAATCTGGAGATTTCGTGTAGTCATTACCAACAACACCAAAATAAATAATAAGACTTCCCACAGACATCATCACTACACTACAAAATAACAATAATCGAATGCCACGAAAAGATCGAAATTTAGTCGAAACCAGAATTGACAGCATCAAAACAAACGCCACTGAAACTGACAACACATAACGAGGCGTAAAAACACTCAAACGAAGAGACACAATAGCAAGAAAAAGTAGGGGAAGTATAATAAGCAACAGCAACAAAATTGGAGATTTCCGCGAAACATTAAACCAAACAAAAAGACATATTCCAATGACAACCAACAATAACAAAATCATTCCTTGAAAAAGCAGCATATCCCCAACAATCAATGTGGGAATAAACCAAGCAAAAATTAAAGACAATTCAAATGAACCCGCCGTTCCACCATAACCACTCCCATAGAGCAAGCGACCCTGCAAAAACCAAAATGCCAACCCAACAGCAATCACAGACTGTGACGCAATCCATCGAAACAAAACATGACGATTTCGTCGATACGTCCAAAAAACATAAACATTCAGCGCAGCTAACGGAAACAACTCCAAGTAGTAGACGTAACATGCAACCAACGCTACCACGACATATAACATCCAATCACGCCAGCGTACACTATCCAAGGCACGCAGTGCCAGCCATAACGCCAATGGACTGAGAGCGCCCCATATACCATAGTTACGCGCATCCTGAGCGTGCCAAATTTGAAAAGGATGGATCGCCCACAGAAGCGCCGCCGCAAGCCCAATCCGACGATCCGCAAGCCGCTTACCAAGCACGTACAAAACCGGAACACCAATCAGATTCAACAACGCTGGCAGATAGCGCACAATCCATTCTTGCGAACCAACAATAAGCGACCATAGCCGATAAATCGCATACGCCAGTGGCGGTTGTGGATCGACCGTCGAAATATTCGCCAACGTCTGAGCAAACGGTTCGCGCATCCAATGAATAACGGTAAAGGCTTCATCACCGCGAAGTGGAAATCGATTGATATTGTAAATGCGGAGAAAAAAACCGATCAGGATGATAAGCAGCAGCATCCCCATCCTGATCATTGATTTCGAGGTCATAGCCGCTGAAATAACAACGTCTGGAACGCTTCAATCTGCTCGACATTCAATGACGGCTGCGGATGTTTCAAGGCATCACGGAGATAGGTTTTCAGACTAGGTTCACGTTTTAGATCGGGATACAACACAGGTACAGCAGGATTAAGCGCATTGATTTGCGCGCGCGGATCAACAAATACAATCAGAGGCTGTACCCTTATGCCAGAGGCAACCTGATCAACCAATGCCTGAACTTGCGCTGCTGCTTTATTCGCATCTTGGTTTGGGTTGCCGATACCGTCAAAGCGTAAGAGGCTAAAGATACGACTCAAGGTACTGCGATGGGTTGTCCACTTGTCGCCCTCAACCGTATAGCGTCCATCCTGAAAGCGCGTCACCATCGCGTACATGCCCGTCGGGGTAATCAGAATATGGCGTGCGGGAAATGCACAGTAGTTGTACAGTACACTCTTATTGCTGATCCCCTTTAAGCCTTCGCGGATAGCGTCTTCTGGGCGCGGGGTGCGCACCCACAAATTGGTCATGCGTACCGAAACCATTGTCGATATAAATGCCAGCGGAAGGACAATCGCCGGGAGCAGGAGCGCCAATGTCTGATCTTGGGGATTCGCCAAGGGGACATTCGAGATCAGCAAACCGATGATTAACAAGCCGAAGCTGGCGAAAAATAAATACTGCGCGATCTGGCGATTACGGCGCGCCAGCCGAACGTTGGTTTCGATACGCATCAGACGCCTTTAGAAGCTTAGAAAGTAAGCGAGATTGCCACCGTGCTGCACTTCCGCGCAGACCAAATCATTGAAGCGCACCGTTGGCAGGATACGCCATTGGCGCGGCTGACCATACGCCAAACCAATCACAGCGCGGTCGAGATCAGCGGGTTCGGGACGAATACAATGCGTAACCGCGTAACTGATACGGCTCCACGTCACAATCCCCCCTGATTTGAAGAAGTAAATATCGTACAACACGCCCCGTTGGGTATATCCAGAAGGTGCAGGCGGCGCTTGATAGGTCAACACCTGATTGCAATGAACGTTGATGATATCTTGGTAGGTGATGCGCTCATCTGCCGTATCGTAAAAGATATTGGTGCAGTTGAAATGCGGTTGAAGGGCGCTGGCATCGCCCGTGATGGTTCCAGCGTTTACTTGCCCAGTCGAAACCGTCGTGGATGTTCCGCCTGTAACAAGCTCAGCGGTGATGCGGGCGCGTCCGCCCATGTTGATGTTCACAGGCGCGCTGCCATCTGCCGCACCCAACACTGCCGCAGATGATAGATTGTTCAAGTCAAAGCGTGCGTTCGGCGTCCACGCCCAATAGGTCAGAACCGACGAGCCAGATTGATCCGCCAAAAAGCGAAAATCGACGGGCAGATAGAAACCGATCCATAAGGCGGGCTGCGTGATTGACACGGGCGCAGGAAGCGTCGCCGTGAACACACCCGCTTGATTGATAGTTACTTGGGTACGCGACACTAACCGAGCATCGGCGGGCGAGCCGCCGTTGCTGTCCTCGTAAATCACTAAGTCAATCGGCGTATTCGGCACCGCCGTCTCGACGCTGATGCTCACGCGGTCGATGACTGTCGGCAAGGTCACTCCCAAGCCGTTGAGATCAAATCCATTCATAACCAGCGAGGCTTCGCCAGAAATAAACCATGAACTACTGGTATTACCCGAATTGATGGACAGCACCTGGTCGCCCGCGTTTACATCGGTGACCGATGTAAACGTGGCGATGAGCAGAGCAACCGCAGCGCCAACCAGCATGTTTCGTTTGAACATTGTCATGTCCTTTCACGCGGACGAAGCAGCGTGCGCTATTGTACGGGCGAAGACGTAGATGATCAAGCACGTTGCCCGATTGTTTACCGCCGTAGAGAGGCTTATAATGACACGGATTTTGAGAGTGAGCAAAAGGTTCGATGGAAGAATTCGTATTACTCGGTCTCGTATTGATCTTGGGATTGGGTGCATACTGGTCATTGGTCATCTTTCCGCGTCAGCGCGATTTTCAGAAGCAGCAGAAGTATGTACGCACGCTCAAGATAGGTGACGAGATGATCACGTTCGGGGGAATTATCGGGCGCGTGATCGAAATCGATAGCGAAAATGGCATTGCGCAGGTCGAAATTGCGAACGGTGTGGTCGTGCGCGTGGTCTCCGCATCATTGATCCGACCGTATGACCCTGAGGAAGTTGCCAAAAGTGCGCGAATGGGCTTGAAAGAAGGGACAGAGGCGAAATCCGCCTAAACAACAATGGAAAAATCAATTCGTTCACTGATCTTCATTACCATCATCACTGTGTTTTGCATTTGGGTGAGTTTGCCCACTACAGAAGGTATCCATATCGATTCGGACGGCGACGGTACAACCGAGATTAATCTCAATGTGCAACTGAGCCAAGGACTCGATCTTGTCGGCGGGCTGCGCGTCTTGCTACAGGCAGAACTTCCACCTGGTTCTTTCACCGCCGAAGATTTGCGACAAACTGCCAACAATGTTGGAAAGCGCGTTAATGCACTCGGCGTGACCGAGCCAACTGTGCAGGTGCAGGGGAATAATCGCATTCTCGTTGAATTGCCCGGCGTGCGCGATCCACAAGTAGCGGTCGAGACAATACAACAAACAGCACTGCTCGAGTTTGTGAACTTCTCAGGCTTAAGTGGACAAGCCCAAGATTTCATCAATGCGCGGATTCTGACGACGCAGCAAGTGATGATCCAAAACCAACGCGGCGAAACGAACGATGGGACGCTGTTGGTCAATCCGCTGACCAATCTTCCATTTGAAACTGTCATGACCGGGGCAGGACTACAAGCAGCAGCGGCAGAATACAATCAAGGACAGTGGCTGATCCAATTTGAACTGACGAATGACGGCGCTTCGATCTTTGGACCATATACCGCTGCCAACATCCGCCAGCCGATGGCGATTGTGTTGGATGGACAAGTCGTATCCGCGCCCGTGATTCAAGCGCAATTGGATACGGGGGGGGTGATCGAAGGCAGATTTACCGAAGATGAAGCGAAACAATTGGCGCTGCAACTTCGTTCGGGCGCACTGCCGATCCCGCTGCGCGTCGAAAGTGCGGAAACCGTCGGCGCGACGCTTGGACAGGAATCAGTGAACCTAAGTATTCGCGCAGGTGTGATTGGCGTCATCATCGTGTTTATGTTCATGTTGATCTACTATCGCGTGCCGGGCTTGGCGGCGACATTCGCATTGATGGTGTTCATTTTGATCAACGTCGCACTGTTCAAGTTGATTCCAATCACGCTAACATTGCCCGCAATCACGGGCTTTCTGATCTCGATTGGGACGGCGGTCGATGGCAATATCCTCATCTTTGAACGCATCAAAGAAGAAATTCGCGCCAACAAACCGATTGAAGAAGCACTCGAAGCGGGTTTCAATCGAGCATGGCAGTCGATCCGCGATTCGAACTTCTCGACCATCATCATCTGCGCCATTCTGTTCTTCTTCGGACAGACACCGGGCGCGAGTATCGTTGCAGGGTTCGCGGTTACGCTCGTGATTGGCTTATTGGTCAATCTCTTTACTGCCGTCGTCGTTACGCGCACGTTCTTGCAAATCCTCGTCGTGGTACTGCGCCAGCCCATCGAACGGCGCGCATGGCTGTTGGGAGCATAAGCAATGTTCAGTCTTGTTCAAAAACGACGATGGTTCTATCTGTTGTCGTCGCTCATCATCGTGCCAGGCATCGCCATCATGATCTACTCGGTCGTGACAACAGGTGCGCTGTTCCGGTTGAGCAACGATTTCGTTGGCGGCAGTATCTATGAATTGCAATTCACGACGAGCGGCGCAACCGAAGCGAACATCCGCGATGTATTTGAAGCGAACGCCAACGACGATCTGAGCATCCAGCGGCTTGGGAGCGCAGACGCAAACCGTTGGTCAGTGCGGGCTGCGTTCCAAGATACGGAAACGCAAGGCGCTATTCTCGAAGGCTTGGAACAAATTGCACCGCTCGACCGCGACAGCGTTCGCATTGAACAGGTGTCGCCGACCGTCGGGCAAGAAGTCGCACAGGCTGCCTTCGTCGCGGTCATCATCGCGGCAACGGTCGTCACCGGATTCATCCTACTCGCGTTCCGGGAAGTGCCGAACGCGCTGCAATATGGCTTGTGCGCGATTGTAGCCATGCTGCACGATGTATTGGTCGTGAGTGGGATTATGTCGCTGATGGGACTGTTGTTAGGCTGGGAAGTGGACGCGCTGTTCTTGACCGCGCTGCTGACTGTCGTCGGTTTCTCCATTCAAGATACGATTGTCGTGTTCGACCGTATCCGCGAAAATATCCCGAAACATTTGGGCGAACCCTACGAAACCATCGTCAACCGAAGCATCTTGGAGACGATCCATCGCTCGCTGGCGACACAGTTGAACGCCTTTTTCATCATGATCGCCATTCTGTTGTTCGGCGGCGACTCGATCAAGCAGTTCATCGCTATTTTGTTCGTCGGCTTGCTGACAGGAACCTATTCATCGATCTTTATTGCGGTGCCGCTGTTGGTCTCGCTGCAAAAAGGTGAAATCCCATTCTTCAGCAGCCGCAAACCGACTATTCAAGCCGTAGAGGCATAAACCCATGCGCGCTGTTGTATTCGATGGAACGCTGCACGTTCGCAGCGATTATCCTAATCCGATAGCGATGGGCGATCAGGCGTTGTTGAAAATTCGGCGCGCGGGTGTTTGCAACACGGATTTGGAATTAGTCGGTGGGTACTTAAACTTCAGTGGCGTCCTCGGACACGAGTTCGTCGCTGAAGTGATCGACGGTGATCCAGCGTGGATAGGGCAGCGTGTCGTTGGCGAAATCAACATCGCAGACGGCACCTGCGATTTCTGCCAGCGCGGCATACCAAGTCAATGCCGAAATCGTACTGTCATGGGCATCGCTGGACATCAAGGCGCATTCGCGGAGACGATGGCACTGACAGCGCGCAATCTGTATCGTGTTCCTGACAATGTGAGCGATGATCAAGCCGTGTTCGTCGAACCGTTGGCGGCTGCTTTCCAAATCTTGGAGGCGCAGCACATTTCGCCACGCGACCGAATCATTATCCTTGGAGTTGGTAAGCTGGGGATGTTATGTGCGCAAGTCCTCAAGTTGACGGGCGCGGACGTGGTTGGCGTGGCACGGCGTGAAAAACAAGCGGCGCTGCTCTCAAAATGGCACATTCCCGCGTTCGCCAAAGATGATCTGCCACGCAATCAAGCGGATATTGTCGTGGATTGCACTGGAACGGCGGAGGGCTTCGCGGATGCACTCGATTTAGTACAGGCGCGGGGAACCATCATCTTGAAAAGTACGTATCATGGCGTCCCACAAGCCAATTTGACGCGCATCGCCGTTGATGAACTGCGCATCATTGGCAGCCGCTGCGGGCCCTTCGACGCGGCACTACGCGCATTGGCGGCGGGATTGATCGATGTCGAGTCGTTGATCGAAGCGCGCTACCGTTTAGACGACGCTGAACGCGCCTTCGTCCATGCAGGTGATAGGGGCGTCCTCAAGGTGTTGTTGGACGTTTAATCGACCATCATCGGGAGCGTAAGAAAGAAGGTTGAACCTTTGCCTTCTTCGCTGTCGATCCAGATGATGCCATTGTGACTCTCGATGATGCGCTTGGCGATTGCCAGACCCAATCCGGTTCCAACAGCTTGATTTGCAGTGCTGGCAACGCGGAAGAACTTTTGAAACAAGCTCTTTTGGTTCTCTTTCGAGATGCCATAGCCTGTGTCTGCAACGGCAATTTCGACAAACGGCTCGTCATGACGCAAACTGCGATATGTGTTGACCGCAATTTGCCCGCCTTCGCGGTTGTACTTGATGGCGTTGGTCAGCAAATTGAGCATGACCTGCTTGATTTTTCCGCGATCTGCGGTAACGCGCAATGCCTCGTCGGGTGTCGAAACTGTGACTCCACGTGCGGTCGCCTGCTGTGCCACAATATCAATGCACTCGTTGACAAGGCGTAAGATATCGAAGGTAGTGACTTCGAGCTTTGCACGCCCTGACTCTAGACGCGCCAGATCGAGGAAGTCGCTTGTGAGGCGGATGAGACGCTCAGTTTCGCCCTGCATGGTCACGACCAGATCGCCGACTTTATCTTTCGGCAGATCGGGGCGAAGCAGCAGCGATGTACTGGTTTTGAGCGCCATCAAGGGCGTGCGCAGTTCATGCACCATTTCCGCCATGAAATCGCTCTGTTGAAACAAGCGCGAGTTCTCGATGGCGATAGCGGCTTGGATCGCCAACGTCGTGAGGATTTTCACATCTTCGCCATTGTAGAGTTCGCCGTCGCGCTTGTTGAGTGCTTCCAACGCGCCGATCACCTTATTATGCGTGCGCATCGGTACAGCGAGCATATTGCGGGTGCGAAAGTTGATCTGCTCATCGACATTTGGGAAGAATGACGGCTCTTTCGAGACATCTTGAATGACGCGCGGTTCACCGTGCGTCACGACCCAACCGGCGATACTGCTGTTCATGGGGACGACCAGCGTATCGACGTGCGCAGAGTCGATGTTGGGTGCCATCTCAAATCGAAGTTCGCCGGTCGCCGGATCAAGCAGTAGGATCGATGCGGTCTCACTGTCAGTCAACTCCATCGCCGCTGCGACGATGCGTTGCAACAGCGAAATGTGATCGAGCGTCGATGCAAGCTGCTGACTGATTTCGATGATCCGCTCGTAACGTGCTACCAACTGCTTTGCAGCGTTGGTTGTCGGAGGGGCTGTTTGGGTCATAGGTCTCTCCGGGATAACGGTTTGCGTGCTGCCGCCAACATTGATATGACTTAAGATGCTTCTGGAGCGGGTAACGAGCGCGCCCGAACGCTTAATTCCTCTGCCAGTTTGATCAACTGACTCGAAGCAATTGCCGTCGGTTGATGCAGCACGACAGGGGTATTCGCTTGCAGGGCGTGTGATACCAATTCTGAAGCAAGTGAGATCGTCGCGCGAATTTCACGCCCAAGAATCTGCTCGACTTCCTGCCAAGAAGGGAGCGAACTGCTGGCAGCGCGATTGACGACCACGACCTGCGCTTTCGCAGTTTCCCCACGTCCGCTGTCAATTTCGTTCAGAATCTCGCGCGCCATGCTCAAAGTGAGCGGGAGCGGATCGATCACGACCACCAGTTGATCCATTTCTTTTTGGAGTCGCGTCACCGTCGGCGTCAAGCCGCCACCGAGATCGAACACGGCAGGACGGCTCATGGTACGTAGAACGCGGATGAGCGCAGTCTCGGCTTCGGGCGCGGGGCTGAAATATGCCTCTTTCGCGCGGACAGACGAGAGCAAGCCGCGCAACCCGGATTGATGGACGACCAATTCGGCTTCAATCGAACGAGGACGAATCTCGTCAACCGATTTTGAAAGCGTATTAAACATGCCTTGTGTCCGAGCGACGCCAAGCGCAAGCGAGATGCTGCCTTGTCCATAACGGAAATCAGCGATGATGGGGTTGTCGCCTGCCATCATGCGCGACGCCGCGATGTTGAGCGCGACGGTACTGGTGCCAACCCCACCTTTGACGCCCATGACGCCGAGCGTCGTCCCTTTGGTCAAGGTAACGGGGCGCGCCGACGTGTTACGCTGCAAAATGGCGCGAACCCGCGATGCCAATTCCGCCGGATGAGTCGGTTTGGTCAAATAATCGTCTGCACCTGCCTCGAAACCCGCCACCTTATCATCGATCAGGGTCTTAGCCGTAAACATGATGATCGGGATGCCTTTGGTGTCGTTGCTCTTGCGCAGCCGACGGCAAACCTCGTAGCCATTCATATCAGGCATCATCACATCAAGGATAATCAAGTCGGGGCGATCCGATGCGGCTTTCGCCAGTGCTTGCGCGCCTTGATTAGCAGCAATGACTTCGTACCCATTGCGTTGAAGCATCAAGCCAATGAGCTTGAGACTGTCAATATCGTCATCAACGACCAGAATTTTTTCAGCCATGTCATTACAGCCATTGTGCGAATAAGCGGAAAAAGTGGGTACAGTCTAACATGGATGAAAAGGGGATGCAAGCAATCTTAGGTAGCCAATCGGTCAGGAATGAAGCGAAACGGATGTTCACAATCAGCAGTACTTTCGTCAAAGTCGAGTATAATGGCAATCAAACTCATGGGGCGTAGATACACTCATGCCGCTCGATCTCATTTCATCACTTAGCGATCCACTCGCACAGGCGATTGTTCAAGGGTTTACCGAGCCGATTCTCGTTGTAGATTTAGGCAGTCAGCTCGTCTCGATGAACATGCCCGCTATATCAGCGTTGGAACAGCCACTCGACGACGGCACTTTAGAACAAATCATGAACGCGAGTCGACTTGGAACCCCATGGCAAGCGACAAACGGACAGACCTATCAGCCCCGCTTGATTTCGTTTGAGATGGGATGGATCATTCTGATGCGTGATATGACGCAAATCAGCAAGATGAGCCGCAATCAAAACGAGTTCGTCCGGGTTGTTTCGCACGATCTGCGTTCTCCGCTCACATCGATCCAAGGTTTTGCAGGGATGTTAGGTGCGGCGGGTCCATTGAATGAACGCCAGACTCACTATGTCGAGAAAATCTTGTCTGGCATCACCCAGATGGCGGCACTGGTCGAAAATATTCAAGATGCTGGACGTTTCGATCCTGAAACTGGTTTCTATGAGATGGCGCGCACTGCGTGCGACATGGGCGCGTTGGTCGAGCGCGTCGCGCAGAATTATCTCGTTCCCGCCGAGAAGCAAGAACTGAAACTGACCGTCGATATCATCGAGCCGCTGCCGATTGTCAACGCTGATGGGTTGATGTTAGAGCGTGCTGTGACCAATTTGATCGACAATGCGATCAAATATACGCCCAACGGGGGCGAGATTCGCGTGCGCGTCACTATCGAGGATCGGGCGCTGGTGATCGCTGTCCATGATACAGGTTATGGCATCAACGCTGAGGATCAGAAGTTGCTCTTTCAGCGCCATGTGCGCTTGATGCGCAAAGAACATCAGCGTAAGGTCAAGGGCAGCGGATTAGGTTTATTCATCGTGCGCAGCGTCGCGCAGCGCCACAATGGCAGCGCGTGGGTCGAGAGTATAGAAGGGCAGGGGAGTACCTTCTACCTGCGTATTCCGCTCTCCGACGCCAATTTAATCGCACCACGATAGCATCGCTGGTTGATCAGGCAAAAAGCATGACAATTCACATTTTGGATGAGCAAGTCGTCGCCCAGATCGCAGCGGGCGAAGTCGTGGAACGTCCATCGTCAGTCGTCAAAGAATTAATCGAGAACGCGATTGATGCAGGTGCGACAACCATTTCGGCGAGCATTGATGGCGACGGCGGCAAGCGGATTCAAATTATCGATAATGGAACCGGCATCGCATCCGCCGAAGTCGAATTGGCATTTGCGCGCCATGCGACCAGCAAACTGCAATCGCCTGATGATTTGTACAACATTCGCACACTTGGCTTTCGCGGTGAAGCCCTCGCCAGCATCGCATCCGTAAGCCATTTGACGATTCAGACCCGACGGGCAGACGAAGAAGCGGGAACGCTGATACGCATCGAGGGCGGTAAACTGCTCACGCGGCGCGGCGTCGGCATTCCGACGGGAACGACGCTCACCGTCGAAAATTTATTCTTCAACACGCCCGCCCGCTTGAAGTTCATGAAAAAAGAGACGACTGAAAAGCGTCAAATCGCCTCTGTTATTTCACGCTATGCCATGGCATATCCACAGGTGCGCTTTTTGTTGGAACAGGACGGACGTGAACTGTTCCGCACGACAGGGAACGGCGAATTGATCGATGTGATTTTCGTCGCGCTTGGGCTAGATCAGATTCGGCACATGCTCCCGGTCGATGATCAGGCGGACGATATCCGCGTCACCGGCTATACGTCCGCGCCAGATTTGAATCGCGCGGATCGCACGCGCATCACGCTGTTCGTCAATGGGCGTTGGATCACCGATAACGCGCTCATGCACGCGGTGGTACAGGCGTATCACACGCTGTTGATGAGTGGGCGCTATCCCGTGTCCGTGCTGATGATCGACATGCCGCCGAGCGATGTGGATGTGAATGTGCATCCCACGAAAGCCGAAGTCCGTTTCCGTGACCAAGATCGCATCTTTTCGGCGCTTCAACGGGCTGTCCGCCGTGCAGTGATCGACCAAGCGCAAACGCCGACACTGCGTATGGGGCGTACATTTCGGGGTGGATCGTCGTGGGAGCGGGATCGGTCTTTCGGCGGGCAGATCAACATGCCGATTGTGCTTGAGGACACGGGGCAGTTTCCACAACATCGGCAAACGAACGACGCTGCGAACGGGGTCTATCCCAACGACACGCCACCCACTGATCCGACGGCGATTCCGCATGGCATGGGCGCGCCGCAGAAACCGCGCACCCTGCCGATCTTGCGCGTCGTCGGTCAAGTGGCATCCACCTATATCATCGCTGAGGGACCCGCAGGGATGTATCTGATTGATCAGCACGCCGCGCACGAGCGCATCTTGTACGAGCAGTTCATGGAAGAACATGCAAAACAAGGGCGCATGGCGCAATATATGTTGGCAGCCCAGACGGTTCAAGTCGCGCCAGATGAGGAACGCTTGATCGAGCAGCACAGCGCCTTGCTGGATGCGCTTGGAATGGGGTTGGAGGCGTTCGGACCCGGCGTATTCATCGTGCGCAGCGTCCCCGCGATGTTAGCGGATACCGACGTGGTAGAGCTGCTGGGGGCATTGCTCGATGATTTGGAACAGGGTAAAAAACCCGGTCAAGAATCGATGGAAGCCATCATCGTGCGCCGCATTTGCAAGCAAGCGTCAATCAAAGGCGGGCAAATCCTCACGTTCGAGCAGATGCAAGAACTCATCCGTCAGTTGGAACGCTGTCAATCGCCCATGACGTGTCCGCATGGGCGACCGACGATGATTCACATGAGCAGCGATCAGTTGGCGCGCGAGTTTGGACGTTTGGGCGCGGGCTAGGCAACCATCTAGCGCCCCCGCCATTGAAAGACCCGCCACATGGCTTCGCCGCCGACGAGTGCGTATTCGCCGTTGGCGTCCGTTGTCGCAATCGAAACTCGCCAGCGCATCGTATGCGCTTGATCGTCAGTTGGCACGAGCGAACGCGGTAATGGGTAGGATGTGGCGCGTGTCACGTCTAAGAAGGTCGCGCCCGTTGTCTGATCTTCGATCTGAATCAGGTAGACTTCGCCCGGACGTAAGACACCCGCACTCACCCATTGAAGCTGCAACGATCCGCTTGTCAATGCCACGCCGTTGGGCGGGAAAACCAACTGCGGCGGTACATATGTCCCCGTCGGGAGCGGCGTCTCGCTACCAGAAAACGTGGGGGAAAGCGTGGGCGTGGGCGTGGGCGCGGGAACCTTGACAGTTTGCCCGACGACCAACGGCACATTGCAATCGGGTCCACCGCTCGGATTGCTGAAATCGCAGCTAATGAACGCAAGTTCCGGATTGAGCCGATCCAAGACAGCGAGAGTCGTATTGTATTCTTGCGCGATGCCGACAATCGTATTACCTTCACGGACAGTCACTTCAGTCACCACTGCTTCGCCCGTCGGTTGGATGGTTTGCAGCGCCGCCGGACGCGCCGCAACGGTCAACTCGTAGCCTGCTGACGTCGGAGTCGGCGTTGGGCGAGGAATCAAGATGACCGAGCCAGCCGGTGGCAAGCGATCCACGTTGATGATCTGCGGATTCAGACGCAAAATCTCGTTGAGGACGTTAAAGTTATCGTAACGCCACGGCGACAGTTGAATGATGTAATACAGGCTGTCACCCGTTTGAATCGTATATTCGTAGGGTCCTTCGGTCGGCGTCGGCGTGAACGTCTCCGTCGGTGTGCCGGGAAACGGCGTTTGGGTCGGCAGCGCGAGGCGCGGCGGTTCTGTCGAACTGGGCGTGAGGCTCGCCGTCGAGGGAAGGAATGTATTGGTTGGCGGCGCGGGCGTGTTTTCGATTGGGGTGACCGTAACTTCAATCGGATCGGCGGGCAGCGTTGGGTTTGGCGGCGTGAACGTGAGATCGCAGCCCGCCGCGAGCAGTGTCAAAACCAGTGCGGCTAGAAGGCGTTTCATCATTGGTCGTCTCGTCCTTGCCATGTGAACAGGCGCGCTTCAGTCGTGTAGAAAAGCGAATTTGGATCCGTGGCGCTCACCACGCTGACCCGCCATTGATAGTCGTGGCGCGCCCCGTCAGTTGCTTGCCATTCCGTGGGCATAATGAACGTTAATTCGGTCGTTTCAGCCACATAATCGGTGCCCGCCGTCAAATCGGCGATTTCGACGCGATATGACTCGCCCATCGACAGCGTTCCCGATGATGCCCAACGCAGCGTGATCAAATCGTCGCTGGTGAACAAAGCGCGGTCATTCGGGCTAATTGCGCTGGGCGCGTTGAATGTTGGCGTCGCTGTAGGGGTCGGAGTCTCGCTGCCGGAGGATGTCGGGGAAAGCGTCGGTGTAGGGAGCGGCGCAGGGACGCGAATTTGCTGACCCGCATACAGCATGACGACGCAGCTATCGCCGCCAGTCGCATACTGGAAATCGCATTGTAAAAAGTCGATTTCCGGGTTCAACTGTTCCAAAATTTCGGCTTCGGTGTAGTACATAAACACGATTTCGATCATACTCTGATTGGGCTGTACAACATGATAGGTTACGCCAGGTAACAACGTCTCGGTTGGGCGAATCGTCGGCGGCGGGCGCGTGGCATCGGCAAAGGATGCCAGCGCGACACCATCCGAAGGCGCGTCGATTGTTGGCACGAGTGCAGCAGCGTTCGGATCGGGGAGCGGCGTCGGACGCGGCACTTCGATGATTTGTCCGGCGCGGATGAGTTCAGGGGCGGAGAGATTGTTGATCTCCAAAACTTCGGTCAACACGAACAGATCGCGGTGTCCACAGCGGGACACGACGCTGATCAGATTGTCACCTGCGCCGACTTCCATCATACAAGGACCCTCAGTCGCCGTTGGCGTGACCGTTGGCGGCGCAGGCGTGACCGTCACCATGATGATGGTGGGACGAGGGGTATTGGTGGCGAAAACCAGCGGCAGCGGCGATTCGGGCGGCGGGGAAGCGGCAGTCGATACGGGATTAACGTTCGAACCTGACGTAAGTAGGTTGAATCCGCCGATGATCAATCCACCTAGAAAAGCAACGACGATCAGCGCGGCAGCGGCGACCCATACGGTTCCACCGCGTGGACGGCGAAGTTCGCTTTCGACCAAATCAGTCTCGCCATAGCGGGAATCGTAGCGCGCTTGGATAACACGAACCGGGCGCGTATCATCCTTTGCGACTTCGATATCTTTCAGCGATGTGCCGCACACTGAGCAGATCAGCGCCGATTGATGCGCGCGCGTGCCGCAGATCGGACAAATTTTGACGTGCTGTGCCAAATTGTCACTCCGGCAACCTGTTTGACCGGGTTCGTCGTGTAGATGACTGAACCACAGAGGTTCATTATAATCTGTCCGCCTCAACGCGCGAGGTACAACTGCAATGAGTATAATCGAGAGAGACCCGTACAACCGACCGAATGAGGCACGATTGTGGAGACCACCAAGAAAATTCTCGCGTATCATCTCAGTCGATTACAGCATCGCAGTCCTGAGATTCGTTTGGCTTCGATTCAGGAACTGGCGCAACTCGGTGATTCTGATGCACTCGAACCCCTCGCGGAGTCGTTCAAAAACGACCCCGATCCCGACGTTCGACGCGCGGCACAAGAGGCAGGACGCTTGATCTTCAAGCAGCGCCATATTCAAAAGTAAGTCGATGGGGGACGCGCCGCCTCGACGCACCCCCATATCGCTATCACGCATTCGCGCAGATCGAAGCGATGCGTTCTTCGATTTGCGCGCGGCTGGCTTGCAGCGCCGCCAGTTTCTCGCGCTCACGTTCGACTACATCGGGACGCGCGCGGCTGAGAAAGCCCTCGTTGCCCAATGTTCCCTGCGACCGCGTGATTTGTTCGTCCAGTTTGGCGCGTTCGCGTCCTAAACGGTCACATTCGGCGGCGACGTCGACAAAATCAGCCAGCGGGAGATACAGCGCCAGTTCGCCCGCAATCACCGATGCTGAACCAGACGGCTGTGCGGCATTCACCGCCAATCGCTGAATGGTGGATACATTGCACAACCGCGCGAACAAGTACGCATACATTTCGATATGCGCTGCTTGCGCGTCCGACGCTTGGAGCAGCGCCGAAATCTTGCGCGCGGGTTCGACGTTGTATTGATCGCGTACATTGCGCACACCGCGCACGAGGTCGACCAGCGCGATCATCTGGCGTTCAGACGCTTCATCGAGGTAGCGCGCATCGGCTTTCGCCCATGACGCCGTGATGAGCGGTTTGCCATCGGTGTGGGGCAAATAACGCCAAATTTCCTCGGTCACGAACGGCATGAACGGATGGAGCAGACGCAGCGCAGTATCAATGATATGCAACAAGACGCGGCGCGTGCGTTCTTTCGCAGCATCGTCGCCCTGATAAAGCGGATACTTGCTGATTTCGATGTACCAGTCGGCAAATTCGCCGTACAAAAAGTCGTCGATCTGTCGCCCCGCTTCACCGTATTGATGGGTATCGAACAGACGATCCACAGAACCGATCAAGCCGTTCAAGCGGCTGAGTATCCAGCGTGAAGGCAAGTCGAGTTCGTCCGGTGCGGGGACGCCGTTCGGGAGCGCCTCTGGCGTTTCGCCCAAGTTTTGCGTAACGAAGCTGGACATCTGCCAAACTTTGTTGACGAAGCGCCAATTACGTTCTACGCGCGCGGTATCGAGGCTAACATCGTTCCCCGGCGTGCTGCCCGTCGCCAGTGTGAAGCGGAGCGGATCAGCGCCGTACTGGCGCATCAATTCGCGCGGGTCGATCACATTGCCAAGCGTCTTGCTAATCTTACGTCCGAATTTGTCGCGCACGAGTCCGTGCAGATACACCGTATGGAACGGCGCTTCATCCGTGAACCAGATGCCCAACATGATCATACGCGCGACCCAGAAGAACAGGATGTCGTAGCCCGTTTCCATGATGCTCGTCGGGTAGAAGCGTTTCAAGTCGGATGTCTGTTCAGGCCATCCGAGCGTGCTGAAGGGCCACAGCCCACTACTGAACCACGTATCCAGCACATCTTGTTCGGCTGTCCACGTGCGTCCGTCGGACGGCGGCGGCGTCTTGCCCACGTGGATCGCGCCATCATCTGCAATCCACGCCGGAATGCGATGCCCCCACCACAATTGGCGGCTGATGCACCAATCTTGGATATTCTCCAACCAGTGGTAGTAGATCTTCTCGAAACGTTCTGGGACGATCTTGATGCGTCCATCGCGGACAGCGGCAAGGGCTTTCTCCGCTAACGGCTGAATTTTCACGAACCACTGTTCGCTGATCATTGGCTCGACCACTTCGCCGCCCCGCTGCGAACGCGGGACAACGTGCGTGATCGTCTCAGTTTTGATCGTCATGCCGAGCGCGGTCATGTCCGCCCACAGCTTTTCGCGCGCGGCGAAGCGATCCATGCCCACATACTGCCCAGCGTTCTCGTTGAGCGTTGCGTCACGATTCATGATGTTGAGGATCGGCAAATTATGGCGCTTGCCGATTTCATAGTCGTTGAAGTCGTGTCCCGGCGTGACTTTCAATGCGCCCGTGCCAAATTCGCGCTCCACATAGCTATCCGCGATCACGGGAATGGCGCGATTCAACACGGGGACGCGCGCTGTCTTGCCAATCAGATGTTGATAGCGCGGATCGTCGGGATGGACGGCAACGGCGGCATCGCCCAAAATCGTCTCTGGGCGCGTGGTCGCTACCGGGATGAAGTCGCCGCCGTCCATCGGGTAGTTGAAGTAGTAAAGCAGACCTTGTTCTTCGTCGCGCTCGACTTCGAGATCGGAGACAGCGGTTTTCAAGCCGGGACTCCAGTTGATCAACCGTGCGCCGCGATAGATTAAGCCTTGATCCCATAGGCGCACGAACACCTCGATCACTGCGTCGGACAGCCCATCATCCAGCGTAAAGCGTTCGCGGCTCCAATCGCAGCTTGCGCCGAGTTCGCGCAGTTGATCGGTGATCTCGCCGCCGTATTTTGCTTTCCATTCCCACGTCCGCGCGATAAATTCCTCGTAGCCGACTTGTTCGCGGGAAGTCCCCTCGTCGCGCAGCATCTTCTCGACTTGAAGCTGGGTCGCAATGCCTGCATGATCCGTGCCGGGAATCCACAGCGCAGCCTTGCCCGTCATGCGCGCGTGGCGGATCATCAAGTCTTCGAGCGTGACGAACATCGCATGTCCGAGATGGAGCGCACCGGTCACATTAGGCGGGGGAATCGCAATCGTGAACGACTCGGCATCGGCGTCGGCAATCTCTGGCTTAAACCAACCATTGGACTCCCACCACATGTACAGCCGCTTTTCGGCATCGGCAAAATCGAAATTCTTGGGCATCGTCGTCATATTCATCCTCCTAACGGCTTGCGCGCGACCAACACGCGCTCCCAACGATTCGGTTGATCGCTTACTTCTTCAAAGCCCGTCTCCAACAGCACAACTTTGACTTCATCGGTCGAGAGCGGACGATACATGACATGCCGTTTGATCGTCTCGTACTTGCCGGCGCATCCTGTGACAATATAGAGATTTTGCGTGGCGATCACAGGCGATCCGTCGTGCCACTCCCAAATGTCAAAGCTGACAAACTCGTCGCCATTATCGAATTGATGGACGAAGCCGGGAATGAAGCGTGGACGATCCTCCATGAACGGCGCGAAATCACGCATTCCGATCACAAGCGTTCCGCCGGGACGCAAAAGATCATAGAAGTTACGCAGTGCGTGTTCGATTTCTTCGTCCAAAATCAGATGGGGCAGAGCGTTGCCGCGCGTGATCACCGCGTCGAATGGCGCTTGCACCAGCGTGGGCAAGCTGAAAAAATCGCCGCGCTCAAATTGGATTTTATCCGCAACACCATAGCGGGTCGCAAATTCTTGCGCTTTGCGCAGCATTCCAGCACTTGGATCGACGGCGACGACCTTGTAATTCAACTGTGCCAGCGGGATGGTCTGCGCGCCAGCGCCACACGACGCATCGAGGATGCGCTCAACGCCGCGATTACGAAAGATCGTGCGCAGTCCCAACCCTTCGCGCTCTAGCTGCGTCTCCCAATCTCGATAAAACATCGGGTAATGCTCCGCGATGGCGTCGTAAAACTCGTTGGTATCGTTGATCGCGTTCATGCGTCCTTCTCGTTAGTGCCAACACGCAAATAAAAAGCCCTCTCCCATACAAGGGCGAAAGGGCTGAGGTTTCGCGGTACCACCTTGTTTCCCGCATGACACGATGCGTCATACGGACACTTTTAGGGCGCGATAACGGGCGCAACCGAACAATCTTGAAGCGCATTGCGCACCATCGGATTGTCAACTCGCGGGCGACTTTCGGCGGGAGCTGCGAACGGGCTTTCAGCCATTGACCCGTATTCTCTGACGCAGGGACATTCACCAACAATGGCAAAAATCCGCCTACTCCTCCCGGTCACAGTTATTCGAGATGAAGTTGTCCAAGAATCGTATCATGCGAGTGTAGGGGAAGTCAATTGTTCGGGCGCATCAAGCTGCGGATACGATCCGAAACCATGTCAATCGCCACGGTATTGAAGCCGCCTTCGGGGATGATCACATCGGCGTGGCGTTTGCTCGGCTCGACAAATTCTTGATGCATCGGACGCACATACAGTAAATATTGGTCAATGACGGACTCTGGCGTGCGTCCGCGCTCTGCCATATCGCGCTTGAGACGGCGAATGAAGCGAATATCGGCATCGGTATCAACGAAGATTTTTACGTCGAACAGCGGACGCAGCATCGCCTCCGCGAGAATCAGGATGCCTTCGACCAGAATGATCGACTGCGGTTCGACGCGCTGAGTTTCAAGAGTACGCTGATCGCGCGTAAAATCGTAAATCGGAATTTCGACAGCATTCCGGGTTTGCAGCGCCTCGATATGTTGACGAAGCAAGTCGGTATCGAGCGAATCGGGATGATCGAAATTAATCTTGCGGCGATCTTCCGACGACAGGTGGCGCAAATCTTTGTAATACGCATCGTGGGGTAGGTAAGCGATGTTGTGGCTGCCGACGCGCTCTAGAATCGCATTCGAAATCGTCGTTTTGCCAGAACCCGTACCGCCAGCGACCGCAATCGTGACCGGATGGGGACGTTCGGTCATTGTCATGCCTCTCGCGGATAAAACAAATGCCCACAAAGGTTGTGGGCATCATTTGAGCCACCCGCGAGATTTGAACTCGCAACCTCACGCTTACGATGCGTAAGCTCTACCGTTGAGCTAGGGTGGCAACATGACCAGAGTATAACAGGGTCAGTTTAGGTGCGCAAGTACGAATTAGTGGCGAAAATGGCGAATTCCAGTGAAGATCATCGCCATATTCGCGGCGTTTGCCGCTTCAATCACCTTGGAGTCGCGGATCGAGCCACCTGGTTGAATGACGGCGGTCACGCCCGCTGCCGCCGCAGTCTCAATACCATCCGGGAAAGGGAAGAACGCATCCGACGCCATCACTGCGCCCGTTGCTTTTTCGCCTGCCTTTGCAACCGCCAATTTTACGGCATCCACGCGGCTTGGCAGTCCGCCGCCAATACCGACAGTAATATGACTGGTTGAGAGGACAATCGCGTTCGATTTGACATGCTGGACGACCTTCCACGCGAATTGCAGCGCCTCGACTTCTTCGGGGGTCGGCTGGCGCTGTGTCACCGTGCGAAAGGTCAGCATTTCGGGATCGCCCAGATCGAGCTGCTGGACAAGGAAGCCACGAAAGACCGAGCGAATCTCCAAATCGCGCCCATCATAGGACGAAGGAATTTGCAGCACGCGGCAGTTCTCGCGCTTCGCCGTGAGCGCCGTGAGCGCCGACGCAGAAAAACTGGGCGCGGCGATTGCCTCGATGAATAACGAGCCGAGCGCCGCCACAAACGCATCATCGACCGGGCGATTGACCGCGATCACGCCGCCGAACGCCGAGACCGGATCGGACTCCAGCGCCGCAGGGAACGCTACCGCGATATTTTGCGCCGTTGCTACGCCGCATGGCGTCAGATGCTTGACGATGACGACGGTCGGCGCGGAAAAACTGCTGATTGCGCGCCATGCGGCGTCCAAATCGAGGATGTTGTTATACGACAGCGCCTTGCCACCGTGCAGCGTTCCGCCCAGAAAGCCCGCTGACGCGCCGCGCGTGTAATATGCCGCGTTCTGATGTGGATTCTCGCCGTAGCGCAGGATTTCGTGCCGCTGCATCCCAATGGAGATGTGTTCTGCGAGATCGCCCGTCGCATTGATCGGCGCGATATCTTGCGACAAGAACGCATGAATTGCGGTGTCGTAATCGCGCGTATGAGCAAACGCTTTTACGGCTAATTCACGGCGCAAGGCGATATCGACTTGTCCTACGATGGATAAGGCATCCGCCACGCGCGCGTAATCGTCCGGGTTACAAATCGCAATGACGCGAAAGAAGTTCTTTGCCGCGCCGCGGAGCAAGGTGACGCCACCCACATCAATCTGTTCAACTGCATCTTGTAAGCTGACGCCCGATTTGGCGACGGTCTCCTGAAACGGATACAGATTGCAGACGACCATATTGATCGGTGCAAAGCCATGTTCGTTGAGGGTCTGCAAATCTTCGTCTTTGTCGCGCGCAAGGATGCCCGCATGGATCGCCGGATGCAGCGTCTTGACGCGCCCATCGAGCATTTCTGGCATTCCGGTCACTTGCTCCAATGACGTGACGGACAGCCCTGCTTCGCGCAGGGCGCGCTCGGTGCCGCCGCTGGCGACCAAATCCCAGCCCAAATCGAGCAGAGTGGCGGCGAAGTCGATCAATCCGGTTTTGTCGTGAACGCTCAACAGGGCGCGGGGCATGGGTTATCCTTCGTTCAGGGAGAGAGTAGATTGGATGCGTTCCGCCAACCATTGGGCGCGGTCTGGCGCATCGCCAACATAACTGGAGGCATCGAGCAGGGCGCGGATTGTGTCGGGCGCGAGATAACGCGCGAGTATTGGACTCGCAGCCAAATTATCGATCAGCGGATTCGGCTGTCCCGCGGAGAGCGCCGCCCACGCAGTTAAACTGTGTTCGCGCAGATGCTCATGAATTTCTTGGCGATCCGCGCCCGCTTTCGCTGCTGCCATCAGCACGCGCTCGACGGCAGCGAACACGCCGAACCGCGCTAGATTGCGCGCGGCTGCGCTTTCGTCGATGCGCAGCCCATCGATGATGCGTTGAGCGACGATCAGCATCTCATCGACGGCGAGAAAGGCAACTGGGAGCAGCTCGCGGCGGTTGGCTGAATCATCCAATGTGCGTTCCAGCAGCGAATGAGCGGCATTGTTCCAGGCGACGCCGACCAACGATTCGACCAAACGTCCGAGACTGTTCATCTTCTCGGCGTTGATCGGGTTCCGCTTGAACGGCATGGCGGACGAGCCAATTTGACTCTTGCCGAACGGCTCACCCCATTCGCCAATCGCGGGCGACTGCAAGATACGCAGATCGAAGGCGAACTTGTAGAGGCTACCTGCGACACCTGCCAGCGCCGAGACGACTTGCCAATCCTGCTTGCGCGGATAGGTTTGCGAGGCGATCCCATACGTTTCTAGGTTGAAGGGCGCGAGAATTTGCGCCTCGAAGGCGTGCAGCGTCACGCCCGTTCCGGCAAGCAGTTCGCCGTAAGATGCGCTCGTGCCAACCGCACCTTTGAAGCCCTTTGCGCGCAGACGTGAGCGCGTATCTGTGAGCGTTTCAAGGTCGTCGAGCAAATCTTGAGCATATAACGCCAAGCGATAGCCCAACGTCGTGGGTTCAGCAGGTTGGATGTGCGTGAACGCCATGACAACCGCATCACGATGCCGCAAAATCTGATCCGCAAACGTTTGCAGCAGCGTCGTTAGCTTGCCGATGATGAGATCGATGCTGTCGCGGATGCGCAGTACGTCGGCATTATCTTCGATGTCCGCGCTGGTCGCGCCCAAGTGGATGATGCCGCCACCGATGGGACACTGCGCCGCGTAAGCTTGCACTTCTGCCATGAGATCATGATGCAGCTTTGCTTCGAGGACTTCGGCGGCTTCGATATCGATATCGTCCGCGTGTGCTTGTAAATCTGCGACCTGTTCGGCTGACACCAAGCCCGCAATTTGTTCGGCATGGGCAAGGGCAACCCATAATTGTCGCCAGAGCCGCCTTTTATGAACTTCGCTCCATAGGGCGCGCATCTCCGGCGCGCCGTAGCGCCACGTGAAGGGCGACAAAAAGGTGTTGTGGTCGAACGATGAGGTCATGCGGTTCATCCATGATTGCAGCGCGACATTATAGCGAGAGACCGAACCGCTCACAAGCGTGGTTTCGGCATTGGCATTTGTGGTGAAATCTTGCCGAAACGGGCAAAAAACCGTTACAATTCGTCCCGTATTCGTCAACCAATCACAAGCGAGAATGCGAATGACCCCTGAAGAAGTGTACAAGAAGCGCGACGCGAAAACGCGCAGCCATCTCGAAGGCTATGCACCAGTCTGGATCGTCGATCAAAAATATGTACCCGAAGAAGAAGCAGTACAGTTTAACATCGTCTTTCAACACACCCTCTACGGATGGGTGAATCGCCGTTATCTCTATGACGGCTTCAACGATGTGCTGTACCACAAAGGGCAAACGTCGGTCGACGAAATGCGCGCGCTTGAGATTCAAGAGACTGAGCCCTATGTTACGGCAACCGTCTCGGACGTGCCAAACGCTTATGGCGGCTGAACGATGCTTTGAGGGTGTCCGACACGGACGCCCTCACGCCGCAAGGCGCGCCATCAGCTTGTAGACAGTCGTATCGACTGCACCCATCCGGTATTTGTAAGTTTCGTTGCCGCGTAAGAAGTCGAAGATGTGATGTCCAGTCTCTATCGCGTGGCGGATATTGTACGCGAGTAGGACGATCCCGGTACTCAAGTTTGAGTAGCGTTCGGGGAGCAAGCCTGAATTATAGACGAGAATTTTCCCGTTGTAGTCGAAATCGCAGTAGGCGGCGACGGCTTCGCCATCCACATGCAGAAAACTCATCTTCAGCCAACCCCGCGCTGCCATGAGTGGCACAACCGCGCAGAAAAAGTCCCGGTTATTCGCATCCTGTAGAAATTCCGCCTTCGATGGCTGGCTCGCCGCCATCAGCGTCAGAAACGGATCGAGAACCGCGCCAACTTCGCTTTCGGATTCGATCAAGACGTATTTCAACGCTGCTTCGCTCTCTGCGCGGCGTAATTTGCGCCGAATCTCATGTCGCTGTTTCTTTTCGAGCGATTCGAGATAGGACTCCCATGAGTCGGGCAGAGTGATCGTTGGGCAGACTTCTTGAAAGACTTGTTCGACAGTGAACCCACAGTTTTTGAGCATGGTTGGAAATTGGAGTAGGGTAGGGGAGGATTCAGGGATGTTGCAGAGATTGATCCGGTCATACTTACTGCGCTCCTCAACGAGGAACGCGCTAAAACACGATAAGACGGGTTCAACGTGTTCCCGATCCACGATCACATCGACATAATCGGTCACATCGACACAGCCGACGGTGCGGACAACTCGTTCATCGTTCTTGGACTGGATGAACCACGGCGCAATCCCCATTAGGCGGTTGGCATCGTCTCGACACGTCAACACCCACAATTCACCCGCTTGATAGGTCTTCCACCAGGTCGATTGCCATTCGACGGTCAAAAAGATCGTGTCCGTAATACTACGATGCAGAAGGGCGTTCCACTCGGACTCCAATTCTTGAAAAATATGCGCGTCTTGGTGAACCGCTAGTTTCATCACTCAATCATTCTCCCGGCTGATCGCTATCACGGCTGATTATAGATGATTAGACGCCCCTCCCAGTATAAGTATTACATCAGCATCGCTGCGGGGCTGGAATCGCGTGAAAAACAAACCGCCCTGTACGAATACAGGGCGGCGAAAGAACGGAGAGACGAGCGGGCTAGACAGCCGCTTTTTCCACCTGTTTTTTGGCGTCGTATGCCAGCGCAAGTTGGGAGTCAGCATCGAACAAGTGCATATTTTCGAGGTTAAATGCCAGGTTCATGCGTTGATTGACGCGGGCGCGCGTGCGCGGGTCGGTGCGGGCAATGAATGACTTGCCTTGATCTTCCAGATAGAGGATGATTTCGTTACCCATCTGCTCGACCACTTCGACATTCGCTTCGACCAGCGACGGAATGATGCCCGACGGCTGATATTCGGCGTCGTGAATGTCTTCAGGACGGATGCCGAGAACGATACGCTTGCCGATGTATGGGCGATAGATGTCGAACTTCGCTCCCGCCATTTTCAGCAAGAAACTCTTGGTCTTGACGGTCAGAATCCCGTCCGTTTCGTCGACCTGCGCGTCGAAGAAGTTCATCGAGGGGCTGCCGATGAAGCCCGCGACAAAGATATTCGCCGGATTGTGGTACAAATTGTAAGGTGTATCCATCTGCTGAAGCTCGCCCGCGTTCAATACGCAGATGCGCGTCCCCATGGTCATGGCTTCAACTTGGTCATGCGTGACGTAGATGAAGGTCGTGCCAAGGCGTTGATGCAGCTTGCTGATGAACGAGCGCGCTTCGACGCGCAGCTTGGCATCCAAGTTGGACAGCGGTTCGTCCATCAAGAACACCGACGGCTCACGGACAATCGCGCGACCGACCGCCACACGCTGGCGCTGACCACCCGACAGTTGACGCGGACGACGGTCGAGCAGTACCTCGATGCCCAAGCTCTTGGCGGCTTCGCGCACACGCTGATCGATGATGTGCTTCGGCGTCTTGCGCAGACGCAGACCGAACGCCATGTTGTCATAAACGGTCATATGGGGATAAAGCGCGTAGCTTTGGAACACCATTGCCACGTCCCGATCCTTCGGCGCGACGTTATTGACAACGCGATCCCCGATGAGGACTTCGCCGTCGCTAATTTCTTCCAGACCCGCTAACATACGTAGGCTGGTCGATTTACCGCAGCCTGAGGGACCGACCAAAACCAGAAATTCTTTATCGGCAACTTCAATGTTTAAGTCTTTGACAGCGATCATCTGATTGCTGTACCGCTTATAAACGTGTCTAAAGGTTACGCTTGCCACAAGAACCCTCCGTAAGACAGAGTATCGAAAAAGAACGACGGTTTGTTGAATTTGCACAAAGATATTGCGCTTTGCCAAACTCGCATCTCGACTTCCGATTATAAAGCGGTTTTGCAAAATTGCAAAAATTGATCAAGGCAATTTGAACGGGCGCTAGAAAAGGGGCATCATGGCTGAACAACTGAATGCAGAAATCGTCGCTATTGGTACGGAAATCCTACTTGGTGAGATCACGGACACCAATTCGGTCTACTTAGCGCGCGCGCTGCGCGATTTGGGCATCAATCTCTACTTTATGACGTCGGTTGGGGATAACGAAGCGCGGATCGAAGCCGCGATCCGCTTGGCGCTCTCGCGTGCGCAAATCGTGATTACCTGCGGCGGTTTGGGTCCCACTGTTGATGATATGACACGGCAAGGCGTGGCACAGGCGACGGATCGAACATTGACGTTCCATCAATCGCTGTTGGACGCCATCGCTGCGCGTTTCAGTGGCTTTCGCGTGCAGATGACGGAAAATAATCGGCGTCAGGCATATGTGCCAGATCGCGCGGTGATCATCGAAAATGCCGTAGGAACCGCACCTGCGTTCGCCGTCGAACAGGATGATCGGGTCGTGATCAGCTTGCCCGGCGTCCCGCGCGAGATGAAATATCTGTGGGTGGAAAAGGTCGTGCCGTACTTGCGCGAACGCTACAGCATCATCACGACGATCATCAAGGCACGCAATTTTAAGACGGCGGGCATCGGTGAAAGTACGCTTGACGACATGCTTGGTGACGAACTGCTGCACGCTAGTAATCCGACAATTGGCTTGGCGGCTCATGCCGGCGTGATCGACATTCGCATCACGGCGAAGGCAGATACGAGCGAGCAAGCTGACGCGATGATCGCGGATTTTGAGACGAAGGTAAAAGCGCGTGTCGGTGAGTACATCTTCGGCGCGGACGCGGATACGATTGAAGGCGCGCTGTTGGAGGTGCTGAAAGCGCGCGGCTTGACGCTTGCCGTGATCGAAGCAGGCGTCGCATCCATCGTTGGAGAACGGTTGAAAGGTGCCGACACCGGCATCGTCAAGGCGCTGCATATGTTCGATGATTTGGCGGGCGCGGCGGCATTCAACATCGAACCAGACAGCACAATTCGCCAGATCGCGGAGCGACTCGCGGCGGCAGTGGCAGAACAAGCTGGCGCCGATGTCGGTCTCGCTATCGTCAGTTTGTCGGATACGGAAGATGATCGCGCTGATGCAGAAGAATTGAGCGCGACAGCGGTTGTGTACGGCGATAAGCGGCGTTCGCGTTCGTATGGATTGGGCGGCAAGTCCGAGACGGCGCGCGTATGGACGGGGACTTGGGCAATGGCGCAAGTCTGGCGGATGCTGCGCGAGGAATAAGATGGCACGCGAGACTCTGAGCGAAAAATTGGCGCGGCTTCAGCGCGAAAAGGGGACGGATATCGGGCTGATGCTCCGTCCCCAATTGAGCAAGATGCCGCTGCCGATGCAGCGATACGACGATCCATTCCTGCCGTTCGGTAAAGCGATCATTGATGCCACACGCGATCTGATCTGCTGCGTCATGTTCGATCTGGCGTCGTACATGTCGCTCGGTGCGGCGAGCATGGTGGCGCTGGAACGCACGATTGCGTATGCGAAAGCAGATACGGTGACGATCCTCCATGGAGCATTTGCCACACCCGATTACGCGCCCATCGCTACCGAAGCCGCGTTTGATGTTGACGCGGTAACGACAGCGGATGAAGTGATCGCAGAAGCGTATCTGACGCAACCGGAACGCGGCGCGTTCGTCCATGTCACGCCGCGGTTTTATCCGACACCGCGCATGGGCGATTTCGTCAACATGGGTATCTGGTTCGATTTCCCCGACAAAAGTCAACTTATTCTCCCCGATCCCCTCAACACCATCATGCAGCGGATTCAACTGCTGAACGACGATGCTATTTACGCGGGACGGGGTGACGATTTCGCAGACCACACGCGCACCGCCGTCGAAGCGGCGCGGAATGCGTCCAAATCGTGACGCTGATCGAGCATTTGCTCATCAATGGACTGCTGCAATTCGGGCAGTTCCAACGCGATGGAGGGACACAGCCCATGTTGTCAAAACTCGACATGCTGGCATCGTATCCTGATGCGCTCCGCACGCTCACCGACGCCGCAATCGCGCGCATCGGGTCAAGTGGGCGCTATGACCGGATGCTGTGTACCACTGATGCGCTGCCGTTCGGCGTCGCGTTGGCGCTGGCGACAAATACGCCGCTTGTTTACAGTCGTGGACGTGGCGAAGTCCCCGCTGATGATCTGGTCGGCGCATGCGATATCGGGCATCCGACGTTGTTGATCGCCAACACATCAGGCAAAGAAACACTTCAATTGGCAGAACGTTCGGCGCGTGTCGGCTTGGATGTGCGCGCGATGCTGGTGCTGCTCGAAATCGCCCCAATTAGGTTGCCAAACGTCGAATGTCATGCGCTGCTGCAATTGGAGTCGCTCATCGACGATCCAGTGGCGGCGTCGTTCATTCCAGTGGGACAACGCGCGGTCGTGAAAGTATGGCTGAAACAGCAAAACGCCCCAATCGGGTGATCGGGGCGTATGTTGGAAGGGGCGAGACGGTGCCTCGCCCGCTGTATTATGCCTTTATTCGATTTCGCCAACTCGTTCCGATGCGTTGAGATTATCGGCGGTGATCATGATCGGCGTGAGCAAGATGACGGGTTCACTCGGATATTCGCAGCCGCGCGCGAACAGAGTAGCAATGCGCACCGCTGTACGGCTCTGCCCGCCGGGGAACTGTTCAATCGTTCCAGTCAACCCACCATCGCGCACCGATGCCAACGCTTCGGGCAGCGCATCGAAACCAAAGATGGCGATTTCGTCTTGCAAGCCCGCCGCGATCACTGCTTCGAGCGCGCCCAACGCCATATCGTCATTCGCCGCGATGATGACGTTCGGCGGTTGGTCTAAGCCTGCGAGACCCGCTTCGGTCACGCTCAAGCCTTGGTCACGCCGGAAATTCGCTGTTTGCTCAAAGACGATGGGATAGCGATCCGCCATCGTATCGAGAATATTGTGAACGCCGAGATTGCGGTCAATGGCAGGACCTGCGCCCGGTTGTCCTTGCAGATGGAAAATCCGCGCCCCGTCGGGGAACATCGCCATGACGGTTTCGGCTTGGATTTCGCCGCCGCGCACATTGTCCGCGCCGACATGTGCCAGAATGCCGCTCACGCCGTCAACGCGGCGGTCAATCGTGACGACGGGAACGCCCGCATCAATCGCCGTCTGCAGTGCGGGTGAGATCGCGTTGACTTCAATCGGGCTGATCACAATCGCGTTGACGCCTTGAATGATAGCGGCTTCGACGTCGCCCGTTTGCTTGCTGGTATCGTTCTCACCGTCGGTCTGGATGAGCGCGATATTGCCAATCGCTTCGGTTTCCGCTGCGATCTGGTTTTGCATATGGACGAAGAACGGGAACGCCAAATCAGGCAGCGACGATGCCATCGTCAGCGCGGTATCCGTCGGACAGGCAGCGATTTCTGCACCGAGCAGGTCAACCGCGCCCATGCCCGCACCCATCATCGGATCAAGTTCGCTGATGCGTTCTGCTTGCGCTAAATTCTCCGCTGTAACCATGATCGGCGTCAACAGCACGACTTCTTCCACCGGATATTCGCAGCCGCGCGCGTTCAGTGCCGCGATTCGCATAGCGGTACGACTTTGACCACCGGGGAATTGCTCAATTGTCCCGGTCAATCCACCATCACGCACCGACGCCAAGGCTTCGGGCAGCGCATCAAAGCCGAAGATGGCGATTTCACCTTGCATTCCTATGGCGATCACCGCTTCGAGCGCGCCCAATGCCATATCGTCATTGGCGGCGATGATGACATTCGGCGGTTGGTCTAAGCCTGCGAGACCCGCTTCGGTCACGCTCAAGCCTTGGTCACGGCGGAAGTTCGCCGTTTGTTCAAAGACGATGGGATACTTATCCGCCATGCTGTCCAAGATGTTATGGACGCCGAGATTGCGGTCAATGGCGGGACCTGCGCCCGGTTGTCCTTGCAGATGGAAAATTCGCGCGCCGTCGGGGAACATTGCCATGACGGTTTCCGCTTGGATTTCGCCGCCGCGCACATTGTCTGCGCCAACGTGCGCCAGAATGCCGCTCACGCCATCGACGCGCCGATCAATCGTGACGACCGGAATGCCAGCGTCAATCGCGGTTTGCAACACAGGTGAGATCGCGTTGACTTCAATCGGGCTGATCACAATGGCGTTGACACCTTGCACGATGGCGGCTTCAACGTCGCCCGTCTGCTTGCTGGTATCGTTTTCGCCATCGGTCTGGGTCAGCGTGATATTCCCAATCGACTCGGCTTCAGCGCCGATCTGATTCTGCATATGAACGAAGAACGGGAACGCCAAATCGGGCAGCGACGACGCGATGCTAATGGTTGTATCCGTCGGACAGGCGGCGATTTCTGCGCCGAGCAAATCGGGCGCGCCGCCTTCTTGTCCTGCCATCACGTTCATCGGGACGATCATCAGCAGCGCCAACGCCGCTATCCATAACCCTTTACGAAAATGAATCATTTTCTACTCCGTGTATTCAATCGATCAACGAAATTATTGCCGAAACCGCTGCGACGCTGTTTTTCTGCTCCTTCGCTACCCAATTTTCGATGTTAGACCGACCGACGCGATTTTACGAACCGGTCGAAGGCGACCGCCAAGACAATAATCACGCCGATCACGATCTGCTGAATATAGGATGACACGTTGAGCAGCACCAGTCCGTTTGTCAGCACGCCGATCAAGATCGCGCCAATCACCGTACCCAAAACGCGCCCTTCGCCGCCAAACAGACTTGTGCCGCCGATGACCACCGACGCTATCACCGTCAATTCGTAGCCGACGCCTGCCACCGCTTCCGATGAGTTGAGCCGCGACGACAACACGAACCCGCCCAATCCGGCGAAGAATCCGACGATCACATAGACGCTCAATGTCAGCCGATCCACGTTCAAGCCGGACAAGCGCGCCGCTTCACGATTCCCGCCGATGGCGTAGATGTGCCGTCCGTAGCGGGTATAACGTAAGATAACATGCGCTAATATAGCGAAGCCAAGAAAGATAATGACAGGAATAGGTATCCCAACGGGAACACGGCTTTCGCCTTGCAAGAAGGGGAGGGCGATCAATCCTTGTCCCCACCAGCGATACGACTCATCAAAGCCACTAATGGGACCCCCGCTGGATAAAATCAGCGTTAAACCGCGAAATACCGTCAGTCCGCCGAGTGTGACAACAAATGCCGGAACGCCGAGTCGGATGATCGTGATGCCTTGCAAAAAGCCACATGCGATCCCGACGAGAAGTGCCGCCAAGATGGCTGCTTCTGTGCCAAAGCCGACTTGTGCGCCCGCATTGAGCGATAAGGTGTTCGCCGCCCCGCCTTTGGCGACGACCGCCGCCGCCATGCCAGCCAGCGCCAGCATCGATCCGACGGACAAATCGATACCGCCCGTTAGGATGACGAAGGTCATGCCAATGGCAATCAAGCCTGTGATCGAGACTTGGCGCATCACGTTGAACAAATTGAGCGGGTTCATGAAGCGCGGTTCGGCTTGCCAGAACACGAACATCAGTACGACCAAGAAGATGAGCGGCGCGAATTGGCTGATCACATTCGCAGCGTTGACTTTGCGGCGCGGCTCAATTTCAGTTTGCAGCGGAGTTTCCATCCATTCCCCCAGTGTGATGTTCGGTGTGCGACACGTCGTTCAATTAGTTTGTGCCGCACGATGCAGCGGCGCGCTTGTCGGACTCATCATCGCCATCAGTCGTTCTTCGCTGGCATCCTTGCGCGCGATTTCGCCCGTCAAGCGTCCCTCAGAGATGGTGATGATGCGGTCGCTCATGCCCAAAATTTCTGACAGTTCCGACGAAATCATGATCACGGCGATTCCGCTGCCTGCCATTTGATGCAGCAGCGCGTGAACTTCGGCTTTTGCGCTGACGTCGATGCCGCGTGTTGGCTCATCGACAATCAAAATCTTGGGATTCATCGCCAACCAGCGCGCGATCACGACCTTTTGTTGATTGCCACCGCTGAGATTGCCGACGCGCTGTTCGGGCGATGTCATGCGGATATTGAGCGACTGGCGATAGCTTTCTAACTGTGTTGACTCATTGCGTTCATCGACGAACGCGCCCAACCGGAGGAAGCGTCCAAGCGATGCGATGCTGAAATTTTGGCGCACTGTCAGCGACAGGAATAATGCTTGTTGTTTGCGATCTTCCGGTATCAACCCGATACCCTGTCGAATCGCATCGCGGGGGGAGCTAATGCGCACAGGCTTGCCGTCGATCTCAATGTCAGCGCTCGAAAAAGCATCTGCGCCAAAGATGGCACGCGCGATTTCGGTGCGTCCCGCGCCGACAAGTCCGGCAATTCCCAGTATTTCGCCTTTATACAGGTCGAACGAGACATTTTTTAGCAAAATGGCGTGGGGGTCTTGTGCATTGCCGCGTCGATTCAGATTGCGGACACGCAGCGCCATCTCGCCGTCTCCGCGCTGATGTTCGCCCTGATACATATCTGCGAGCGTGCGCCCGACCATCATGCGGATGATATCAGGAATCGTGATGTCACTAATCGCCGCCGTTCCCGCGTTGCGCCCGTCGCGCAAGACGGTGATGCGGTTACAGATGCGCATAACTTCTTCAAGTCGATGCGACACGAAGATGATACTCAAGCCCTGTTCACGCAGATCGCGCATGATGCCGAACAGCCGCTCGACTTCCGTTTCGCTGAGCGCCGATGTGGGTTCATCCATGATGATCAGTCGTGAGCGCATCGAAATCGCCCGCGCAATTTCAACCATTTGTTGCTCTGCAACGCTTAAATCGCGCACCATGGTCAGCGGATCGATGGATATCCCCAAGCGGTCGGTGAGCGCGCGCGTTTCGGTTGCCAATCGCCGCCAGTTGAAGAACATGGCGTTGCCCGGTTCGCGTCCGATGAAAACGTTTTCAGCAATGGTCAATTGAGGGACGAGGTTGAATTCTTGATAAATGGTGACGACACCCGCCGATTGTGCTTGCTGTGGGGTGTCGAAGTGGAGTGTTTGTCCGTCAAGGGTAATCGTTCCGCTGTCGGGGCGATGCGCGCCAGAGAGAATTTTAAGCAGAGTCGATTTGCCCGCGCCGTTTTCCCCCAATAAGCCATGAATCTCGCCGCGCTCGACTTCGAGAGCGACTTCATCAAGGGCGCGCACGCCGGGAAACTGCTTGCTGATGCGCGTCATATTCAAGAGCAATGTCATGAACTACACTTTCACGAAAAGACGATATATTGGGTCTAATTTTCTCGTCCCGATTTAGGAACGCAATGTTGATTGTATGTGATTGTATCTTTCTGTGCAACAAAATATCCGGATCAGCCAAACGATGATATTGCGACTCATCGCTCGCGTCAGTGTCGTGATTGGTATGTTGTGCATCGTCTTGATGGCGCTCGCATTGAGCGCACGCGGCTGGATGCCGAGCCGAACACTCGCTGTTGAGTCGAATCGAACCGGTCAATGGGATATTTTCTTGTATGATCTCCATTCGCGGCGCTTGGTCAACCTAACCGCAGACAATCCCTACGATGATCGCAGCGCGGCGTGGTCGTCCGACGGGCATTACCTTGCATTTCAATCGCTGAGCGAAGAAAACCAGAGCGCCGAGATTTTCATCCTCGACGTGTTCGGTGGTGAACGTCGTCAGCTTACGCGGACGGACAGCAACAGCAGCGATCCAGCATGGTCGCCGGATGGATCGCAAATCGCATTTGTTTTAGGTTACGGTTTGATTCATGTTATCGATCTTGATGGAACGCACGGATACGAAGTAGCACGCGGCTTCAACCCGGAATGGTCGCCCGACAGTACCAATCTGTTGTATGCGTCGTTTCGCGGCAATTACGAACAGGGTATCTACATCGTCAACGTCGACGGCGGCGACGCGCGCCCTGTGTTCGCACTCGGTATCCTCGATTTGGCATATTGGTCGCCCAGTTGGTCGGCAGACAATCGTTATGTTGCGTTTGTGTCAGAGAGTGAGGGCAACCCAGAGATATATCGCGTCGATGTAGCATGTGTCCTCGATTTGGATGCCTGTGATCGCCGTCCGCTGCGCTTGACGACCAATCCGCGCCGTGACATTTCACCGTCATGGTCGCCAGACAGTCGTGAGATTGCATTCGCGTGCGAGACGCCCGACGGCAGCGCGATCTGTCTGATGGACGCCGACGGAAACGCGAGTCGGCGCGTCCTTGTTCCGACGATTGGGGAGCATTATTTCGCGCCTGCCTGGCGTCCATCGTGATACATCATTGTGCCTTTTTGCGATCCGTTGGGTCGGCGTTACAATATCGCGTTAAATCTGTTTGCAGCGGACGCGAAAAGCATGACCAAGTTGACTCAACCCCGTTGAGCGGGTAGGGGCGTGTCTGATCTTAGCCTGAAAAGTCGGTGCAATAATCGGGCGGGTCGAGCAACGCAGCAGAACCCGCATTTCCGCGCGGAAAAGAAAGTGATGGTTATGGCAGCGGTCGAGCGCACATATGGTCGTACATTGGATTGGTTCGTCGTTCGCAAGACGGGCATCGGCGGCGCAACGCTTGTGATCGGCGGTACGGCACAGAATGCAATCCGATGGACGCGAGTACTGACCGAACGCGCTGCGCGGATGTTGTGGTTCAGCTTGACGCAAGGCTTATTCCCCAACCAATCCGATCTACTTACAGCGCGCCTCGTTACGCTGCCCATACGAAGCAGTTTACTGCCGACCATTACGCATCAACTCTTTGTCGAAACCCGCGACGACGGCAATTTTGAACTGGTGGGCGTCACTGGCGGACAAACATGGACAGCACATCTCGATAAGCAAGAAGCCGAACGTTTGTGGGCAGCATTGAATCAAGTGTTATTTCCATTGCAGCATGGAGGAACGTGAATGTCATCACTTGCCGCCGTCCCTAAACCGCCGAACGCCGGAACTGCGCAAACTGCAATTGCGATTACTCGATTGGCTTACGCGAATATTCGCAATGGACCCAGTACAACCTATCTTGATATTGGCGATTTACGTCGAAATTCACTCGTTGCGCATTATCCAGCGTCACAGCGCGGCGATGGATGGGTGTGGATCGAGCAGGGCGCGTTAGGCGGATGGGTCGCAACGAGTGTCGTGGCATTCGAGCGTGTGACTGCGCCGCCGCCGGTTACGCCAAACATGGCGACGCCGTATGACAATCAAGTAGGTATATGGCATTGGCGCGGCGATTCGGTCGCTGAAAACACCATTGACGACCTAGCCCGGAATATCAAGACGACTGCGCCGCATGTCACACAGGTATGGGTCAAAATTTCCGACTATACACCGCGAACTGGCGCGCAATGGCAGGGCTATTGGGATACAAAACGTGCATTGGCGATTGATGGGGTGGCAAGCATTGACCGTTGGGTGCAAGGATTGGCACGTTATGGACTCGAATTTCATGCGTGGTGCGTGCCGCGCGGCGGAGACATCAACGGCGAGACGAGCATCATCATTCAAGCGTGCAGCCGTCCCGGTGTAAAGTCGATGATTTTGGATGTCGAACCTTATAGCGGGTTTTGGATCGCTGGACGTGACGGTGTTCGACCCTTCATGACTCGTATCCGGCGCGCGCTGCCCGGCGCATTCCATATTGGACTTGCTGTTGACCCACGTACCCAGCATTATGAGACTGTGTTTCCCCGTGAATGGGCGCCCTTCGTCAACAGCGTGCATCCAATGGTGTATTGGGCGACGATGCGCAAAACACCGGATGCACTGCTCGAAGAAACCTATCGGGTGTGGGGCGGCTATGGCAAGCCGATTGTGCCGATCCTGCAAGGGGACGCCGAGCCGAACGATATGGATGCCGCGTTTACGCTCTCGACGCAGCGGCATGGCGCTCGTGGAGTCAGTTGGTGGCGTTTAGGCGTCATTGGACCCGTCGAGTGGAATGCGATCAATCGACCCATTCAGGGGAACGTGATTACGCCGCCGGCACCGCCGCTGGTGTATGGCGCAGAAATCATCGTCAAGCCGGATGATCCTGGCTGTACACGCTTCTCGCACACGGGACAAAACGAATTCAGCACGTTTACAGGGGCATGGGGCTGGCGAATTTACTACAAACGCAGCGAAGCCCAAGCAAGCAAGGTAACTGTCCGTTGGGAACCGCGTTTCACTGAATCAGGATATTACGAGATTGCCGCATTCGTTCCAGCACGTCACGCGACGACGCGCAGCGCCCGCTACAAGATCAATGGGGTCAAGAACGCTTCGACGGAGATCATTGCGACGCTCGATCAGGCGGTACATTCTAACCAATGGGTGACGCTCGGCGCTTATGAATTTGATAAGACTCAACAAAACGCGGGATTTGTGTTTTTGAACGACTTGACAGGGGAGCCTGACCGCGAAATTGCGTTTGATGCAGTGCGTTGGCGGCGGGTACTGAATTATGGCGGATCGCTCGTAAGGCAGCTTGGGTTCGCAGATGGCTTCGACTCACCAGTGGGAACAGAGGTTGAGCGCCGAAGTTCAACCATCTGGCCCGGCACATGGTTGGATGCAAGTCCGTTCGGTCGGCTGTATTTCATCGGCACGCCGAGCGAAGCCTATCATACAGGCGCGGATTTGAATCTGCCGCGCAATGCAGACGCGGGAATGCCAGTCTATGCAGCTGCCAGTGGGATCATCACATTTGCGAATCGACTGCCGATTTGGGGCAACGTGGTTATCGTCAAGCACGATCCGCTGCGCGGTAGTGGACGTGTGATGTATGGACGTTATGCGCATCTCGATAGCATGACAGTTCAAGTTGGACAGCGCGTAGAACGCGGTGAACAAATCGCCAAAATTGGGAATGCCTTCGGACGCTGGTCATATCATCTGCATTTCGATCTCAGTCCAACAACAATCTTGGAAGTCAATCCGTCGCATTGGTCAGGCAAAGACCGGAATGCGACGTTTCTCCATTATGTTGACCCGCGCGAATTCATTGCAGCCAATCGCCCGCGATAAATCAAAATGCAGGTTTATGATGGCTATTGATAGCCATTCTAAAACTTTCAACTGATTACTCACTGATAATCCTCAATATCACCAGTAATGTGGGCAAGTAAACATCCCTTCTGAAAAGGGATGTTTTCATCATCTAATATGTTGTCCACGCACTGTCCAGCGATTTTCAAGGCGATCTACAGTTTCATGCCACGACCGCACACCGCTGGTTGCGTCCGCCGCTTCGACATTGCAAGCGCCGACTGCACACGCCCAACGTACAGCCGCTTGCAAGTCGAGTCCGCGAATCAACGCGGATAAAAAGCCGGCATAGGCGGAATCACCAGCGCCCGTCGTCCCTACGACCTCGACTTCAAATGCTGGATGTACAATCACCCGATTCGCATATGCAGCAGGCTGAACTCCCAAACGGCTCAACCACGCCAATCGCTCTGCGGCTGCCGTTTTTACCATCATCCCCATGTCGCCCATCTTGAAGCCGACGATGCTTGCGCCCAACGTCAGCAGCTCATCTGCCAGCGCGCGCAGATAATCGACAGTCACGAATGACAAAAGCTGATGGCGTTCCTGTTCGTAATCAGCGCGCCGCATCATGAACATAATTTCCTCGATACTCGGAATAAAAATATCGACGTAAGGCAGCGTCCGCCGAATGACACGCTGCCAATCGACATTCCCGCTGACGCCGCGCGGATCGGGCAGCGCCATATCGAGCGACGTAATCACCCCTGTGGCTTTTGCGCGTTGAAACAGCATCTCCAGTTCGTCACCATCGCCGCGCGCCAAACGTGGCAGCAGCGGCGGATAACCGAGATGGAAGATTTTCGCGCGCGGCAGCAGCGCGTAATTTACATCGTCAGCGCCAAATTCGCTGTTCGTGCCTGAACAATGCAAGAAAATGCGATCTACGCGCTCTGGTGACAGGACGAGCGTGTATGAACTCGGCATTCCAGCGCGAATCTGGATCAAATCGCCCAAGGACGCATCGTATTCGCGCAGAAGCGCCAGCACCATATCGCTGATGCGGTCTTCGCCCAGCGTCGCCATCAATCCGACATTCATACCGAGCTTGTGCAGCGCCAATCCAGTATTGGCGACCGCGCCGCCCGTCGAAAACTGCATCGCCCCAACCTCGAACAAGCGTCCAGGCGATGGAAGTGATTGCAACGGCACTTGATCCATGTCGGGGAGCAGATCGAGACACAAATGACCGCTCACAATAATATCGTACTCGGATTTCATGCCGCGCCCCTACTCGATGCGCGCGGATCGACGGGACGCTGTTCCTTATGCGATTGCAGCGCCGCCGTGAGAATTTGATGATGCAACCGCGTTTCGTCCGGCGTCGCGCAGTAGAACGGCTGACGCATCGCGTCGCGCCCATTCGCCAGTTGATCACAGAACGCTGCCCACATTTGCAGCAAGCCGTCCGAAAATCCAAACTCGAAGATGCTGCCCGTAATCGTCGGGTATGCCGTCTCGTAGCCCAAATCGAGCGACTGCCATGCCTGTTCGCTGCCCGGCGTGTATGACATGGAGCGCAGCGTTTTCGGGTATTTGGTCGAGTATTCGGCGCTGAACTGCGTGCCAAGAACGCGCAAGTACCATGTATTCGTCTCGCCCGGCGCGATGCGATACGTCTGGATTGTCATCGGGAAATCCTGTCCATCATTCTGAACGCGACAGTTCAGAGTCGCATTATCCCACGTCTCACACGGCACACGGTTTCCGACTGCATCTGAACGCTCGGTCACAATATTGCTCAACTGGGCATAGACAGTCTGCGGCATCCATCCGGCGCGGATCGGAATATGCAGCGGGTGCATTCCCAAATCGCCCATGCAGCCATATTCGCCATTGGTTGCAATCTGACGTTTCCAATTGATTTTCTTGTTCGGATCGAGGTCGCTGCTGTGCAATAATCCCGCTCCAACCTCGATTATTGTGCCGAAGCGCCCTTCTCCGATGAATTTGAGCAACCGCCGCGCGCCGGGAAAGAATGGAAACTCCGATGAACAGGCGACAATCACCTGCGGATATGCGTCGATCACATCGAGAATCGCGGCATTGGCAGCAAGGTCGATACCGAAGGGTTTTTCGCCCAACAGGTGTTTTCCCGCGCGCACAATGTCCGTATAAAATTGTTCGTGTAAATTATGCGGCACTGCGCAGTAGATCGCGTCTACATCGGCGCTGTTGAGCAAATCGTTATAATCAGCCGTCTTGAGCGCAATCGTATCGAAATTATCATCGAACCAGCCGAATAACGCCGGATTGGTATCGCAGATTGCCGTAACCTTCGGGATAAAATCCAAATCGAGCAGATGACACCAACGCGCGGCGGCGCTGGCGAATTCCCTCCCCATCAACCCCAAGCCAATAATCCCGAATCGCACAGTCTTGCGTGCGCGCGCCATCTCAAACCCCCAACATCGCTAAGGCGTTATCAGGCGACGCGCCATCGTGAACAACTGCCATCAGCGCGCGTGTCATACCAGCCGGATGCTTGTGCTGGACGACGTTGCGCCCATAGACAATTCCCATCGCGCCCTGCTGCATCAAGTCGTATGTCCGCGACAAAATTTCGCTGTCCGAGACGCGCCCGCCGCCGCGCACGAGGACAGGCTTGCCTGCCGCGACTTCAATCACGCGGTGATACTCCGCAACGTTATCGCACGGATCAGCTTTGATCACATCAGCACCGAGTTCAATCGCTTGCCGGACGAGCGGCAGAATTTTGTCGATATCACCATCAACCATATAACCGCCCGCTGTCGCATTGTCTTTCATGATCAACGGCTCGATCATCAGCGGCATTCCGTATCGTTCACAAACGGGCTTAAGGCGGCAGATATTCGTGATGCACTGACGATAGACATCCGGTTGATTGGGTAGATTGAAAAGATTCACAACCACGCACGCCGCGTCCAAACGGATGGCTTGCTCGACGGCATCTCCGATGATCTCGCTATAGATTGCGCTCGGCAGCGTTTTACCGTAAACATTCGCTACATCAGTACGCAAGACCAGCGACGGCTTTTGTTTACCTGCTGTCGATTGTAGAATCATCGCTTGTCCGATACTCAACTGGATCGCATCAGGCGCAGCGTCGATCAACGTGCGGACGACGTTCGGCATATTCTCAATGCCATCGAGAAAGCCGCGTTCGCCAAAAAATCCATGATCGACCGCCACATCGAAACATTTGCCATCTGCCGCAAACAAGCGATTCAAACGGGCTGCAACACTCATCGGTCGTCTCCTTCAATGAAATCAGACATAATAAGTAACCTAAATCGTCCGTTTCATCAACATGAGTTGCTAAAATCTATGAAGTGGTTGGCAATCGTCCCGCTGGCGTTCATCGGCGTGTTCTATTTTTACCCCATCATCACGATCATGAGTGCCGGACTTGCGCCTGATGGCATCTTGTCGCTGCGCGCGTTCGAGACGATTTTCGCGTCGGATTACTATCGCAAGGTGCTGGCATTCACGGCTGGACAAGCCGCGCTTTCAACCGTGATCACAATAGTGCTTGCGTTGCCAAGCGCATATATATTCGTGCGCTATCGATTTCGCGGCAAGACGCTCTTGTTGGCGCTGGCAACCCTGCCATTTGTGCTGCCTACGGTCGTGGTCGCAGCAGCATTTTCCTCGCTGATCGGAGCGCGCGGCGTCGTGAACGCGCTATTAATAAGTATATTTAGATTATCCGAGCCGCCCATTCAACTTGAGCGCACGCTGACCATCATCCTGATTGCGCATGTGTTTTACAACTATGCCGTCGCGCTCCGTATTTTGATTAGCTCATGGGCATCGCAGAGTCCACGCTTGGAAGAAGCGGCGCGTATGATGGGCGCGTCAGGATGGCGTTTGTGGTGGTTCGTCCGGCTGCCCCTTTTACGTCCGGCGTTGATCGCGGCATCGTCGCTCGTCTTTACATTCACATTCACGAGCTTCGGCGTCATTCTGATTCTTGGTGGATCACGCTTTGCGACGCTCGAAGTTGAAATTTATCAACAAGTCACCGGGCTGCTCAATTTGCCAATTGCATCGGCGCTGTCACTCATTCAAATTATGTTCATGTTCATCTTGCTTGTGTTCTATACGGGATCGCAGCGCCGTGTCGCCGTCGATCAACAAGCAGCGGCGACGATTGCACGCCCACCGCGCACATGGCGCGGGAAATTATCCATTGTCGGCGTGCTGCTATTGATCGGCGGCTTGTTGATCGCGCCGATGCTAGCGTTGATCGTGCGCTCGTTCACCGCTGGAACAGACGGATTCACATTCGATCATTATGCGCGACTCTCCATTAATCCACGCGACTCTGTGCTGTATGCGCCACCGCTCGAAGCGATGGCTAATTCGCTCGTTTTTGCCGCAATTACGACCGTGTTGGCGGTCATTATGGGTTCAATCATGGCGTATCTCCTGTATCGCGCCCGTTCGACCGTCGTTCGCTTGCTCGATCCACTGCTCATGCTGCCATTGGCAACGAGCGCGGTCACGCTCGGTTTCGGCTTCTTGATCGCCTTGGATGAGCCGCCGATCAATCTGCGTTCCTCGCTGCTGCTGATCCCGATTGCTCATACGCTTGTCGCTATGCCATTCGTCGTGCGCAGCATCTTACCCGCACTCCGGTCAATCAATCCATCGATAGAAGACGCAGCGCGTTCGTTGGGTGCATCTGGTTGGCGTTTGTGGTGGCAGATCCAACTTCCATTGATCGCGCGCGGGTTGTTCGTTGGCGCAGCGTTCGCGTTCACAGTCAGCATGGGCGAATTTGGCGCGTCGGCTTTCATCGCTCGACCCGATACGCCAACCGCGCCAATCGTGATCTTTCGCCTGCTTGGGCAGCCAGGAGCAACGAATTATGGAGGCGCGCTCGCTATGAGTGCAATTCTGATGATGGTCTGTGCAATTGCCTTCATTGGGATCGAACGCTTCAGAAGCGCCGGAATTGGAGAGTTTTGATGTTCCGTGCCGAATACATCACGCGAAGTTTTGACGCCAAGCCTGCGCTAAGCGCTGTAAGTTTGTCGGTCAAGGCGGGCGAAATTGTGTGCTTGCTGGGTCCCAGCGGTTGCGGCAAGACGACTCTGCTGCGCATCATCGCCGGACTTGAAACGCCCGATTCCGGCGAGGTCTGGTTTGCAGATCAACGTATGAACACCATTCCAGCACATCGACGCGATTTCGGCTTGATGTTCCAAGATTACGCGCTGTTCCCACATTTGAATGTCGCCCAAAATGTCGTGTTCGGATTGAAGATGCGGGGTATGGCGCGTGATGAACAAGCGGCACGTTTGCGCACGATGCTAGAACTCGTCGGACTGACGAGCTTCGAGCGGCGCGATGTATCATCGCTGTCCGGCGGCGAACGTCAGCGGGTCGCCCTTGCCCGCGCATTGGCAACTCAGCCACGCTTGTTATTGCTTGACGAGCCATTGGGTGCGCTCGATGCTGCGCTCAAAGACCGATTAGCCGTCGAACTGCGCGCGATCATTAAGTCCGTTCAACTGCCGACGATTTACGTCACACACGATCAGCGCGAAGCCTTCGCCGTCGCGGATCGCGTGATCATCATGAACGCCGGACAAATCGTCCAAGCGGATACACCGTCCGCCATCTACCATCACCCGCAAACGGCATTCGTGGCGCGCTTTCTCGGCATGAACAACATCGTTCATGTCGAGCGTGTTGAAGACGGACACGCGATCACCCCCATTGGCACATTTTCGGTCGATGCGCCGCTGCTGCTATTTCACCCCGACGGAATTACGCTGTCGGACGCCAGTGGGATGCGCGCAGTCGTGCGCGACGTTGTATTCTTGGGCGACGCCTTCCGCATTACAGTCGATTGCGCCGGAATTTTGCTCACGTTTAAGCATAATGCGCGCGCCGTGCCAATGCGTGCTGGCGATACCATTGGTATTGCTATTGATTCAGCGTCTGTGCTGCCGCTCACGTCGGATTAGCATCGTTCAACATCTCCGCCAAATATGCATCGAAGCGTCCCGCATTGCACGCATCGACATAGCGCATCAATTCACCGCCCCCAACTGGATAAAGGGGATAACAGCTTGTCGGATACGCCCCTTTCGGCGCATGAACGATGTGCGTTGTCGCAGGTGCGGCGACGACCATGCCTTCATTCGAGCGTTCGACGCGCTCGACGATGCGTTCGGCAGTGACAATCACGGTGTCTGCGACGTAAACGAGTTCGAGATCAATGCCAAGATTGTTGTTCAGCTTGACATTGCCATAGGGGTCGGCTTCGAGCGCGTGCAGTACTGTCACATCACACGAAATCGCCGGGAACGCCGTCAATGCTTCGCCTGTATAAGGATCGATGATTGTCTTGACATCGGGGCGCAGTTTGAACAAATCTGTCCCGATCCAAGCATGTGACGGCATGAATCCAACGCCCGACATGCGCGCGCGCAGCCCCATTGCAATGCTGGCTTCGGTCTCCTCTTGGATGCGAATCGTACTCTTCCCGCTTGCGTCGGTGAACATCGGCGCGAGTCCGAACGATTCTAAGCCGAAATACACGGTGCGCGTCGTACCGACACAACCCGCGCCAACCAGTAAATCCGACTCGTACCCTGCTGTGAAGCACAGCAGCGTCAAGTCGCGCGGACGTTGAACGCGCTTCAGCAGCGCGCGCACGAACGCGACCGGACGCCGATAGACAGTCAGCCCGCCGAGCGCCAGCGTGCAACCGTCCATCACCAGCGCGGCGGCTTCGTCCATGGTGATAAACAGCGGATGGGGTAAGTTCATGAACGTTGTCCCGCGACAGCCGATGCCATTCGCCCGGCGAGATCACGTAAATAGTCCGCTTTTTCGCAGCGCGCGCGCCAATCTGCCGGAATCGTCTCAAGTCCGAGCCGCGCGCCAAGGATGCCGCCTGCGATAGACGCAATCGAATCGCTGTCACCATTGGTCGTCGCCGCACGGCGCATACAGGCAGTATAATCGTCGGGATAGCGTAATACGCAGTATAAAGCCAGCGCAATGGCTTCTTCGCCCGTCCAGCCCTCTCCAATATGACTCAGCGCCGCTTCTTCATCGTTCCACGCGCCGACGTGTCCCACACGATACAGCGCTGCGTCGAAATCGTCGCTGATCCCGCTTGTGAAGGCGCTGGTCGCGTGCAGATAGTCGCTGATGGGCGTTCCATCGAGCGCCAGCTTGATCAAATATGCCCCAGCCATGCTGGCGGCGATTGCAGCGGTATGCCCATGCGTGATCCGTCCGCTGGCATCTGCGATTTCGCGGAGTTTATCCGGCTGATGTTGATAGAAATAGCCGATTGTCGCAACACGCATCGCAGAACCGCACCCCTTTGAACTCACAATGCCGGAGGCGCGCCACGCCATGCCCGACTCGAATCGCTGGACACCGCGCATACAGGTGATGCCCGGCGCGCGATTGTTCTCTGGGCTGTGCGACCATGCGATGAAGCGCGCCCCAATCGCGTTCATTTGCGTATCCAAATCCGTCTTCAAGCCCGCGTCCAGCAGCCCTTCGGTCAGTGCAAGCGTCATTTGGGTGTCGTCAGTGAACAGCGCCGGATCAGGCGGGGCTTGGATGCCGGCTGCACCATAACGCGCCTTGATCGCGTCCAGCTTCATGAACTCGGTTGGGTAGCCTATCGCATCGCCCAACGCCAAGCCAAACAAGATCGCTTCGGCAGTCTGCGCACCCATGTTCGCTCCTATCGGCATTCTCAGCTTCAAATCGACTTAACCGCATTATAATAATAATGGTGAAAAGAACCAGATTGGGGAACACGGAATGGAAATCCCAGTGTTTATCCGCAAACGCGCGGAACACTTGCTCATGCTGACCATCGCGGTCATGATCTTCGTTGCCGGCTTCGCGCTCGGCACAACCAACGCAACGAGCGCAGCGCAAACGTCAAATGAACTACCCGCCGACGTAGAAGGCGCATTCGATTACTTCTGGCAAACGTTTAACTTCGTGCGCAGCGAATATATCGAAGAAGTTGATGTCCAAACCCTCGTTGAAGGCGCGACCAATGGCATGATCGAGGCACTGGATGATCAGTTCAGCGGCTATATGACGCCTGAATCGTTTGACATGATCAACGAAGAACTACAGGGCGAGATTCGAGGCATTGGCGTCTCGATCCGCACAAACGAGGATACGGGCAAAGTCGAGGTCGTTGGCTTGCTTGACGGATCGCCCGCGATTGCAGTTGGCATCTTACCCGGCGATATTTTCGTCACTGTCGATGGCGATGAGGTCGCTGATATGACGCAGATGGAGTTGGCGCAAGCGGTACGCGGCGAAGAAGGCACAATCGTACGCATCACCATGCAGCGCGGTGACGATCTGATCGACTTCGAAATTGTGCGCGCGCGCATCATCATCCCCAATGTCGAATACGAAATCGTAGACGGTGATTACGCCTACTTGCGGCTGAATCAATTCTCCATCGAAGCACGGCGCGATATGGATGCGGCGCTCGAAGCGATGGAAATTGAGAATCGGCGCGGCTTGATCTTGGATTTCCGCGATAATCCGGGCGGGCTGCTGTCCAGCGCCATTGAAGTTGCCAGCTTATTGATTGATGGGGGCGCGGTCGTGGTCGAAGATTTTGGCGACGGGCGCGAACAGACCTTCAATGCAGTTGGGAACGCGCTCAATCTCGATATTCCGGTCGTGCTATTGGTCAATCCCGCCAGTGCCAGCGCGTCCGAACTGGTGGCGGGCGCATGGCAAGATACAGGCGACGCCACGATTCTAGGCGAGACAACATTCGGCAAAGGTACCGTTCAAACGTGGCATCCACTCGTCAATGGCGGCGGACTGCGCTTGACCATCGCGCGCTGGTTGACGCCCGAACGCCGCTGGATTCATGATCAGGGCGTTGTCCCCGATATTATCGTTGAATGGGAGCGCACCGATTTCAGCGCTGATGCCGCTGATCCCCAACTTGACGCAGCGATCCGCCATCTTGACGGTGTGCTGGTTGAAAACGCTGCTGCTGTCGAGCCAGCCAATTGAGGGCTGCACAAACGGCGGGGCGCGTGTTATACTGCGCCCCGTTGTCTGACGTTTAACCTGCTGAGGGATGCGACGTGGATCGGGTATTGCAAATCGTTTCAATCATCGTGTCGTTGCTGCTGATCATCTTGGTGCTGCTGCAAGTTAAAGGCGGCGGCTTGGGCGCAACGCTGTTCGGCGGCGATTCGGGCGGCGGTATCGCGCGCACGCGACGCGGACTCGAAAAGACTCTCTTTCAAATCACCATTGGGCTGGCAGTTGGGTTCATCGCCATCGCCATCCTCGCGGTCGCTTACGTCCGCTAACGGCTGCTGATGCTGCGTGGATTTCGCTGGCAGCTCTTTGCCCTCTTGACCGCCGCCGCGCTGTTTGCGGCGGTCTTGGTCATGCGTTTGACGACAGTTGCCCCCTCGATTGATATCACTTCGACTCCCGGCATCATCGCCGTGACCGCAACCCCATCGACTGCGCCCCAACCGACGACCCCGCCGACGCTGCGTCCAACCCTCGATCCGCAAACGGTTGGAACATCCCCTCCAGATGAGGTAATTACCTTCCGCGAAGGGCTGATCGGCAGCGCACAGCGACTCAACCCGCTCTATGCCGATTTGAATCCCGTCGATCAAGATATCACCAGCCTGATCTTCGAGGGTTTGACCCGCATGGACGCGCGCGGACAAATCGTACCGGGCTTGGCGGAACGTTGGCAGATTTCGACTGACGGTCTCGAATACGTCTTTTATTTACGGCAAGGCGTCGCCTGGCACGATGGCATTCCGTTCACATCGGCGGATGTCGCCTATACGATGGCAATTTTGCGCGATCCGGCGTTTTCGGGATCGTCCGAACGCGGCGCGTTTTGGCGCACGGTCGAAACCGACGCCCTCGAGACCTTCCTCGTCCGTTTTCGGCTGACACAGCCGCTCGGAACGTTCCTCGACCGCTTGCGTATTGGATTACTGCCCGAACATGCGCTGCGTGGAACGACGGCAGCGGCACTGGCGACGCATCCGTTCAACCTCACTCCGATTGGCACCGGTGCGTATCAGATCGAGAGTGTGCGCACAGAATTTGGACGTGTGCGCAGCGTCGATCTGCGCGTTGCACCCGTGTACCGCGCGCGAATAGAAGGACAAACACAGGCTTACAGTTTAGAGCGCGTGCGCTTCATCCTCTACGATACGTTTGCGAACGCCGTCAGCGCATTCGCGTCCGGCGACGTGGATGCGCTGGCGGGGCGCGACCGCAACGAGCGTCAAAGCCTGTTCGATCTCAGCAATCGCCAATCGTTGCAGCTCGTCAACGGCTTTGAGCCGACGGTTGGCGCGCTGATTTTTAATTGGGGACGTGAAACAAGCCGCTTTTTCCGCGATCAGCGCGTGCGCGTCGGGCTGGATACTGGGCTTGATCGCTCTGTCATGGTCGAACGCAGCATGATCAATATGGCGCTGCGCGCTGACAGCTTCATTGTGCCGTCGTTCTGGGCGTATGCGTCGAACGTGCCGCGTCCGGTCTACAATGCACCCATTGCCGCCCAACTGCTGCAAACAGCGCGCGAACGACTGGGCGATCCCGTCACGCCAACGCCCGAAGCGCCGCCTATCGATCAGACTCTCGATCCGGCGCTCACGCCGACATTGGCACCACCGCCAAGTTTATTCAGTTTTACAATCATGACGCCCGACGATCCGACGCTGATCACGCTGGCAAACGAGATCGCCGGTCAGTGGAATCGATTGAATTTATTGGTTCGCGTCGAAGCAGTCGATTTGACGACTTATCGCGCGCGCCTAGAGTCGGGTGAATTCGACGCTGCGATGGTCGAATATTCGTTTGCAGGCGGCGCTGATCCCGACTTATATGCGTTTTGGCATCAGGGACAATATCCCGACGGACTGAACTATGGCAGCACCGACGACCGCCGCTTAAGCGAAATTCTCGAACGCGCACGCCGCGAACCGTATGGCGTGAACCGCGCACAGGAATATGCCGAGTTTCAGCGCGTCTTTGCTGACCGCGCCATTGCCATTCCGCTGTACTATCCGCTTTACACGTATGGAATGTCGCGCCAAATCGACGGTGTGCAATTGGGTTTCTTGAGCGTGCCGAGCGACCGTTTCATCACGATTGGCGATTGGGCGAAAAGGTAAATCGATTGTATGGGCTTGACGCGCCAAGCCCGCCCAAGAGCGCAACATCTCATTACGGGTTCGGCGCGTCAAATCCCGATACGCCTAAATGTTAAAGTGCGCCCTCTTTTGCCAATATCTCGCGCAGCAAATCTTTGCGCGCTGACCCGCCGAGCGTTTCCAATTTGCGCACGCCCAGCGGGTCGATTACATCGCGCAGTAGGCGAAGTTCGTCATCCGATGGCGGCGGTGTTTCGCCCAAATCGGGCGACATTTCAAGTTCAAATCCGGTCTTTTTCTGCATATGTTCGATGCTAACGCCATGATGATAATGCGTCAGCCGCATCCGCCCGTTCACCCAATCAAATTCACCCAAATCGCTAATTAGATAATTCACGCCACGTCCGCGCTTGCGTTCGGGGACATGTCCCAACCCACTGACATAATCCACCTGCTCAACAAACGTCACGCGCGAATGACGTGGCACGTACAGATGAATTTGGTCGGATACCGTTGTCACATCAGGGATGCCACCTGATCCAGGCAAGCGCATTTTTGGATGATTAAAGGCGATATTGTTGAAGTTGCCACGTGCATCGACTTGCGCCGGGCGAAAGAATTCTTTCGGTTTATATTTTGGCAGCAAATCCGCCGCCGCCGCCACGAATCCGACGTGCATCAAGCCCTTTCCGAGCCACAAATCTTCTACTCGTCCAACGCCGAGTGCCGCCCAATCCTGACAGATGCTCTGCCCAATCGCGGATGCAAACCGGACGTTTGGCGCGTGTGTTGCCTGCGCCAGCAAAAAGCCCGCGACCACGAGCGGCGTGTTCAAACCCTGTGCCAAAACTTCGCCATCTTTAACTTGACGCGAGATGCACACGCAAATCAATTCATCGATACTGTAATTCATTTTCGTGCCTCGTTTGCCAAATACCATGTCGTACTTTTTCGACATTCAATGGCTCGCATGATAAAATTATTAACTCGTGTATCTTACGCGCTTTCAAGGCGAAGGAACAGCAGGAACTCCCACTGACCAGCGGCGCACAACTTTTGCGAAGGATCGACCATGATCAATACGCTCAAACAAGCGGATATATTTTACGAACTGACCGCAACGCAACTGGAGATGATCGCCTCGATTAGCACCGAAAAACCCTATGCAGAAGGCGATGTGATCTTCGAGGAAAATACCCATTCCGTCACCTTGTACGTGATCGCGGAGGGCGAAGTTGAAATCCAAGTCGATTCTAAGTTGATTGGCAAAGGGTCGGGCGAGGGTCCACAAACGATTGCCACGCTTCGACGTGGACAATCGTTTGGCGAAGTGGCATTGGTCGATCAAGGTTTGAGTTCGGCACGCGCGCGCTGTGGCAAGCCAGAAACACGCTTGATCCTGATCCAGCATTCGCGTTTGCTCAAGCTGTGCGACTCGTACCCCGACTTAGGCTATCGCTTGATGCGCAACCTCGCCGCAGATTTAGCGATGAAGATTCGCAACACCGACTTGCAGATGCGCGAATATCTCACATGGGCGACGCGTGAAGCATGACGCTCAATCTCGGTGTAATAGTGATCGTTAGCTTGGTTGCGCTGCTCATTGGGTTGTCAAAGGGGGGCATGGGCGCGGTATTGGGCGTTTTGGCGACACCGCTTCTCAGCCAAGTCATGCCCGTAGCGAATGCGATTAGTTTGGCGCTTCCGCTGCTGCTCGTGGGCGACGCTTTTGCACTCTGGTTGTACTGGAATAAATGGGAATGGCGTTATATTCGGCTGCTCATGCCCGCTGCGATAGCCGGCATTATCGCCGGGACGCTGCTGCTGACGGTGCTTGACGATGTGACCATGCGCCGCGTGCTGGCGTTATTCACGCTCGGATTTGTGGTTTACAAAGTGTGGGGCGAAAAGCACATCGGCACGCGCTACACGCCTCACGATTGGCATGGCGCGGTCGCAGGGGGTGCATCGGGCTTTGGATCGGCACTGGCGAACGTTGGCGGGCCCCCGTTCACCGCCTATATGCTGCTGCAAAATCTCTCGCCCATCGTTTTTGTCGGCACAACAACGCTATTTTTTGCGATTATGAACGCGCTTAAGTTGGGGTTGTTCGCCGTCGTCGATGCTGCCGATATTCCCGGACTGGCAGCGCGCAACCTCTTCAATCTCTCGCCATTGGTCGAAGCATGGTGGGTGCTGCCGATCATCCCGGCGGGCGTCTGGCTCGGACGCTATCTGGTGCGGCGCATCGATAAGCTGTCGTTCGAGCGCGTCACGCTGGTCGTGTTGGTCATCGTGGCACTGGTCTTGTTATTCGTCCCGCCACGATAAGTGTAGGATTGCGGGCGTGCCGGCGGCACGCCCCTACTGCTAATTTGTGTTTGTCGTTTCACCCGCGACGAGGCGCACAAATTTACGTTTGCCGACTTGCAGAACGACGGGCAGCATGTCCGGCGTGATTTGCGCGTTCACATCGGTCACAATCGCGTCGTTCATGCGGATGCCCTTCTGATCGACCAACCGCCGCGCTTCGCCACCGCTCTCGACCATCTTCAGGCGACGTAGAATATCGACGATCTTTTCCGGCACAGTCAATGTGTCTTCGAGGATGTCATCTGGAACGCCCCTGCCGCCGCGAAACACTTCATCCCAACGTTTTTGCGCCGTTTCAGCGTCCGCCGCGCTGTGAAAAATCGACACGATCTCGCGCGCAAGGTTCATTTTTGCTTCGTTCGGATGGAGCGCGCCCGACGCCAACCCCGCTTCAAAATCAGTGACCTGAGCGGGTGACCAACCCAAAATCAATTTGTGGAAGATCGGCATCGCCTGATCCGGCAAGCTCATCACCTTGCCGAACATATCCCACGGTTCTAATAGCAGGGCGATGTGATTGCCAAGACTCTTGCTCATCTTAACCGAGCCATCCGTGCCGGGCAGGCTTTCGCCCATGATGATGGCGATCTGGGGGCGCTGTCCCATGCCTTCTTGCAGCTTGCGCCCCGCGACCAAGATGTTGAACAACTGATCTTGTCCGCCGACTTGGACATCGGCTTCTTGTGCCACTGCGTCGTACCCTTGCATCAAGCCGTAGAACAGCTCATGCAAGTAGATCGGCTGCCCGGCGTCGATGCGTCGGGAGAAATTCTCGCGGATCAAGAACTGCTGAATCGTGAAGTTACTCGCTAAGCGAATGATGTCCGCGAAATCCAGTGTGGACAGCCATTCATCATTGCGGCGGACGCGCGTTTTCTCGCGGTCGAGAATTTTGAACGCTTGCTCGGCATAGGTGCGCGCATTGTCGTCAACTTGTTCGCGCGTCAGTTGATCGCGCGCTTTATCTTTGTCAGACGGATCACCAATCAAGCTGGTGAACGTCCCGACCAAAAATGTGACATCATGTCCGAAGTCTTGGAATTGCCGCAGTTTGCGCATCGTGATCGTATGTCCCAGATGCAGATCAGCAGTACGCGGATCGTAGCCGCAGTATACGCGCAGCGGACGTCCTTCGCGCTCCGCTTGGGTCAGCCGTTCGAGCAGTTCGCGGCGCATGGTGACTTTCGTCTGTGGATCGCCGTATTCCGCGCCAGACATGAGGATATCGACTTGTTCTTCGAGCGAGGGCATTGCTTCGTCCTTGTTGACAGTTCTCATCAAATTGCTGCTACAATAACACAGTGACCCTTAGAAAACCTTGACAACCTTCTTGACCTTCATGCGGATGTAAACCATATCGCTCTTCGACCACGTTTCGATATCGCGTTCGGCTTGTTCCGGCGGCTCGTAAAAACGGGTGACGCGCTTCATCACCACAAAATCCGGGTCTTCTTCGATGATGCAGTCGGCTTGGATCAGGTAGCCGGCTGTGGCGAGCTCGTCGCCGCCAATGGTTAATCCGGCTTTTGGATTGGCTTGCAGATTCTTAATTTTGCGCGTGTTGCGTTCGCTGATGATCAGAATATCGTCGCCATCGAGCATGAACCACAGCGGGACGACGTGCGGATAACCATCGGCATTCGACGTGGCTAGGCGCGCGATGAGGGGTTTGGACAGCATTTGGCGTTGTTCGTCGGTGAACATGATGAACTCCGTTGGGAATGTGTCGTCATTTTACCGCAAAACGGCGCGCGGATGAACCATGTTGGTCATATCCGCGTTCCCCTACAAAAAAACCAGCGCGCGGGCTATACTTTTTGTTTCATTCTGATGAGACGACCTTATTGACATTCGTGATTCTAATGGTGGGGAGCAGCGGTAACGATGAAACCAATGACTGGCGCAGAAGTCAGGCAAACCTTTCTTGAATTTTACGAGGAACACGGGCATCGTCTCGTCCCGTCGTCCTCGCTTGTCCCGTCAAATGATCCGACGTTGCTCTTCACCAATGCGGGCATGGTGCAGTTCAAAGATGTGTTTCTTGGACTGGATCACCGCGACTATAAACGTGCTACCACCTCCCAACGAAGCATGAGAGTTTCAGGTAAACATTCAGACTTGGAGAATGTCGGACCCTCCACGCGCCATCATACGTTCTTCGAGATGCTCGGCAACTTCAGCTTTGGCGACTATTTCAAGCGCGATGCCATCAAGTTTGCCTATGTGATGCTAACCGAAGTGTTCCAACTGCCCGTAGATCGCCTCGCCTTCACGGTGTACCAAAACGACGATGAAGCGTACAAAATTTGGGTCGATGAAATGGGCGTCGATCCCAAGCGCGTCGCCCGACTGGGACCCAAGACGAACTTTTGGCAGATGGCGGAAACAGGTCCCTGCGGGCCCACCAGCGAACTGCATTGGGATAAATACCCAGAACGCGGCATCGACGATATCATTCCATCGCTCGAACGTGAAGATGACCGCTTTCTCGAACTGTGGAATCTCGTCTTTATGCAGTTCAATCGCACCCAGCCGGACGAGACGCACACGGGCAAGTACGATGTTCCCCTGCCCGCGCCAGGCGTGGATACGGGCATGGGCTTGGAACGAATCGTCAGCGTGATCAATGGCGTGGCATCGAACTACGAGACCGATTTGTTCATGCCAATCATCGAAGCGACGCAAAAACTCGCGGGACACACCGACGCCGAACGCGACGCCAACATCGTCCCCTATCGCGTGATCGCGGATCATCTGCGCGCGGCGGTCTTCATGATCGCGGATGGCGTGCCACCCGGCGCGAAAGGACGCGAATCCGTCTGTCGACTCGTCATTCGGCGCGCATCGCGGTTCGGATCGAAACTGGGCTTCACCGAGCCATTTTTGGGGGCGCTGGTTGATCCCGTGATCGATATCATGGGCGGACACTACACCGAACTGGTCGAACGCGCGTCCGCGATCAAGCGCGTGATCACACAGGAAGAAGAACGTTTCCGCCGCACGCTGGATCGCGGTTTAGCGGAACTCGAAGCGGAGATGGAACGCTTGAATGCCGCTGGAGAGAAGCAGCTTTCCGGCGAAACCGCCTTCTATCTCAAGGCATCGCTTGGACTGCCGATCCAAGTCACCGTCGATATTCTCGAAGAACGTGGCATGTCCGTCGATATGGCAGGTTACAACGCGGCAGAAAACGATCACGCGCTGCGCAGCGGCGGCGGGCAAGCGATGGGTAAAATCGCCAGCGCCGACGAATACAATGCGATCCTGAACGACCTGAAATCCAGCGGCGCGCTCGATGGGTCTGGCGTGCGTTACCTGCCCTACGGCGAAACAACGTTGAATGCGCGTGTGCTGGCGCTGTTCGTGGATGGCGAGCGCGTAAGCGATGCGATTGTCGGAGATAAAGTCGAAGTTGTCTTGGATACGACGTCGTTCTATGTCGAATCGGGCGGACAGGTCAGCGATACAGGCGTGATCGTCGGGGACAATTGGCGGATCGAAGTGGAGACGATGCGGCGTCCCGTCGGCGGACTGGTGCTGCACGTCGGTGAAGTCGTGGAAGGCAATCCGAAAGCGAATGCAGCCGCGCGCGCTGAAGTCGATGTGAGCCGTCGCGCGGACATCATCCGTAATCATACGGCGACGCATCTGCTCCATGCGGCGCTGCGCCACCAATTGGGGACGCATGTCCAACAGCGCGGTTCGTTGGTTGCGCCGGATCGCTTGCGTTTCGACTTCGCCCATGATGCGCGCGTTACGCTGGAACAACTACGCGCTGTGGAAACCGAAGTCAACGACGCGATCCTCAAGAATTATCCCGTTGTAGCGAAAGAGAAATCGCTCAGTGAAGCGCGTGCGGACGGTGCAATGGCGCTGTTTGGTGAGAAATACGGCGACCGTGTGCGCACGATCAGCGTGGCGCGCGACGACGACCGCTACAGCTATGAATTGTGCGGTGGCGTTCACATCAGCGAAACCGCAGAAATTGGTGCGTTCATCTTGGTGTCTGAGGGCAGCGTAAGCGCGGGGATTCGCCGCGTCGAGGCGCTGACTGGGCGCGGCGCGGTCGAATATGTGCAGCATCAACTATCGGCGCTCAATCATCTGGCGGCGCAGTTGACCACCACACCAGAACAGGTGACAGATCGTGTTGTGACGCTGCAAACCGAATTGACCAACGCGAAGAAACAGATCGCCACATTGCAGCGCGATTTGGCAAAACGCGGCTTCGACGCGCTGCTGACGACGGCGCAATCCGTCAACGGCTATCAGACGCTCGTCGCTCGCGTGGATGATACATCGCCTGACAATCTGCGCGATATGTCCGATTGGTTCAGAAGCGCGGTCAAGAGCGGCGTCATGGTGGTGGGCGGCGTCGTGGATGGCAAACCGCAGTTGATCGTCGCTGTGACCGACGATCTGACCAAGAAGGGCTTTCACGCGGGCAATCTGATCAAGCAAATCGCGGCGGTGGTCGGCGGCGGCGGCGGCGGGCGTCCGAATTTGGCACAGG